>OBLV0100000094.1_pt1 | contig 33199 bp, 23 predicted proteins | sample 1520071 | NCBI WGS metagenome assembly OBLV01 (sample SAMEA3888446, study PRJEB22518) | metagenome | reverse complement strand
CGTCGTCGAGGCCGGTGGCGGTTTCGACCTCGGAGGGCCCCTCCGGCATGTATTTGATGATGCGGTCGAATTCCTCTTGAAGATCGGTGGTCGACAGGGTGGCACCGGCTTGACCGGCTGCGACGCCGACCGAGGAAGGCTCGAGGGTGGGATCGTCCACGTCGTCGTAACTGGTCGACGGGTCGCCGCGAATCACGCCCCTGGTCAGCAACATCGCGACGGCAAATGCGAAGACGAGGATGCTCGTCCAGTCGTTGAGCCGGAGCCCGAGGATCTTGTGAGCGAAGTCGATCCTCAGGTACTCGGTGAAGAATCGGCCGAAAGTGTAGAGGGCGACGTAGACCCAGAACAGGTAGCCCTTTCGTAGCCGGAATCGCTGTTCGACCAGCAGGATCAAGCCGACTACGGCGAGGTCCCAGAGGCATTCGTAGAGGAACGTCGGTTGGTACGCCTTCGCCGAGAGCCATGAGGCCGGCACGTGGGCTTGGGAGGCGAGGGTCGATTGCACGATCTTCGGGTCGACTTTCAGACCCCACGGCAACGACGTTGGCCGCCCGAACAGCTCCTGGTTGAAGTAGTTGCCCCATCGGCCAATTGCCTGGGCCAGCGGTAAGGCGGGGGCGACGCAGTCGGCGATACGCCCGAAGTCGAGGCCGTGACGCCGGATGTACAGCCAACCGGTGAAGGTGCCGCCGGCGATGCCGCCCCAGATGCCCAGACCGCCCTGCCAGATCTTGAGGGCGTTCAGAGGTTCGTGGGTATACAGCTCGTAGTCGGTAATCACGGAGTAGAGGCGAGCCCCGACCAAGCCACCGGGAACGCCCCACATGGCGATGGCCGAGATCACGCCCGCCTCGCCCCCCCACATGCGCCACCGCCGATCGGCCAACCACACCGCCGCTAGGACCCCGCAGACGATCAGCGCCCCGTAGACGTGGAGTTTCAGTGGCCCGATGCCGATCTCGCTGCCCGGCGGGGCTGGGATATAGGCCAGCAGCATGTCAGCGACTGTAGGCCTCGGGTGGCGGCGGGTCAGGTTCGGCCGCTAATAAGGCCGCGTACGCCCGTGCCACTCGCTCGGTAATGGGGCCGGGACAGGAGGGCAAGCCGCGCCCATCGACGGATCGGATCGGGTGCACATCGCGGGTCGCCGAGGTGAGAAAGGCCTCGTCGCTCATGTACAAGACGTCCAAGGGGAGGTCACGCTCGTCGACCTCAAGCCCGGCTCGCTCGATGATCAGGCCCCGGGTAATCCCCGGTAGGCACCCCGCCGTCAGGGGAGGAGTGACGAGCTGGCCGTTTATCACGACGAACACGTTGGTGCCGGATCCTTCGCACAGGTCGCCCTTGGTGTTGGCGAAGATCGCTTCGGTTGCGCCGAGGCGATGGGCGTCGGCCAAGGCGAGGGCGTTCTCGGCGTAGGACGTCGTCTTGACACCCACGAGGGCGCCGCGCTCGTTGCGGCGCCAGGGGACCGTGATGACCTCGGCCAGGCTCTCGTAGGGGGTCATTTCCCGGATTGCCACGACCGTCGTGGTCGTCGTAGCAGCTCGGCCCGAGCCCACCGAGCCTGGTCCCGACGTGTAGGTGACGCGCAGAGCGCCCCAGCTGATCGGCGGATTTGCGCTGACCGTTGTCGCCAACGCCCGCCGCAAGTCTTCGAGATCGGGCCGGGGTAGGCCGAGCTTGGCCGCCGAACGGATGAGCCGGGCCAGGTGGCGCGACGGTGCATAGGTGGTTCCGCCCCGAACGGCAATCGTCTCGAACACACCGTCGCCGACGGTGAAACCATGATCGAAGATGTTGATCCCGGCGTGCGCATCGTCGACCACGGCACCGTTGACGTAGGCGAACACATCGGCGATGGTAAACGACCCGACTCGATCGGGCTGGTTGCGACACCGACCCGAGGGGGGTATGAACAGCGTCATGGACGAAGAAGAAACGATCGAGCACGACAAGGAGCGCCTCGAGCACCTCGAGGAGGAGATCAAGGCCGCCCGCAAGGACACCGAGGACCCGACCGAAAAGGAGCTGCACAAGAAACACCTCTACGACGAGGGAGGCGTAGGGCCGGTTCCGGGCTGAAGCCCCTGGCGTCGGGAGCCGACGGCGGCGCGCCGTACCGCCCGGACGATGGTTCGGCCGTCCACGACCTCGCTGTTGAGCTCGTCCACTAGGGCTCCGACGAGGAACAGGCCCCGGCCGCGCTCGGCCAACGCGTCGGGGAGGTCGTCGGCCGGTCCGGGAAGCAGCATGGTTTCACCGCCGTCGTCCTCGACCTCGACGACGACGTCCGGTCCCATCACCGAAGCTCGAAGCGCGACACTGCTCGGTAGGCCGCTGGAATGGCGGATGGCGTTGGCGACCAGCTCGGTCGCAACGAGCAAAAGGTCGCTAGCCTCGGCGCACTCGACGGGTACCCGGATCAGCCAATCGTGAAGGAAGTGGCGGGCCAGCGGAACGGCCGCGGTCGTGGGGGAGAAGCGGTACTCGAATGGCTGGACGGGTATGCCGGTGGTGGATGGCGGGGGCGAGCGCCGACGCAGGACGAGTGCGAGGGAGTCGTCGTTGCGGACCGCGTCGGCCAAGGATCGCTCGACCAGCGCCCGGGCCAGGGCCGTCGCCGGGTAGTCAGCGGTCTCGTCGGCGAAGCCAGCCAGGGTGTCGAGTCCTCGGAGGATGTCCTTGGTCGCCTCGATGAGGCCGTCGGTGTAGAAGATCACGGTGTCGGAACGATCCAACTCGACGGTGACAACGCCGTCGGACCCGGCGCCGGGAAACCCGATCGGCCGGCCTTCGGCCACGACCCATTTGGTCACGCCACCCAAGACGGCAAGGGGCGGTGGGTGGCCTCCGCCGGCAAGTTGCAGCTTGCCGGAGGTCGGGTCGTAGCGTCCGATGACAAGCGTGGCGACCAGATCGGGGTTCTGGGCCGTGACCAAGGCGTCGGCCCGGGCGATGACCCGCTCCAGGGAGACCCCGTCGAGAACGAGCAGGCGTAGCGCATGGGTGACCGCGAGTGCGTCCTTGGTCGCGGCTACCCCTTTTCCCATCACATCGACCACCGCGAGATAAAGCGTCCCATCGGGTAGCAGCACCCAGTCGTAGAGGTCGCCGCCCATCGACGCCTGGTGGTCAGCAGCCAGATAAAACACTCCGAGCTCGGTTTGGGGGACCGACGGCGTGGGTGGATGGACGGCTTCTTGCAGCTTGTGGACGACGTCGCGCTGGGCCGCCTCCAGGCCCGCCATCGCTCCCCGGTTGTCGAGGGCGACGCCGAGGTGGGCCAAGACCGCGTCGGCGGTGGCAAGCGAGCCGAGGGGGGGAGGCTCATCATCCAGCCAGCCGAGCAGGGCCAGGCCGTGGGTGCCACCGTCGGCTCGGGGTATCCGCAGCACGGAAACGACCGGGAGAGCGAGCTTGCGGCGGAGAAAATCGTCGTCGCGTAGATCGCGGTCCTCGCCGGTGAGGATCGCGGCCAGCGGGGGCAGCGAGTGTGGGTCGCCGAGGACGGCCAGGTCCCGGACGCTTCCCCTCGCCGTGACCCACATCCGAGGGTGGGTGTCGATGTCGACGACCAAGCCGGCGACCGGGGCGCGAGTCGCGGTCGCCAGGGCCTCGGCGACCCAGGCGAGCAGTTGGTCGTCATCGCGTTCGGCGTGAATCGCCCGCGCCGCTGAGCGCAGGAGTTCCCCGGCTGCCTCGCCGAGCTGTCCAGCCACCGAAGGAATCTATCCGACCGCCGTTGACGAGTGCGGGGCCGCCGCCCGTAGGATGCCTCCTCGTTCGGATCCGATCACGTGGGGGAAACGGACATGCCCAGCAGCATTGAAGTCCAGGAAATGCTCACCGCGCCCGGCGGCATGTTCGAGATCGTTGAGGAGGACGTCGGGGGCATCCCGATGCCGGTGTACAAGAACCGGATGCATGCGTTGCGCACGCTGGCCGAGCTGGGCTGCGCCCGGGGAAACGAGACGCCTCACCTTGTCTACGGAGACCGGCGGATCGGTTTCCAGGATGCGGTGGAGACGGCCAATGGCGTTTCGCAGGCGTTGGGTCTCGCCGGGGTCCGGCGGGGCGATCGGGTGGCCATCCTGTCGGCCAACAACCCCGAATGGGTGTTCACCTTATGGGGCACGGTCAATATGGGTGCGATCCTCGTCGGCCTCAATGGTTGGTGGAAGGCCGACGAGATCCTTTACGGCCTCGCCGACTCGGGGGCCAAGGTGCTGGTGGCGGACCGGGACCGTTTCGCCCGGATCGCCGATCGCGTGGATGAGGTACCGACCCTGGAGGCGGTGTACCTGATCGACGCCCTTCCCACCGATTTCGGCCTTGTCGCCACGCCCGCTGCCGGCCGCCGCGTTCACGTCTACCCGATCGCTTCGTTAGTGGCCGCGCCGACCGCCGCCATGCCCGATGTCACCATCGCCGAGGACGACCCAGCGGTGATCCTGTACACCAGCGGCACGACCGGCCGGCCCAAGGGAGCCATCTCGACGCACCGGTCGATCATCGCCAACATCCAGTCGACCTTCTATATGACCGTTGCGGCGTCGATGATGTGGGGCCAGAACGACCTGGTCGGCGCCGGGCAGACCGTCGCACTGGTCACGTCGCCGCTGTTCCACGTCTCGGGGTGCCACTCCGGGGCCATACTCGGTATGGCGGCGGGGGTCAGGCTGGTGATGCTGCCGGGCCGTTTCGACCCCGAGCGTGCCCTCCGGCTCATCCAGGACGAGGGCGTAACGGTCTTCACCACCGTCCCCACGATGGTTGCACGGGTCGTTGAGCATCCGACGCGCCACGACTACGACCTGTCGACGGTGCGGACCGTGGCCTACGGGGGCTCACCGTCGGGGAGCGTGCTCCAACGTCACATCCGCGAGACCTTTCCCAATGTCGCCATGGTCCGCAACGCCTACGGTTTGACCGAGTCTTCGTCGACCGCGACGTGCAACTCCGGGCCCGAACTGGCCGATCGACCTGATTCGGTGGGGCGACCGGTTCCGGGGATCTCCGTCCAGATCGTCGGTCCCACTGGTCTTGTGGTCAAGCCCGGCATCACCGGCGAAATCTGGCTCAAGGGCGCCCAGATCATGCCTGGTTACTGGGGCAAGCCCTCGGCCACGGCCGAGGCCGTAACCGACGGGTGGCTGCATACCGGCGACATTGGTTACCTGGACTCCGAGGGTTACCTCTTCGTTACCGACCGAGCCAAGGACATGATCATCCGGGGCGGCGAGAACGTCTACTGCGTCGAGATCGAGGACCGGCTGATCCAGCACCCCTTGGTCGCCGACGCCGCGGTGGTCGGTGTGCCGCATCCGGTTTTGGGGGAGGAGGTCAAGGCGTTCGTCCATCTCGAGGCCGGGGCTCGCCTGACCGCTTCTGACCTCCAGGCCTGGGTGTCCGAAACATTGGCCAACTTCAAGGTGCCTGCGTACGTAGAGTTCCGGGTCGAGCGGTTGCCCCGGAACCCGACGGGCAAGCTGCTGAAGAACCTCCTGCGTTCGCCCGGGGCGGGGGCTGGTGCTGGGGTGACAAGCTTCACCGAGACGCTGTAGGCCGCCAGGTTGGCGGCTCACGGCTGGGCCTGGGCTCACGCTCGGCCTCGTAGGGCTCGGCCTTGGGTCGCTCAGCTCCGCCTTGGGCCGCTTGGCCGAGGGGGTCGACTGCTAGGCTCCCTCCTCACGGGCCGTTGGCGCAGTTGGTAGCGCACTTGCATGACGCGCAAGGGGTCAGAGGTTCGAGTCCTCTACGGCCCACCGCATAAGTCCTAGTCGGAGGCGTGCGTGGGCTCGGTTGGGCGCTCCGGCCGGGTCATAATCCTGTAACGTAGCTTTGTGGACTCCTGAGTGGTAGCGGCTCGGGTGCTCGTACGCGTCGCAAGATCATCTCGGTCGAACTGAGCGGCCGCTCGGGACACGCTCGGACACTGACATCGACGATCTCGTCCTAAGAATCATCAATTTCGCCGGGGGCTAGGGGCGAGCCTCAGTACAGACATGCACCAGTCCCAAAGGAATCCCCGTCGTCATGACGACGCCATCGTCGGCGGATTAAACGAGGCCGCCTATTCGCCACGGCTCCCGTACCGGGAAGTGGTCGGTGTGGGTCGCCCCGAACGTGTGAAGGTCGATATGCACCACGCCAAAGACCACTTGCACTCGCCGAATCATCGCGCCTTCCGTGAGTCCAGAACCGGGCGCTTGGGGGCATCGCAGGTCGCACTCAGCCGGGAGGGCGCCGTTCTGACGTTCCTTGACCGTCACCGTTTCCGAGGAGACCTGATGGCGGTCATGGGCCGCCTCGGTCTCGAAATTCCGGCCCCGTAGCCGTATGACGTGTTATCCTCAGGCGTATGACAGCCATGGTGAGCTTCCGGGTAGACGAGGACGATGTTCGCCGAGTCGACGAATGGGCGCGCCGCCTTCACGTGGACCGCACAACTCTTCTCCGAGACGCCCTTACGGCCTACCTGGCGCGACTCGCCGGCGAGCACGACGCCGCGGCGTACCAGCGGCAGCCTTTCACCGACGAGGAACAGGCCCTTGCGGCCGCCGAGGACTGGGGTCCTGCAGAGGACTGGTCGGACCTGGCTGCGTGGCTGGACGACCGCGATGCGAAGGGGTGAGATCTGGTTCGCCGCCGTCCCCGGTGGCGGAGATCGGCCGGTCCTGGTCCTCACCCGCGACCCTGTAGCCGACCGTATCGGTCATCTTGTCGTAGCCACCCTGACGCGCACCCGCCGAAACCTGGTGTCGGAGTTGCCGCTCGGGCACGAGGACGGAATGCCGGCCGACTCCGTTGTGAGCTTTGACAATCTGCGGACGCTGCCACGAGAAGCCTTCCGCCGGCGAGTAATCGCACTGAGCGATCCGACGATGGCGGCTGCCTGCCGAACCTTACGCGCCGCGCTCGGATGCAGCTGAGCGACTGGCCACCGCCGTCAGCTCTTCGCCGCAGGTCTAGCCAAGGGTGTGTCGCGCCTGAGTTTGACAGCCTGATGTGGCCCCACTTGGGGCCGCTTTGATGGTTTGACGTGGCCCCCACCCCCAACCGGCCAGTTCCTACGTTCCGTGGTTGCGATTGACCGCCGAACGAGGAGAAGGAGATGTCGACGGTGGAGCTGTTTGAACGTATCGGTAGAGACAACCGAGACCAGGCTCTGGGTATCCGGGCGCTGCGGCGAAGCATCATGTGCATCGGCGCACGGTGCGGGAGGCGTTGGCGTCGGCGACGCCACCGGGACGCAGGGTCCCGGAGCGGGTGGTGCCGGCGTTGGGGCCGTGGCATGACCTGATCCGGGCGTGGTTGACCGCTGATTTGGCGGCGCCGCGTAAGCAGCGGCACACGGCGCATCGGGTGTGGGTTCGCCCGGTCGAGGAGTGCGGGGCACAGGTGGGCGAGTCGACGGTGCGGAAGTTCGTCGCCCAAGTCCGCCGCGAGTTCGAGAACCAAACGTCACGGCCGAGTACGGGTACCTTCAGTGGCTGAACGACACCCGCAAGGTCTTCCCGGCTGCTCCCGCCAGCCGACGCCCCGCCCGGGCGACCGCGGCCGCCACCTGCTCTGGGTCGACCCCAACGACCTCGAGGCCCTGCTCGTCGAGGTGTCCGCGGCGATCCCGGCTTCATGATCGCTGGCTTAGGCTGGGAAAATGGCAGCCCGTTCTGCCGCACCCCATCGATGGCGAACGGGCGTTACGACCCCTGAGGTCAGGCAACCGTAGGTCAGCATCGGAGGACGGGAGACCACCGGGCCTGCATTTTCCCCAGCGAGGTTTCCTAGAGCTTGGACGTGTAACCGGGGCAGTAAAGGCTGACGACCACGGCGACGGCTTGGGCCGGGACCGAGGATGGGACGGCCCAGCTGTAGGAGCCGGCGCCGACCATGTTCAGCGCCTGCGAGTCGACCTCGGCGGCGGTCTGGCCCTGATCGAAGGCGGTGCAGACTTGGTTGCCGACCTGAGCGACCTGAGCCGGCGTCGGCGTGAAGAACGGGACCAGCTTGTTGACCTCTTGGATCGCCTGGTTGACCTGGGCGACGGTGGGATGGGTCCGAGGCGCGATGTAGGGGAGGTTCTTTGGGATGGCGCTCGGGCCGGTCGTCCATGTCAGCGCCGGTTTGGTTGGGCTGGTGGCGGTGGTTCCCGACGCCGGGGCGGCTGCGGGGGCGGTGCTGGCCGACGGCGAGGCGGTTGGGCTCGGGGCGGTGGCGTGGCTGGCTGCGGATTGGCCCGTCGGGGCGGCGACCGCGGGCTGAGGGGTGGTGTTGCCAGACACCGCGTGGCTCGCCGCGGTTTCGGCTACCCGAGCGACGAACTCGGCCTTCGCCGCCGTTGACCGCAGGCTGTTCCCGCTGCAGGCGCCGATGCCGACGGAAACGGCCACGAGAACGACGAGCGCCCGTGCGCCTTTCAACCATGCGGGGCTGGTCGCCTGGGCTTCGAACATCGTCACGCTCCCTTAGGAATGGTCATCCGGCTCCTTTTGGTATCGGCGCGGGGCGACCTAAATCCGGGCAAAATTTCCGATAAACCCCAATGGGTAGCGTCGGACGCGTGATCGCGATGGATGGGCCTTTTCGGCGGGCCCGGATAGCGCAACGCCACCACCTGGCGCCGGGTGCCCGGGCGGCGGCACCGGCCGATGTGGCGAGGAGCTTGGTGGCGCTGCACGCGACCGATCCGGCGTCGGTCTTCCTGGCCTGCCTGGCCCGCACTGCTGGCGACACCGCGAGCATCGAGCGGGCGCTGTACGAGGAGCGGTCCCTCGTGCGGCTGCTCGGCATGCGCCGGACCGTCTTCGTGGTACCCGTCGATATCGCTCCGATCGTCCACGCCGCCTGCACCCGGGCAATCGCTCGGCGGGAGCGGCGCAGGCTCATCGACCTGGTCGAGGAGGCCGGCATTGCCCGCAATGGCGCGTCGTGGCTAGCCGAGGTCGAAGCCGACACGATGGGGGCGCTACTCGCACGGGGCGAGGCCCTGGGCCAGGAGCTCAGCGCCGATGTCCCGGCGTTGCGGGTCCAGATCTCCTACGGCGACGAAACCAAGAAATGGGCCGGTACCTCGGCGATCACGACCAGGGTGCTGTTCGTGATGGCGGCGGAGGGCCGCATCGTGCGGGGCCGTCCCCGAGGTACATGGATCAGCAGCCAGCACCGGTGGGCGCCGCGGGAGGCGTGGCTGGCGTTGGACGACGACCTACCGGAGCCAGTTGCCCGGGTCGAGCTGGCCCGGCTCTGGCTGGCCGCCTACGGCCCGGCCACCGCCGCCGATCTGAAGTGGTGGACAGGATGGTCGATGGGGGAGACCCGCTCGGCGCTGGCGTCACTCGAGACCGTCGAGGTGTTCGGTTCCCTCGGCTCCGGTCCCGGTCTTTTGCTTCCCGATGACGTATCGCCGGCCACATCCACCGAGCCGTGGGCCGCGCTGTTGCCGGCGCTTGATTCGACGGTGATGGGCTGGTCCGAGCGGGAGTGGTTCCTGGGCGACGCCGACCGGCGGGCCCGGCTGTTCGACCGATCGGGTAACGCTGGGCCCACCGTTTGGTGGGACGGCCAGGTGGTCGGAGGGTGGGCCCAGCGCAAGGATGGCGAGATCGTGGTGGGCCTGCTCGAAGACGTGGGTGCCGACGCCGACGCCGCCATCGAGGCCGCTGCCTCCCGGTTGCGCCGAACCATCGGCGAGGTGCGGGTCACCCCGCGGTTTCGGACCCCGCTCGAGGTCGCTCTGACGGCCTAGGCCGATTCTAGGCCAAGCGGGTGTGCGGCACCGACGCCACGGCGCCGGTTGTGCGCAGCTCGACCACCGCCGGGACCGGGTCGGGGTCGGCAAAGAGCCGCTCGTTGTCGTATTCGGCCCGACGCCCGGTGGCGTCGGTCACCCACCATGACGCCTCGAGGGCGATCCCGTTGGGGTCGGTGAAATAGATCGATCGGATCATGTCGTGGTCCACGACGTCGGTGACCTCGCAGCCCGCGGCCTTGAGTCGGCGCTGCAGGTCATGGAGGGCATCCTCGTCGGGCAGGTTCAGCGACAGGTGGTCGAACTGCGGGGCCCGCGGATCGGCAATGCCGGCAGGTTTGGCGAAACCGTCGACGACGAGATCGTGGTATTCGAAGAACGCGACGGTGTTTTCCGGGCCGATCTCGAAGAAGTAGTGACGGAAGTCGGGCGTGCCGATCGTGGCCACGAGCCGGGCACCGAGCACGCCGTGGTAGAAGCGCACCGTGGCATCCATGTCGTCGGTGACCAACGCCAGGTGATTGATGCCCCGCCAGCGGGGGTACTCGTCGGTCATGGTGCACACGGTACCTCCCGTTCTCGCGATCGCGATCGCGATCGCGATCGCGATCTGGATCGGGATCGGGATCGGGATCGGGATCGCGGGCCGGCACCGGCATCATGGGAGACTCGCCCGATGGATGGCAAGGTCGTCGTCATAACCGGGGCCAACAGCGGTATCGGCCTCGAAACAGCCGTAGCCCTTGCCGCCATGGGGGCCACGGTGGTGATGGCCTGTCGAAACCCGGCCAAGGCGGCGGCCGCGGCCGCCGAAGTCAGGCAGCGCGCCACTAGCGACGCCGTCAGCGTCGTCCCGCTCGATCTGGCCGACCTGGCCTCGGTGCGGGCCGCGGCCGCCACCATCGAGTCGGACTACGGGCGCGTGGACGTGTTGATCAACAACGCCGGCGGCATCTGGACCACCCGTGAGACGACGGTCCAGGGCTTCGAGCAGACCTTCGGCGTCAACCACTTGGGCCACTTCTACCTGACCAACCTGGTGCTTTCTAGGCTCGTTGCTTCCGCGCCGGCCCGGGTGATCAACGTGTCCTCGGCGGCCCACCGCTTGGCGATGCGTGGACTGCCCTGGGACGACCTGCAACACGAGCGGCGCTACTCCGCCATGGCGGTGTACGGCGAGTCCAAGCTGGCCAACATCCTCTTCACCCGGGGGTTGGCGCGCCGGGTTGATCCTGCGGTTGTAACGGCCAATGCCGCCCATCCCGGCCCGGTGCGAAGCGGCTTCGGGATGGACGGCGATACCAAAGGCGTCCTCGGGTTGGCCAACCTCATGGTCCGACCGTTCGAGGTCACCCCCATGCAGGGCGCCGACACCGTGATCTTCCTGGCGTTCGACTCGTCGGTGGCGGGTCGCAGCGGCGAGTACTGGTCCAACCGCAGTGTCGCCCATGTGAGCACCCACGGGCGTGACGACCAGGCGGCCGAGCGGCTGTGGCGTGTCAGCCTGCAGCTGCTCGAGGGCGCGGGGTACCCGATACCTGGTTAGCTCCTTGGTCCTCGTACCCGCCCCGGTGGGCCTTCTCCAAATGTGACTGGAATCTGAACGGGGTGCGATGAATAGGTGGGGTGTCCACCCCACCTATTCATCGCACCCCCCCTCTGACGGCCGACCCGGCTCGATTTTGGGGCGGTTGGGGCCGCCTGGTGGGCCGGGCCGTAACATCGCAGGCCATGCGGCGGCTCGCGGACGGCGTCATGACCTGGCTGGCGTCGTTGCTGACCCACGTGTTTTTTCGACACGTCGAGGTCGAGGGTGCTGACGCCCTGCCCCGCCGGGGGCCACTCGTCGTGGTGGCCAATCACACCAACGGCCTGGTCGATGGCCTGTTGCTCATGGCCACGTTGCGGCGGTACCCGAGGTTTCTCGGCAAGTCGACGCTGTGGCGGATCCTTCCCCTGCGGCCGTTCCTGGCCCTGGCCGGGGTGGTGCCGGTGTACCGGCGGTCTGACGGTCCGGCGGCGGGCGACCGAAACGAGTCGTCGTTTCGGACCTCCCGGGCCCTCCTGGCGCGAGGCGGGGTTCTCGCCGTCTTCCCTGAGGGGATCAGCCACAACGAACCGGCGCTGCAGCCGCTACGCACGGGAACGGCGCGCATTGCCCTCGGCGCGGCCGATCAGGGGACCGTCGGCGTGGTGACCGTCGCCGTCGGCCTCGTCTACGACGCCAAGGCGAAGTTTCGCTCCCGAGCCCTCGTTCGAATTGGCCCCGCGTCCCCGGTGGTCTCGTTCCTCGAGGAGTACCGCCGTGACGACCACGCGGCAGTACGGGCGCTCACCGATGCCATGGCGGACCAGCTGCACCAGGTGGTCACCACCTACCGGTCGTGGCAGGAAGCCGAGACCGTGGCCGCCATCGCCGAGGTGGTCGTCGCGCCAGGCCCGGGGGTTCCAGGCAGGCCAGGAGACCTCGCAGGCAGGGAACACATTGCCGCCGCCCTCGCCCACATCGATCTCGATGGCAGTGCTGACGGACGGGCGGTGAAGGAGGCCTACCAGGCCTATCGCCGGGATCTGGCGCTCATGGGCTTGACCGATGCCCAGGTCACCGCCCGCTACGGGCCGCGCTACCGGGCCGCGTTGGCGTGGTCGCTCCTCAAGGTGGCGGTGGCTCTGCCCCCTGGCCTGGTGGGCGCCGCGGTCCACCTCGTGCCGTACCAGGCGATGAAGCGCCTGGCCAACCTGCCCAATGACGAAAGCATCCGCTCCACGGTGAAGCTGCTGGGATGCTTCGCTCTGTTCATCATCGACTATCTCGTCATCGCCGAGGTTGTCCGGCGCAAACGGGGTTGGCTCGCAGCCGCCATCGCATTAGTGGCATGTCCTCTGAGCGGTTATGCCACGCTGCGCTTGACTGAACGGGCCAGGTCTGCCGGGGGCCTGGTCGAGGGCGCCCGTGTCGTGCGGGCCCGTGGGGCGGTTCTTCCGACCGTCGCCGCCCACCGCGCCGACGTTGTGCGCCTGGCTCTCGGCCTGATCGACGAGGCCGGCGGGCGAACGGATGTGATGTAGAGCGTCCCCGCGCCGGAAGAACGTCAGCTAGCCGTACAGCCTTGCGCTCGGGGACGGGGCGTGACGCCGAGGACACCCAACTGCTTCAGCGTCGTTCGCAGCCGTTTGGCCGCCGCCGGCTCGATCAGCGGGGTGATCTGATCGAGGATGTCGTCCGCCCGCCTCATCGAGTCGAGCACCCAGCGAGAGAAGATACCCTCGTCCATCCACCCGCCGGCACCTGCCGGTAGGAGGTCGGCGAGCCACCCCGGTGACGTCGCCTGGGCCAGCAGGAAGCTCCAGCTCCATACTTCTGCCCCGACGTGCATGATGCGCCGGAACTGGGGCGCCGGCACGTCGACGCCCTCGGCGGCCGCCACTTCGAGGACTGGGTGGAGGTAGGCGATGGCGGGCCACGTCAACGGCTTGGTCGCGCGCTCCGTTGCGCCGACGACGTTGGCCAGCCACATGTTGGCCAGCAGGAGGTCGGACGGTTGTTCCGGTGGCGGTGTCGGGAGCTGGAAGCACCGGCGGATGCAATCGAGGACCCGGCCGAGCGTCGGCGGCTCTCTCACCAAGATCGTCGTTCCGTCGCGGAGATAGCCGGCGAGATCGCCTTGGCGAGTCATCAGGCACACGATGCGGACCCGGCGATGCTCGCCCGGCGCCAGGATCTCGCGGGCGCCCGGCGGACCGTCGGCGAGGCCGTGGGCCCAGCCGTAGCCGACGGCCGCGATGGCGGCGCAACTCGGCGGAGCGCCGAAGCCGACCATGGTGTCGAGGTCGGGGCGCCATCGCACGCCTGAGGGTCGCTCGAGCGGTCCGCTGATCTCGGCCCATGCTGGTTGCGCGCCCATCGGGCGGAGTGACTCCATGCTTTGGGCTAGCCGGGTGAGGGATTCGGGGGTGTTGTTCACACCCCTCTCCATGCCGCGGCCGTGGTCTTCGGCGCCCAGGCACGGAAAAAAAGCAGGAACTAAGTCGGCGGCCTCGGCTTTACGACCGAGAGGTGTAGCTCCTTGAGTTGCTGATCGGTGACCGCGCTGGGTGCGCCCATCAAGAGGTCCCGGGCCGTCTGGTTGAGCGGGAAGGCGATGACCTCGCGCAGGTTGGCCTGGTCCAGCAGCATCATCAAGAGGCGATCGAAGCCGGGGGCGATCCCGGCGTGGGGCGGCGCGCCATAGTGGAATGCCTGCCACAGGGCGGGAAACGACTCCTGGACCCTATCGGGGCCGTATCCAGCGATGGCGAACGCCGCCTGCATCACGTCGGGGCGGTGGTTGCGGACGGCGCCGGACGACAGCTCGAGCCCGTTGCACACCAGGTCGTACTGGTAGGCCAGGATGTCGCCGGGGTCTTGGGTCTGCAACGCCTCCAGGCCTCCCTGGGGCATCGAGAACGGGTTATGCGAGAAGTCCCAACCACGGGTCTCGTCGTTCCACTCGTACATCGGGAAGTCTGTAATCCAGCAGAACGCCAGTTCGTCGGGGGCGGCCAAGGCAAGCTCGCGACCCACCCCCGCTCGGACGTCGCCGAGGACCCGGCTGGCACGAAGAGGAGGACCGACCGCAGTCAGGACCGCGTCGTCACTCTGAGCTCCGACCGCGGAGACCAACACGGCGACCTCGTCGGCCGTGAGCTTGCGGGCCATCGGCCCCTTGGCCTCGCCGGCGCCCGAAGGGGCGAGCTGCAGCCAGCTGCCGATCACGCCGGCCTTGCTGGCCGCCTCGGCGAAGGTGTCGAACCAACGGCGCGGCCGCGGCGCACCACCGGGGACCCGCAACGCCCGGATGACGTGGCCCTTTTCGAGGGCCAGTTGGAACATGGGCAGTTCCGTTGCGCCACCGAGGGTTGCGGTGGCGTCGGCAATGGCCAGGTCGAAGCGCAGGTCCGGCTTGTCGGTGCCGTACCGGGCGAGGGCGTCGGCGTAGGTGAGGTGGGGAAAGGGAGCCTTGGCCTTCTTCACCGGCGCGAGGCCGCCGGCGGGCAGCTCGGTGACGATGTGAACCATGAGCTGCTCGACCTCGTCGAACACCTCGTCCTGGTCGGCGAAGGCCATCTCCAGGTCGATCTGGTAGAACTCGCCGGGAGTGCGGTCGGCCCGCGATGCCTCGTCGCGAAAACATGGCGCGATCTGGAAGTAGCGCTCGACCCCGCCGACCATTAGCAGCTGCTTGAACTGCTGCGGCGCTTGGGGCAAGGCGTAGAACTCGCCGGGGTACAGGCGACTTGGGACGAGGAAGTCCCGGGCGCCTTCGGGGCTGCTGGCGGTAAGGATCGGCGTGGTGATCTCCAGGAAGCCCCGAGCCGCCATATGGGTGCGGACCAGCTGGGCCAATCGGGCCCGAGCCCGCAGGCGCGCCACGATGGAACCCCGCCGCAGGTCGAGGTAGCGGTAGCGCAGGCGGCTCTCCTCGGAGATCTCGGCCGACGGGTCGATCGGGAACGGCAGCACCTCGGCGACGGAGAGGACGTCCACGGAGTCGACGGCCAGCTCGATGGTGCCGGTGGCCAGCTTGGGGTTGTAGTCCTTCTCGTCGCGGGCGACCACTTCGCCGGCGACGGCGACCACGCTCTCGAGGCGCAGGCGGCTGAGGGAGTCGAAGCCCGGCCTATCGGGGTGCGACACCAGTTGCACGATGCCGCTGGCGTCGCGCAGATCGACGAACAGCAGGCCGCCATGGTCTCGTTTGGCCGCGACCCAGCCCGCCAGCCGAACCGCTTGGCCGACGTCGGCTGGAGTGAGCACGCCGGCGTAGCTGCTGCGATAGGTGGCGCCGGTAAGAAAGGCGGGGGCGGGGGAGTGGTCGGTCACGGTGACAAAGGAGGCTACAGGGCACCCGGTGCGAACCCCGCCGAAGCGGACGCGGCGGCCAACCCGCCAGCGGACGCGATGAGGACCCCGCCGGAGCGGGGCCCTCAGTCACGATCTAACGGCTAGGCGAACCTAAGCGGTCGTCCTGCGGCTGCGGCGGAGAAGGCGGCGGGTGCCTTCGGCCATGACCAGCAGGCCAACGGCGACCCAGGCCAGCGTGGGCCCGGTACCGGTGGTGGCCAAGCCGCCACTGACCGAGTTGACCGTCGGAGCGATCAGGGTGAAGGTGCCACCGAGGACCGCATTCTGCACGGCCCCGATATCAGTGGCCACACCGGTAGCCCCGCCCGTACAGTTCCCGAGCCCGGCGGTCACATTCGCGGTGTCAGCGAGTACGCCGGCCGGCGACGTGGCTGGAACGCTGACCTGCACGGTGAGCTCGATGGGCGGGTCCCCCGGGTGGTAGTTACCCAGATTGGGCCAGGTGATCGTGCCCGACTTGTACACCCCACCGTTGCTGATCGAGTCGATGGTGAATGTCGGGCTGCCCGAGGAAACGAAGATCTTGTCGGTGGCGATGATGTTGGTCAGGTCGCACGATGCGTCGGCCAGGGCCGCCGAACTGGACGGGATGGAGATGGTCCAGGCAAACGTGCCGGGCGCGGTCACCGTCGTCGGGTTGGCCGTCTTGGCCACCGGGATGGTGCAGCTGATGGCACCGCTGGCCAGGTCGACCCCGGTCTCCATGTGCCCGACCTCAAGGTTGGCGACACCCAGGCTGCCCAGGGCCGCGTTCAGCGTCACGAGGTCGAACTCCGAACCGAGGGAATTGGCCCCGGTCGGGAACCCGGACAGTGCATGTGGCGGCGCGGCCACGGAGAGGTTCAGCGTGATCCCGAGGGTGGTCAGGAGGGCGCCGACGACCGGGAGGGTGTTGGCGTTGACGACGAGCCCGCTGGCGCCGAGGATCTGGTTCAGGTTGACCGTCAGGATGTTGGTGGTCACACCTGCGGCCACCAGGCTCACCGTCAGCGTGCCGTTGTGGGTCACCGTGGTGGAGGTGTGGCCCTCACCGTCGGTGGTGGTCGTCAGCGTGACGGGTGCGTTGACGCCCGTTCCCTGGAGGGAGATCTGGATCGACAAGCCCGTGCCCAGGTTGACCGAGATCGGGGCGACGATCTCCGAGACCGAACTCGACAGGCCGAAGGTGCCATCGCTGTTGGCGACCAGGTCGCTCCTCGACGTTGACTGCGCCGTCTGGCTCATGGTGCCCGAGAGACCAACCAGCGGCGGCGCTCCGAGGAGCCCAACGCCGGCGGCGTCACCTTCGCCGTAGGCCAGCGGTCCGCCGACCGGGCAGAACGTCGGCAGGTAGGCAGCGCCGGCGATGCCCTTCAGGACACCGGCGGTCAGCACGCCAGGGATGTTGATCGGGATGGTCGTCTTGGTGACGACCGGACCGACCGGCGGTGAGCTCGCCTGGGCGATACCAAGCTGAAGCTGGTTGGCCGTAGCGGTCGGAAGCCCAAGGCCGACTTCGAGGCCGGAGCCCCGGCCATAGGAGTTGGCGGCGGCGTTGGCCGGCTGGACCAGCGAACCCGTCGCCGGGTCATCGATGGTCGTTGTGAGCCCGCCGCTGTTGGACGTCGCACCTGAGAATGCTTGATCGACGTTGGCCAACTTCGAGGTGGCCGTCGTCACCGCGTTCAGATGGACCTCGGCGCCGGTCGCGTACGTCATGAACGACGAGTTGGCGAAGGTCGTCTGGGCCGCCAAGTTGCGAGGGGCGGCCACGGCGGCGGTTGCGGGGATGACACCTACCATCGCGGCGGTCAGAGCCGCCGTTGCCGTTAGGGCCAGCCCTCGTCGGAATCGAATCATGTGTTGCGGCCTCCCTCAGTTACCCGTCGTGTTCGGGAAACAACCAAACGGCGCCGCTTCCACAAGAAGCAGCGTCGAGGAAACGATTCCCCGGTGTCGACAAACCCACACCTGGTCACGTTGTCCATCTTGTCAATTCTGTCCATACCGATACTCTGTTCATACCGATACATAGCGGACTTCCCAGCTGACCGTGACACCTTAGTCAACTGTGAACTCCGTTGGTAGTTTCGTCGGGCCGAGCAGATCTTCCAGTAGCTCTTTGATGCTGGCGAGTTCTTTGCGCAGGATAGCAGTGTCGGCCTCCAGCGCCAGAACCCGGTCAGAAAGCGACCCCGGTCGGCTCCCTGAGGCGTCCGCTCGGTACCCCGAGGCATCTCCCGCCACCATCTCGGTGCTCGCACGGCTCGGCATCTCTGTCGGCCCAAGGAGCTGGATGTAGCGGTCCTCGCGCTGGCCCGGCCGTCGCCCCACCAGCTGGACGAGGGGTTCGGGTCGTCGGGCCAGCCGGTCGAGCACGCCGGCCACTCCGCCGAGATCACTCAGGTCGCCATAGCGTTCGGTCCGCGCCACCAACTCGTTCTCGGTCTGGGCGCCGCGCAGCAGAAGTACGGCGATCACCGCCAGCTCGGGGCCCGAGAGGGCCATGACCTCGTCGAGGACGTGGCGGTACTTGGTCACCCGGGCGTGGGCCGGGTAGACGATGCGAGTCAGCTTCTGCTCCCGCAGGGAGGTCAGCGCGGCGGTGACGGTGTCCTCGCGGTAGATGACGATGGGATCACGATTGCTCGACTGGTTGCACGCCGCCACCAGGGCGTTCATCGTCAGGGGATAGTTCTCGGGGGTGATGGCGCCCTTTTCGATCAGGCAGCCCAGCACCCGTTGCTCTGCCGCGGTGAGCTCCACGACCTGCAGCCTACGGGGGTGGGACGGCCGGGCCGTATGATGCATCGCTCCGAGCGATGCAACGACGGAGGTACCCGTGGCCGGCCAGCACGACAGTTTCGGTACGCGTGCAACGTTCCCAGCGCCCGACGGTCGTAAGCTCACGGCTTACCGCTTGGATCGGCTGGCACCACTACGGAACATCGGCAGGCTGCCGTTCTGCCTGAAGGTGCTCCTGGAGAATTTGCTCCGTCACGAGGGCGATGGCGCCGTGACCGCCGCCGACATCGAAGCGGTGACTAGCTGGGAGGCGTCCGCCGAGCCCCGCCACGAGATCAGCTTTGCCCCGGCGCGGATCTTGCTGCAGGACTTCACCGGCGTCCCCGCCGTCGTCGACCTCGCCGCCATGCGCGACGCCATGGCGGCCTTGGGCGGCGACGCCGATCGGGTGAACCCGCTGGTCCCGGTGGAACTGGTGATCGACCACTCGGTCGTGGCCGACGTGGCCGGCCTGCCCGATGCCTTTGCTCGCAATGCCGCCCTCGAGTTCGAGCGCAACGGTGAGCGCTACCAATTTCTGCGCTGGGGGCAGGGCGCCTTCGACAACTTCAAGGTCGTGCCACCCGATACCGGTATCTGCCACCAGGTCAACCTGGAGTATTTGTCCCAGGTCGTATTCGTCGACGACGCCGGCCTCGTCTTCCCCGACACGCTGGTTGGTACGGACTCGCACACCACCATGGTCAATGGCCTCGGCGTCCTCGGATGGGGCGTCGGTGGTATCGAAGCGGAGGCGGCCATGCTGGGCCAGCCGCTGTCGATGCTGCTGCCGCGGGTGGTGGGTCTCAAGTTGACCGGTGCACTACCGGAGGGTTCGACCGCCACGGACCTGGTGCTCACCGTGACCCAGCTCCTGCGCCGCCAGGGGGTCGTCGGAACCTTCGTCGAGTTCTACGGCGAGGGCGTGGCCTCGGTCCCGCTGGAAAACCGGGCGACGATCGGCAACATGTCGCCGGAGTACGGCTCGACCTGTGCCATCTTCCCGATCGACGACGAGACGCTGCGATACCTGGCCTTCACCGGCCGCTCGGCGCAGCAGGTGGCCCTGGTCGAGGCGTACGCCAAGGAGCAGGGCCTATGGCATGATCCGGCCCACGAGGCGAAGTACTCCGAGTACCTCGAGCTTGACCTGTCCACGGTCGAGCCGAGCCTGGCCGGGCCGTCGCGCCCCCAGGACCGGGTGCCGCTGCGCGAGGCAAAGGCGATGTTCCGGGTGGCGCTCGACTCGGCCATGCCCGATGCGAAGGTGCACGTCGCCGACGGCGACCGACTCCGAAACCCTGTGCCCGTGAGTGGCCGCGACGGGTCGTCGTTCGAGGTCGACCACGGCGCCGTCGTGATCGCAGCCATCACAAGCTGCACGAATACCTCCAATCCCTCGGTCATGATCGCCGCTGGCCTGGTGGCCCGCAACGCGGTCGAGCGGGGCCTGGTCACCCAGCCCTGGGTCAAGACGTCTCTTGCGCCGGGCTCGAAGGTCGTGATCGACTACTACCAACGTTCCGGCCTCATGCCCTACCTGGAGAAGTTGGGCTTCGACCTGGTCGGCTTCGGCTGCACCACCTGCATCGGCAACTCCGGCCCGCTGCGTTCCGAGCTGAGCAACGCCATCGACCAGGGCAACCTGGCCGTGGCCGCCGTGCTCTCCGGCAACCGCAACTTCGAGGGTCGCATCAATCCCGACGTGCGCCTGAACTACCTGGCCTCACCGCCTTTGGTGGTGGCCTACGCGCTCGCCGGGACGATGGACGTGGACCTGCGCAACGAGCCCCTCGGCCACGACCCCGACGGCCAACCCGTCTACCTCCGGGACATCTGGCCGACGGCGCACGAGGTGAGCCGGGTCGTCGGCGAGTCGATCGCCTCGGACATGTTCCGCACGAGCTACGGCGAGGTCTTCGCCGGCGACGCCCGCTGGAACAGCCTTGTCGTCCCAACCGGCCAGCTCTTCGAGTGGGACGCCACCTCGACCTACGTCCGCAACCCGCCCTATTTTGAGGCCACCGGCGCCGAGCCGGCCGCGATGACCGACATCCGCGGCGCTCGGGTGCTGGCCAAGCTGGGCGACAGCGTCACGACCGATCACATCTCTCCGGCGGGCAACATCCGCCGGGCCAGCCCGGCCGGCCGGTGGCTGGAGGAGCACGGGGTCGAACCAGCGGACTTCAACTCCTACGGCGCCCGCCGGGGCAACCACGAGGTCATGATCCGCGGCACCTTCGCCAACATCCGGCTGCGCAACCAGTTGGCCCCCGGGACCGAGGGCGGCGTCACCCGCCACCTGCCCGATGGTGAGGAGATGACGATCTACGACGCCGCGGTGGCATACCGGGGCGACGCCGTGCCACTGATGGTCGTGGCGGGCAGGGAGTACGGCACCGGTTCGTCGCGCGACTGGGCGGCCAAGGGCACGGCGCTGCTCGGCGTGCGGGCCGTGCTGGCGGAGAGCTTCGAGCGCATCCACCGTTCGAACCTGATCGGCATGGGCGTGCTGCCGCTCCAATACAAGGGTGAGACGGCGGCAACGCTCGGCCTCAGCGGCGAGGAGCTCTTCGACGTCAGCGGCCTCGAAGGCCTCGGCGCCGGCGACCGGCTGCCCGACGAGCTGGTGGTCACCGCCGACACCAAGGCGTTCCGGGTCCGGCTGCGCATCGACACACCGAAGGAAGAGGAGTACTACCGCCACGGCGGGATACTCCCCTATGTGCTGCGACAACTGATGGCCCGGAGATAAAAGGCTTGGGGAAAAGGGTAGGTCGGTTCGCTAACCAGCTCCGCACTGACGGGTAGCGTCGGTAGCGGTGGGCACTGCTGCGGCGTTCTTCGATCTCGACCGAACACTGCTCGTCGGCGGCAGCGGGCCGGTGCTGGGCGAGGCGCTGCAGCGAGCCGGTCTTGTGCCCAGCCGGTCGATCCCTGGTCAGGGCCTGCTGTATCGGGCCTACGACCGTTTCGGGGAGTCACTGACCGGGATGGCCCTGGCCCGGGCCGTCGCCACCGCCGTGCGGGGGCGGTCGCGCGCCGCCTTCCGGGCCGCCGCCGAGGCCGCAACCGAAGACCTGCTGGCGATGGTCGCGCCCTATGCCATCGCCCTCATCGAGGAGCATCACGAGGCCGGGCGGCCGGTGGTGCTGGCCACGACGACGCCTGGAGACCTCGTCGAGCCGCTGGCCCGGGCGCTCGGGCTCGACGATGTCATCGCCACCCGATACCAGACGACCGTCGCCAGTCACGGCGAGGAGCGCTACACCGGCCGGCTCGAGGGCGCCTTCGTCTGGGCGGCCGGCAAACTCACCGCCGTGCGCTGGTGGGCGGCCGAGCACGGCATCGAGCTGGCCGACAGTTGGGCCTACTCCGACAGCCTGTACGACACCCCACTGTTGTCCTCGGTCGGCCACCCGGTGGCGGTGAACGCCGATCCCCGCCTCGCCGTCGTCGCCGTCGTCCGGCGCTGGCCGCAAGTTCATCTCGACGCCCCGCCCGGTGTTCCCAAGCTGATCGGCATCGAGCCGTTCGAGGTCGTGAAGGCCCTGGTGCACCCCGAGGCCTTCCCATACGCCCGATTCGATATCGCCGGCACCGAGCACATCCCCGCATCGGGTTCGGCCATCGTGGTCGCCAACCACCGGAGCTACTTCGACGCTGTGGCCCTCGGGCTCACGGTCATGCGGGCCGGACGGTTGCCCCGCGGCCTGGCCAAGAAGGAGATCTTCGACGCCCCGGTCCTCGGCCCGCTGGCCCGGGCCATGGGCCAGATCCTGGTGGACCGCGATGCCGGCGGGGGCAACGCCCTGGCCAACGCCATCCACGCCCTGCGCGGCGGCGAGGTCGTGGTGATCCTGCCTCAGGGCACCATCCCTCGCGGTTCGGCCTTTTTCGAGCCCAAGCTGGAGGGCAAGACGGGCGCCGCCCGCCTGGCGGCGGCGACCGGCGCCCCAGTCATCCCGGTCGGGTTGTGGGGGACCGAGAGGGTCTGGCCCCGCTCGGCCCGGATACCGAATGTGACCAATGTGCTCCACCCGCCAGTTGTCCGGATTCGGGTCGGGGCGGCCATCGGGGGGCTGAGCGGCGACGCCGATGCCGACACGGCCGCGATCATGAAGGCCATCGTCGCCCAGCTGCCTCCGGCAGCGCGCAAGGCCCATCAGCCGACGGACGACGAGCTGCGGCGGGCGCAACCGCCGTCATAGCGGGATTGCCGGGGTCCGGGCGGCCGGTTTGTGGGCCGTTGGGCTTCCGTGGGCCGTTCGTGGGCATTTGGGCCTACTAACGGCCCACAACGGCCTAACTCCCCACACACTGCCCCGGCGAGCTGTCAGGCGCCGCCGACCCGACCGACGGTCTGGGCTTCGAGCCGCTTTACCCGGCCGAGCGGCACGACGTGCCAGAAATCGGCGGCAACTTCCGACCAGTCCTCGAGCAACTTGGCGGCTCGCGGGGAGCCGGTGAGCTCGTAGTGCTGCTCGACCAGCCAGCGCAGTTCTTGCTCGTCGGCGGAATCCAGCCGGATGGCCTCCACCAGCGCCGGGTTGATCTGCACGGTCGCCCGATGCTCGGGGTCCCAGAGGTATACCCCGCCGCCGGTCATCCCGGCGCCGACGTTGTAGCCGACCGGTCCGAGGACAACCACGGTGCCGCCGGTCATGTACTCGCAGCAGTGGTCGCCGGCGCCTTCGACGACGGCCACGGCGCCGGAGTTGCGAACCGCGAATCGCTCGCCGACCGAACCGGCGATGAAGACCGTCCCCCCGGTGGCGCCGTAGAGGCAGGTGTTGCCGGCCAGGACCGGATCGCCGGCGTCGTCGGCCGGCGGGCGGATGACGATGCGGCCGCCTCCCAAGCCCTTGCCGACATAGTCGTTGGCCTCACCGACGAGGTCCAACCAGATCCCGTCGGTGACAAAGGCTCCGAAGCTCTGGCCGGCTTCTCCGACTAGACGAACCCGGACGCTGCCGCGCGGGGTGGTGGTGCCGAACTCCAACGCCAGGGCGCCGCCGAGGGCGGCACCGAAGGTCCGATCCCGGTTGGAGATGTGATAGGACAGCTCGAAGCGCTCGCCGTCCCACACCCCCCGGTAGGCGTCGGCCAGGAGCTGGTCGCCCAGCGCGGAGCGGGCACGCTGGATCGCAACGCCGGAGACATAGTGCCGGGGCTCGTCGGGATCGGCCGGCGGCACCAGGAGGCGCGAGAGGTCGAGGCTGTCGGCGCGGGCGTCGCCCACGGTCTTCTGACGCAGGCATTCGACCCGGCCGACGGCGTCGTCGACCGAGCGCAGCCCGAGCGATGCGAGGTGGCGGCGCATCTCTTCGGCGACGAACAACAAATAGGAGGCCACGCCCTCCGCCGTCCCGGTGAACTTGGCCCGTAGGTGGGGCCGCTGGGTGGCGATGCCGGTGGTACAGGTGTCCTTGTGGCAGGCCCGGAGCATGATGCAGCCCTCGGCGATCATGGCGGCGGTGCCGAAGGAGAACTCGTCGGCGCCCAAGAGAGCGGCGATGATGATGTCTCGGCCGGTCAGGAGGCCGCCGTCGACGCGCAGGCGCACCCGAGCCCGCAACCCGTTCTCGACCAGTGCGGCCTGCGTGTCGGCCAGGCCAAGCTCCCACGGCATGCCGGCGTGCTTGATCGACGAGAGGGGCGAAGCACCGGTGCCGCCGTTGGCCCCGCTGATCTGGACCACCTCGGCCAGCGCCTTCACGACGCCGGCGGCAATCGTTCCCACGCCGTCCTCGGAGACCAGCTTGACCGACACGTCGGCGAAGGCGTTGATCTGCTTGAGGTCGAAGATCAGCTGCGCCAGGTCCTCGATCGAGTAGATGTCGTGGTGGGGCGGCGGGGAGATGAGTGTGACGCCCGGCTGGGTGTGGCGGAGCCGGGCGATCTCGTCGCTCACCTTGTGACCCGGGAGTTGCCCCCCCTCGCCCGGCTTGGAACCCTGGGCCACCTTGATCTGGATCTCGTCGCCGAAGGCCAGGTACTGCGGGGTGACGCCGAAGCGCCCCGAGGCGACCTGTTTGATCTTGCTGTTCTTGTCGCCCGTCGGCTGGCCCCGGGTGGCGAAGCGGTGCGGGCTCTCGCCCCCCTCGCCGCAGTTCGACCGGCCCCCGATCAGGTTCATTGCCTCGGCCAGGGTCTCATGCGCCTCGGCGGACAGCGAGCCGTGGCTCATCGCTCCGGTCGAGAACCGCTGCGCGATGACAACCGCCGGCTCGACCTCGTCGAGGGGGACCGGGTCGCCCGCGGGCACCAGCTCGAGCAGGTCGCGAACCTCCGTCGGTGGGCGAGTGTTCACCAGCTTGCAGAACGCGTCATAAAGCGAGGTGTTGCCTTCACTGATCGCCCGCTGCAACAGCTTGGCGGCGATGGGCCCACCATCGCCGCCGAGGCCCCCCGTGTGGCCGTTGGTGCTCGCACCATTCGCGGCCCCTCCATTCTCGGCCCCTCCATTCGCGGCCCCTCCATTCGCGGCCATCGCGAGCTCGTGGGCCTCGCCCTTGACCCGGGTCATGCTCTGGGCCTGCAGGGCGTCGATCACCGCCTTGTTGTGGGTGTGGTACTCGCCGCCGCGCTTGAGGTCCCGGTAGTAGCCGGGGTTGTCGAGCGCCGGCGCCTTGTCGACCTCCCAACCCGCGGCGGCGTGGCGGGCCACGACGTCGGCCCCGAGGGCGTCCCATCCGACTCCGGCGATGACCGTGGGCATGCCCGGGAAACACACCTCGACGACCTCGTCGCCGAGGCCGATGGCTTCGAAGATCTGCGCCCCCCGATAGGAGTCGACGGTGGCGATCCCCATCTTGGACATGATCTTGAGCACACCATCCTCGACCGCCGCCTGGAATCGTTCCTGGGCTTCGGGCGCAGAGAGGTCCGAGTCCTCCGAGGCGTCGGCGTCGGCCGCGACCGTCGCCAGCGCCAGCTGCGGGCACACGGCGTCGGCGCCGCAGCCGAGCAGGCAGGCGACACCGTGGACGTCACGGGTGTCGTCGGCCAGCACGATCAGGCTGGCCTGCATGCGTAAGCCGCGGGCGATCAGGTGGTGGTGGACGGCACCGGTCGCCAGCAGCGAGGGGATTGGGATCCGGTCCGGGCCCACGCCCGAGTCATCGATCAGCAACAGAGCGGCGCCGATGGCCACGGCGCCTTCCGCCTCGTCCCGCAGGCGTTCGATGGCGGCGAGGAGGCCGGGCGCCCCCTCGGCCGCCGGGAAGGTGGCGTCGAGGCGCACCGCCGGGTAGGGCGCGGTTTCGGGATTGGTCAGGCTGCCGACGGCCGAGGGGAAGAGGAAGAAGGTGTCCAGTTCGACGAGATGGGCGGCTTCGGGAACCTCGCACAGCAGCCGATGGCGGGGCCCGAGCAGGGTCCGCAGGCTCATGACCAACCGCTCGCGCAGGTGATCGATAGCCGGGTTGGTGACCTGGGCGAAGCGTTGCCGGAGGTAGTGGTGGATCGGGCGAGGCCGGCCGGCGAGGGGTGGCAACGGCGTGTCGTCGCCCATGGCGAAGGTCGGTTCCTTGGCGTCGTTCGCCATGGGCTTGATCATCATCCGGAGCTCTTCGATGCTGTACCCGTGGGTGACCTGGCGGCGGGCCAGGTCGGCCGGTTCGGGCACCTCCTGGAGGGGTGCGCCGTTGGACAGCTGGCGGAGTCCCTCGGCCGTCCAATGCCCGTACGGGGCGCCCGCCGCGATCCGAACCTTGCAATCGCGGTCCAGCAGCGGTCCACGGGACGGGTCGACGAAGAGCATCTGGCCGGGTCCAAGCCGTCCCCGTGTCACCGTGCCGTGGCCGTGCACGTCGACCGCGCCGGCCTCCGAACACGCCGCGACCAGGCCGTCTTCGCAGATGGCGTAGCGCACCGGTCGAAGGCCATTGCGGTCAAGGGCCGCGCCCACACCCAGGCCGTCGGTGAAAATCACGCCGGCCGGACCGTCCCACGGCTCGACCAGGGAAGCGTGGTAGCGATAGAAGCAGCGGACCTCGGGGTCGAGGTCGCGGGCGCCTTCCCAGGCCTCGGGGATCAACATAGCGATGGCATGGCGGATGTCGCGGCCACCGCGGACGACGAGCTCGACCGCGCTGTCGAGCTGCCCGCTGTCGGAGTCCGACGGGTCGAGGACCGGGTGGAACAGTTCCTCCTCGCCGAGCCCGGCGTCGACGGTGCCGAGCACCGCCCGGGCCCGCATCCGGCCGACGTTGCCGGCGATGGCGTTGATCTCGCCGTTGTGGCAGAGGGTGCGGAACGGCTGGGCCCGTTCCCAGGTCGGCAGCGTGTTGGTCGAAAAGCGCTGGTGGAAGATGGCGAACTGGCCGACGACGGCAGGGTCGGCCAGGTCAACGTAGTAGGCCGCCAGCGAATTGGCGGCAACGAGGCCCTTGTAGACGATCGTGCGAAACGAGCAGCTGGCGACGTACACGCCAGCGAGGTCCTCGGCGTTGGCGATGCGTCGGCGGAGACGGAACGCTGAGCGTTCCCGGCCGCTGGTCGCCGTCGTCGACAGGATCGCCTGGAGGAAGCGGGGCCGGCTGGCTCGAGCCTGGTCGCCGAGATGGCTCTCGTCGGTCGGCGGTTCCCGCCAGCCCTCGACCACGAGGCCCTCCTCGGCGGCGAGCGCCTCGACGCGACCACGCGGGTCGTCGCTGCCCCGGACGAAGAGGTTGGCGACGGCATGGTTGACACCGAAGATGGCCGCAGGGATGGGGAAAAGGAGGCCGGCGCCGTCGCCGGTCCTCGCGTCGGCCGCTACGGCGCCGCGGTGGATGACGCAGGCCAACCCGCCGAGCGCCGCTTCGATGATCTGGCGGGACGGCCGGCCGTGGGCATCGGCGACGAATCCGATGCCGCAGGCGTCGCGCTCAGCGGACGGCCGGACGGCCACATTTGGGCGTGCACGCATAGGTGGGCTCCCTACTTCGAGGTATCGAGGTGGACTTTTCGCCTGACCGGAGCTTCCCCGTTGAAAAGGGGGCCGCGCTGCCACCCATCCCGGTCCTCGGAACAAGGCTCAATCTAGCAAGCAACCGGTAGGGTTCTTCGCAGGTGGGTAGGAAGGATGGACCTATGGCTGACACTGGCAATCCCGTTCCATCGTCCGAGCAGTCAGGGCAGGCGCCCCCGGGGTACCCGCCGGTCCCACCCCCTCCTCCGCCCTCCGACGGGCGCTCAACCCAGTCGATGCCGGCCCAGGGTCTTCCGGACCAGCAGCCAGCGTGGGGGCCGCAGCCGGGGTGGCCGGCCCCACCCCCACCGCCCCCGTTTGTCCCCGCTGCGCCCCCCGCCCCGGCCCCGGCTGCCCCGCCGGCTCCGTCCCCACAACGTCAGGCGCCGGCGCCTCCGCCCACCGGACCGTTGGCGAGTGGCCCTCCGCCGGGGTGGCCGCCGCCGCCGCCTCAGGGTCCGGCCGGTGCCGGCCCTCCGCCGGGGTGGCCGCCGGCGCCGCCGGATCCGGGCCCGCCCAGCTGGACGGCGCCTGGGCCGGGGTACCCGACCAACACCTATAAGGCGCCGTCATACCAGCCGCCCGCGTCATGGTCCGCGCCGAGCACCGCGAAGGCGGCGGTGCCCAGGGTGTCGCGCCTACCCAACCTGGCCACGGCACCGCCGCAGTTGCTGGCGTCGCTGGCGATCAGCGTCGGCGTCGTGGCGGTGTTCATCGCTTACCTGTTCGTCGCCCTCGGGCAGCCGACCGGTACCCGGGGCAATTCCCGACTGCTGGAGTTCCTGTCCCCGGCGGACGTGGCCGTGGCCGGTGTCATGATCGTGGCGGTGGCGCTGGTCGTGCTGCTTTCAACCGGAGGCGCCGAGCCAACCGCTGGCCGCGGGAAGGCCCTGGCGCCGGCCACGGTCCGGATGACTGCCGGCATCGTGTCGGCCTTTGTTGCCGTCGCCGCCCTGATCCGGGCGATCACCGCCTTGACGATCAGTCAACAGTCGGCGGCGGTCAAGATTGGCAATGTGATCGACGCCCTGGCGGCCATTCTGGTCGCCGGGGTTGCCGCCCTCTGGGGACTGCGGACCACGTAGCAGCGATCGCTTGCGGCCCGACCAGGCCGCCATTTTCCCCAGGAGGTGTTACAACCGGGGCCACGATCGACCGGTCCCGTCGCCCGGTTGCGGGCGTTTGTCCAGCGCCCAGCCGCGGCGCCACGCCCCCGCCGTCGGCCCGGTCAGCGGCGGGGTGGTACCGGCAGCCGCCCTGCGGCGAGCCGACCACCAGTCGGTCTGCTGCTCGTCAGCGAGCATCGACAGCGCCGCCTCGACCTGGGCTGACAGCTCCCAGGCGTCCATCTTCGCCGCCGGCCGGATAGGGGCCCCGAAGGTAACCCGGGTCTTGGCTAGGTGCACCCGGCTGCCGTGGCGGGGCAGGACCCGCCGGGTGCCCTCGACATAGACCGGGACGATGGCTCGATTGGACCGCAGCGCTAACCAGGCGGCGCCGCGGGTATGGGTCTGCCCCCACCCGTCGGGCGTGCGCCCACCCTCGGGGTAGATCAGCAGGCTCCAACCGTCGTTGAGCAGCGACTCGACCACGGCGGCCGAGCGCCGGTTGACACGCTGGCGCTCCACCGGGATCGCATTGATCGTGAGGGCGAAGAAGGCGGCCTTCCAGCGCCGGTCGAAGAAGTAGTCGGCCGCGCCGGCGACCACCGTCCGATGGCGCCAGCGGTCGGGCAGGACGCTGAGTAGGAGCGGGGTGTCGATGTGGCTGGCGTGATTGGCGGCGAAGATCAACGGCTCGTCCAGTTGTTCGAGGCGGTCCAGGCCATCGATCGTCGGGGCCGCCAGTAGGTGGGCGAGCGGGCGGGTCACCGCTTCGGTCATCATGACCCGGGCGAGGCGGGCACCGTAGCGGCGAGCCCAGTCCGTTTGATAGTCGACGCCGAGGCTTTTCTTGACGAGAGGCTGCTCGACGCTGTCCGGCCAGGTCGGAGCGGTCCACGGGAAGGTCCGCCTCGAGATCGACGACTTCAGGGGCACCGGCTTCATGGACACCGGCTTAATGGACATCGGCGATCATCATCGGCGGGCAGTGGAAGTGGGTGATGCTGGGGTCGCGGCCGACGGTGTCGGAGGCCATCTCGAGGGCGTCGCGCATTGTCGAGGCCCGCCTGAAGCCCATCCGGTGGACGGCCTTGACGTCGCCGCCCACGATGATGACCCCGCCCGAGTGCTCAAGGGCGTGGGCACACCAATACCACATGTAGAACGGGTGCACGCCATGATACGCGTAGCTGGTCCGGTACAGATGGCGGTACCAGTCGTCGGTCGCGAACCGCTCCTCGTAGGTCTTCTCGATCTCGATGGGGTCGGTGGTGTCGGCCAGCACCTCCTCGAAGAAGTCGATGTACGAGGGATGGTGGATCGGGTTGAACGCCCACCGTGTCGGGTGGCTCATGATGACCACGCCGCCTGGGCGCACCAGCGGCCGGCCCCGGTACAGGTTGAAGAAGTAACCCAGGCCGAGGCACGCCACGAGGATCGGGTTCATGATCGAGTTGACGTTGTATGGGCAGATGTAGGGGAGGCCCATGATCACGATGTCGCTCTGCCCCTCGACATCGACCAGCTGTTGGCGGTAGACGTGCTCGGTCGTGACGGCGTGCACCGCCTCGACCTCGCCGGCCTGCACGCTGCTCATCTTGTGGGGGGACTTGATCGACTGGAAGATCGACCGGGCCAGGCGCTCGGGCGCGGCTTCGATGCTCTTACTGACCGCCAGGAAGCTGGCTCGATCCCGGGCGCCCCATTCCCATTCCCGCTTCTGGAGGAAGGCGAAGGCAGAGGGGAACGTGTCGGTGTTGAGCGTCGTCTCGATCTGGAACACCTTGACCCCGGCGGCGGCGATCAGGCGGCCCATGCGCCAGTTCGAGGTGTGCAGCTCGGAGCGGGTCTGGTCCATGAAGCTGCGACTGTGCTGCATGGTTCGCACGTTGTGGTGATGGCGCAGGCTCTTGTATGACGCCAGGCCGGTCGCAACGCTCTTGTGCCCGCCGTCCATGGCCACCAGGTTGATGTTCACGTAGACCAGTAGGTCCGATTCGGCGGCGCGGCGGCTGATCTCCACGTCCTCGCCGTGATCGGTGACGCCTATGTGGACCAGGGCCTTCGGGTCTTCGGCGTCGTGTTGGAGGAGGAGGCCGTGCGGGTTGAAGGCATCGAAGATGCGGTCACCCAGGGCGTGGCGTAGCTCGGCGGGCGTCATCCGGCGGTGCAACGCCAGTGCGCAGATGAGGACGACATCGTCCACTCCGGCCTCCGCCGCTAGGTCGAGCACCGCCTCGATGACTCGCTGGCGGTTGTCGGGTTGCTCCATCGGGGGCAACGGCAGGGAGATGTCGTCGAACGCGATGGTGAGCCGCATACCCGCACGCAGGAGGGCGGGCAACGGGGCGCAATCACCGAGCGGGTGCAGGAGGGCGCGGCGGATCGCCTCGGCCGGGTCCTTAAGGGCGGCAACGGGCTCGGGTGGGTAGAGGATCCGGCTCCCGATGGGAAGTTTGACGAGCCGGAAACCCTCGCCGTGCCAGCACATCGTTGGCGGGGTGGACCGGTCGACCTCGAGGACGAATCCGGGGCGGGGCATCAGGCTGGCATCTCCTTGCTCGATCGTTCGTCGGTGGCCTCGCGGCTGGTGCCGTTTCGGCTCGTACCTTTCCGGCTGGTGCCGTTTCGGCTCGTGCCTTTGCGGCGTAGGTCGAAGGCCACCTTGGTGGCGCCCCGTCGGCCGGCGTCGGCGGCGTGGGCGATGGCGTCGCGGTAGCGCTCCAGGGGGTACAGCGCCGACACCAACCGGTCAAGGCCGGCGTCGGCAACGAGTTCGAAGGCCAGGTCAAAGGTCCGGGGCGTCGAGTTCTCGGTGGCTTCCCTGGTGGCCGCCGGCTGCGGGATGCGTTCGGTGCCGTAGGCATAGGCGCCGGTGATCGAGATCTCCCGCTGCCACAGGCCGGTGAGGTCGACCTTGACCTCGCCGGGCATCCCGAGCAGGACGATGGTCCCGCCGGGTTCGACCACGTGGAGAGCCTGACGGATGGATTCGCTCGACCCGACACAGTCGAAGACCATGCTGACACCGCCGGTCAGCTGGCCCGAGTCGAGGACGAGCGACCCGGTTTTCCTTCTCACCGCCCTCCCCAACTCAGCCGGGGCCACCACCGTGCACGCACTCAACTCGCCGGCCAGGCGGCGTTGCTCGGGGTGCTTGGCGACGACGATGAGCGAGTCGATGTCACTGCGGTAGCGGCTGAGGGCCGCGAGGGTGCACAACCCGAGCGTGCCCGCTCCGATGACCGCCGCAGTGGTATGTCCCCTCGGGCCTAGGAGCGCGCCGTGAAGAGCGCACGCTGCCGGCTCCACCATGACCGACGCCTGGTCGCTCAACGCATCGGGCACCACGTGCAGTTGGCTGTCGTGAGCGACGAGCGCGACACCCCAGCCGCCTCCAGTTCCTTTGCAGTAGCCAGTCTGTATGCCTGGTTGCAGATGTCCGAAGGCAAAGTTGCGGCAGCGGTTGGTCTCGCCGGCGGCGCAGGCCGGGCATGGCGGGTCGATTCCTCGGGCGACGCAGCGCAGCACAGGTTCGAGGACCACCCGGGTGCCGTCATCGAGCTCGCCGACCACCTCGTGGCCGGGAATGAACGGGAAGCTCACCACTGGTTCGAAGTAGCGGGAGGCACGGCCGTCGATGGTGGCCAGGTCGCTGCCGCAGATGCCCGAGAGGCGAGGGCGGACCCGTTGCCAGCTTTCCGCCGGCAGGCCTGGTTCCTCGACATCGGTCAGCCGGAGCGGTCCGACCCGGGCGCCGCTGCCGCCCTTCCAGGACGAGGCGACTCGGGCGGCGGCAAACTTGGGTAGCGACCGCTCGAACAGGAGCGCCTTCATGAGCCGGCCTTCGTCTCGGCGATCCTGGCGGCCTTCATCTATTCGCTCCGGTCCGGGCGATCGGGAGGAGGGGGCGGGGCCCGCCGGGGGAGCGGGGCCACTGCTCGACGTGCCAGCCCCGCTTGCGGGCGATGGCTGCCAGTTTGGTTTCGGGATTGACTGCCACCGGGTGGCCGGCGGCTTCGAGCATCGGGAGGTCACTCGCCGAATCGGCGTAGGCCACGGCCTCGGCCAGATCGAGGCCGTGGAGGGCGGCGTAATCGGCCATGAGAAGGGCGCGGGCCTCCCCGGTCGGGGGACCCTCCAGCAGCTCACCGGTGTAGCGCCCGTCCTTGATTCCGAGGCTGGCGCACATCACGTCGTCGAACAGAGGTCGAAGCGGCTCGATGGCCACGTCCAAGGCGCCGGTGATGAGCAGTGTTCGATGGCCAAGTCGGCGGTGCTCCCGAACCCGGCGGATGCCGGCGGGGAACGCCTTGGCGAGGAGGAGGTCGTTCCAGAGCTCGGCGGTGTCGTTCTCGAGGCGAGCCACCGGGGCGCCCTCGTAGCGCCGGTAGAAATGGCGGAGGAAGTCGCCTCGGTCCTGGCGGTCGAGAGCTAGCAGGCGGGGAGCCTCGCGGAAGGTCTTCAGTACGAGCCGCACGCGATCCTCGTCGCTGATGCGCCGGCTGGCCAACCAGGCGAAGGAGTCGATGACGTTGGATTTGATGAGGGTGTTTTCCAGGTCGAAGACGGCGAGCTGGCGTTCGGGCGCCAGGATCGCCTTGCGCCCACGCTCCTCCCGGCTCGGTGCCGGCGAGCTGCGCCGCGGCGACGGGCCGGCCGAGCGGACCCGGGCGTGGGCGACCACCGAGGGCATATGGGTCTCTCGCACGTAC
>OBLV0100000093.1_pt1 | contig 33396 bp, 27 predicted proteins | sample 1520071 | NCBI WGS metagenome assembly OBLV01 (sample SAMEA3888446, study PRJEB22518) | metagenome | reverse complement strand
TGCACTGCGCCGATCCGGGCTGCCTCAAGGCGTGCCCGGCGCCCGGCGCGATCGTCCAGTACGAGAACGGCATCGTCGACGTCAACCCCGACTCCTGCATCGGCTGCGGGTTGTGCGCGACCGGCTGCCCGTTCGACGTGCCGAAGTTCCACGAGAAGACCGGCAAGATGGCCAAGTGCACGCTGTGCGTCGACCGCGTCAGCGTGGGCATCGAGCCGGCATGCGTGAAGGCGTGCCCGACCGGGTGCCTGCAGTTCGGCACCAAGGAAGACATGGTCGCGCTCGGCGATCAGCGAGTCGCCACGCTCAAGGCCAACGGGCATCCGAACGCGTTGCTCTACGATCCGCCCGGCGTCGGCGGGACCGGGGTGGTGAGCGTGCTCGCGCACGGCGACCACCCCGAGTGGTACGGGCTGCCGGCGAATCCGACGATCCCCGCGTCGGTGTGGGTGACCAAGAAGCTGCTCAAGCCGGTACCTCGACACTATCGACCCAGAGTTCACACCTCCGTTCGATCATCATTCTGTGGACAATCGGCTGAATTCAGCGGTGGCCCTTGCCGACCAGGCGCGTGAGGTCGCACGACGTGTTCAGGCGTGAGGAGGGTTCGAGTGCATCCGTCTATCGTGGTGCCGGCATTGACGATCAGAACACCCGGTGGTGACCTCGACACACCTGGCACCGCACGATATGCGCAGCGGGCCGCAAGCACATGGGTGGACCGGTTCATCCTGTCCGGAACCACGGCGCGTGGTTACCTGATGACAGAGCAGAACCGATCGTCCATCGTGCGCATCTGGCTCGATCACGTAGCACCGGAACGGGTGATCGCCTGCTGCTGGTCCCGTGCCGATATAGACAATGCAGCCCGGCAAAGGGTCACCCCGATAGTCGTGATCCCACATTGTCACAACGACGACGCTGCACTGCGCTTTCTCGCTTCGCTACCACCCGGATCGTTCGTTTACAGCCACCCAGGAAACTCCCCGACGGTATTTGACGCCCAGCTGTGTTCACAAGCCCGCGGCAGCGGTTGCCTCCCCGGTGGCGCGAAGCTGTCGAAGGCATCGCATCGCGAGATTAGGGCAGTACGAGAACAAGCGGGGCTGTCCTTCATCCTCTGGGATGGCTCATCCCGAGACATTGCAGCCAGCATTGCGGCAGGGGCCACCGGCGTTGTGACCACACCCCTGAGCCCCATCATGCAACCATTCCCGCCACGCACGCTCACGCTTCTCCAACCGGCTCTCGACGAGATGCAGGAAGACTTGGACAGACTTCCCTCCCGAGAGGCTCGCAGCGATCACCTCTCCGCGCTCGCTCTCGCCTGCTAGGCGTGGTGCTGCGCCGGCTCGGCCAGCCGATCCGTGGGTGGGCGGCCTGAGTACGCCGTCGGGCCATGCCGACCTGGTAATTCGCGGTCCAGTCCGCCGGATGGCGTAGGCGGCCTACTGCCGATGATGGAGGACCCGGCGCCCGGGGAGATGCGACTGTCGGCTCAGCACAGATCCATGTCGGGGGGGATTGTGGCTGAACATCGGCTCTCGCTCGCCATCAACGGGCGTGAGCGGCTCCTGGAGCGGCGGCTGGTGCCTTTCTCCATGCCGGACGAGCAATCGCCGGACGAGCAGACCACCGGCAGGCAGCCGAACGGTCGGGGGCGTCCCCGGCTGGGGCCGGTGGCCATTGTCGGCCTGGGGTATGTCGGGTTGCCGACCGCACTGGCGCTGCTGGGTGGTTCGTCGCACATCATCGGGTTCGACATCAGCGATGATCGGCTACGCGCCATCGAAGCCGGCAACGTCGACCTCGGCGACCTCGATCGGGTCCGGCTGGCAGCCGCCAGGGGAGATGAGGACTTCCGGCTCACCAGTGACAGTGCGGCGCTGGCGGAGGCGGACGCGGTCATCGTCTGCGTACCCACCCCGGTGGACGAGGATCACGTCCCGAACCTCACCGCGATGCGCGGCGCCTGCCAGACCGTCGTGGAGCACGCCCATCCGGGGCAGACGATCATCCTCACCTCGACGAGCTTCGTCGGCACCACCCGGCAACTGCTCATCGAGCCCTTGCACCAGCGCGGCCTACTTGTGGGCACCGATGTCCACGTCGCCTTCAGCCCGGAGCGCATCGACCCCGGCAATCCCGATCACCTCCAGCGCGAGACCCCGCGAGTGGTGGGCGGGAGCACTCCCAGTTGCAGTCAGCACGCGGCGCGGGTGATCGGGGCGCTGACCGACTCGGTGTACCTGGTGAGCTCGCCGGAGGCGGCCGAGCTGACCAAGCTCTACGAGAACATCTTCCGCGCGGTAACCCTGGCACTGGCCAACGAGTTCAGCGACGTGTGCGGGACGCTGGGGCTGGACCCGATCGAGGTGACCCTCGCGGCCGCGACCAAGCCCTACGGCTTCCTCGCGGCGTTCCCCGGGCCCGGGGTAGGCGGGCACTGCATCCCGTGCGATCCGCACTACCTGCTCTGGCAGCTACGCGGGCAGGACCGGCCGACACCGCTGATCGAGCAGGCGATGCAGTCCATCCACTCCCGCCCGGCCCGTGTCGTCGAGCGGGCTGCCGAGGTTCTCGCCGAGGGTGGTCGCGCCCTCGCCGGGGCGAAAGTGATCGTGCTCGGCGCGAGCTACAAAGCCGGAGTCAGCGACGTCCGGGAATCGCCGGCACTGCTGATCATCGACGGGCTCGCGCGCCGCGGTGCGGATGTCCGCTACCACGACCCCCTCGTGCCCACCATCCAGACACCTGAGGGCCGGCTGCTGCGCAGCATTCCGGTACCCAGCGGGCACCAGTGGGAGCTGGTGATCATCCACCTGGTCCACCCGGACGCGGACTGCAGCTGGGTACAGCACTGCCCGCGGGTACTCGACGCGACCTACCTGTTCGATGGCCTGCCCGGCGGCGCGATGCAGCGCAGCGTGGTGTGAGGGCTGAGACCACGATGAACCACTGCCCCCCCACCGAGCTGGACACCTCCACGCCGGCGGTCATCCTCAAGCTCGACCGCAACGTGATGCACCACGGTGGGCTCGGCGCGATCCGCAGCCTGGGCCGGTTGGGGGTGCCGGTCTACAGCGTGCACGAAGATCTGCTGGCGCCGGCGGCCCGCTCCCGCTACCTGCACGAACGGTGGATCTGGCAACCACCCGCCGGGGACACCGAGCGGATCCGGGCCGGATTGACGGCGCTCGCGGAACGGATCGGCCGCCCAGCCGTGCTCATCCCCACCGACGACGCCGGCGCGCTGTTCCTCGCCGAGCACGGCGCCGAGCTGCGGGGCTCGTTCCTGTTCCCGGCGCCGCCCAGCGATCTGCCACGGCAGCTGGCGGGCAAGTACACGCTCTACCAGCTGTGCCGCGAGCTGGGTGTGCCCTGCGTGGCCGCGGCGCTGCCCGACTCGCTGGCCGCGGCCCAGGAGTTCGCGCATCGAGCCGGTTTCCCGCTGGTGGCCAAGCTCGCCACGCCGTGGCGAGCCGGCAGCGCGCAGGGTTTGCGGAGCACCTCGGTGGTCCGCGACCCCGGCGAGCTGGCTCGCACCTGGCATGCCTGCGCGGGCACCCGCGGAGCCGGTGGCACTGCGCTGATGCTGCAGGAGTACATCCCACAGGGCCTCGACTACTTCTTCCACGGCTACTCCGATGCGAGCTCACAGTGCCGGCCCGCATTCATCGGGATCAAGGAACGCTCCTACCCGGCGCACGCCGGGCTGACCAGCCTCGGACGCTGGGTGGACCACCCGGAACTGCACGGTCAGGCCACCGAACTGGTGGCGCGGCTGGGATTCCGCGGCATCGTCGACCTGGACTACCGCTTCGACCCCCGGGACGCCACGTTCAAGCTGCTGGACTTCAACCCCCGCCTGGGTGCGCAGTTCCGGCTGTTCCGGGATACCGCTGGCGTCGACGTGGTCGTAGCGGCGCACCTGAACCTGACCGGCCGGGCGATCCCGGCGGGCTCGCCACGTCTGGGCCGCAGCCTCCTGGTCGAGAACTACGACCCGATCGCAGCCCTGGCCTACCGGCGCAGCGGGTTGGATCTCCGGTCCTGGGCGAGCTCAGTTCGCCGGGCCGACGAACTGGCCTGGTACGCGCGGGATGACCTCGCGCCATTCGGGCTGATGTGCCTGCGCATGGGGTGGCGGGCCCTCACCCGACCACTGGGCCGGCGCAGTACCAAATCCCCATCCACCCCCATCCACCACCACTGGGCTAGCCGCACGGAGGTCACCGGCATGAATGGCAGCATGAACGATCCGATTGACCTGGCGATTGTGGGTGCCGGTCCCTATGGCCTGTCGCTCGGCGCGCACTTACGTGCCGCGGGAATCCCCTTCCGCCAGTTCGGCTTGCCCCTGCAGCTGTGGCGGGATGCGATGCCGGCGGGCATGTACCTCAAGTCGCAGGGGTTCGCCTCGAACCTGTCCGACCCGGCGCGGCGGCACACGTTGCGGGCGTTCTGCGAGTCCACCGGCCGCGACTACGCCGACTACGGCCTGCCGGTGCCGCTGGAGACGTTCGTGGCCTACGGAGACTGGTTCCAGCGCGCCGAAGTCCCGCACCTGGAAGAGTTGATGGTCATCGACGTGCGCAGGGCCGATGGGCACTACGAGCTGAGCCTGTCGGACGGGACGGTCGCGCTGGCGCACAAGGTCGTCGTCGCCACCGGGGTCCAGCACTTCTCCCACATCCCCCCGACACTGGCAGCGCTGCCACGAGAGATGTGCACCCACCCGAGCGCGCACGATGACCTCGGTGTGTTCGCCGGCCGCGAGGTCGTGGTCGTCGGTGCCGGCCAGTCCGCGCTGGAATCAGCGGCACTCCTGCGCGAGGCCGGCGCCGAGGTCACCGTGCTCGCCCGCGCGCCCCGCCTGGTATGGAATGGCGCGCCGCTGGCCGCCGACCGATCGATCCGGCAGCGGCTGCGGGAACCTGAGGCCTACCTCGGCTCGGGCTGGTCCACCTGGTTCTACTCCACCCAACCTCATCTCTACCGCCGGCTGCCCGCCGGACAGCGGGTGTACCGGGCACGGACCGCGCTGGGGCCCGCCGGCGCGGCGTGGCTGCGTCCCCGGGTGGAGGGAAGGATCCGCACGCTGATCGGGCACTCGGTGCGGTGGGCGGAGCCGGAGCCCGCGGGGGTGCGGCTCGGGCTGCGGCTGCGTAGCGGGGAGACCAGGGAGATCACCGCGAACCACGTCCTGGCCGCTACCGGTTACCGCGCTGACCTGGACCGGCTGACCTTCCTGGACAAGCGGTTGCGGGCGTCGGTATGCACGCTGGGCAACAGCCCCGATGTCGGGCCGGACTTCCAGTCCTCGGTGCCGGGCCTGTACTTCATCGGGCCTGCCGTGGCGCCGACCTTCGGACCGGTCATGCGGTTCGTGTGCGGCTCCGACTACGCCGCCCGCACGGTGGCTCGCACCCTCACCGCCGTGACCCGCCCCCGAGTCACCGTGGGAGCTCGGCGGTGACCATCCCCGCCGCCGGGCTCCCACGAGCACCGGCCCGCAGCGTGGGCGCGGTACCCGTCCCCGGTCGGCGGCGGCTGGCGCCGGTCGCACTGCTTCCGGTGATCCTTCCGATAGTCGATCTCGCAGCCCTGGTCACGGCCCTCATCGCGACCGGCCTGCTGGCCGGGGCACCGGGGTGGGCGGCCGCGTCGTATGCCTGCGCGGTGCTGATGCTGCTGGTGGCCGACGGGCAGCATCGGCTGCGGATCTGCCGTCGGGCATCCGACCAGCTGCCCAGGACCGTGGCGGTGGCTGCGATGCCGCTGCTGGGGGTCCTGCCGTGGGTGGGGCCCATCGGGCTGTGGCTGGGGTTGCTCGCGGCGGCGTCGCTGGTCATCGCGCGCGCCGGTACCTACGCAGCGCTGCGGGCGGCACACCGGCGGGGGCGGCTACTCGAACCGGCCCTGATCATCGGCACCGGTACCACCGCGGTCCGGATCGCCCAGATCCTGGACGATCACCCTGAGCTCGGCCTGGCACCCAGGGGTTTCCTCGACAACCGGCCGCCGGGGAATCCGGGCGAGCCGCCACCGCTGGGCGAGCCGGCGGAACTCGCACGGGTGATCTCGGCGCACGGCATCCAGCGCGTCATCGTGTGCTTCCCTTCCGCCCGGGATGAGGACCTGGTCCCCCTGGTGCGAGCCTGCCGGCCGATGCCGGTGGACATCTGCGTGGTCCCGCGGCTCTACGAGTTGGGCGCCGCACTCCCCCGCGGCTACCTCGACGAGGTGCACGACATACCGCTGGTCCCGCTGCGCCGGCTGGGGCACAGCCGGCTCGGTGCCGGCACCAAAGCCGCTTTCGACGCCGTGGGCGCGGCCGTGCTGCTCGCCGCCCTCACCCCGCTGCTGCTCCTGCTGGCGGTGGCGGTACGGCTCGATGACGGCGGGCCGGCGCTGTTCCGGCAGACCCGCATCACCCGCGCCGGCACGATGATGGAGCTCCTCAAGCTCCGCTCCATGATCAACCATCCGGACCCGGACACCCGCTGGGCGGTGCTGCCCGAGCACACCACCGACCTCGGGCACTGGATTCGATCCACCCACCTCGATGAGCTACCCCAGCTGGTCAACGTGCTGCGCGGCGAGATGTCGCTGGTGGGGCCCCGGCCCGAGCGGCCGTACTTCGCGGCGAGCTTCGCGCAGCAGATCACCCGCTATGACGACCGGCACCGGATGCGGGCCGGCCTGACCGGGTGGGCCCAGGTGCACGGGCTGCACGGCGACACCTCGATCGCGGAGCGGATCCGTTTCGACAACTTCTACATCGAGCACTGGTCACCGTGGATGGACGTAGTGATCTTGGCTCGCACCCTGTGCACCCTGTCAGGAGGAAGAAAATGAAAGTTCTCCACGTGATCACCGGGTTGGGTGTGGGGGGAGCCGAGCTCCAGCTACGGTCGCTACTCCAGCACACCCGCCACAGCTGCGACGTGGTGACGCTCTACAATCCGGGACCCGTCGCCGGGATGATCTCCGGGGACGGCGTGCGGGTGCGGGATCTGGGTATGACGAGCAACACCGAGCTGTCCGCGCTGCGCCGGTTGACCCACCTGATCCGCGCCGGTGGGTACGACGTGGTGCACACCCACCTGTACCGGTCCTGCATCTACGGCCGGCTGGCGGCCCGCTTCGCCGGCACGCCGGTGGTGGTGACCACCGAGCACTCCATCGGCGAGACGCACCTGGAACGCCGGCGGATGACGCTGGGAGTGCGCGCGCTCTACCTGGGCACGGACCTCTGCTCGAACGCCACGATCGCGGTGTCGGTCGCGGTGGCGCAGCGGTTGACGAAATGGGGCGTGGCCGCCCGCAAAATCAAGATCATCCCAAATGGCCTGGACTTCACCCGGGTCGCTTTCGACGCCGCCGCGCGGGAGACGATCCGCGAGGAGTTCGCGCTGCCCCGGGATGCCTACGTCATCGGCGTGCTGGGCCGGTTGGACCCGATCAAACGATTCGACCTGGTGATCAGGGCCGCCGCGCCGCTGCTCGACGAGGCGCACCGGCTGCTGATCGTCGGTGACGGGCAGATCCGGCCCGAGCTGGAAGCCGAGGCGGCCCGGGCGGGCGTGGCGGATCTGGTGACCTTCGCCGGCGAGCGGCACGACGTGGCCGCCATGCTGTCGGCCCTGGACCTGTTCATCGCCTCCTCCGAACAGGAGGCCTTCGGGCTGTCCGTGTTGGAGGCACTGGCGAACGGCATCCCCGCGCTGTACACCACCTGCCCCGCGATGGAGGGCATCCACACCGAACGGGCCCGCCAGATACCCGGCGATGTCGACGGGATGCGGCGGGAGATCGCGGGCGAGCTGACCGGCGGGCGGCGGGACCGCGAGGGCGTACCCGCCATCCGCGAACGGTACGGCATCGAGGCGGTCACCGGCCGGATCGACGACCTCTACGAGCAGTTGCTGTCCCAGCAACGCCGCGGCTGGGGCTCGGTGCGCCAGAACGGCAGCCGGCTGCCCGATCCGGTCGGAGGCAACCAATGAAAGCGCTGATCACCGGTGGGGCCGGTTTCATCGGATCCCACCTCGCTGAGCACCTGCTGGCCGCGGGCCACCAGGTGAGCGTGCTCGACGATCTGGCCACCGGGTCGCTGGAGAACCTGTCCCCGATCAGCGACCACCCGGACCTGCGCTACGTGCCGGGCTCGGTGCTCGACGCCGACCTGCTCGACTCGCTGGTCAGCACGGTGGACACGATCTTTCACCTCGCCGCGGCGGTCGGATCCTTCGTCATCCGGGATCGGACGCTGCAGAGCCTGCGCACCAATATCCACGGCACGGAGAACGTGCTCGCGGCCGCGTACCGGCACCGGGCCCGGGTCCTGATCGCCTCCAGCAGCGAGGTGTACGGGAAGAACCCCAAGATCGGCCTGCGCGAGGACGACGACCGCCTGGTCGGATCGCCACTGCTGCACCGCTGGTCCTACTCCGAGGCGAAGGCCGTGGACGAGAGCCTCACCTGCGCCTACGTCACCGAACTCGGGCTGCGTGCCGTGATCGTGCGGCTGTTCAACACCGTGGGTCCGCGCCAGAGCGGACGCTACGGGATGGTCATTCCCCGGTTCGTCGCTCAAGCCCTCTCCGGGCAACCGTTGACGATCTTCGGGACGGGTGAGCAGGTGCGCTGCTTCTGCCACGTGCACGATGTGGTGCCTGCCCTGGCGGCGCTGGTGGAGTGCCAGGAGGCCTACGGCGCCGCCGTCAACATCGGCAGCGCCGAGCAGGTATCCATCGCCGGGCTCGCCCAGCGGGTGCTGGCGCTCACCGGCTCGGCCAGCACCATGATCCACCTGTCCTACGAGGAGGGCGTCGGCCCGGGATACGAGGATCTGCAGCGGCGTGTCCCGGACTGCGCCAGGGCACGGGAATTGATCGGCTTCCGGCCGACCCGAACGCTGGACGACATTCTCCAGTCAGTGATCGCCGAGCAGAGCCGGCCAGACCTGGCCCCGGCAACGGTGCACTGATGATCAACACCAGCGGTACCTCGCGGCGCCTGCCCGCCGCCACCAAGGGGGGTGATCGCATCACCGACCAACGATCCACCAGGCGGCGGTTGCTGACCGGGTCGAGCTTCCTGATCCTGCTGTTCCTGGGCGCGATCGCGCTGCTGGCCACCGTGCCCCGCATGCTGGGGCCGGCCAGCAAGCCGGGCACCCTCGTCGCGGGATCGGTGCCGTTCTGGAACATGGTCCAAGGCCCGGACGTCGTGCTCGCCAACCGGGGCAGCTTCAACGAGGTGAACCCGTGGATCTACGGGCTGGCGCGCAACGGCCAGATCGTGCCGCAGGTACCCGAGCGGGCCACCGAGACCGCGGCGGGCATGGAGAAACTGCGCAAATCGGGGATCGCGGTGGTCCCGACGATCGCGAACGTGACCAACGGCCAGTGGGCCTACGACCCCGTCGCGGACATCCTGCACGATCCCGCCGCGATGGAGCGGCACGTGAACGACATCGTCGCGCTGGTGCAGCGCAATAACTACGCCGGGATCGACATCGACTACGAGGATCTGCGGGCCGGCGATCGGGAGGCCTTCGCCACCTTCGTGAACCACCTCGGCGCGGCGTTGCATGACAAGGACAAGGTCCTCTCGGTAGCGGTGTTCGGCAAGACCACCGACGCTGGGGAAGACCAGCGCAACGTCGCCCAGGACTACGCCGCCATCGGTGACGCGGCCGACGAGGTCCGGCTGATGGCCTACGACTACCACTGGTCCGCATCCGCCCCAGGACCGGTAGCGCCGATCACCTGGGTGCACCAGGTACTGGACTACGCCAAGACCCAGATCCCGGCCGAGAAGATCGTGCTCGGCATCTCCACCGCGGGCTACGACTGGGTCGACGGCAAGGGCGAGCCGGTGAGCTGGCTGCAGTGTTTCGGCCGAACCCGGGCCTACCACGCCACCTTGCGCTACGACCGGCTCGAGCAGTCACCCTCGTTCCGGTACACCGACGCCCAGAACCGGGAGCACGAGGTCTGGTTCGAGAACGCCGAGAGCCTCACCGCCAAGCTCGACGCCGCGAAGACCACCGGAATCCGCGGTGTGTACGTGTGGATGTACGGCGATGAGGACGACCGGACCTGGTCGACGCTGCACAAATTCCTGCCCGTGAACGCCGCACCGGGTGCCGATGCTGAAAGGTCGTCCCGCTGATGCCCTGGTGGTCGGTTGCGATCGTGGTGTTCGGCGTGAACTTCGCGCTCTGGGCGAGCATCGGTCTGGTGCGCTTGCTCGAAGAGACCTGGGTGAAGCGCCGGCGACGCAGCGCCGGTTCCGGGAATGCCGCTGACTCGATGACGGTGACCGACGTCGCGGTGCTCATCCCGGCGCACAACGAGGAACTGGTGATCGAGGACAGCATCGCGGCGATCGCCGCGCTGGTGCCGCGGGAGAACATCCACGTCGTCTCCGACGGTTCCACCGACAAGACCGCGGAGCTGGCGCGCCGGACCGGGGTCAACGTCATCGAGACCCGTACCAACGTCGGCAAGGCCGGGGCCCTCGAGGAGGCCATCGGGCGCTTCGGGCTCGTCGGGCGGTTCCAGGCGGTACTCCTGCTGGATGCCGACACCACCATCGAGCCCGGATACTTCGAGGCCGCGCTGCCCCATTTCGAGGACCCCAGGGTCGTCGCGGTGGCCGGCGCGGTCCGGACCCACTGGCAGGCCCGCAGCCTGTCGTTCATCGGCAAGGTGCTGGTGTGCCACCGGGAACGTATCTACGCGATCAGCCAGCGGCTGCTGAAGTTCGGGCAGACCTGGCGGTACACCAACGCCACCCACATCGTGCCCGGTTTCGCCAGCATGTACCGCACCTCGGTTCTCCCGCACATCGAGATGAACCCGCCCGGTCTGGTGATCGAGGACTTCAACATGACCTTCGAGGTCTACCAGAAGCGGCTGGGCAAGGTGGCGTTCACGCTGGGGGCCGTCGCGGTCACCCAGGATCCGGACAACCTTCGCGACTACGTACGCCAGATCAAGCGCTGGGGCCTGGGACTCTGGCAGACGGTGCGCCGGCATCCGCCGCAGCTCAGCCTGTTCAGCGCGATGCTCACCATGCTCCTGCTCGAGCAGCTGACCAGCAGCATGTTCTTCGTGCTGCTGCCGTTGCTGGTCCTCGTCCTCGCGGTGCCCGCGCTGTACCCGACCGCACTCGACTGGCCCGGGATAACGCAGGTGCACGAGACGGTCTCCACCCACATGAGCCTGCAGGTGCTGCTCCTGGCGGTGACCGGAGCCGATCTGCTGCTGACCGTGCTGGTAGCGCTGATCGAACGGCGGGCGCGGTTCCTGGCGCTGTGGATCTTCTTCCCGTTCCTGCGAATCCTCGACGCCCTCGTAGCGCTCTACGTCTTCCCGCGGGCCTGGCTGAGCTCCACCGGGAAATGGACCAGCCCCGCCCGCCGGGCGGTGGTGCTGCGTCCGGCACACAAGGACCAGATGAGTGCACCGGCGACGGTGGCGGTGTTATCGGCGTCCTCGGCGTCGTTGTTGCCGAAGGACTGACAGGGTGGGCGACACGGCAGTGGAGAACTCGGAGTCGGGCAACGTCCGGGAGATCGGGTGTTGCCGCCAGGAGATCCCACCAGGCACAGTTGAACCTGTGACATTCCTGCGGGTGCTGCTCGTGGACAGTCACGCGATGGTGACCGACGCCCTCGCCGTCCAGCTCTCCACCGCCGCTGATCTGTGGGTGGTCGGCAGCTCCAGTCCCGACGATCCGCGACTGATCGAACTGGTTCACACGCTGCGGCCCGATGTGATCACCACCGAGATCGGACCCACGGCGGTGGCCACCGGCGGGATGGTGCGCAAGCTCAGCGCCGCCTGGCCCGCGGCGCAGCTGGTGATCCTGACCGGCAGCCACGACACTGCACATGCCGTCGCGGCGGCCCGGGCCGGTGCCGCGGCCTGGGTGTCCAAGGAGAGCTCGCTCGACCATCTGCTCGAAGTCCTGCGCGGGGTGCCCCTCGGCCAGGCCTTCTACCCACCGCGGCAGCTCGGCGTGGTGCTTCGCGAGCTGCGTGCGGACGTGCAGCACGCCCGGGACTGCAGTGCGCGGCTTGATGTCCTCAGCAATCGCGAGCGCGAGGTGCTGCTGCGTATGGTGGACGGCACACCGGTGAGCCAGATCGCCATCGAGTCGGTGGTCTCCACCAGTACCGTCCGGACTCACGTGCGGAGCATTCTCACCAAGCTCGGAGTACGCAGCCGGCTGGAGGCCGTCAGCGTCGCGCGTGCTGCAGGGTTACGACCCGCCTCGGACTGACCAAGGTCTGACCACACGATCTGATCAAGGATCTACTTGTGCCGACACATCACGGGATGCCCGGACCGGTCGTGCTGCTGGTGCTGCTGGGAGTCCTGTCCGGACTCACCACCGGCTGTTCGCCGGCCGGCCAGGGCACTCCGATCAGCACCGGAGTCCCCACCGGTAGCCCCGCGGGACCGTCGCGCCCCCCGGCCACACCCGAGATCCGGGTCGATGTGGTGGCCGCAGGGCTGGAGCATGCGTGGGACATCGGCTTCCTCCCCGGTGGTGCGGCGCTGATCACCGAACGCCCGGCGCGGATCAAGATGCTGCCCTCCACCAGGCCCGGCGCCCGGGTCGTCGAGGTCGCGGCCGATCTCGATGACGTGTATGTCGCCGGGGAGGGCGGCCTGATGGGACTGGTGGTGCACCCCGACTTCGCGCAGTCCCGCCAGTTCACCACCTGCCAGACCCACCGGGAGGGCGGCCGGCCAGTGGACGTCCGGCTGGTCACCTGGCGGCTGTCACCCGATGGCACCCGGGCCAGCCGGGTGGCCGACCCGCTCGTTGCCGGCCTCACCCTGAACCCGTCGGGTAGGCACTCCGGGTGCCGTCCCACCCTGGGCCCGGATGGCTACCTCTACGTCGGTACCGGCGACTCGGCGATGGCCGCGGTGCCCCAGGACCGCACCCGGCTAGGCGGCAAGGTGCTCCGGGTCGATCTGCGGACTGGCGGTCCGGTACCCGGCAACCCGTTCACCGGTTCCCCGAACCCGGCGGAACGGCTCGTGTTCAGCTATGGCCACCGCAACGTGCAGGGCGTAACGGCGCAGCCGGGCACCGGCCGGCTCTTCGACGCCGAACACGGCCCCGACGTCGATGACGAGATCAACATACTGCGAGCCGGCGCCAACTATGGCTGGGACCCCTCCCGTGGCGGCACCGAGAGCAGCTATGACGAGAGCGTGCCGATGACCGACCTGCGGCGTTTCCCGGATGCCGTCCCCGCGGTGTGGAACTCAGGTAGTAACACCGAAGCGATCTGCGGCGCGGCATTCCTCAGCGGCGAGCAATGGGGAGCCATGCAGGGCCAGCTCGCGGTCGCCGCGCTGAAGGGCACCAAACTGCTGCTGATGCAGGTCGAGCCGAACGGAGCGGTGACCGAGGTGGGGCAGCTCCCGCAGCTCGACGGAAGCTACGGGCGCCTGCGCGCGGTACGTCCGGGACCCGATGGTGCGCTCTACGTCACGACCAGCAACGGTGACGACGACAAGGTGCTCAGGATCGCACCGGCGGGCACCTGAGAAACGCCGTCATGCGGGCCGTGGTGACCGGGGGCGCGGGTTTCATCGGTTCCCACCTCGTCGATGCACTCCTGCGCCGGGGGGAAGCCGGGACCGAGATCCTGGTCATCGACGACCTGAGCCGGGGCCGGCGAGCCAACCTCGCGGGACCGCTGCGGCGCGGCACGCGGCTGGCTGAACTGGATATCCGGGACGGGCCCGCCGTGCACGAAGCCCTCCGGGCCTTCCGGCCGGAGCTGGTGTTCCACCTCGCGGCACAGGTCGATGTGCGGAGCTCGATGGGCGAACCCGCCCGTGACGCCTCGATCAACGTGCTCGGATCGATCAACGTGTGCTCCGCGGCGCACGCCGCCGGCGCGCGCCGGGTCATCAACACCTCCACCGGCGGCGCGATCTACGGCCCGACCGGGGTGGTGCCCACGCCGGAGACCGTCACCCCTGACCCCATCTCGGCCTACGGGCTGAGCAAGCTCACCGCGGAGCGCTACGCCCGCTGGTTCCAGCTGGCGCGGGGCCTGGATGTGGTGACGTTGCGGTACGGCAACGTCTACGGGCCCCGGCAGGATCCCCACGGTGACGCCGGCGTCATCACGCTGTTCTGCGATCGGGTGCTGGCCGGTCACCGCCCGGTCATCTACGGCGACGGGCGGCAGACCCGGGATTTCGTGTTCGTCGCCGACGTCGCGGCAGCCAACCTCGCCGCAGGCACCGCCCGCGAGCTGGCACACAACGAATACAACATCGGCACCGCCACCGAGGTCAGCGTGCTGGGGCTGGTCCGGGAGATCGCCGCCGCGGCGGGGGTCGATCCCAGCCAGTTCGAACCGGAGTTCTCCCCGGCCCGCCCGGGCGAGCTGCTTCGCAGCTGCCTCGACGTCACCCGCGCCCGCCGCGAACTGGGCCTGCCATCGCCGACGCCGCTGCCGGAGGGGCTGGCGCGCACCCTGAAGGCGATGCGCGTCCCCCGGGGCTAGCGCCGCAGTTCCAGGGGAGGCGGCGAGGCGGTGCGGTGCACCGAGACTCTCATCGTCTCGATCATGTCGTCGACGGTGATGGACTGCGCGTCCCGGTGGATGGCCAGGCCACGCCGGGCGAGCTCGGTCGCCAGCTGGAGCTGGTGGTCATCGATCTGCTCGCCCCGGGTGCTGTCCCGGATGGCCAGGATCGGGAACCGCCCGGCGTTGAGTGCGGCCAGCGCCGACCCGGTGCCGGCATGGCTGATCACGACGTCGGCCTTGCTGAGCGCGGCACCCAGTTCAGCAGCCGGGAGCACCGGCGTGGCCTGGATGGGTAGGTCGTCCACCGGCGTGTCCGCGGTCTGCCACAGCACCTCCACCGAGCATCCGCTCACCTGCGCCAGGGTGCCCTCCGGCGCCAGCAGCGGGACCAGGTGCTCGAAGAGCCGGCGGAACGGGTACTGGGTGGCCGAGCCCACGGTGACCACCACCCGCAGCACCGCGTCGGGAACCCGGGTGCCGGTGGTGGCCTCGTACCCGTCGAAGACGCTGCCGGCGTAGACCCACCGGTGGTCGGCCCAGCTCTGGTACTGGGTGTAGGTGCGGACCCCCGGCACCCATTGCAGGACCCTGCCGGTCACCGACGGCCCGCTCACCCGGGTTGCGCTCTCGATGTAGTGACACTCCACGCCGCGGGCAGCCAGGTAGGGCAGGTATCCCAGGGCGATCCCCGACCCCGTCGACACCGCCCTGGTCACCTTCCGGCGCGCCAGCAACCGGCGGGCGTAGGGGATGCAGCGCAGCACATCGGGCACGCTGCGCACGCCGACGTAGGGCACGAACTCCACGTCCCGATCCGCCATCATGGACCGGCTCTGCTCGTTGGCGTGGGTCACCCACACCGCATCATCAGCCGTGCCGCGCTCGGGTGGGATACGGCTCGCGAGGCTGTTCAGCTGGGTGAGGTGCCCACCTGTGGTGGCGATGAACAGCGTGGTCATCTCACCTCACCCCCATGATGTGCCAGGAACTGACTGTGACGGGATACATCCAGCGCGTCACCTCCACACTACCGCAGCAGCAGGTACCGTCGCCCCCGTGAAGGCGCCCGCGACGCAAGAGGACACCGTGCTCGCCGACCCGCGCAGTGACCCTCGCTGGCACCAGCTCGCGCTGGGATCGCACGGCAGCGTGTTCACCTCGCCGCCCTGGATCAGCGCGATCTGCGCCACCTACGGCTTCACCCCCGCCGCTGCGCTGCGGCTCGGCTGGGATGGGCAGCCGCGTGCCGGTGTGGCCTGGGTGCCGATCAACGACATTCGCGGCGACCGGATATCCAGCCTGCCATTCTCCGACCGGGCCGAGCCGCTCACCGATGACCCGGCCGACTGGAAGGCCCTCACCAGCGGCGTCATCACCGCCGCCGCCCCGCTGACGCTGCGCTGTTTCGACACCGCTGTGCCCGCCGGCGATCCCCGCTTCGCCCGGATCGCGGCGGCGGCGTGGCACGGCACGCCGCTGCATGGCGGTATCGAGGACATCCGGCGGCGGTTGTCCCAGCACGCGCGCCGCAACATCTCGATCTCCGAGCGGGACGGGGTCCGGGTCGAGGCACGCACCGACCGGGATGCGGTGCACCAGTTCCATGGCTTGCATGTTGCGCTGCGCAAGCACAAGTACCGATTGCTCGCTCAGCCTGTCGATCTGTTCGATCACATCTGGTCCGCCTTCGCACCCGGCAACGGGATCGTGACGATGCTCGCCCATGCCGGCGACGAGCTGATCGCCGGTGCGATGTTCCTCGCCTGGGGCGGCAGCTGGTACTACAAGTTCGGAGCCTCGCGCCACGATCATCTGGCTCTCCGCCCCAACGACGCGATCTTCTGGGCGGGGATCCGGTGGGCGGTGGAGCAGGAAGCCCGGCTGGTCGATTGGGGACTGAGCGATCTCGACCAGCCGGGCTTGGTCTCGTACAAGCGCAAGTGGGCTACCGAGGAGCGGCAGATCGTCACCCTGCGGGCCGGCGGGGAGCATGCCCGCAGCCACGCCGAGGCCGGCCCGATGCTCGGTGAGCTCACCCGGCTGTTCACCGAGGAGACGGTTCCCGATGAGGTGACGAAGCAGGCCGGGGCACTGCTCTACCGCTACTTCTGTTGAGCGCGCTCGCCGGCCGGCCACGCGAGGTCTTGCCCCATGGCTTGATCACCGACAGTCCGGTCGCCGCGAACAGCAGTAACAGAGCCGCTGATCTCGCCACCAGCGAGTCCATTCCGGCTGGTTCACCCGCGCCGGCGACGATATGGGGCAGCTGCGGCAACAGGAACATCAAGCCGGCGGCGGTCAACGCGCCGGCGATGGCGCACTTGGCGAGCACCCACCAGTGCCGCAGCAGACCCCACGGCGTGGACAACGCCAGGATCAGCCCACTGATCAGCGAGGAGAACACCACCGGGACGAGCACCCAGCAGGCGATCACGGCCGTCGCGGTGGCGATCCCGGCGCGCACCGCCATGCTGGCATTGGACATCCCGGTGACCTCCAGGGCCACCAGCGCACCGTCCAGCCCCACCCATCCCACCGACGTCGTGACATGAACCGTCAGCAGCACTGCCCGGGCCTTGCGTGGTAATCGTGGAATCGCGAAACTCGTCGCAGCAAAAGTTGTCAAGGCTGCCCCCCAGCTGCCAGAAGGAAGACAATCGTTCGTGAGCGCCGTACCCCTCAGCGCCCGGTCAGCGTGCGCCGTGCCCCCGTAACAGCGTGGGAACCGTTCGCAACAGGATTGCGAGGTCACGCCAGAAACTCCAGCCACGGACATAGGCCAGATCGAGTTCCAGCATCTCCAAGGTGCCCATGGTGCTACGCCCGCTGACCTGCCAGAGACCAGTGAGGCCGGGCGGGACTTCGAAGCGCTCGGCGTACCGGGCCGGGAACATCTCCGCCTCCCAATCCAGGCAGGGCCGCGGTCCGACCAGCGACATCTGCCCCCGCAGCACATTCAACAGCTGGGGAAGCTCATCGATGCTGGTGCGACGCAGGAGAGATCCGACCCGGGTGATCCGCGGGTCACTGTCGATCTTCCAGCTACCGTTGACCGAGGTGTCCTCCCCCCGCAACTCGCGCGCGATGAGGTCGCGGTGCAGGGCGTCGGAGCCGCCCGTCCGCATGGTGCGGAACTTGTACATCGTGAACGGTCGGCCCCCCCGGCCCAACCGCTGCTGGCGGTACAACGCCGGCCCCGGGGTCCCCAGCCTGATCGTCATTGCGATGATCAGCATGGGGATCGCGAGCACTAGCAGTGCGATCGCCACCACCGTCAGATCGACGGTACGCCGGGCAACGTGTTCCCATCGAGCGGGCAAGCGCGCTTGGTCAACGCCGCTGGACACTGAGCCTCCCCGTGGTGATACCCATCAGCATGAACAGCAGATCCCCGGTGCCTCGTTGCGTCACGTGCGGATCGAGAACGGTGACGACGAGTATGAATCCCCAGCAGACCCACAGCGCGGACGCTGCCGCGCTGATCGCGGCTGACTGTGACATGGAAGATGGGGATACCAGCGCATCGGCTCTGCGCAGCACCACGACCGCAAGCCACAAGAACGCGGCCAGCAGCGGGATCCCGCCGATCCAGAGCAGATTCAGGTAGCCGCTTTCCAGGTAGACGACATCGCGCCATCGCTCAGGCGCCGGCAGCACCGAGTCCGCCGACACCCCCATCAGCACCGTGGTGAAGTCGAATCTCGGCAGGTAGAAGGTGGACAGGTTGTTCCAACGGCCGATCCAGCTGCTCGGCACGCCATAGCCGCTGCCGAATCCCTCCAGCCGGCCGATCAGCGCGGGAGCACCGACGACGAGCACCACCGGGACCAGCCATAGGAACCGCGCGGACTTGCTACGAACCGCGCTGAAGCGCCACAGGATGAGCCCACCTGCTACTACCGCGGAGATCCAGGTGGAGAACTGGCCGGCGGCCAGCACGCCGGCACCGAGCACCAGCCCCAAGCCCAGCCGCTCCCGGCGGTCCAGCAGTCCCCGCGCGCCGCAGCAGATCACCAACGTCAGGCAGATGATGATGTAGTCGCCGGTGGCGATGGGCGAGGCGAGCGTCGTGGTGCCGCGCTGCACGAGCGCCGCGGCGTTGCTGTCCGGGGTCCAGAGGGCCTGCAGCATCGAGACGACCGGCCCGAAGTGCAGGGTCTGCAGGATCGCGATCACCGCGACCACCGCTCCCGGCCAGAGGATCAGCCGGAAGCAGCGCACCAGCTGGGCCTCGGTGGTGACGCTGAAACGAACCAGCAGGTAGATGGCCACCAGCTTGCAGACGGGCAACACAGCGGCCAGATCCGACGCCGCCGGCGGCGCCCCACGAATGATCATGGACAGCAACGGCCACGCGGTGGAGGCCAGCAGGAAGACACCCATCGGGATGTCGATCTGGTGCAGTTGCAACGGCGCCCGCTCGCCCCGGCACCATCGGAGGTAACCGCCGACCAGGGCACCGGCCAGCAACACCACCAGCAGCGCCTCGTTGGGTCGGACCAGCGGGATGAGATGTCCCCGGCCGATGCCGGCGATCAGCGGCAGGGTGCCCAGGTAAGCGTAGGTGGCGAAGACCGGCCGGTACGCCGCTCCGGCGAACAGCCCGATCACGACCAGGACCCCGAGGGCGCTCAACGCCAGCAACGGCCCGGCCGCCACTGCGAGGATCCCGCCGACGACGGCGCAACCAGCGGCGCCCAGCAGCAACGAGCGCTTGACGCCCAGTGTCAGCGCCACCCCGTCGCCGGGCAGGGCACGGGGATCCGGTGGCAGGGTGCGGGTCACGACCCACCCCCGATCCGTCGCGCCGCGACCCGGAAGCCCAGCACGTACACCACGAGCGCGACGGCACCGCCCACGGACAGCAGCGCGAAGTCGACGAGCTGATCACCACCGATGACCCGGGTGAGCCACCACAACGCTGCGGAGACCGGCAGCATCCCCAGGGTGGCCATCGCGGCAGCGACCAGCGGTCCGGGCTCGAGGAAGCGCTCGGGCCGGATCGCCCGGCGCAGCCGGGTCAGGACCGTCCCGGCTGCGGCCAGTTCCCCGGCGAGAATCGCCACCACCAGCCAGACAACCCGGGTCCCGTCCGCGGGCAGCAGCAGGGCCGTGGCCGCCGCGGTGAGGATCACCCCGAGCGCCACGGCACTCGCCCGGCGTGGAATGCGGTCCTCCAGGCGGGCGAAGAGCGCCTGGCGGCCGATGTCGTGTATCCCCCCCACCAGTTGGGCCACCGCTACCACTGCCAGGCACGCCGCGAGCGGGCCGATCAGATCCGCGTGCCGCAGCTCACCGTTGGCGAGGATGTTCGCGGTGGCGAAGGAGTTCACCGCGAGCAGCACCAGCAGCGGCAGGCTGGCGATCAGGGCGTAGGACAGGCCTTGCCGCCACTGGGAACCGAAGGTCGCCCCGTCCTCGTGGTGGGCGGCGTTGGCCAGCCCGGGCAGTGCCGCCATCGACACCGCTCGAGCACTGACGAAAGACAGCGCGTAGAAGACCGAGTAGGAAAGCTGCACCACGAAGGTACCCCCGGGCACCGTGCCGGCCAGCGCGAGCAGCACGTACATCGCCAGCGCCGGGAAGGTCGCCACACTGACCGAGCGCGCCAGCCGGTGGGTGATGGCGCGCACCTCCGGATCGCGCCGCCACCCCATCGAAGGCCAGCTCAGCTGGCCGACCCGTGCGGTGCCGAACAGCTGCAGCGCTGCGTGCAGCGCCACGGCCGCCGTGCTACCCACCCCGAGCACGATCACCAGCTCGGCGTTGACCTGCTCGACGCCCAGGCCAGTCCCGTAGTACCAACCGGCCGCGAGCACCGTCAGGATCAGGACGGCGTTCTCCACCGCGGGCGCGGCGGCCGCCAGCGCGAAGCGGCCACGAGCCTGCTGAGCGGCGATGCCGAGGTTGAGCAGTACATAAAGCAGTACCTGGGGTGCCACCAGCAGCACCAGCAGGGTGATCAGCCACAGTCCTCGAGCTCGAGCAGCGGGATCCGGGATCCCGAAAGTCAGCGTCCAGGCGATCACCGGGGAGAGCAGCATCAGCAGCGCGGCCACCGCGGCCGAGACGGCCAGCAACCACCCGCTCACCCGGCCGAACACCTCCCGGGCGCGGTCCGCGCCGCCCGATCCGGCGGCGCGAACCAGTCCCGGAACCAACACCATTGCCAGCACCGGACCGGCGATCAGCGTGAACACCAGGTTCGGGACGACGTACCCGGTCTGGAACGCGTTGGCGAAGTAAGTCGGCCCCAGCACCGCCCCGATCACGACCACTCGCAGCAACCCGCTCACCCTGCTGACCAGGGTCCACGCGCCAACCGTGGCCGAGTTCCGCGCGGTGGTACCGAGTGCCTGGTGATCGAGCCGGTTCTCGACCGAGCCGCCGGGTGAGTCCCCGAGTGGACTGTCGAGAGCTGTCACCTTGGAGGTGTGCGCCGGGGGGGCCACAGCCAGACCCTCACGGCCTGGTCTGGCGCCGGGCACCCACCGCCACCACGATGCAGGCCACGATCAAACCGACCAGCGCACCGGTCCCGGCCGCGATCCACGGCTTCGGGAATACCACGTCAGCCAGCGAGTACGGCGGCGTCAGCAGCTGCGCGTCCGGTCCCGTCTGACCGGTGAGGTTGAGCTCATCGATCCGGGCCTGAAGCGCCTTCTCCCGGTCCAGGGACGCGGTGAGCTGCGCCCGGGCATCGTTGAGCGCGGCCTGCGTGGATGTCCCGGCCAATGTCGCACTGGTGAGCTGTTGCACCTGGGTCTGGATCTGGGCGGTGTTCGCCTTGGCGTCCGAGAGCTGGGTGTCGAGGTTGCGGGACACCCCGGTGGGCTGGCCGATGAGCGTCAGGTAACCGTCCATGACCGACTGCAACGTCTGCATCGCGGCGAGCTTGGTCGAGCCATGCGCCTCGATCTGGATGACCTGGCTGTTGTCCAGTACCTGTGCGGTGACGTCTTTGGAGAGGTCGGTGAAATCCCGGCCCTCTTTCTGTGCCACCGGCCCGAGTACGGCTCGACTCTGCAGGTAGACCAGCTGGGTGGACAGCTGGGGATCCTGCTTGAGCGGGCCACCGCTTTGCTGGTCCTGCCCACTGGAGTAGAGAACCTCCGCGCGGGCTCCGTAGGTCTTCGGGAGTACCAGCGCTCCGGCCAGCCCGGCGGCAGTGCCCAGCAGGATGATTGTCAATGCCAGCAAGACCAGGCGTGCCGTCACCCGGCCACCACCGTGGCCTTCCCGGCCTTCGCCGGCCGGTTCCAGCCGGGCGGTGGAACGCTGCGGCGGTATCTCGGCAGTGCCCGGGGACTTCTGCAGCTGCTCCTCGTAGCCCATCGAACGTCCGTTCGATTCGCTGGCTCCGTACTGGAACACATTGGAAACGTTTGTCACAGCGCACCTCCAAGCACATCGCAGACCCGCGCAACCTGCTCGACACTCAGGGTCGGGGACATGGGAAGAGACAGGATCCGGCCAGCCGCACGCTCAGCCACCGGCATCGGCGTAGTGGCCGGTTGAGTTTGATAACGCGCGGTCCCGGCCAGGGCAGGCTGCAGGTGGCAGGGGATCGGGTAGTGCACACCCCATCCGATACCGGCTGCAGTCAGCACGTCACCGACCTTGCGTCGGTCCTCGACCTGGACGACCGCCAGGTGGTACACCGGTTCGGCCCCGGGCTGCACCGTCACCGGGACACAGCCGGGGGGGAGCATCTCGCGGTAGGTGGCCATCGCGGCCACCCGCCGGGCGTTGGCTGCGTCCAGGCACGGCAGCTTGGCCGACAGCAGCGCCGCCTGCAGGGTGTCGAGCCGACTGTTCCGACCCGACAGGTCGTGCAGGTACCGGTCTGACTCCGACCGCCCATGGTTGGCCATGCTGCGGATCCGGTCCGCCAGCGCCCGGTCGTTGGTGACCACGGCACCGCCGTCGCCCAGAGCGCCGAGATTCTTGCCCGGGTAGAAACTGAAGCCGGCGGCTATCCCCACGTTGCCCGCGTTGATCTCATTGTGCCGGGCACCGTGCGCCTGCGCGGCGTCCTCGATGAGCGCGAGCCCGTGCGCCGCCGCGATTGCCGAGAGCGGCTCCGGGTCCACCATCTGTCCGTACAGATGCACCGCGATGATCGCCGCCGTCGAGCCGGTGATCGCGGCCTCCACGGCGTCCGGATCGATCAGCAGGGTGTCGGGGCACACGTCGACGAACCGGGGCCGCGCACCGGTCGCGCACACTGCCTCCGCCGTGGCAATGAACGTATTCGTCGGGATGATGACCTCGTCGCCGGCACCGATTCCCAGCCCGCGGACGATCAGCTCCAGGGCATCGGTCCCGTTTGCCACACCGATGCATGACTCGGCCCCGCAGTAGGACGCGAATTCGCGCTCAAAGCGCTCGACCTCGGGACCACCGACGAAGCGGCCGTGGTCGAGCACGGTTTTCCAGACGAGGTCGTAGTCCTCGCGCAAGCTGTTGTTGACGCCGTGCAGGTCCAGAAAAGGAACCCCGGCAGGCGTGCCGCTGCCGGTCATGAGGCCACCTCCCGCATGCGGTCGGACCCGGATGCGTCCATTCCGCCGCCGACGAAGGCCGGCCGACCGGTGGCCTCCGCCACATCGGTGGCAGCCAGTACCCGGACGATGTCCATGCCGCGCTCGCCAGGTGTGTTCGGCTTCACTCCGGTCCGGATGCAGTCGATGAAATGGTTATCCTGAACCAAGAGCGGCTCATTGAACTGAATGAACGGCGAGACGATGTCTCCGGTTCGATAAGAAACGGGCATTGCATGCGACTCGCCATGGTCATCGGGATCTGCCGGGTCGACTCCGATATCATATATACGGATACGCTCGTTATCCGACATATCGTCGTAGACGGCCATTTTCCGTTCCCCGACAACTGTGACTCGCCTGACTTTGCACGGGTCCAGCCAGCTCACGTGTACGAACGCATGGGTAGCGGCGTTCTCGAAGTCCAGCCGCAGGTAGGCCACATCGGCATGCCGGGTCCCGACGTGCCGCTTGGCCCACACCCAGGCGGTCCGGGGAACCTCGTCGAGCAGGAACGACGCGATCGAGATGTCGTGCGGAGCGAGGTCCCAGATCACGTTGCAGTCGCGCTGGTACTTGCCCAGGCTCAGCCGAGCGGCATCGATGTAGAGGACCCTGCCGAGCTCGCCGGAGTCGATGATCTCCTTGAGCTTCCAGACCGCCGCGTTGTACTCGAAGGTATGTCCCACCATCAGTTGGACGCCGTTAGTGGCCGCCGTGTCGACCATCTCCTGCGCGTCCTCGATCGTCGTGGCCAGCGGCTTCTCCACCAAGGCGTGCCGCCCCTGGCGCAGTGCCTGTAGCGCGACCGCGGCATGCGCAGTCGGCGGGGTCGCGACGACCACCGCGTCCACCCGCCCCAGGACGTCGTCGAGGTGATGTGCCGCTTCTGCCGAGGGGTAGCTTCGTTTCGCCTCCGCGATCCGTTCGGGATCTTGATCTACGATGGTCACCTGCACACCCGGCATGCTGCTCAGCACCCGCATGTGCTTTGAACCCCAGTAGCCGTAGCCGACAACCGCAACGCGAACATCGGGATCGAAGGTCATGAGACCACCCGGCTCGCGTTGGGCGAGGCCTGCTGGCGGTTGGGAAGTACCTGAAACGAACTTCATCGAGACGGGCCCCCTGCCGTGACTCGAGATGTCTGCTGACTGAATGTTACAAAACGCACACCAAAAGTGAGCAAGCTCGGTGATCATTGGATCCCCAGCGAGCCACGCTCACTCTCTCGTACAGCGGGGTCGCCCCTCCCCACAGTGCGTATATCTACTGTCCACTGCTGGTCGTTACTCAGCAACCGTAGCCCTCGGCACTTTCACCCGAATGGTTCAACCAGACGCCTCAGCGTGTTGGTGGCACTGAGTCACTATGCAATTACTTAGCGAAGTAACAGGTGCGCTGATGACCCTTTTGGTCGGTTCGTTCCGGCGTCCGGTTGCGCCGCGCCGCGGCGGATCACCCCCCTCCCCCGCGTTGCTCACACCCGAGCTGCGATCTTGGCCAGCCGCTGGGGGGTCGGCCAGCGCACGTTCCACGCCCAGCCGAGCTTCTCGAACAACCAGATCACCCGGGCCGAGATGTCGATCTGACCCCGGAGCACACCGTGCCGGGCCGAGGTGGGATCGGCGTGGTGCAGGTTGTGCCAGGACTCCCCCGCAGACAGGATGGCCATCGGCCAGAAGTTGGCGGCTTTGTCCCGTGAGGCGAACGGCCGTTGCCCGACCATGTGGCAGATCGAGTTCACCGCGTAGGTGACGTGATGCAGGAACGAGACCCGGACCAGCCCGGCCCAGAACACACCGGTCAGCACAGCACCCCAGGACCAGGTCACCAACCCGCCGACGATCCCGGGGAGGACCAGCCAGATCGCGGTCCACAGCCAGAACAACTTGCTGACCCGCACCATGGTCCGATCCGCCAGCAGATCGGGCACGAACCGGCGCGGGTTGGTCATGTCCCGATCGAACAGCCAGCCCATGTGGGCATGCCAGAAGCCCTTCGCCACCGCGACCGGAGAGGTGCCGAACAGCCACGGCGAGTGCGGGTCACCTTCCTTGTCCGAGTAGGCATGATGCCGCCGGTGGTCGGCCACCCAGTGCAGCAGCGGCCCCTGCATGGCGGTGCTGCCCAGTACCGCGAGGGTCACCTTCAGCCACCGCTTGGCCTTGAACGATCCGTGGGTGAAGTGGCGGTGGTACCCCACGGTGATCCCGAGCAGGCTGACGAAATAGGTGACCGCGAACAGCGCGATGTCCACCCAGCCCAGCCCCCACCCCCAGGCGACCGGGACAGCGACCATCAAGGCCAGCATCGGGGCGAACACGAAGAAATAGACCAGGAACTGCGGCCACAGCGTTCGCCGACCGGAGATGATCGGCTCGGGATGGGTGCGCGACTGGTCGGCGTCGGCAGTCAATGTCATCGGCCGGTGCTCCTCATGTCGGCAGGCGCGGACGGCCGCCACGCCGCAGCGGTGCCATCATGCTCGCGCCGGTGGGATCAGGATGAGCCCGCTGGCGACGCCCGTGACACAACTAGCTGAACCGTAGGTTATCTACCCGATGCCCGTCACGACACGCCGCATTAATACTGGGCGTGTCGTGCGTGTCGAATACAAGTCCAGGTCGCGGGCGGCTGTCGGATTCGCGGCACTTCAATGGAAGCTCGCACGAGGCCTGCGGAGGGCTGGTCAGCACGGGGCGGAGCTCCCATGTCACCATGTGCCAGCGGGTCCGGCCCGCCCATCCGCCGTAGTGTAAAGGCAGCACCTCGGATTTTGGTTCCGATGGTCCAGGTTCGAATCCTGGCGGCGGAGCAGCTCACCAGTAGCGACATGTCGAGGTCATCCATTATTCGGCGGGCGCCGAAAGTCCCTGTCACTGGATGTCCCAGCCCGGGCGGACCCAGAGCACGGAGCGTAGGCTTTCTGGGCCCGAGGTCCAGGAAATCCCGGATGCACCAGAGGTCAGGAAAGGATATCCGATGCTCCCTGCCGGGAGCCTCACCGCGGCGATCGTGCTCGCCGCCGGCGAAGGTACCCGTATGTGCTCGGCGATCCCGAAAGTGCTGCACCCGCTGGCCGGTCGGCCTCTCGTAGAGCACGCGGTGCGGGCCACAGCCGAGCTGAGTCCCGAGCACCTGGTGGTCGTGATCGGCCATGGCCGGGATGCGGTGGATGCGCATCTGCGAGGTGTCGCCACGGCGCTGGGACGCGAGGTGCGCACCGCCGTGCAGACCCGGCTCGGCGGTACCGGCCATGCGGTCGGTGTCGCGATGGGTCTGCTGCCGGCCGGGCTGTCCGGGACGGTCCTGGTCACCTACGGTGACGTGCCGCTACTGGATGCCACCACGCTGACCGGGCTGATCAGCGCACATCACAGTGCCGGGCACGCAGTGACCGTGCTGTCCGCGATGGTTGAGGACCCGACCGGCTACGGGCGGGTGCTTCGCGAGCCCGGAGACGAGCCCTCAGACCCGGCAGCGGTCGAGGGCGCGGTCACCGCCATCGTCGAGCACCGGGACGCCACCGCAGCCCAACGAGCCATCCGTGAGATCAACGCCGGGGTCTACGCTTTCGACGCCACGGCACTACGCACCGCGTTGGACCGGCTCGCTCCGGCCAACAGCCAGGGCGAGCTCTACCTCACTGACGTGCTGCGACTGGCTCGTGAGCGCGGGCTACCGGTCGGTGCGCACCGGTGCGACGATCCGTGGCTGATCGCCGGGGTGAACGACCGGGTCCAGCTGGCAGCCGTAGGCGCGGAGCTGAACCGGCGGCTGCTGGAGCGCTGGATGCGAGCCGGCGTCACCGTCATCGACCCGGGCTCGGTATGGCTGGATGCCGATGTCCAGCTCGCCCCCGACGTCGTGCTCCATCACGGGGTGCAGCTCCGATCGGGCACTATGGTGGGACCGAGCACCACGATCGGACCTGACTCGACTCTGTCCGGCTGCACCGTTGGCGCAGGATCCACCCTGGTCCGCACGCACGCCGTGGATGCGGTGGTGGGCGATGGGGTCCAGATCGGTCCGTTCGCCTACCTGAGGCCTGGCAGCCGGATCGGTGAACAGGCCAAGGTCGGCACCTTCGTGGAGACCAAGAATGCCGACGTGGGACCCCGGGCCAAAGTGCCACACCTGAGCTATGTGGGGGATGCGACCATCGGCGAAGGTAGCAATATCGGCGCAGCCACGGTATTCGTCAACTACGACGGGGTGAGCAAGCACCGGGTCGTCGTGGGCGCGCACGCCCGGACCGGTGCCGACAACATGTTCGTGGCTCCGGTGACCATCGGTGACGGCGCCTACACCGCGGCCGGCTCCGTGATCACAGAAGACGTGCCGCCGGGAGCGTTGGGAGTGGCCCGCGGACGCCAGCGCAACGTCGAGGGCTGGGTCTACCGGCGGCGCCCCGGAACCCTGGCCGCTGAGGCAGCGCAGCGGGCGCAGGTCGCCGCAGACCAGACACCGCAGGAGTGAGCATGAGCCTTTCCACCATGTCAGCAATCCCGAAAAAGAGCCTGATGCTGCTCTCGGGGCGATATCACCCGGAACTCGCCGACGAGGTGGCCAAGCACCTCGACGTCGCTGTCACCCCGCAGTCGGCCTACTCCTTCGCCAATGGGGAGATCTTCGTCCGGTTCGAGGAGTCGGTCCGCGGCTGCGACGCCTTCGTCGTGCAGGCCCACACCGCACCGATCAACGACGCCATCATGGAACAGTTGATCATGGTAGATGCGCTCAAACGGGCGTCGGCGAAGCGGATCACCGTCGTGATGCCGTTCTGGGGTTACAGCCGCCAGGACAAGAAGCACCGGGGACGCGAACCCATCTCCGCCCGGCTCATCGCCGACATGCTCAAGGTCGCCGGCGCCAACCGGATCATGACAGTCGACCTGCACACCTCGCAGATCATGGGCTTCTTCGATGGTCCGGTGGATCACCTGTTCGCGCTCCCGGTGCTGGCCGAGCACATCAAGAGCACCTACGCCGGCCGGGAACTGGCCGTGGTGTCCCCGGACTCCGGCCGGGTACGGCTGGCTGAGCGCTGGGCAGAGAAGCTGGGCGGAACGCCGCTGGCGTTCATCCACAAAACCCGCGACCCGACCCGACCCAACCAGGCCGTCGCCAACCGTGTGGTCGGCGACATCGAGGGCCGGCTCTGCGTGGTGATCGACGACATGATCGATACCGGTGGCACCGTGGCCAGTGCCGTGCAGGCACTGCTCGAGGCCGGCGCCACCGACGCGGTCGTCGCCGCCACCCACGGGGTGCTCTCCGGACCAGCTGTCGAGCGGCTGTCCAGCTGCGGGGCCCGCGAGGTCATACTCACGAACACATTGCCCATCCCGGATGAGAAACGCTTCCCCAGGATGACGGTGCTGTCGATCGCCGCGCTGCTGGCTCGCGCCATCCACGAGGTCTTCGAAGACGGCTCGGTGACCAGCCTGTTCGACGGCAACGCCTGAGCGGTGCTGTCGCGCTCGAGCGACTGGCACGGGGACGCGCCGCCCCTGGTACCAGGCAGGTGAGTCCAGCACGCCTATACTTGCCTGGTTACCTCGGCGAGGGAGAGCTGCCTGCTCTTCGTGATCGGCGCGGTGGTGTCGCGCTTCGCGTGCCCGAGCCCGCTCATCAGGGCAGGTACTGCCACCGTCGCAGGTTGCCGTACTCGAGGAATCAATCGTGATCTGGCGTCGCGCCCCCGGGGTCCACGCCTCGCATCAGCTAAGGAGCCCACCGTGTCCGAGGTCCGACTGGCTGCCGAGTCGCGCACCGAGTTCGGCAAGGGTGCCGCCCGCCGCACCCGGCGTGCCGGCAAGATTCCCGCCGTGCTCTACGGGCACGGCAGCGACCCGCAACACCTGGCGCTACCCGCCCTGGAATTCGCGCGAGTGGTCCGGGAGCAGGGCGGCAACGCCGTGCTGAACCTCGATGTGAATGGCCTCCCGCACCTTGCGCTGACCAAGACCGTCACCGTGCACCCGATCCGGCAGTACATCGAGCACGTCGACCTGCTGCTGGTCCGGCGCGGGGAGAAGATCGTGGTCGAGGTGCCCGTCACGGTCACCGGAACCGCCGTTCCCGGCTCGCTGGTCACTCAGGAGCTGAGCACCCTGCAGGTCGAGGCCGACGCACTGGCGCTACCCGACGAGCTCGAGGTCTCGGTGCAGGACGCCGAGATCGGTACCCGGGTGCTGGCCCGTGACGTCACCATGCCCGAAGGCTCGACGCTGCGGACCGATCCCGAATACCTCGTCGTCAACGTCGTGCCCGCACCGACCGGTGAGGACCTCGAGGGCGAGACCGCCGAGGAAGGTGAGACCGCCACCGCCGGTGGTACCGATGAGACGGAGTGATCCCTGCTCTGCCAGAAGACCATGACCGCCCAGGATGACGTTGATGGTGTCGCGGGTGAGTTCGCGCTGGTCGTCGGTCTGGGCAACCCCGGTCCCGGCTACGCGGGCAACCGGCACAACGCCGGGTTCATGGTGGTCGGTGAGCTGGCCCGCCGGGTGGGGGGCCGGTTCACCGCGCACAAGGCCGGGGCTGACGTGCTGGAGACCCGGCTCGCCGGGCGGCGGGTGGTGCTCGCCCGGCCCCGCTCCTTCATGAACGTCTCCGGCCCGGCCGTGGCCGGGACGGCCCGGTACTTCAAGATCCCCCCGACCGACGTGGTGATCGTCCACGACGACCTGGATCTGGATCACGGAGTCGTCAGGCTCAAACGCGGCGGCGGCGAAGGTGGGCACAACGGCCTGCGTTCGATCTCGGCATGCCTGGGCACCCGCGACTACCTGCGGGTGCGCTTCGGCATCGGTCGCCCGCCGGGTCGGATGGATCCGGCCGACTTCGTGTTGCGCGACTTCTCCACGGTCGAGCGCCGTGATCTGGACATGCTGGTGGACCGCTGCGCCGATGCCGTCGAGCAACTGCTCACCCAAGGGCTAGCCGCCGCCCAGAACCAGCTGCACTGAGAGCTAAGGCCCGCTGTCGAGGGGTTTCACGGTGCCATCGGGTTGAATCTCGTTGATCATGTAGGCGGCGGTCGGTGGCTCACCGGAGTCGATGAACCCCAGCGGCCCAGAGGGGCCGTCGTAGTCGATGTCCTCACCGGCTTTCACGTCCGCTATGCATTGGGCAAAGCTCGTGCATCTCTTGCCGCCCTCCGTCACGCCGTTGATCTCCTTCGCCACGAGGTCCGGCTCATCGGTGTGGGCAATAGCCGCCGCCAGCACGGTGATCACCACCGAGTCATAGGACTGCGCGGCATAGGTCACATCCCGGAGCCCGCCACTGATTTGGCTCAGCCGCTTCGCAAAGTCCTCGCCCCCATTCGGCGGCAGGGTCCCCTTCACGCCCGCCAGGACACCCGGTCTCTGCGGATCGACCTGGCCGGCCAGGGTGTTGCTCAAACTAGCACTATCGAGGTACACCTTCACCTTTTGACTCTGCGGACCAATGCCTTGCTTGATCATTTCCGAGAGGATCCGGGCGATTTCCTTGAAGCCTAGCAAGACTATCGCCTGAGGGTTTTCAGCCTTGATCCGCTGGACGTATTTCGTGAAATCCGATGCCGTCTGGTCGTAATGAAAGGTGTCGAGCACCGTGCCTCCGGATTCCCGGATCGCATTCACGACCTCATCCCGCATGGGGTTCGCGTACGCGTCGTTACGCGAGATCACCACCGCTGTCGAGTTGCCGTCCTTGACGACGAGATGGCCGAGCACGGAGCCCTCGGCGTGGCTCGTTGGTACGGCGCGGAAGTAGAGCCCATGGTCGGGGTACGTGGTGAACACCGGCGCAGTGTTCGAGGGCGCGAAAGTGATCACATCAGAGCAGACCGCTTTGTAGATCATGTTGACGGTCACCGCCGAGGTCGCGGGGCCGATGATCGCGTCCACCCCACCGGCAAGCAGCGCATCGGTCGACTGGAGGCCGATGCGCCCCGAGGGATCACCCTCGTCACGCCGGTTGGCGTCATCGAGTTTCACGGCGATATGCGGGATGCCGCCAGCGTCGTTGATGTCCTTGATCGCCAAGGATACGCCGGCCTCCATCGCCAGACCCGTGTAGATGTACTGCCCGGTCTCTGGGAGCAATGTCCCCAGCGAGAGCACTCCGTCGGGAGATCTGTGGCTCGGCGCGCATGGAGACGGTGGGGTTGGAGCTGGCGTTGCCGTCGGCAGGCCGTGCGAAACCCACCGCATCGCCGCCAGACCAACCAGTACCACAGCCACCAACGCCACAACCGCCAGCGAGGTCTTGACCAGCTTGTTATCTGCCGTGTCCGGCGGCTGGTAGATCTTGCGCAGAGCCTCGGTCGCGGCGGCCCGAACAACGGGGTCGGTATCGCCGTCACGCAGGCTGAGCAATGCCTGTCTCGCGGTACGCTTCTCTCCTCCTGGATAATCACCAGCTAGCAGATGCTGCAAACCCTCGACCGCCCACAGTCGTTCTCGGATGGTCTTGCTCTTCAAAGCTTTCGCGATCACGGAAGGCAGCGGCAACGGAGCATGGGGGTTTTTCGCCAAATAGAGCTGACCATGCATTCCGTCCGCTGACATCGTCGGCGTTTGGCCTTGCGTGTTTTGACGGACCTGCTCATACACGTATTGGTACAATTCCCATACTGATACATGACCGTCGCCGTCGACGTCCGCCGCCCCGGTCTCCAAACCTTGGACCACCGCATCGGTGAACTTCGATTCATAGGCGAACTCTGTCTTGCCCGACGCGGTGATGACCACGCGACCACGGCCGCTGAGCTGTTCAAGGATCTCTTTAGTGCGAGGGCCCTTATGTACGAGGCTTCGGGTGAAGGCTCCGCTGTAACAGCAGTCGAGCAACAACACCACGCGCTGTGAGCGGGTGCGATCCATCCGCTCCTTCACCCATTGCGCAGAGATACCAGTCGAGTCCAGCAGCTGCTTATTCGTGTCGTGCGCGACAAAGTGCAGCTGCCTTCCAGAATCCAGCACTCCGTGACACGAGAAGTAGAGCAGCAAGAGATCATCGGGTTTGCGCTCGGCAAAGAATTCCTCGATCTTGACTTTGACTGGTCCGGATTGGCTTCCGAGCAGCGTGTCGACGGTGAAGTCACCCACCGCAGGATCACCGAGCACACGGGCTAGCGCCTCGAGATCGCGGCCTGCCATCGGCAGCCGTTGAAAATTCGAGTCCTGGTAGTCGGCGCAGCCGATCAGCAGCGCTACTCTCGTGCCGCTCATCGCTCGGCCTCACCGATCGGCGTGACGGTCGATCCAGGCCTGGATCAGCTCACGTTGATCGGTTCGAGTAATCCCGGTGACCTCCAGCACGTCGCCATCGAGCTCAAGCTTCACACTGCGCTCGCGGTTCAGGGACGCCCACGACCTCACTGTTTCCACGATCGCGGTGAGCAACCCAGACGATTGGGCCAGCATCACGGTCAGCGCACCGGCCAGAAGAACCTCGCCTGCTCTCGTACCCGGCGGCGCCTGACCCACAGTTGCCGGCTCAGCGGATTCGATATCCAGCTCCAGCAACTGCTCACGCATCTGCACGGCCAGCACCGCCAGTTCCTCGGCGTCGGCATCTGGGCCCGCCGCAATGCACAGATCAAGCCGAGTAACACGCTCAGTCATAAGCGTGCCCCACCATCGAAGGATCACATCGGGTCAGCATCTCGGCCTCCAGGGTTTGCAAGATCTATCCTGAGATCTGCGAGGCTTCGCGAACCGTTATCCCCGGGGTCGATATTCAGTATATCGTGTTGCGATGCAGTCCGTGAGGGTCTGCCGAACGACCGCAGGGCTGGGCCGATCGGACTAATCGCACGCGGCCACCCGGACCAACCGATGCCGCAGCGTGGCACCAAGAAATCGCTGACGCGGCCCCGGCGCGCTCGTCACATGGTCGGTATCACTGCCTTTGCCCGAGATCCTGTAGGTCATAAGCGGCGCCGGGGACGCCAGTAGAAACATGGAGGGCTAACCGTGGGCCCACTCGCTGCGGAGGAGTTTCACGGTGCTGTCGGTTTGAATTTCGCGGATCACGTACTCGATCGAGCAGGTTCACCGGGATCGGTGAAATCAAGTAGACCGGAGGGCCATCGTGATCGATGTCCTTGCCGGCTTTCCCGAGCGTCATACAGGCGGCAAAGCTTGAGCATTTCTCGCCAGTTTTCGTAATCCTGTTGATCTCTTTCGCGATGGCAGCAGGCTCATCCGTGCCGGCGACCGCTGCCGCCGGCACGGTGACGACTACTGCATCATAGGCTTG
>OBLV0100000092.1_pt1 | contig 33451 bp, 33 predicted proteins | sample 1520071 | NCBI WGS metagenome assembly OBLV01 (sample SAMEA3888446, study PRJEB22518) | metagenome | reverse complement strand
CGGATCGACGTGCTGGACCGAGCACCTTCTGCCTTGCCGGGGCTCGATGACCCACTGCTGTCCCGACTGGTCATCGCTTCGGGCGGTTCGGCCGAGGCAAAGCTGGGATGGACCGATGTGGCCTTCTTTGCCGAGCGGGGGATACCAGCTACCAATTTTGGCCCTGGCGACCCGGCAGTGGCACATGCGGCGGCAGAAAGGGTCCACCGATCGGAACTCGAGACGGTGCACCGGGTCCTCGCCGGCCTGATGACGTCCGACTAGCAAAGACCGACTAGCAAAGACCGACTAGCAAAGACCGACTAGCAAAGACCGACTAGCAAGGACCGACTCAAAGGCGACGTAGCACCGTCACGACCTTGCCAAAGATGGTGACCTCCGTAGGGTCGAACGACATCGGTTCGAGGCGGGCATTAGCGGGAAAGAGAACGATCTTGTTGCCCTTGCGGCTGTAGGTCTTGACGGTCGCCTCTTCGCCGGGAATGCCAGCCACCACGACGTCACCTTTGCTGGCCTCCGGCTGCTCGCGGACCACGACGAAGTCGCCGTCGAGAATGCCGGCGTCGATCATGGAGTCACCGCGCACCTTCAGCATGAATAATTGGCCGTCGCCGGTGAAGTCCTCGGGGAGCGGAAGGTACTCCTCGACGTTCTCCTGCGCGAGCACGTTGGTCCCGGCCGCGACCTCGCCTACGAGCGGCACGTGGCGGGCCGGCCGACGATCGACGGGGGCGGTGGCGCCGGTGTCGTAGTTGACCCCGATGGCCCGTGGCTTGGTCGGGTCACGCCGCAGATACCCCTGGCGCTGCAACGTCTTCAGATGGGCGTGGACCGTTGACGACGATGTCAGGCCGACCGCTTCGCCCACCTCGCGCACGGTGGGCGGATAGCCCCGCTCGCGTATCTGAGCAGTAATGAAGTCAAGGATCTCCCTGCGCTTGCCCGTCAACTCGGTGTCGACCACCACGTCCTCCTATCGATCTCGTCAATGTTCTCGAGCTGCTGCCGTCAAACCGATGCTCCACGCACCCCGAGGACCCGGTAGACAGAGTCCTTCTATCAACACCGTGCCCTGCCATGTGATCTCAGTGTAGCCAATCAGATACGGAAAATCAAACATATGTTCGGGTTAGGCCTTGACGGGGAACACCCGTTCGTGGTGAGATGGTAGTCATCCCGAACAGACGTTTGGGTGATGATGCGTGTTAGTGAGGGAGGGTTCCGTGGCTGCAATCACCTATCCCTTGGCGGATCCGTGGGTGGTGAGGCGCCGAAGCCGGCCGGATGCATGGACGTACCGCCGCCGAAGGGCGGTCGTTCTCTTGACGCTCCTGGCTTCCGCCCTCGTGGCCGCGGCGTCCATCCGGTTCGTGCTGGCGGGATCCGGCGGTGGGGCCCTCACCACCTCCGGATCCGCCGGCGCGGCTGCGCTAACGAGGTCGATCCCGACGCCAAACGACCGCGTCTATGTGGTCCGGCAGGGGGACACCCTGTGGTCGATTGTGGTGGCGACCGGTCGATATGGTGACCCGCGTTCGGAGGTGGACCGCCTGTCAGTTCAGCTCGACGGCCGTCCGCTGCAGGCGGGCCAGCGCCTGCTGATTCCCTGACCGGCGGACGAGCACCAGCCGGCGACTCACCAGCCGGCGACTCACCAGCCGGCGACTCACCAGCCGGCGACTCACCAGCGATCCGCCCCAGTGTCACCGGCGGGCGATTCCAGGCACTTCTCGGACGAGCCAAAGGCCATGTCAGCGGCATTATCGTCGGCTTCGTGCGTTGCCCGAGCTGCTCGAGCCTTGAGGACAAGGTCGTCGATTCCCGACTGGGTGACGAGGGCGCGGCGATCCGGCGTCGGCGCGAGTGCCTGACTTGTGGTCGACGATTCACCACCTATGAACGCCTCGAGGAGCTCGCGCTAGTGGTCGTCAAACGATCGGGCCAGCGCCAGCCGTTCGATCGAGCCAAGGTGGTCGCCGGCGTGCGTGCCGCGGCCAAGAACAGGCCGATCGGTACCGAAGCGATGGAGACGCTGGCGGCCGAGGTGGAGGAGCAGGTCCGACTCGACGGGCCGGAGGTGACCAGCCAGCACCTCGGGCGAGCGGTGCTCGAGCAGCTGCGAACCCTCGACGACGTGGCGTACCTGCGTTTTGCCAGCGTGTACAAGGGTTTCGCCGACGCCGGTGACTTCGAACGGGAGGTCGGACTGCTCACGAAGGCGACGCAACCCAAGCGGCACTAGTGCCCGCGTTTGGGGTCGGCTACTAAGGTCCCGGCCATGCGAGTTGGCCTGTTAACCGGCGGTGGTGATTGTCCCGGACTCAATGCTGTCATCCGGGCAGTTGTTCGGAAGGGGGAAATGGTCTACGGCGACGAGCTGTTGGGTTTCCTCGAAGGTTGGCGCGGCGTGATCCACGACAACACCACCCCTTTGAACGTGGAACGCTGCCGTGGGATCTTGCCCATGGGCGGGACCATTCTCTTCAGTTCACGGACCAACCCCTACAAAATTGAGGGTGGGGTGCAAGGCGCGGTTTCGACCCTCGAAAAGGAGGGGATCGACGCTCTGATCGCCATCGGCGGCGAGGACACCCTGGGGGTCGCGCACAAACTGGCTGCGGAGGGGATCAACCTCGTGGGAGTCCCCAAGACGATCGACAACGACCTCTCCGAAACCGAGGTGACCTTCGGATTTCACACCGCAGTCCAGATTGCCACCGACGCCATCGACCGGCTGCACAGCACCGCCCAGTCGCATGACCGGGTGATCGTGTGCGAGGTCATGGGCCGCCATGCCGGGTGGATCGCCACCTATGCCGGCATCGCCGGCGGCGCGGCGGAGATCCTGGTACCCGAGGAGCCGTTCGACATCGACGTGGTGTGCGAGCACCTCAAGGCGCGCCACGCCAAGGGGCGTTATGCCTCGATCGTCGTCGTGGCCGAGGGTGCCGTGCCCAAGGAAGGGACGCTGAGCTTGTTGTCGGGAGAGATCGACCAGTTTGGGCACACCCGCCTCGGTGGCATCGGGGCCATGCTTGCCACCGAGATCGAGGGTCGGACCGGCTACGAAACCCGGGCGACCGTCCTCGGCCATATCCAGCGGGGCGGGACGCCGACCGCATTCGACCGGGTGCTGGCGACGCGATTCGGGATTGCGGCGATCGATGCCGTCCATGACGGAGCCTTCGACCACATGGTCGCCCTCCAGGCCGACCAGATCGTGCGGGTCCCGCTCGGCGACGCGGTCACCGTGCTGAAGACCGTGGACCCATCGCTCCTGCATATGGCGGACGTCTTCTTCGGCTAGGAGCGAGGCCGAGAGCGAGGCCCGGGAGCGAGACCGGGAGCCTCGCCCGCGGGAGAGGCAGGCGCCGACGACAGCAGCGAGACCAGTGGAGCGAGTAGCCCCGGCGCGGCCACAACGGTCGTCCCGTCCTCCAGGACGCCCGCCTCGGCGCCGGCTTCCGACGCGATGAGGACCCCGGCCGCCAGGTCCCAGGGCTGCAGGCCCAGCTCGTAGTAGGCGTTGACCCGGCCGGCGGCAACCCAGCACAGGTCGAGGGCGGCGGCGCCGAATCGACGGATGTCCCTGACCCGGGGAAGGAGGTGCGCGACGACGGTGGCCTGGTAGGCCCGGCGCGCCGGAAGGTAGGAAAAGCCGGTCGACACCAGCGAAGTCGCCAGGGTTGGCGGCGTCGGAGGGAGTCGGAGGACCCGCCCGTTCAACCAGGAGCCCTCGCCCCGGACGGCCGACCAGACTTCATGGCGGGAAGGATCGACCACCACGCCCACCACGGCGGAGCCGTCCACCTCGGCCGCGATCGACACGGCGTAGGCGGGCACGCCATAGAGGAAATTGGTCGTGCCGTCCAAGGGGTCGATGACCCACCGCACCCCGCTGGACCCCGGCCGCGACGATCCCTCCTCGGCCAAGATGGCGTCATCGGGGCGCACCCGCAACAAATGAGAGACGATGCACGACTCCGCCGCCCGGTCGACCTCACTCACCAGGTCGGTGGGCGACGATTTGGTCGAGGTGTCGTAGCCGCTCCGCCCGCTGGAAGAACGTATGAGGTCGGCGGCTGCCGCAGCCGCCGAGGAGGCAAGAGCAAGTAGCGACGACAAGGATGGGGAAGAGGATGGCACGGCGGAAAGGGGCGGCACGGCGGAAAAGGTAGCCTCGCACCCCGTGGTTGACCTGCGCTCCGACACCGTGACCAGGCCGACGCTGGCGATGCGCCGAGCCATGGCCGATGCCGAGGTCGGCGACGACGTCTACCGGGAGGACCCGACGGTCAACGCCCTCGAGGAGGCGTTCGCCGAGCGGGTAGGCAAGGACGCAGCACTGTTCGTGCCGTCGGGGACCATGGCCAATCAGTTGGCGTTGCGGGTCCTGACCCGACCTGGGGACCTGGTCGTCGCCGGCGCCCGTCAGCACGTGGTGATCTACGAGAACGGCGCGGCGGCCCGCAACGCCCAGGTCCACTTCCACACCCTCGACGACGCCGACGGGACGATCGACGCCGAAGCGGTCGAATGGGTGGTCGCGGCGCAAGCCCATCACCAACCGCACGTCGGCCTGGTCTGCGTCGAGGACACCCACATGCCCGCCAACGGAGCCCCCTGGCCGCTCGACCGTCTACAAGAGATGAAGAAAGCGCAGAGAAGCGTCCATATGGACGGGGCAAGGCTCTGGCATGTCGAGGTCGCAACCGGCGAGACCATGGCCGAGCATGCGCGGCTGGCCACGACCGTGATGTGTTGCCTCTCCAAAGGCCTTTGCGCCCCGGTGGGATCGTTGCTGGCTGGACCGCAGGACGTCATGGCGCAGGCCAGGGTCGAACGCAGCCGATTGGGCGGCGGGATGCGCCAGGCCGGGGTGCTGGCGGCGGCCGGCCTCGTCGCCATGCGGGACATGGTCGACCGCCTGGCCGAGGACCATGCCCACGCCCGCCGGCTGGCGGAGGCGGTGGCCGATCGCTGGCCCGACGCCGGCCTCGATCCCGATGCGGTCAAGACCAACATCGTGGTGTGGAAACATCGAGATTCCGCTGCCCTCTTGGCCCACCTCCAGGCCGAAGGCGTACTGGCGGGCACGATCGCGCCCAACACCGTCCGCTTGGTCACGCACCATGATGTGGACGGCGACGGGATCGATCGAGCCTGCAAAGCGCTGGCGAGCGCACCGTGACCTGGTAGCCCGCGGGGCCCCATTTTCCCCAGATTGGGAACGATAGATTCCGTGCCCATGGCCGAGCTCGTGGAATCCGCGCCGGCGTCGGCCTTGGCCGTGTACGCCCACCCTGACGACCCGGACGTGTCGTGTGGCGGCACCCTGGCGCGCTGGGCCGCCGCCGGTGCCGAGGTCATGGTGTGCATCTGCGCCGAGGGTGACAAGGGCTCGCTCGACGCCGCCGTCGAGCCCCTAGCCCTGGTCGCCCGCCGGCGCGACGAGGTGCGGGCGGCCGGCACGATCCTAGGGGTCGCGGGCCACCATTTCCTCGGCTACCCCGACGGCGACCTCAACGACGACGCCGAGCTGCGGCGCCGGCTGGTGGCCCTGGTCCGCGCGCTTCGTCCCGAGGTCGTGGTGTGCCCCGACCCCACGGCCGTCTTCTTCGGCCAGCAGTATGCCAACCATCGGGACCACCGGGTGGTCGGTTGGGCGACACTCGACGGCGTGGCGCCGGCGGCGGCCAACCCGCACTACTTCCCCGACGCCGGAGCCGCCCACCAGGTTTCGGTGCTCTACCTGTCCGGGACGTTGGAGCCCGACGTGTGGGTCGACATCACCGGGGTGATCGAGCGCAAGGCCCAGGCGGTGGCCTGCCACGCCAGCCAGGTCGGCGAGCCGGGTGAATGGCTGCGCACCGTCGTCCACCAGCGGGCCGAGGCGGGCGGTCGCCGGGCCGGGGTGCGCTACGCCGAGGGGTTCCGACGCCTACTGCTCGGAGTCTGAAGGAGGATCAGGGGTGGGGAAAATGGGCTCGTCGGTGACCTCAGTTGGTGGTGGCGGTTCGGGCGGAGGTGCGCTGGACTGCAGGAACGCCGAGGCGGCGCCGATCACGATGTCCAGCTGGCGCTTCTCTTGGATGCTGCGCCATTCGCCCATGGCCCGCAGCACCAGGACTGCGATGACCGCCACCCCGGCGGCGGCGAAGACGGCACCGCTCAGCGAGCCGATGCCTTGGGGCGTGCCGCAACTCCCTTCGCAGCCGACCTTGACGGTGCTGAATCCGATCAGGCCGCCGAACAGCCCGCCGACGATGATGGCACCGAAGGCTAGCGCCCGGGCCTGAACCGACGGTAGCGCCGAGAGCGGCCGGGAGCTGGTCGCCTTCGCCTCGCCGGTGTCGCGTGCCATGCCGAGCGCCATCGTAGGCTGCCCCGGGTGTTGCGGTGCCTGATCGTCCTGCCCACCTACGAAGAGGCAGCCAACGTGGCGACGGTGCTCCGGCGGGTTCGGGCGGCCGTTCCAGAGGCGAACATGCTGGTCGTCGACGACAGCAGCCCCGACGGCACCGCCGCGCTGGCCGAAGCCGTTGGCGCCGAGCTCGGGCGGATCGACGTCCTGCGCCGCCCGACCAAGGCCGGCTTGGGCCCGGCCTACCGCGACGGCTTTCGTTGGGGCCTGGAACGGGGTTACGAGGTCCTCATCGAGATGGACGCCGACCTGTCGCACGATCCGGCCGACCTACCCCGGCTGATCGCCGCCGTGGATGATGGTGCTGACCTTGCCATCGGGGCCCGTTACGTGCCCGGCGGCTCGATCCCGGAATGGTCATGGCATCGCCGCATGCTCTCCCGTGAAGGCAATCGCTACGCCGCGTGGGCGCTGCGCCTGCCGATCCACGACGCCACATCGGGGTTCCGGGCCTACCGGGCGCCGACGCTGGCCAAGATGGACCTGTCGACGGTGAGTGCCGCTGGCTATGGGTTCCAGGTCGAGATGTCCTACCGCGTGGTCACCCAGCACGGGACGATCGTGGAGCTGCCCATCCGCTTCGACGAGCGAGCCAACGGTCGTTCGAAGATGTCGGGGCGCATCGTGGTCGAGGCGTTGGGCCTGGTCACATGGTGGGCGCTGCGGGACCGTTGGTTGGCGCACCGCCACGGCGAGCGGCGGTAGCGGGCACCCGGCTACGGGCACTCGGAGGCACCAGCGGCCGGTCGTTGTATCCGCAAATGGGTCCTCACCGCCCTGCCCGAAGGGGCCGCGTTGATGTAGCGTAGAGGGAGCGCGAATTCACTTAAGGGCGCGTGGGACGGACTGTACAGAGGGGTTGAGCGGTGCCGCTTTCAGAAGACGAACAGCGGATCCTTCACGAGATCGAGCGACGTTTCTACGAGCACGATCCTGAGTACGCCAAGTCGATCGAGAGTTCGACGCTGTACCGAGCACTGGGGCGCAACTGCAAATGGGGCGCGTTTGGGTTTCTCGCCGGCCTGGTGATCCTGATCGCGTCGTTCGCTTCCAGCGTGTGGCTCGGTGCCTTCGGGTTCCTCGTGATGTTGTTGTGTGCCATCGTCATCACCCAGAACGCCCGCAAGATGGGCCGGGCCGGGTGGCAGCAAATGACCGAGCAAATGCGAGCCCACAACATGGGTGACGTGTTGGGTGACACCCGGCGAAAGTTGCGCGAGCGCTTTAAGCGCGACAACTAGAGCCGGCTCAACGCACCTTTACGGTGAGGCGGGGGTCGACTGCCAGGCGGAGGCGCTGGGCGCCCGACGCCGAGTGCAGCAGCGCCCGCTTGATCACGGCGAGGTGCTGAGCCGACGCCTCGACCTCGCCGGGACTCACCGACCCGAGACCGAACTCGGCCTTGGTGGCGGCCTCGGCTAGTTGCAGCAGGCACTCGACTGCGGTGGCCTCCTGGCTGAGCGGAAGCCGCAGTTCGATCGCAGCCCGGTGGGCGAACTCCCGGTAGGTCTCCGAGGCCCGACGGCGCACGCCCCACCAGGCCAGCAGATCGATGAGCTCGGCCCAATGGAGGAGTAACTCGGCGCGCGTGACGACCTCGGGTCGGACCGGTCCCCTCCGTTGGCGGGAAGGGAGGATCGGCAGGATCCAGCTGAGCGAGAGGATGGCCTTGGCCCGGCGGATCCATCGGTGCGGCGCCGTCGCCCCTTCGGCCGACCAGTCCTGGCGGAAGCGGGCAAAGCGGTCCCGCGCCGCGTTGTCGCCGTCGGCTTCGAGCTGGGCGGCCTGGCTGACCACCCGGTCGCGCGTCGCAACCTGCTGGAGCCAACGCAGCGCCAGGCTGAGCCCGACGAGCAAGGCCAGGGCGGAGAGAACAGAACCGACCCACAACAGCGCCGTCACCCAGAAGCTGCCATGGTGCTTGTGGCGGGTAGCGAGGTTGGTGTTCGGCAGGGTTGTGTTGCTGCCCTTCGGCTTCGGGATCGTTGTGGCCGAGGAGGGCACCGACGTGGCGGTCGTCGGTTGGTTCGCGGTGGTGCTGCCCGCAGCCTGGTCGGCCGCGACACCGGTGTAGTTCTGGGCCCCCGGTATACCCCGGCCCGGTGTGGGTTCGAAGGCGATCCACCCCACGCCGGCGAAGTAGACCTCCGGCCAGGTGTGCGCGTCGGCGTCGGTGACGTCGTAGACCCCCGCGCTCGACTCCTGGCCCCACGTCCAGCCGACGGCCAGGCGGGTAGGGACGCCGACGATCCGGGCCAGCACGGCGTAGGACCCGGCGAACTGCTGGCAGTAACCGTCCTTGGCGACGAACAGGAAGTTGTAGAGCGGGTCGGGGCCGGTGTAGTCGTACTTGAGGGAGTACGTGAAGTTGGCCGGGTTGCGCAGGTAGTTCTGGATCGCCAGCGCCTTGTCGTACTCACTGTCCTGGCCGGCCACGATCTGATGCGCCAGGGCGATCACCTGCGGGTCGATTTGGGGCAGTTGCAGGTAGGGCTGGATCGCCGAGCCGCTCGCGGGCGGCGCCTGCCGCAAACGGTTGGCCTCGTCGGCGCCGCTACTCACGATCGACGTCACCGAGTAGGTCGCGCCGGTCAGGGCGTTGTTGTTGGTGATCAGGTTTCCGGATTGGGGGTCGTAGGTGATGCCCTTGATCCCGGTGACGCTGACGGGGCGGTAGGCGGCGGGGAGCCAGGGCGAGTCGAGGTTGGCGATGGAGAAGGTCTGCTTGACCGTTTGCCCGCCGACGGTCGGGGTCGACCCGCCGCTCAGCGTGCCACCTACGGCGTGAAAGGTGCTGAGGGCGTTCCAGTCGGTCCCGTTGAACGAGTCGAGGGCCGTCTCGCGCCAATATTCCGGTTGGTTGCTCTGCACGGTGAAGACGGGATCGGTGCTCGGATCGAGGAGCCGGCCCCGCAGGTCGACGAGGGGGCTAAGCGTGCTGCGCGTGCCGATGCCGCCGCCGTCGGCGCTGCGTATGGCGACGATTCCCTTGGCCGTCGCCCCGGGCAGGCGGTAACCCAGATTCAGCGCCACGATCACCGCGGCCAGGCCAATGACCGCGCCGGCGCTGAGCGAGCTGCCGAGCGCGCCCTTCGTCCGGTTGGCAAACCACGCCGATGTTTCCTGGTCGATCGTGGCCTGGTGGATGACCACGAAGGCGATGAGGCCGATCGCCTCGACGATGATCGCCATCGTCCGCGCCGTGGTGTTGCCGAGGACGGCGCAGAAGATGAAGACCGCGAAGGAGGGCACCGTCGCTTCCAGCGTCGCCCGCATGCGAAACGCAGCCCAGTCGGCAAGGAGGGCGAGGGCGCCGACACCGCACGCGCAGACCAGGACGAAGCCCTGGTAGGCCGGTGCCGGCGCCGAGACCTGATGGAACTGCATGGCGCCGTGGTGCAGCGCGCTCTGCGCGGCGTGGAGCGTGCCGAGCAACGGCAGCCCATACGCAGTCGAGCCCGGCAGCACCGACCACGACACCAGCACGATCACGGCCAGCACCGAGACGCAGCCGGCGACGACCGGCGGCCAACCCTGGCGCCGGCAGAGCCAGGCCACGAAATGGGCGCCGACGGCGACCATCACGACCGGGCCGGCGAATGACCAACCGATGAAGAGGCGCGACAGGCTGTAGACCCCCGCCAGGGTCAGCGTCGTAAGCGTGATCGTGGCGATGGCGTTGTTGTAAGCGGTGGCACCGGATGGGCCGGTCTTCGTCGGTACTCGCGGCAGTTGGGGCTCCGACGACCTCGGCGGTTCGGCGAAGGTCCGGACCCAGGTGGCCGTCGCGTTCACGGGCGCCCCGGTCGGATCGGCACACTTGGGCCGTTTTGTGCGCCGGCATCCCAGGTGCGGGATCCATCGACGCCGATCGGACGCCCCTTGCCCCCGAGGCCCATGGTCCCGGCGGGCCCGCCCAGGTCGGCCCGGGCACGGCCCGGCGCCGGCCCGACGCCGACCATGGCGTTCCAGGCGACCGGGAAGGCGTGGTCGGCCGTCACCCGCACGACCGCCCCCCGGCTACGCACCGTCCGGGTCGGCCCGGCGCCGCCCTTGCTGTCCCACGCCGAGCGCTCGATGATGACCACGGCCACCGAGCCGAAGCGGGCGGACAGCCGGCGGAGGATGGCCAAGTCCTCGTCGCTGGCCGAGTCGGTGGTGACGACGGCGACGCCGCCGGTCGTGCCCCCGCGGTCGACGGCGGAGAGGGCGACGCTCATCGGTGTGGCCGGGCCGGGCCGGGCCGCGGCGAGCCGGCCGAGAATGGTCGTCATCTGGGTGTGGCCGCTGCCAAAGCCGCTGTCGACTCCGTCGGTCGTGACCAACCGCACCTGGCGGCCGGCCAGAGAGCTGGCTTGGAGAATGCTGGCCACCGCCGAGAGAGCCAGCTCCAGCGACGCCGGGCTGTGTTGCGGCGCACGCAGGTCGGCCAGCACCGTGATCTGCCCCTGCCATGGCAGCTCGTCCTGGCGGATCATGATCTCGTCGGAACGGGCCGAGGACGGCCAGTGCACGCGGCGCAGGTCATCGCCGGTCTGGTACGGGCGCAGGGCGTAGAAGTCGTCGCCACCGGCGGCCAACGACGGATGTCCGGTCGAGCCGGTCGGGTCGGCGCCGCGGGACTGCGACAGCGGTGCGATCCGGTCGACCCGGGGATACACGACGAGCTTGGCACCCGGCGCCGCTTCCCTGGTCTGGATGGCCAGGCCGAAGGGGTCGGTCAAGCCGATCTGTAGCGGTCCGAGGGGGAACACGCCACGCTCCGCCGTCGGTAGTCGGTATGCGGCCTTGACCCTCTCACCGGGACCGAGGGGGGCGATGTGGAAACGGGCCCAGCGGCGACCGTCGTCGAAGGGGTCCCGGGCCGACAAGACCGGCGAGCGGCGACCATGTTGGTTGCGCACGGACAGCTCGACGCGGCTGTTGGCACCGGCGGGGACCTGCGGGGGGCGGACGTCACGGCGGGCCTCGATGTCCCAGCGGGTGTAGCGGACGTAGATCATCGCCCCGACGACCAGGCCGAATCCCACGACGGCGAAGGGGAACAGCTCAGGGATCCCGAGGACCCGCCCCGCGGCCAGGAACGCGACCGACGCGCCGCACAACGCCCAACCTCGGCGGGTAAGGGACCTGATCACCGCCGGCCGGCACCTCCGGCGGTCACGCCCCCGCCCGTCCGGTGGGAACCGGCACCGAGGCCAGCACCTCGCCCAGGATGTCCAGTGGCCGCCCGCCCGCCAATTGGCTGTCCGGCGACAGGGCCAGGCGGTGCTCGAGCACCGGGCCGACCAGCGCCTTGATGTCGTCGGGGACCACGTACTCGCGGCCCCGGGATGCCGCGTGGGCTCTCGCGGCGCGCAGCAGTGCCAGTGCGGCGCGCGGTGACATGCCGAGGGCGAGCCCGGGGTGGCGCCGGGTGGCGGCAGCCAGGTCGACGATGTAGCCCTTGAGGGCGGGGGCGACGTGGATGGCCTTGGTCGTCTCGACCATGCTCTCGACGTCGGCGGGCGACAGGACCGGCGACAGATCCTCGACCGTGCTGCCACCGCCGTGGGTGTCGAGCATGTCAATCTCCGCCGCCCGGTCGGGGTAGCCCATCCGGATACGTAACAGGAACCGGTCCAACTGGCTCTCCGGCAGCGGGTAGGTGCCCTCGTGCTCGATGGGGTTCTGGGTGGCGATGACCATGAACGGCGACGGCAGGCGATAGGTGGTGCTATCGACGGTGACCTGGTGCTCTTCCATGGCCTCGAGGAGGGCGGACTGGGTCTTCGGCGAGGCCCGGTTGATCTCGTCGCCGAGGACCACGTTGGCAAAGATCCCGCCCGGTCGGAACGTGAAGTTCCCGGTCTGGCGGTTGTAGACGGTAACACCGGTGACATCCGATGGCAGGAGGTCGGGAGTGAACTGGATCCGGTGCCAATCGCAATCGAGCGACCGGGCCAGGGCCTTGGCCAGGCTGGTTTTGCCGACACCGGGGACGTCCTCGATTAAGAGGTGACCCTGGGCGACCATGCACACCAGGGCCAGTCGAATGGCGTGTTCCTTTCCCTGAATGACGCGGGCCACATTTTCCACCGTCGACTCGAACAGGTCGGCGAAGCTGGCGACCGATTGTGTGGCCGCGGCTCGTTGTCTTACCAAGCTGTCCGCCTCAACCCTCGTCCTCCCCACGCACCACAGTGAAGAGTACAGGCCGATCGTTTCCTGACGGGTCCAGGACCGATCGCATACTGTCTAGATACGTGACCGTGCTGGCAGTGGATGTGGGCGGGACCAAACTGGCGGCCGGCATTGTCGACGACGAGGGGCTTTTGTCCTGGCGGGCAACGGTGCCGACGCCGGGCGGTACCGATGCCGAACTGCTTTGGCTGGCGTTGCAGCGCATGCTCGAGCCGGCTTTGTCCGACGCGCTAACCGTGTGCGGGGTCGGTTGCGGTGGGCCAATGCGCAACGACGGCGAATTTGTTTCTCCGCTCAACATTCCGGCTTGGCGGGATTTTCCCCTGCGCCACCGCCTGGAGGAATTGACCGGATTGCCGACCTTTGTCGACAACGATGCGAAGGCCCTCGCCCTCGGGGAAGGGTGGCGAGGTGCCGCCGTCGGGGTTGACGACTACCTCGCCATGGTGGTGTCGACGGGAATCGGTGGCGGCGTCGTGCTCGACGGGCGCCTCCTCGACGGCATCGAGGGCAACGCCGGCCATATCGGCCATGTGATCGTCGTGCCCGGCGGCCGACGCTGCGCTTGCGGGTCCTTCGGGTGCCTCGAAGCCGAGGCGTCGGGCACTGCCATTGCCGCCATGACCGGTGGTCCGCCCGCGACGGCGGGCTCCGAGGCGGTCGCGCGGTGCGGGCGCCTGGTCGGCCAAGCGGTGGCGTCGGTCGCCAACCTGCTCGCCCTTCGATTGGCGGTGGTCTCCGGATCGGTTGCGCTCGGGTATGGCCGCGCCTTCTTCTCCGCCGCCCAGGATGAGCTCGACCGCTTGGCCTGCCTCGCCTTCTCGCGGTCGGCTCGGATCGTTCCGGGTGGGCTGGGCGCCGACGGCCCGTTGGTCGGGGCGGCGGCCGTGGGTCGGCGCGGGCACGGGCTTCGTCGTCAGGAGTCGACGTGAGCGAGCCCCGCCGCCCAGGCTCGACCGGGGCACTGCTGGGCCTCGCCGTCCGCCCCGATCTGTGGCTCACCGCCGCCGTCCTGGTCTGCCGGCTGGCCCGGCCCGGGTGGTGGCGCCACTGGCCTCCGCTGCCAGGGCCCGACCCGGAGTACCTGCGGTTCCGGGCCCAGACTGCTTTCGGCGACCCGGCCGCCACGCCGACCTCGGCGGAACTGGTGGACTACGTCGCATGGTGCCGGCGCATGGCGTCGCTGCGCCGGCTCCGCGCTCGGCGATAAGCCACGATGATCCGCCGTCGGCGCGCTAGCGTGACCGGCGTGTCACCGGAGCCACCAGCAACTGGTCGCCTCGACCCGAGCCCCGGCGAAGCTTGCCAGCTTGTTCTGCCGGTTTCCGATCGGTTCCTCCGGTACAGGTAGCAGCCCCCCGTGTCACGAGCGCTCGTCCTCAACGCCAGCTACGAGCCGCTCTGTGTCGTCCCGACTCGCCGCGCCCTGTTGTTGGTGCTCGACGACAAGGCGGAGCTGGTCCATGCGACGGGCAACCACTTCCGTTCCGAGCGCTGGGTCTTTCCCGAGCCGTCCGTCGTCCGCCTGGCCCACTACGTCCGGGTTCCTTACCAGACCCGCATCGCCCTGAACCGCCGGGCTGTCTTCGCGCGCGACGGCCATCGATGCCAGTACTGCGGCTCGGCGGCGGAGAACATCGACCACGTCATCCCGCGGAGCAAGGGGGGACCGCACGCCTGGGACAACGTGGTGGCGGCCTGCCGGTTGTGCAACTCGCGAAAGCGCGACCGCATGCTCGAAGACAGCGGCATGAAGCTGCGCCGCCTCCCGTCGATTCCGCGGGAGCGCACCTGGATACTGGTGGCCAATGGCACGGTGCACCCCGATTGGGAGCCGTATCTGAGCACCGCCGCGCTACCGGTCGCCGAAACCCTGTCTGCTTGACCCTCGGCTTTTGACAACCCCTCGGCTTTTGATGACCCTCGGCTTTTGATGACCCTCGGCTTTTGATGACCCTCGGCTTTGACAACCCTCGGCTTTTGATGACCCTCGGCCTTTGACTTCCCGATGGCGGGTTGAGTCGGTGTGTGGCGCAGCCGCCGCCCTCCTCGAACCGTTTGTTGCCGAGCACCGCACGGTGCGAGTCCTGTTTCCCAACGACCGGGCGGTCGTGCTCGGCAGCACCCAGCCCGCGTCCGATATCGACGCGGGCGCGGCCGCGGCGGCGGGAACGGCGATCCTGCGCCGGCGCAGCGGCGGGGGGGCGGTCTTGGTCGGCCCCGGTCTCCTCCTCTGGGTCGATGTGTTCGTCCCCGCTGGGGACCCGCTGTGGTGCGATGATGTGGGTCAGGCATTCTGGTGGCTGGGTGACGTGTGGGCCGCAGCATTGCGCGCCGTCGGCCAACCGGACGCGCAGGTCTGGCGCGGCGCGTTGGTGGGCACCCCGTGGTCCCGCCGGATCTGCTTTGCCGGGCTCGGCCCGGGCGAGGTGACGATCGGCGATGCCAAAGTGGTCGGCCTCTCGCAGCGCCGGACCCGCGCCGGCGCCCAGTTCCAATGCGCCGTTGGCCTCCGGTGGGACCCATTCGAGTTGCTGTCGTTGCTGACGGTGGATCCTGAGATCCGTACCCGAGGTGCCGTCGAACTCGCCGGCGTGGCCGTAGGGGTCGGCGCCGATGTCTCGAGCCTCGCTCTCCCGGCATTCCTCAACCGCTTACCCTGAACAACACCGTTACCCTGAAGCAGCGCCGTTACCCTGAAGAATACCGAGGGGCGCGAGAATCGGCGATGCGAATCTGCCTGATGGTCGAAGGGCAAGAAGACGTGACCTGGGACCAGTGGGTCGCGCTGGCGGCGGCCTGCGAGGAGGCGGACCTCGACGCCCTGTTCCGTTCCGACCACTACCTCTCGGTGATGGGTCAGGCGGGGCGAGGCTCGCTCGATGCCTGGGCGACCCTGGCCGGGCTGGCACCAGCGACGCATCGAATTCGGCTGGGCACGCTGGTCTCCCCGGCGACGTTCCGCCATCCGTCGGTCCTGGCCAAGATGGTCGTCACCGTCGACCATATCTCCGGCGGTCGAGCCGAGCTTGGCATCGGAGCCGGTTGGCTGGAGTCCGAACACCGGGCGTACGGCTTCGCCTTTCCGCCGACCCCAACGAGGATGGAGATCTTCGAGGAACAGATCGAGATTGTCCGTCGATCCTGGGGCCCGGACGCCTTCGATTTTCATGGCCGGCACTATGACCTTGTCGCGGCTGATCCCTTACCGAAGCCGCGGCAGGCGCCCCACCCCACTCTGATCGTCGGAGGCTCCGGCGGCACCAGGAGTGTCGCCGCCGCCGCTCGGTGGGCCGACGAGTACAACACGGTCTTTGTCGCGCCCGATGTCTGCCGGCGACGGCGCGAGCTGGTGCTCGAGGCATGGAGAAAGGCCGGACGCGACGACGACACCCTTGTCTTTTCGTTGATGACCGGCTGCATCATCGGCGCCGACAATGACGATGTGCGTCGGCGAGTCCGAGCCGTTATGCGTCGAGCGGGCGAGGCGGATGAATCCGAGGGCGACTGGCGCCGCCAACGCAGCGCCAACTGGGTGGTTGGCACCGTCGAGGAGGCGGTAGAGCGCCTCCGCGAGTTCGAAGCTGCCGGAGTGCAGCGGATAATGCTCCAACATCTCGCTCACACCGACCTCGAGATGGTCCGACTCCTCGGAGACGTCGCCCGTCGGCTCTCGGCACGGTCGTAGTTACAAGTGGGCGTTACGAGGATCTGAAGATCCGCTCGAGTCGATAAGCCGAAAACAAGTCGCCGAACGATTTTGGGCGCGAGCAATTACGTATTTCATCAACTTTTCGGGAATCAGGCCACGAATGGGTCGGGCGTGTTCTCAGGTGGGTACGAGATGAGGAGCGGAAGGACGTCGCGGAGATCGTTGGTGTCGAGCGTCACGTGAGCGACATTTCTAGCTTCGGTCGTCGCATTTAGGCCAATCGAAAAGCCAGCGCGTTCGAACAGCGCGACGTCGGAGCGCGAATCTCCGATGGCGGCGACGTCGGAGAGCTCGTGGTCGTGGCGGAAGCACCACTGCTCAACGAAGTCGAGCTTGTCGAGCTCATCGCAGTAGCACGAGACGCTTCCCGTGAACTTCCCATCCTCGACTCCGAGTTTGGTGCCTGACACGGCCGAGAAGGGATAGCGCGCGCCGAGCATCTCCGAGGCGCAGCTCCAGGCCAGCGTCGCCAAAAGCAGCTCGCAACCGGCATGGGCCAGGACATGCAACGTCTCACCGAGACCGTCGATCCAGGGGACGCTTCGCAAGACCCGTTGAACATCGGTGACGTTGATGCCTCGGAAGAGCTTAGCCTCGGCATCGGACGCTTCGCGGACCGAAAGCTCGTAGCGTTGCATTCTTTGGTCCAGGTCCTCAACGATCTCGCGATGCCCGAGCGAGTCGGCCAACAACAGGGAGATGCTCATCCCGGGCAGGAGTGTCCCGTCGAGGTCGAACACGACCACGGAATAGCGAGGTTTCAGTTCGGCCACCTGATCGGTGCTTCGGTTCGTGGTCAGATTCTTGCGGCGCGAACTGGGTCGCTAGGCTGTTGCCGAGCGATTTCGGCGCGCTCGTGCGCACGCGCTCGCTGGCTTTGCTGGGCGACCGACCTCAACTGGCCTTGGCGGTCTTCCCCCTACCCTGGACCAACCTGCCGACGGGCCCCCCAACCTCGCTGCCGATGATCGCACCGAGCACCCCGCCGAGGAAGCTTCCAACGACCGGCAACGGGAGGAGCGTGCCTGCCTTGAACCCAAAAACGAAACCCCCAATAGCCCCGGCGACCCGCCCGACATCCTCAGAGTCTTCAATCAGTTCAGCCATTTGTACCTTTCCTCTCCCATCTCGATTCTTCGATTCTTCCAGATTCTCTAGTCTCTCAGGTTCTCGAATCACTCAGGTGACAGTGTGCAAGAAGGCGTCGTCAACCGCAAGCCTTCTCGTGGCAAAACAATCGGGCGGCAAGGTCCGCGGGGATCCTGATCCATGACGACTTGCAACGGGTGTATCCGAGGCGCGGCGCGAAGACATTGGCGCGCGATGGATGGCATGTAAGCTCATCCAGACAGGCGGGAATAGCATGAGAGACCCGTAGAGGAGGTTAGGGATCGCGGTGGCCGCGTGCCTCGGAAGACCCCCCGCACTAGGATCGCCGGTCGAGGCGCCTTCTACCGGACGCCGCGCCCGCGGACCAGCAAGCCAGACAGACATGGAGATTTGACGCCCGATGCTTCGCTCGAAACATCCGTTAACGGTAAGTGTCGTGGCGTTCCTCGCCGGCCTCGTGGCGGCGCCATATGTGAAGCCATTAATGCGGTTTGCACTCACAAAGTCAGTTCGCGCCGCGCTGAAGGCGAAACAAATTGCGGCGGAAGCGACCGAGGACATACAGGACATCGTGGCCGAGGCGAGTGCACCCTCGACAGGATCGGTCTCGGACGCTACGAGCTCGAAGAAGCCTTGATTGAGTCAAGACTTGGTTCTCCTCCGATGTCGATGTGGCCCGTGTCGGTCCTGATCGACGCGGGCTACGTTGCAGGCAATTTGGCCGTGCCCGCCTTCTCGTAGGCGACGACCAGGCTCCTGGGGAGAGGGCCGCGTCGGTTGACGGTATACCCATTGGCGCGGGCCCAGGCGCGGACGGCGGCCGAATCCAGATCGCTCGGCGGCGGTGCCGCTTTGGGGTGGTCGGCTTCGACAACGGGCGACGAGCTTGGCGCATCGTGGCCCCTATCGTCTCTAGTACGGGTCACCAGGTTCGATCCTGTCGGCTTGGCCTGGTCCGGTGCCGATGCCGGTGGCCGCGGCGGTGGTGCAGCCGAAGCAGGGACATCAGCCTTGCGAGTCCGCGAGTCCGCACGGGCGCTTCGCTCCACCGCTGTGGAGCCGCCGCCGCCACCATCGCCGGTCAGCACGGTCAGCTTCGCCCCGCCCGTGGGCCCAGGACCCGCCGGCGTTTCGCCAAACGGTTCGCTCCTCCCGGTTCGGTTCGGGTAGGAGACCGTGGTCGTTATGAGGAGCGCGGGCCGAGACCCTTTCGCACCCGCCTCTTCCGCGCCGGCTGCTAGGGTGGCGGTGGTGATTGAGGCCAGGCTGACGAGCACCGCTGCGGGCAATCCCAGCAGGGAAGCGGCGGCCGACCCCACGACCAGGAAGCCCAAGCCCCATTTGACGTGACCGCTGGCCAGGTTACTTCCGCCCGGAACGACCATCTCGCTTCCTATGTAGACCAACGTCCTCATGGGATTCATTCCGAGGCCTCCAGTCGCTCGCGCTCACTTCGGTCGCCTGTATGCGATGATCTTAGGCGGCACGGTACGCGAGTTGAGGTAGTGGTTCCACCTCTGGTTGGGCGTCAGCCCCCGAGCAGTCGTCGGGAGTCGTGCGCGGGGGCCTCCTCTCGGTAGCGTCTATCTGCAATCGCAAGGGAACTCGATGAAAGGTGTCCTTAGAATGTTCCGATTGCTGGAAGAGTTGCGATGAGCGAAGCCACGCGCGCTGAGGCGGCCAAGCTCCGGGTAGTTGAGAAGTTTTTTACGGCGTTGGTCACCAACAAGGACCCAGGGGCAGTGGCAGCATGCCTGTCTGACGACTTCATCTCGCATACTCCAGGGCTGGTCGGGAAGCAAGGAATGGTCGATTTTTGTGCCTCGCAGGCCGCTAATGAACCGGGCGCGGGATTTGTCGAGGTCTTTCACACATTCGCGAAAGGCGATATGGTCGTAAAGCACTACACGTACTCGAATCATCCCGCCCAAGGAGCACAATTGACCATCGTGGACTTCTTCCGTGTTCGGGACGGGAAGATCTTTGAGTACTGGGATGTCGTCGCGCCGGTAGAATCAAGCTGAACGCTGGACGCATCAGGGGTAAGCGGACCACCAAAGCTATGGCATGATACGGATAGCGGATCTAGAGAGGGGAGCAACATGGCTGATCTCATCGATGACTCGGTCCAGGTAGGCCGAGCGGCCGGAGGCATCGCGGGGTTTGTCTATGGCGTGGGGGCCGGTTCGCTCATCCCGATTCCCATCGTCGGCAGTTTCCTGGGTGGCGTCTTGGGCGCGATCGTCGGTAGTGAGGTTGGCGCGCCGATCGGGAAGTTCGTCGACAAAGGGACGAAGACGCTGCTCGCGGTCGTTGCACCAGGGTCGCTGCTGAAGCGTAAGTAGGCAATCCGATCGGTCCTGACGGCCGGCTCGCCGTCGTTCACGGCGTGCGCAGGGACCCCTGCCTCCGAGCCCGAAGCTCCAAGGCCTCGGCAAACTGCTCCCAGGCCTTGGCCCGAGCCTTTGCTTCGGTCACGACCTCGTAGAGGCGACTGAGCGGTGGCGCGTCCACGTAGTGCTCCCAGTCGTCAAGCTCGACTTGCAGCTGGTCAAACCAGCGAACGAACTGCCGGGTGCGGGCGGTGGAGGCAAAGGCGGCGTCGCTGGCCCACGTCGCGGGCCGGACGATGTCGGTGTCGGCCTCAACCGGCTGGGTAAGATCGATGAGGACCGAGGCTTCCTCCGCGGCCGGGTGAGCGGAGGGATGTGGTGCCGGGCAGGACGTCCCCTCCGGCGAGTCATCGGGCCCATCGCGGCGCGTACCATCAGCCTTGTCAACTCGGGCTTGAAGTCGATCGGGGAGCGGGCTCAAACCCCTTGCCAGTCGGCGGCGAACGTCGCGAACGGTCGCGACCGAGGTCGCTGTCCTCTCTGCGATCTGGCGGAGCGAGGCGGCGGGTTCGGCGGCGATCGCATTGGCGATTCGGTGACGGCCGGCGACGGGATCGATCGGGCGAACCCGCCCATCCCTCCCGGTTCGTACGGCCAACTGTGGAAGTCCGGCGGTTGTCCGCCGACGGATGCCGGCAATGGTTTTCGGTGACAGCCCGCAGGTTTCGCTGATCGCCCGGTCGGACCACTCGGGGCGCAAGACGATGATCCGCTCCGCAGCATGTTCTCGATCGGCCAAGCTCAGCGGACGGCCATGTTCGATGTTGGCACGGACCGCGGTCACGAAGGCTTCGGCTTCGCTGCCCTCGAAGTACCGGACCGCAATCGTTTTGTCACCCCGAATCCTGGCGGCCAGTAGACGGTGCATCCCGTCGATCACCGACATCGTCGAGCGCTCCACCAGGATTGGCGGGAGCTGCGCCGGCGTACCGGCCAAAAGACGGGCATGGGTGTGATCCTCGCCCATGACCCGGATCACTGGCCCCCGCCTGATTTGGTCAATCGGCAGGTAGATGACGCTGGTCGTCGCTGATCCATCGCCGTCTTGAGCGTGAGTCGGCCGACTCGATCCGGAATCGTCCGGATTGCGCACGATCTCTAGCTTGGCCTCGTGGCTCATGCCACCAACAGGTCCATATCCACCCCGCTCGCTCACGCTTCGCCCGGATCGTTTCAACAACGACCCTAGGCGACCCGTCGCGACTATTTCGCGAGTCCAAGCAAAGGGGCAAGAAATTACACACACCCGACAAAGCAGCCAAACCGTACCAATCTAACAAACAAACAAACACCCGGTACCGCCCGCGTCCAGACAACCGTCACCGCGTGAGGCCGACGAAGATCAGACCTCTACGACGACGACGTCCGGTCCAACATCGGACGCCGCCGGCAACGCCCGCACAGCATCGCGTGGGATGGGATGGGACCGCCGGGGAACGTAAGCGATGCCCAAACCAGCCAAGAGACCGGCAACCCAAATCAAGGTACCCGGGATAATGCTGACGATACCAAATAGCGCGCCGCCAATAACGACAATGCCCTGACCCACGGCGACCGCGAAGCCGGCCTTCATATTAGCATCAAACTCGCTCGCAAGTTGGAACACAAATGGCAATTGTTCGAGGCCCTGGCCCATCAGGACGATCTGTGCAGTGTCGGTTGCCGCCGTAGACGCACCACGTAACGATACCGACACGTTGGCCTTCTTCAGTGAAATCGAGTCGTTGATGCCGTCACCAACGAAGCAAACCGACCGCCCCTCGTCTTGCAGGCCGGCGACAAGTGATGCCTTCTCGTCGGGCAGCACATTGGCAAAGTACCGAGGGATGCCCAACGCACCCGCGATATCTCGGGTGGGTTCCTCCTGATCGCCCGAGATTATGCAGATCTCAAGACCTCGATCACGAAGAAGACGCACGACCTTGTGCACCTCAGGACGCAAGGTTGGCGCCAATTCGATCGCGCCGACAAGTGACGCGTTGACGGCGACCATTATAAGCGAATGCCCTTCTGCCTGGCAATCCGCAAGGAGATCCCTGGCGACGTTGGCAATACCAATACCCTCGAGATCCATGTAACGGCCGCTTCCAACGCGGACCAACTCATCGTCCAGTTGTATCCTAAGGCCATAACCAATGTCGTACTGGGTGGCGCTTGCCCTTGGTACTGAGATACCGCGTTTGCATGCTTCATTCAAAATGGACCGAGCGATCGGGTGGACCTGCCGATGTTCCGCAACGGCCGCATACATCAAAACCTCATCGACGTGGCGGCCGTCGAAGGAGTAAATCTCTGCGATGTACGGCTCATCCAGCGTCAGTGTCCCTGTCTTGTCAAACACGACCATGTCGACATCTCGCAGTAGCTCCAGTGACCTGCCATCCTTCACCAAAATGCCGTGGTTCGCGCCGACATTCAAGAAGTTTAGCATCGCAATGGGAGCCGTCAACTTTATGTTTAGCCCGATGGCAGATCCAAGAATTGTGACCATGTACGGATAGCCGGCAACGGGTAGGGCGACAAGTGCCAACGCCATCGTGGGTGGGACCGATTTGTCGGCTACCTGCTCGCCTCGCGAGACAATGCTTGCTTGATAGGATGCTGTCTTGTTCAGCATTACGCCGATTTGCGCGGCAACGGTCTCCTCGCCCATCTTGTCGACGCGAACAGCGACCTTTCCTGCGAGCATCAAGGTCGAGGTCAGGACACGGTCGCCGACGCCCTTGTCGAGTGGTTGCGACTCTCCGGTCAACATATGTTGATCGACCGTCGCGAAACCACTCGTTATTACTCCATCGACAGGGACGACCTGCCCCGCTTGGATGACGACGATATCTCCCGCCCCGACCGACTCGATCGGAACCTCGACTTCAACGCTGCCGATAACCTGCCAAACGGTACGCTGCTGTTGCCCGAAAACATGTATCAGGTTCTTCTGCGACCGATCTTGGGTAATGAGCACCAACTTCTCGCTCATGTAGTACGCAATGAGCCCGAAGGACCCGGCGAGAAAAAACCCACCGGCAAACGTTCCAACGAAGTATAGGGATCCCATTACATCCATACGCAGGCGGTGCTCGTAAAACAACGCACGAAACCCATTCTTGAAGATCCGCATGGTGCTGTAGATGGCCGTTCCAACGGTAAGCACGATGAGGGGTGGAAAGACGAGGCCGCCGAGCGCCGAGCCGAGGCAGACAGCAGCTGCCCCGATATACCGGTTGAGTTGGCGTTCGTCCTCCGAGATCACAATGGGATCGTTATTGCGATTCAGATAGGCCAGGTGCTCTTGACGGGTACGACCAAGTAGGGGATCAAACCTCGCAACGATGATCCGTTGGTAGCGGTCGTCAACTCTGCCCAGTACGCCGAGAGCCTGGCCCGATCGGGTTGCCACCGCTTGGTGCGACGTCTGCGCCTCGTTGCCATCCGCGGCCTCCCCCTGGGCCTCACGCCCGGAGCGTGCCCTGCGTACTATCGCCAGTGCACCAGCGGCGGCGAGAAGGAAAAGCATTCGTTCCCGGCCGTCAAACCTGGTCCGCCAGAATGACCTGAGCCGCATTGTGGCCCGGAGCACCGCTGACGTCCCCGCCGGGATGGGTGCCGGCTCCACACATGTACAGGCTCGGGATCGGGGTCCTGTGGCCACCTCGCGAAAAGAGCCGGTTGGCCAACAATTGACTCCTGGTATGATCGGTATGCCGAAAATTGCCATCCGTCAGGTAGACCCGCTGTTCAATGTCGGCCGGAGTAAAGAGGACCCAGTCGAGGAGGGATCGGCGAAAGTTTGGGGCGTACTCGGTTAGCGTGTCGATCAAATGCTGTCCGACCGCCTCTCGCTGCGTGTCCCAACTGGCGGAGCGAGGCGTGACCGGGAGAAATCGTACCCACATCGAGACAATATGCTTACCGCGGGGAGCGACCGTTTGGTCGTAGACAGTCGGGATTTGAACGTCGATTACCGGGCACTTCGTGATTTCGCCGTCGAGGGCATCTTTGATGGACTGCCGGTAGTAGTCCGTGGTGGGGCCGATCCCGATCGTTGCAATAAGCGTGGGGTCAAAAGCTGGGCCAAGGTAACGGCTAAAGTCTGGTAGCTCGTCAACCGCAGCGTGGAACTTCAACGTGGCGTGGGTTGTCGTGAGCGCACCGACAGAGGCCGCGACCCCAGCAGGGACGTGGGCTCGGTCAAGGAGGCGGAGGAAGGTCCGCTTCGGGTCGGCATTGGATACCACCAGGCGAGACGTGATTCGCTGCCCATCGAGAAGCTGAACTCCGCAGGCCTTCCCATCGGTGATCAAGATCCGGTCGACCTCGGCGTCGCAGCGGACCTTCGCGCCTGACGCCTGGGCAGATCGCAAGATGGCATCGGATATGCCGCCCATTCCGCCAACGACGATCCCCTGATTGTCGGGATCGACGAGGGCGCTGGGCTTGGTCGCGGCGTAGGCAAAGAGCAATCCCTCCTCATCCATCCCGTTGCCGGCCATGACATGCGAAATAGCCGCGGCCTTCATTTCGTCACTGTCAAAGCATTCGTCGACCAGGGCTGTGAGGGTGCCATGGAGAAGGCGGTCCAACAGAGCCTCGTCAGTGGTCCCGCGAACCGAGGCTGTCAACTCGTCGAGGGTTGGAGGTTCTGCGAGGAAATATCGGTCGAAGAGTACGGCGGCTCGTCGCCAAAAATCCTGGATCTCGGCGTAACCCCGAGCATCGCGCGGCGAGAACGTGCGTTCAATATCCTGGCAGGCTCGGCCGACATCGTTCCACATGATAAAGGACCGGCCGTCAGGAAAGGGGAAGAACCGTTTCATGGGAAGCGGGTGAACCTGGTAGCCGTGCTTGCGCAACTCGAGCTCGCCGACGATTCGATCCTGAAGAATGTAGGCGATATAGGAGCAACTGGAAATCCGATAACCTGGGAAGAGCTCCTCGGTGGCACAAGCCCCACCGACAATCGGGCGTCGCTCGAGTACCAGGACGTCCATCCCGCTTTTCGCAAGGTACGCAGCACAGACCAAGCCGTTGTGTCCCGCGCCGACCACGATGACGTCATGCACGGGGCGGAAGCTCCGGCGAAAGGTTGGAATTCGGGGCGGGGCGCGACGTCATGAGAGAGACGTCAAGAGAGTGTGGAGATGGGACGGCATTGGAGAAGAAACAGCGTATCACCGAGGTACGCGCCCTCGACGTCGACGGGGTAGCCCAGGTCCGCTTCCAATTCAGTCACGAGCCGTCCGATGGCCGCGGCCTGCTGATCAGACAAACTGATCTGGTTACGCATCATGCGGGGGACGTTGATCTCTTGGACGCCGGTATCCCGTAGCACCGTCATTCGTTGCTTCTCGGCTACCGCACGATCAATCACGGTGCAGTCGAGCTTGCGTACGAGGTATGTATCGGGCACGACGCTCCCATTGACAATACTTTCGCCCAATCCCCAGTTGGCGGAAATAATGACCTCGTCCCGGGCCCCTGTGACGGGGTGGCGGCTGAAGGCTACGAAGGCTACGTCGGCGGGTATCAGTTGCTGCACCAGCACCGCCATCGGGCATTCGGAGGTTTCTCCACCATGGTGTTGGTGGTATGCGCGGACCTGGTCGCCGTCCATGGAGGTCCAACATCGGTATACGGCATCGAGGACACCGTCGAGGTCACGCACATTGAGGTAGGTCGCGTACTGGCCGGCAAAGGATGCGGAGCGGCCGTCCTCGCCAACGGCCGATGAGCGCACCGCGACCGGCAGGGGTGGCGCCGTTCTCCGCTGGGCGAGGGCCTGGTAGGCGGCAGCAATCGCGGCTCGTACGTCACGTGGTACATCGGAGCGATGCTCTTCCGCCCGCCACCGTCGGTAGGCCTCGGTGGTGAGGCAGAAGGCGGGCGGGACGGGGTGTTGCGCGGCCAATCGGCTGAGACTGGCCGCCTTACCTCCCGTGAGCGCAACCTGCTGGCAGGCCGGTTCGTCAAGCCACAGAACCAGCATCAGATGTCCGGTCATGACCACAGGGGCCGCCACGACCGGAGTCGTCAGCCACGTCGGACACCGTCGCCCAGATTTGTGCGACCCAGTCAAGGTGTTCCGGCTTCATGAGGCAGGATCGCAAGCAGAGAACACGGTCCGCGTCCCATGTCACCTTTGGCCAGGCGGGCTTGAGCAACCGGGCCGGGAACGTCGCCACGGCAAGATGGAGGCCGACCTCGGCTGCGGCAGAAAAGATCGCTTGTGACTTCCGGGAGATCTCAGTCACGCAGGCGGCTCGCGGTGCCCATACCACAATGTCTAGGTCGGGCGAAAAGGCGAGCAGCCATCGTGGGTCTTTCCGGACGTAGGTGGCGAGGAGGAGGGCGGCCTGGCGGCTCTTCGCCAGCCGTTGGGCAAAGGCGCCCTCGCGCACGAGTGGCAAAAGGCGTTGCGTAGCCCAAAGCGCGACGGCGGCGGCGCCGGCACGCGAGCATTCGAGGCTGATCTCCCCGAGGTGCAGCTCCGCCGAGGTGAAGTAGGTGTACGGGGAATCGTGGGCGTACAGCGCCCCCACATTGGGATCGCGAAAGAGGATGCACCCGCAGCCGTAAGGTTGTAAGCCGTGCTTATGGGGGTCGATCGCAATGGAATCCACCTGATCCAGGCAATCGTACGACGCCCTGGTCTCGGCGGAAAGATTATCGACGAGTGTAAAATACCCCCCATAGGCGGCGTCGGCATGCAAGCGGAACCTATATCTGGCCTGCAGGTCAAGCAGACCCGATAGGTCGTCAACCGAGCCGGCCGCGGTGGTGCCAAGGCTGGCGATGACTGTTCCAACATCACTGCGTTGGAGCACCGCCTCCAGCGCCGTAAGGTCAATCCGTGCCGCTTCGTCGCACGGAATGGCTTCGAAGGGAAGCTGGAGGACCGCCGCGATGCGAGGATGGGTGTAGTGGGCCTGCTCTGACGCCACCACCAACCTTCGCGGATGCAGCTGACCGGCGACCCAGAGCGCTTCGAGGTTGGCCATCGTCCCGCCGCCGCAGAGGTGCCCGAGGTGCGTGGACCACCCGAACATGCGGGAGATCTCCGCCACCGCCTCCTTCTCCATCGCCGAGCTAGCCCGCCCTCCGTCAAGGGCATGATTGTTGGGGTTCATCCACAAAGCTAGGGAGTATGCCAGTCGCGCCACTGGATGCGGAGGCTTAAGCATCTGACCGGCGTAGAGCGGATGCGGGTAGGGATAATTGTCGTGCATCCGTGAGGCAACGGAGGCCAACACGTCGGCGATTGCCTCAACGTCGTCGCTCTCAGGCGTGAAGTCCGGCAGTTCATCGAACCCCTGATCCAATTGCGCCGCCGACGCTTGTAGCAGCTGAATCGTGCTCAAATCCAACATCGCTAAGGCTTCATACCGGCAAGAATTGTCAAGTAGAATACGTCCTCGCCCTGGGCATTTTTCGAGAAAGCCGAGGGGTAGAGGGACTCGATATAGCCTCGGCTCTGCCGGGTAAATTGCGTGTCATCAAGCCGCCACTCTTTTCTGACCAACACCGTTGCGACCAAACCTTGCTCTTCCAGAAGCCTGAGCGACGTATCGACCCCGACGAAGGAGGGCTGGATCAGGAGCAAACTGCCGCCGCGATGAAGAAGAGCGGGACCCTCCGTAAGAAGTCTGTCGATCAGGGTCCGGCCATCCGCGCCACCGCTCACGTTCAAGATCTCGGACGCGTGTCCGTTGGCGATGTATTCACGCTGCATCACAGGATCCACCGGAATAAAGGGAAGCTCTCCGAACACCAGATCGAAGGTTTCGCCCGCGCCGACGGGCTCGAAAAAGTCTCCAATTCTGATTGCGAGCTTGTCCTCCACCGCATTCCGCCGCGCGTTCTCGGTCGCCAGTGCCAGCGCCTGCTCCTCGATATCCACCCCAACAATCTGCGTGCCCGCCCCGGTCAAAAGAGCTATACCTATAGACAAAACTCCGCGTGCAACACCGATTTCGAGAACTCGATTCAGGGGATTGCCGGTCGCCTTCAGATGCTGGATGACCTCGGGAAGGTGGTAGACAAAGGTGTCGAGGTAATAATCAGTCTTGACGCTCCAGTCTTCCTGGCGAACCGTATACTGTTGCCCGTTGCTCATCGTCGCTGCGTAGGTGGCGCCGCCCGTCGAGGTTGTGGTAAGACCCGGCGAGCCGGTATCGGTGCCGAAAGCTGGCTGTGTCACCGTACTATCGCCTCGTTCCTTTGTCCCGTGTTAACCATCAATCAAGGATCCGCACGGTACCCCGGTTGCCGTCGACCTCTACGCGCTGACCGTCGGTCAAGCGCGAGGTCGCGGCGCCCGCACCCACAACGGCAGGGATGCCATACTCGCGGGCAACAACCGCCGAATGGCTTAAGATGCCTCCGCTGTTGGTCACCAAGCCGCCGACCGTCGCGAACAGTGGTGTCCACGGTGGCGCCGTCGTGTCGGCGACGAGGATATCGCCCGGGCGAACCTTGCCTGCCTCGGCTAGGTCGTAGAGCACACAGACCGGACCTTCCACCATTCCGGGCGATCCCGCCGTTCCTTCGATCAAGCGGTCGTCTTCTACCGAAGCACTTACGTCTCCGTCGATCTTCCGAAACATTTCGGTGATGGGGTCGCGGTGGCCGAGTTCAGAAGGGAGTCCGGATGGTTGGGTACCAAGAAACTCCGGTGGTCGGACATGGGCAAACCGATCTGCTTCAGCTCTACGCTCGGCGATCTGTGCCGAATATACAGCCTGGCCGAGGGGTTGCGCCGGGCTGGGCGAAAGGAGCGCCTCTAACTCGTCGAGGTGAAGATAGAAGATGTCATCGATATCTGACAATGCGCCTGCCTCCTGGAGCTGTCGGCCGATCGCGAGAAGCAACCGGCGGACCTGGTAGCTGGCCCGGTAATCAATCCAGTAACCGTGCTCCTCGGCCAGAAAAGCACCGGCTTGTGCCGCTTGCAGCAGGAACTCGACGTTGGCGCGAACAGCCGAAGGAAACGATTGAAGGCGGGCCAGGAGCCGAACGACCTCAGAATCGCGTGCGGTAGCAAGTTTTCGCAACTCGGCGGCGAGGTCCCGTTCTGGCTCACGTAAGTAGTTACGGAGGTTATTTATGACCGGAGTCGGATCCTCGACCCAATATCGATGATGGAGGCTGAGCTTGTCGGCCCGTTGCCCATGAGACCTGAGATACTGCTCGAGCAAAGCCAAGATATCCTGGCCATCGGAGGAAGTCTTGAGCGTCAACACCAATTCAGGACCGACGTCGCTCATAAACAAGTCGACCATCTTTGGAAGTTCGAGTACCCGACGGCTGATGGACCACAGTTGTTGGCAGCTCTCAACGGTATTGCTGGAGAATCCCCCAAGCAGCTCGTAGGGCTCAAATGGTTCAGCGTCTTCGAACAGGTCGGTGTACAGGTCGGCAAACTCGCTCATCGCGAGCTGCGATGGTACTAGGAGCAAGAAATGCAGCCGCCAAATCTGCTGCCAACGAGTCAGCGTTTCCACAAAGCGGTCGCGCAAGACAGGAAGGGTCGCGGTGGTGTAATCGAAGTCATCCCACCATGCCAGGTGGTCTTTGATCTCGGGTTGCCACGTCCTCTCCCAGGTGGCCAGAAGAGTCGCCATGGCATCGTGGAGCTTCTGGGTGGATCGGGCAGAGGTGGCCTCGGCTTCCGCCTTGCTGAGGAGGTGAGATTCGACCGCGAGATAGAGATAACTGTTTATGTGCCGGTCGTGTATTGTGAGAGGAATATCGTAAGCGCGGGCCGCCGACGTCAATCCTGCGTCTACACCGTATTCGATAAGCGAAAACTCGAGTGGTGTCACCGGATCTGGATAGTGCAACTGGTCCTGGGTCCAAAACAGGGCTTCGTCCTCGGGATAGCGCCACGTAACAGGAAAGTTGGCGTTGACGGAATCCTCGGAATTCATGGGGTCTTTTTCAACAGATAGGCATGATAGCTGATCTTTCCGAGCATTTGATATACCTGCCAGTAGTACATCCCCAGGGCGGCGTCGTAGGCCTCTCGCCCAAAATGCTCGATCAGCTCGGGTTCCGCTCGTTGAAACCGAGCTATGCCTGCGAGGTACCGGCCGCAGCGACCGTCGGCTTGTTCGTAGAATTCGGCGAACTCGCTGGCGTACTGCTCACTTCGAACGGTCGTGAAGCCGACACCGGTAAATGCCGCTTCGACGTCGGGGCGGTGCATGCTGGGTTCGAGGAAGCCTAGTCTCTGGCGCAGGAGGGCGCCCTCGTACGGCTCAAGCGAAGGCGTGGCGTAGCCCGTCTGGAGCATGAGAAAGCCACCGGGTGCGAGAACCCGCCAACATTCGGCGAAGGCGGGGGAGAGCGCCGGAAGGTGGACGATGACGCTTCGGCACCAGACCAAGGCAAAGGAAGAGCTGGGAAACGAAAGGTGCTCGATGCGGCCTGGCTCGACCCGGACATGATCGCCCAGGTTGTGTCGCCGGACTCGGTCCCGTGCCGTAGCCAGGTTGCTCTCGACCGGGTCGACCGCGACAACACACGATCCGAACCGCTGTGCCAGCTCGCAGGCATGGACACCCTGGCCACAGCCAACGTCCAAGATGGAGGTAGTGGGGCCCAGGCCAATGCCGGTGACCAGTGAGAGCAGGTCGTCGGGGCCTCGAGGTTGCAAATCGGGTTGTTTCGCGGCCCAACGTTCGAGCGTGCCGGCCTGCCAGAGGTTGTCGTAGATCCTGTCCAACGACGGGTCGACGTTTGCCATCAGGCGACGCTACCGGCCGCGGGGCGGGGATGGATCGGAGTGGGCGATGAGACCGACAGGCAGCGGTGTCCTTTGCCGCGATGCCATGGGCAGGAGCGTAATCGGTAGCGCACGGCGTCTCGACCGATCGTGGCTCGACCAGAGCCTGTTGGCGGCCGAAACGCTCGCAGTTGCACACCGGCGCGCGACTGCAACCTTGTTTATCTCTTCGGGTATTGCGCCAGAAAGGGGGGCAGGCGACGTTGGTCCCGGCTAGTTGCGCGCCCGCGTTGTCCCTTGAAAGCCACCGAATAGACTTGGCGACTGAAGGTTTCGACTTCCACCAAGAGCACGGCGTACGGCGCGATAGAGAGGCGGAATTTCGTGGTTGAGCGCCAGATGGTCCACTATCGAGGTCCAGTCTTTGACAGCGAACGTTGGCGCGGTTTTCAGCTCCGGCCGGGGGATATCGTCATAAGTACGCCATCGAAGTGCGGCACAACCTGGATACAGATGATTTGTGCTCTTCTGATATTTCAGGACCCGGTTCTCAAAAAGCCGCTTTCGGTGCTTTCACCATGGCTGGACATGCTGTCTCGGGCCCGTCGCGATGTGTTTGCAGACCTTGAGGCGCAGACACACCGGCGATTTATCAAGACGCATACACCGTTTGACGGAATTCCCTTCGACCCCTTGGTTACCTACGTATGTGTCGGTCGAGATCCACGAGACGTGGCATTGTCCATGGACAATCACATGGATAACCTGCGGTTCGACCGCTTTTTGGCCGCCAAAAATGCCGCCGCGGCGGTGGACGGTACTCCGCCCGCTTCGGTGCGGCGCCCACCACCACGTCCTACCGGCCAGCGAGAAAGGTTCTGGCTTTGGGTTGAGGACGACACGCCCACGACAGAATTGTCGTCGTCACTGCGGAAGATGTTGCTTCACCTCGAGACGTTTTGGGATGCGCCTTCAGAGGCCGACGTCGTGATGCTTCATTTTGACGACCTGCGGACAGATCTGGAAGGCCAGATGCGGATGATTGCGGAGCGCCTCGATATTTCGGTGAGCGAGGACCGGTGGTCTGATTTGGTACGCGCTGCGACCTTTGGCGATATGAAGGCGAAGGCGGACATGACGGCACCGAATGCGGAACTGTGGCAGGACAACAGCCGATTTTTCCATCAAGGAACAAGCGGTCAGTGGCGCCACCTGCTGAATGACAGGGATATTGAACGATACCGCAGCCGCGTCCGAGCACTTGGCGACCCACTAGTAGTCGACTGGGTCCATTGGGGCGGGCTCTGATGCCTCGCCGACTTGCAGTCGCCAGAGGCGTGCATACAGCTTGCCGTTGTGTAGAAGCTCAGTGTGGGTTCCCTCCTCGATGAGGCTGCCACCCTCACCGAGGACATAGATTCGGTCGGCGTGACGAATGGTCGAGAGCCGGTGGGCGATGACAACGAGCGTGCGCCCTCGCGAAAAGTTCGCCAGGGCGTGCTGGATGGCTGCCTCGGTTTCGTTGTCCACCGACGACGTCGCCTCGTCCAGTACGAGGATGGGCGCTGCCTTGACGATGGCTCGAGCGATAGAAACTCGCTGACGTTGTCCGCCTGAGAGGCTGACGCCCCGCTCTCCGACCATGGTGTCGTAGCGGTTTGGAAGGTGGGAAATAAAGCTGTCAGCCTCGGCAAGTCGGGCGGCGGCCAGGACCTGGTCATGGCCGGCGTCGAAGCTCCCGTAGCGGATATTGTCGCCGATCGTCCCGTCAAACAGAAACGCCTCTTGGCCGACGAAGCCGATGGCGTGGCGGAGATCGTCGAGCCGAAGGTCCTGGGTGTCGATCCCATCGAGGAGCACCCGACCCGAGCCGACCACTTCAAGGCGGAGGAGGAGCTTGGCGATTGTGGTCTTGCCGGCTCCGGTCGCGCCGACGATGGCCGTGGTCTTGCCTGCTTCAATGCGCAAGGACAGGTTGGTCAGCACGTTTGGACGGCCGGGATAGGCGAAGGTCACGTGGTCGAGCACGAGCTCGCCGGTGACGTTTGTGACATCCAAGGATTGGCCCGTGTGGTGGGGTTCGGCTGGTAGGTCATGGAGACGGAGCACCCGTCCAAGCGCCGACACCGTCTTTTGATACTGCTCGACTGCCTCCCCAAGGCCCGGAAGTTGAAAGTTGAACAACTGTGGCAGTCGGATAACGGTGTTGTAGGCGGCGAGAAGGAGGACCCCCGAGAGGACGAGGTGCCCGCCGAGGAGGTAGACGGCGACAAGGCCCATCATGCTGAAGCCGAGAACCGCCTGGCTGTACGCCGTCGTGCGGAGATCCACGGCCCGAACGCTTAGACCGTACTGGTCGCTCATGGCGCGGATACGAGCTACCTCGAAGTCCTCGGCGCCAAAGCTTTTGATCGTGGCGCTGGCTTCGAGGTTATTGATGAGTTGAGCACTCATTCGTGACGACTCCTTGCCAACGGCACCGAGTCTCGGGCCCACTCGTTCTTGATAGTAAAAGGAGAGCCAGGCGACGAGGGGTATTGGCAAGAAGGCAAGCCAGGCCAACTCGGGAGCAAAGATCAAGAACACCGCGATAAGCAGCGCAAGGGTAGTCGTTATGCGAACGAGATAGTTGGCCTGTGCGCCGAGGAAACGTCCGAACTGATCGATATCATCGGTGAGGACGCGGGCGACACGTGTCGTTCGTTCACCCTCTAAGAATCCGAGCTCGGCGCGTTGCACCTGCGAGTACGTTTCGCAGCGCCAATTGTGCTGTACTTGCACCGCCAGGTTGCGCCAGACGGCGCCGGCGGCGAACCACACGACGGCGAAGAGCGCGCAGGCTAACAACCCCCCGCCGCCCAGGAGCCAGATCTGCCCCGACAGCGTTGTCGGTCCAAGGTAGGCGAGGG
>OBLV0100000091.1_pt1 | contig 33915 bp, 31 predicted proteins | sample 1520071 | NCBI WGS metagenome assembly OBLV01 (sample SAMEA3888446, study PRJEB22518) | metagenome | reverse complement strand
ACCATCATCGCTGGTCCGCCCACCGCCCCACCCCCTGGCGTGCCCCCTACCGTCGGACCCCCCGGCGCGCCTCCCACCGTCGGGCCGTCGCCCGCCCATGTCCCGGCCGCCGGCGGCGCCGGCCGCACCGTAGGGCCGGGTTCGGGCGGCGTCACCGTCGTGCGGCCGCAGCTGGAGGACCACGTCGTCCGGGGAGCCGAGGTTCTCGTCGGCGCCGAACTCGTCCCGGTCCGCCAGGTCATCGAGCTGCCCTCACCTCCCTACGTCTTGGCGGCCGCCGCCCTCGTCCTGTTCATCGTGACCTTCGGCTTGGCGTTGATCGGCCTAGGCAAGCCATCGATCCCCTTGGGCCTCACCCCGAGGACGGCAACGGTGGCCGGCGCCGACCCCACCAACACCTCGACGATCAAGCTCGACCTCTCACAGCCGATCCCTGTTCAGCTGACCCAGGTCCCGGCCAATGTGACGAGCGTGCAGATCGCCCTGAGTGTCGGAGGCATTCCGCTCCCGGCCTCCGCGACCGTGCCGCTCACCGCGGCCGGCGCCGTGCAGCAAGCGTCGGTCAGCGCCACCTCGGACCGCTACCTGGTCGGGGGGACCGTGACCGGCGACCTCAAGCTGATCGGGGGCGGGAAGACGCTCGCGCAGCAGAAGTTCCTGGCCAAGGGGAAACAATCGCCCTTCCTGTCGGTGCCGGGTGTGTTGGTGATCGCCCTGTTCCTCTTCTTCGTGGCGTACATGGAGTCGTTGCTGCGGCCGCTTCGCCGCGGCCGGCGCGGGGTGTCCGGCGTGGTCGGCATGGCGTTGCTGGGCGCTGGCCTCGGCGCCACCATCGTCGGGCTGACGTGGCTACTCGGCAGCCCCGAGCCCACGATCAGCACCGTGATCGTGTGCGCCATCTTCGGCTCCGGGGCGGCCATCGCCGGCTCGTTGGCCGCGATCCGCATCGCCCGGCGGGCCCGCATCAAGCCGAGGGTCAAGGCCGCCCGCTAGACCTCGATCCGACCGCGCTGGAGCCGCGCCGGGTCGCGACCTTTTGGCACTTTCGACCGTTGCGACCAGAGTTGTGATCGCTCTGAGCCGTACCTACAAGAGTTGTGGTCGTCCTGGCGACCACAACCCTGGGAGGTTCGCCCGAGAACGAGCACAACTACTCAAGGTTCGATCACAACTACCGAAGGAGCCGCCGGGGCGAGCGGGCAGCGGGGCTAGATAAGGCGCCCGCCCCGGAACCGCCAGCGCAGGAAGGGAACACGCATCGGCCCGATCGTGAAGGCCCACGTCAGGATCCACACCGTGGTGAAATGGATGTCGAACGCCGCCCCGGTGAGCAACGGGTGACCAGGCACGTCACGGGTCTTCAGCACCAACCAGGCGACGATCCCCTCGGGGATGCCAGTGAGGAGCTGGTACATGATCGGCCAGTCCTTTTCCCAGCGGAATTGCTGCAAGCCGTACCAGAGGAGATCCCAGAGGATGCCGATCACGAACACCACGGCCAGCACCGTGAAGGTCGCCTGGTACCGCTGGTGCAGCGACCCACCCCCGGGTAGGAACGGGGCGATGATCAAGCTCCACAAACCGCCGATGAACGCCAGGACGAAAAAGCGGGTCTCGACCCGCCCAATGTAGGTGGGGGTCATGACAGCTTCCTGTTCAGGGCCCACTTCCACCACTGGCGGATGGAGCGGGCGACGCCGATCTTCTTACAGAATCCGAGCTTGGCCAGCTCGTCGGCCACGGCCAGGTCGGCGGCCTGCAAGCCGAGGAACGAGTCGACCACGGTGTAGTAGCTCCCGAGCGTCGCCGAACCGACCGCGTACATCCGGCCGTTCTCGTTGCGGGCACCGACCACCTCGAACTTCTGGTTCACCGACAGCTTGCCGAGCACGTTCTTCTCGGCCCCCCCGAAGTCGAGCAGGTCGGCCAGCACCCGGTGCTCCCGGATGTCGGCCTCGAGGCCGGTCGAGTCAATGATGAAGTTGGCCGGGACTTCGATGACGCCGTCTTTGGTCTTGATGCGGGTGACGAGAGTGTTGCCCGGCCCCGGGCCGACATTCTCAACCGAGCCGATAAAGGTCTTGTAGAAGCCCTCCTTGCGCCCCCGGGCCAGTTGCTTCATCCACAGCTTGCGCTTGGGAGTGGTGGTCCCGGCCATGCTGTCGAAGTACTTCTTGCGTTCCTCGCCCTCGAGCTTCTCCAGCCTCACCTTGATCTGGCCACCCCAGCCGGCCTTGGGCCAGTTGAAACCCTGGTACGACCAGCCATCCCCGCCGGGACGGCGCCAGAAGATGCTGTCGCCGGTCGGACCGTCGGTGTAGGTGCGGAAGAGGTGGATGATCTGAGTTTTTGCCCCCTTCAGGTCGCGGTCGTCGATGAGGCGCTGGAGAATGCGTGACGCCGCGATACCACCGCCGCGAACAATTACGGTGCCGGGCTGGCGGATCAACTCCTCGTACACGTGCTCGTGCGGTTCGTAGGCGTTGACGACCCGCACGTAGTCCTGGGTGCGCTGGCGGTACTCCTGCAGGTCGGGAAGGAACCGCAGACCGGGATAGCCGACGGCCACGTGCACGTAGCTGCTGCGGTAGGCCACCCGCTTGGTCTCGGCCGTCCCCGCCGCCGGCGTCAAGATGGTGAAGTACCCCCCGCCCTGGCGGCGCCGGGTCATGCGCACCTGTCCCTGGGCGACCATGGACCACCAGCCGATGCGGTCCGCCTCGTTTTGCATGCCCTTGAAGACCTGGCCGGCTCGGGGGGTGAAGTAGTTGGTGAGCACCGGTTCGCTGAACACGTTCCATAGCGGGTCCAGGAAGTAGCGGAGGCTCTTGGCGCCGAAGGCCTCCCGCACCGAGAAGGCTGGAAAGCCCCAGATGTTGTCGATGCACGACGCCGAGTCGGAGCGGAGGCGCTCGCCAGGCGGAACCTGCGAGACGGTCGTCAGGTGCTGGTAGGTGACCCACGGCTTCTCGATCGCCGTGAGGACCTTCATCTTCTCCGGGGGAACGCCGGCGATACGCAGGTAGTCGATCAGCCCGAACGACCCCATGCCGCCACCGAGGGTCACCAGGGGCACGTCAACGACAGGAATCCCGGCATTGGCCACCATCTGGTCGGTCCAGAATGCCTGCGTCAGCAGCTCGTCAGTGAGATCCCCGGTGGGCGCCGTCTTGCTTTCGGTCCCCGGGTCCAGATAGGCCCCTGGCATGTGAATTGTCTCGCGAGAACTCAAACCCGCCCCCCTTTCGCGTCGTACTGATCTTCTACTCCCTCACAAGCAACGAATCAATGCTCAGACGTTGCCTGTATGCGAACAGCCCGAATCCCAGAAAAAACGTATCCGAACCAGATCAGCCGCGCGCCGGCAAGAGGTACGACGGGTCCTGGTCGGGCAGCACCGACACAACCGGACCGGTCACCCACAGCCCGATGCGGCTGACCGCACCGCTCTCGCCGAGGATCCAGAAGAACCGCACCGGCTCGCCGGGCGTCACCGGGCTCATGCGCTGGAAGCGGTACCACTGGCCGAGCGGCAACGGTTCGGACGGCGCGTGGGTTTCGTGCACGCGCCGGAAGCGCTTGTCGCCAACGCTCACCTCGTAGATGCTGTTTGCCGTCTCGAAGATCGTGCTCTAGAGCCTACCCATCCTGCTCACGATTCATTCAACCAGCGCTCCAGGCCCCGGCCGTCGTCGTCGGCCGCCGCCCGCACCAGCAGCACCATGGCGTGCGCCGCGCCGGCCACCTGCCGGCCCCGGGCCACGTCGTCGGCCGCCATGACGATCAACCCGGCGCCCATGAGCGCGGCGTCGAGCGACCCCTCGCCCCGTTCGGGCGCCTCGCTCGGCATCCGCCGGCCTACGCTTTCGGAGAGTTCGGCGGCGCGACGGGTCAGCTTGCGGGCGTTGGTGTCAGGGATGAGTCGCAAAGAGCAATGTCTGGAGAAAGCGACACGCGCGCCGAGCTCCACGGCGGCGTCGCCATTCACGCCCTCGCTGATCACGACGGTGACATTCGGCGCCACGCCGGCAGCGGCGGCCATGCCGGGGTTGACCACCAGGACCAACTCGCCCGGCGCAGAACTCAGGAGTTGGGTGGTGAGGACGGCCCCGTCGTCGCTCGGGATAGGAACGAGCACGATGTCGGCATCGACCGCCGTGGCCTGGGCGATCAGATCGCCGCCGACATCGTCGGTGAACTGGGAGCGCACCACCGACCGCAGCTGGCGGGCCTCGGCGCGCTGCGACAAGGTCTTAAGTCGTTCGAGCTCGGCGGCCATCTGGCCTAGCTGGGCTCCGATGCCGGTACCGACCTCGAGGCCCGTGCGCATCTGGCTGAAGTAGGACAGCACTAACTCAGCCGGGTCTTCGGTGCCGATCATGTCGGCCGCGGTATCGACCAGCGCCCGGTCGTCGCCTCCGCCGCCGACCAGCGCCAAGACCCGGAACGCGTCGACCACACCCAGGGCCGCCTTCTCGGCCTCGGCGATGTCGTGGCGCAGCATCCGTTCGGGGTAGACCAGGCGCAGCAGCGGCTCGGTCATGATCGTGGTGACCAACGCCATCACGACGAGCATCGAGAACAGCCGGATGTCCAGTACCTTCAGCTGCAACCCGACGTTCAAGATGACGAGTTCGGTCAGACCCCGGGTGTTCATCAGCACGCCGATGGCCGACGCCTTGCGGGCCGGCAATCCCTGGGCGCGCGCCGCCACCGTGGCGCCGATCAGCTTGCCACCGATCGCAACCAGCAGAATCAGGGGCAGTTGGGTCAGGGCGTCGGTACCGAGTTGGCGCAGGTTGACGCTGAGACCGGTGACGACGAAGAACAACGGGAGCAGCAACAGGACGCTGACCTCTTCCAACCGCTCCACAATGTCGTGGACGAACTGCGCCGCGTCCTTCCGCGGCATGATCACGCCGAAGATGAAGGCGCCGAAGATCTGGTGGATTCCGATCCGCTCGGTGAGGTAGGACGAGGCCAGGAAGCCGACAAGCACGACGGCAAAGATGTTGGGCGTCAGCTTTCCGAGTTCGCGGTAGCGCTTCGCCACCCGCTCGAGGAGCGGCTTGACGACGAGGAACATGAAGGCGACGAAGGCCAGCGCCTCGAGCAGGATCCGGGGAAGGGCGAGACCGCCGCTCGAGTTGATGATGGCCAGCACCAACGCCAGCAACGTCCAGGCCACGACATCGTCGACGGCGGCGCAGGCCAGGGCCAGGGCCCCGATCTCGGTGCGATACATGCGCCGCTCGGTGAGGATCCGGGCCAGGACCGGGAAGGCGGTGATCGACATCGACGCCCCGATGAACAGTGCGAAGGGCAAGAAGCGATGCGCCTGGGCGGCGCCGGCGATGTGGGAGCTGTGGATGGCGCTGGCCAGGATGATGCCCAGGCCGAACGGCAGCGCGATGGAGCTGAGCGAGATGATTCCGGCGATGCGTTCCTTGCCCCGGATGAGGCCGACGTCGACTTCGAGGCCGACGATGAACATGAAGATGATCAGGCCCACCTGGGCCAAGACGTTGAGGTCGGGGACGATATCGGTGGGAAAGATCCGGGTCGTCAAGTGGCCGGGAAGGAGGCCAAGCAGGCTCGGCCCCAGTGCGATCCCGGCGATGATCTCGCCCACCACCGCTGGTTGGCGGATCTTCTTGAACAGGCTCCCGAAGACACGAGCCACGACGATGATGACCGCGATATCGATAAAGACGATCGCTGCGACCTCATCGGAACTTCGCGGTTTGGGCGCTTTGGCGGCAGCTTTTGCCGCCATCTCTAGCACTATCACGGCCCCTCACCTCCGCTCACTACCGCGCCGCACGATGGTAACCCTGAAGGTGGGGGGACGCACGCGTTAGGGTGCGAACGGCCAAAATCTGTATCGGGACAGTTGTCCGGAGGTGCCCAGGGTTGGATCGGATCGCTGACTACACGCTGCTGCGGCTGCTGGGCGAGGGCAACTACGGCGAGTTCTACCTGGCCAAACCGCCCGAGCGACTCAGGGTCCCGGCGGAGTACGTGGCGGTCAAGGTGCTGGCCGGGCGGACGACCGAGGATGCCTTCCGCCGCGCCACCAAGGAGTTGCGGCTCTTCGCGACGGTGCAGTCGCCGTACCTGGTCACGTTGTTCGACGCCGGCCAGCAGGACGAGACCTTCTATTACTCGATGGAGTACTTCCCCTTGGGCTCGCTGGCCGTTCCCGGGATGCCCCTGTCACGCCCGGACGTGTTGCGGGCGGTGGCAAATGCCGCCCGGGCGGCGCACGCCCTGCACGAGGCCGGGATCGTCCATCGCGACATCAAGCCGGCCAACATCATGGTCCACGAACGCGGGGCCAAGTTGTCCGACCTGGGCCTGGCCCAACTGGTGGCGCCGGGGCTCACGGTGACCGGTATGGGGCCGATCGGCTCGGTCGAGTTTATGGACCCCGGGATCATGCGCGGCGCCCGGGCGTCGCGAGCCTCGGACATCTGGTCGCTCGGGGTAACCCTGCACCGGGCCCTGACCGGCCGAGGACTGTACGGGGAGCTGGCCGACGACGAACCCCTGCTCGCTATGCGCAAGGTGCTCAGCAACACCCCTACGGTCGATCCCAGCCTCCCGCCCGACGCCCAGGAGCTCATCCTGGCCTGCCTGGCTCCAATTCCCGCCGACCGCCCGGCCACCGCCCTGATCGTGGCCGAGCGGATCGAGGCGCTCTAACCCTCCGATTCTTCGTTTGGAATACGAGACAGGTTCGTTTCGTTACCTGGTATTGTGAAACGAGAACGTTTCGTATCGATAGAGAGGGGCACCACCATGGACGCTTCAGCCGTAGACCTCGCCTTCAAGCGCCGCTGGTGGATCCTTGTCGTGCTGTGTTTCAGCCTGCTGGTGATCGGCGTCGACAGCACCATCCTCAACGTGGCCCTGCCGACCCTGATCGGAGCTCTCCACGCCTCGGCCAGCCAGTTGCAGTGGATGGTCGACTCCTACACCCTGGTCTTCGCCGGCCTGCTGCTGACCACCGGGAGCCTCGGCGACCGCTTCAGCCGCAAGCGCGCGCTCAGCCTGGGACTGACGATCTTCCTCGCCGGATCGATCGGCTCGGCCTTCTCCGGCTCGGCGACGTTGCTTATCGCCGCCCGCGCCCTCATGGGCGTCGGCGGAGCGTTCATCATGCCCGCCACCCTGTCGCTCCTGACCAACACCTTCACCATTGCTTCTGAGCGGGCCAAGGCCATCGGCATCTGGGCCGGGGTCTCGGGCCTGGGAGTCGCCGTCGGCCCGATCGCCGGCGGGTACCTGTTGCGCCACTTCTGGTGGGGCTCGGTGTTCCTGGTCAACGTGCCGATCGTGCTGGTCGCCCTCGTCGCCGGCTCGTACCTGATCGTCGACTCCAAGGACCCCGCCGCACCTCGCCTCGACCTCATCGGAGCTGGCCTCTCGATCGTCGGGCTGACGGCGCTGTTGTGGAGCCTGATCGAAGCCCCGTCCTACGGCTGGCTCTCCCCCACCATCATCGGCGGCTACCTCGTAGCCTTCGCCGTGCTCGCCACCTTCGCCGCCTGGGAGGTGCACACCGACCACCCGATGCTCGACGTTCGGATCTTCCAAAATCCCCGGTTCAGCGCCGCCTCCTCGGCGATCACCCTGGTGTTCTTCTCGATGTATGGCTCGTTCTTCGTCCTGACCCAGTACCTCCAGGACGACCGGGGCTACTCGGCCCTGCAAGCCGGCCTGCGTATCGCCCCGCTCGCCCCCATCCTGTTCATCGCCGCCCCGGCGTCGAGCACGTTCGTGCGCTGGCTCGGCTCCAAGATCGTGGTGGCCGGAGGGCTGGCCTTCGTGGCAGTGGGTCTGGTGTTGTTCGCCGAACTGCATGTCAACTCGAGCTACGGCGCCGTCCTGCTGGCGCTTGGGGCCATGGGCTTCGGCATGGGCCTGACCATGGCACCAGCCACCGAGTCGATCATGGGCTCGTTGCCCCGCGAGAAGGCCGGCGTGGGTAGCGCGGTCAACGACACCACCCGGCAGGTGGGCGGGGCCCTCGGCGTGGCCGTCCTCGGCAGCGCCCTGACGTCGGGTTATGCCAGCCGGATCGCGGGTGCGCTTCGTAGTCACCCGCTCTCGGCGGCCAACGCGGCCGCGGCGCGCAACTCACTCGGCGGCGCTCTGAACGCGGCGCAACAAGTCAAAGGTGCGGGCGCCCAGGCCCTCGGCGCCGCCGCCCGGCAGAGCTTCGTGGGTGCCATGCGCCCGACCATGTTCATCGCCGCCGGCGTGGTCCTGCTCGGTGTCCTGGTTGTGGTGGCGTTCCTACCCGCTCGGGCGATCGACGTGCAGACGCTCGAGGAGGCGGCCGACCATGACACCAGCATTGGCATCCCGCCGGGGGCCTTTGTCCCCGAGTTGGTGGGATGATGATGAACATGGGGGTGACAACAGATTTCGATGCAGCAAACCGGTAGGTCTTCCGTGCTTCCCTCCATGGCGCCGGAGGTGAAGCACGGCCGTCCGCGCGACCCGCATGTCGACGCCGCCATCCGCCGCGCCGCCCTCGACCTGCTGGTCGAGGAGGGCTTCGCCCACATGAGCATGGAGGGGGTGGCCACCCGCGCCGGCGTCGGCAAGGCTGCCATTTACCGGCGGTGGGACAGCAAGACCGCCCTCGTAGTTGACGCCATCCACGAGCTGGTGAAGCCCTACCTCGATTGGCCCAAGACCGGAGATATCCGGGCTGACCTGGAGACGATCTTCGCCAAGTCAATCGACAAGATGCGGGGGTTGGAAGGCGGCCTCATGGCGGCGGTCGTCAGCGAACTCGTCCGAAACCGCGAACTGGCCGATACGGTGCGGGGCCAGTTCGTTGCGTGCCGCGCCGCCGATATGACCGACCGGATCAGGGCCGCCATTGCCGACGGGCAACTGCCACCGGGCGACGCGGAGCTGCTGGCCGAGGTCGGCTTCGCCATCATCTACCACCGGACGCTGCTCTCCGACGCCCCCCTAAGCGACGACCTGCCGGCCCGGTTGGTCGAGCAGTTCTTCCCCCGTCAGTAGTCGCGCCCGCCTGTGACGACGGCCTTCGTCCTCTCCGGCGGGTCCAGCCTTGGCGCCGTGCAGGCGGGGATGGTCGACGTTCTGGTCGGGGCGGGCATCGAACCGGACCTCATCGTCGGCAGCTCGGTCGGCGCACTCAACGGCGCCTGGCTGGCCAGCCATCCCGGGGCCGATGGCGCCAAGCTCTTGTGCGAGGTATGGCTTTCGGTGCGACGGCGTGACATTTTCCCCATCAATCCTCTAACAATGCTGCGGGGGATGCTGGGGCGCAGCGACCACACGGTCAGCTCGCTGGCGCTGGCCCGATGGATGGCGGTGCGGGCGCCGTTCTTCCAGCTGGAGCAGGCCGCCGTCCCGTTGCACGTCGTCGCCGCCGACCTGCTCACGGGGGCGCCGGTGGTGCTTTCGTCCGGCGACGCCATCGAGGCGTTGCTGGCCAGCTCGGCCATTCCCGGGATCTTCCCTCCCGTCGAGATCGATGGCCGGCTACTGGTCGATGGCGGGCTGGCCGGGGGCTGGCCGGTCACCGAGGCGGTCAACTTGGGGGCCGACGAGGTCTACTTCCTCCCAACCGACGGCTCGGACGCGGCCCACCGGCCCAGGAACGCCCTAGGCGTGTCGTTCCAGTCGATCGTCCACTTGCTGAGCCACGCCGCCGAGGACGAGATCCGTGCCAATGCGTCCCGGTGCACGCTCTATCTCGTGCCGGCGCCGGATTCGATCGGCGTGTCCCCCTTCGACTTCCGCCACAGTCGCCAGTTGATGGACCTCGGGCGAGCGCGCACCCTCGCTTGGATGCAGACCCGGCAACCGGTGCCGGCGTCGCCTTAGCCGTTTTGCGCGCGTGGGTTGTCTCCCACCCCGGCCCTATCGACGGTTCGCCTCTTTCGGCGGTTTCGCGACCAGTGCCCCAACCCGGGCCGGGCGAGATCCTTATCAAGGTGTCCACCTGCGGGGTGTGTCGGACGGACCTCCACATCGTCGAGGGTGACCTGCCGGCCCACCTTTCTCCGGTGACACCAGGCCATGAGGTCGTCGGTCGGGTCGTCGCTTTAGGGCCTCCCCATGCTGTAGCGCCTTCGGGCGCGGTCGGGCCTCCCGCTGCTGTTGCGCCTTCGGGCGCGGTCGGACCGTCGGGCGCTGTCGGTTCCGGCGCTAGTGGCGCTCGCTTCGAGGTCGGCGACCGGGTCGGTATCCCGTGGCTGCGGCACACCTGCGGGGTTTGTCGCTGGTGCCGGTCTGGTCAGGAGAACCTGTGCGTGGCGCCGGCCTTCACCGGCTGGGACGCCGACGGCGGCTACGCCGAGTACGCCTTGGTCGATCCTGCGTATGCCTACGCCATCCCCTCTGCGTTCGACGACGAGAAGGCGGCTCCCCTGCTCTGCGCCGGCATCATCGGCTTCCGTGCCCTCCGCCGCTCGTCCTTGCCACCGGGCGGCCGACTGGGCATCTACGGCTTCGGCGGCTCGGCCCACCTCGCCGCTCAGGTGGCGCTTTTTGAGGGGGCGACGGTCCACGTCATGACCCGATCCGCCGCGGCCCGGCAATTGGCCCTCTCGATCGGCGCCGCCAGCGCCCAGGGCGCCTCTGACCCTCCGCCGGAGCCGCTCGATGCTGCCATCCTCTTTGCGCCAGTCGGCGACTTGGTCCTGCCGGCGCTGGCTGCCCTCGATCGGGGTGGCACCCTGGCCATCGCCGGCATCCACCTGAGCGACATTCCTCCTTTGAACTATCAGCGGCATCTCTTCGAGGAGCGCCAGGTACGGAGCGTGACCGCCAACACCCGGGCTGACGGCGAGGAGTTCTTCAGGATTGCCGCTTCGATTCCGATCAAGGTGACGACGACGCCGTTCGGTCTCTCCGAGGCGCCAGCCGCGCTTGCTGCGCTGGCCCACGATCAGATCGAGGGGGCGGCGGTCCTCCACGCCGACGGGTAGCTCGACTTGCCGGCGGGGTCCACTGATTGGCCAGGCCCGGCGGGTACTTTTGGTTCGGCGATCCAACCGGAGGTGGCACGTGGCAGCTCAGGTGTATCAACTCAAGGTCACGATCACGGGCACCAAGCCACCGGTCTGGCGTCGACTGCTCGTACCGGAGACCACGACGCTGCTCGGCCTCCATCACATTCTCCAAGCCGCCTTTGGGTGGTACGACTACCACCTCCACGAGTTCGAGATCGACGGAGTCCGATACGGCACCGACGACGGAGAGGGCTGGGGTCCTCCGCCCAGAAGCGAGCGGCGCGCCCGCCTAAGAACCGTCGCGAGCCAGGGCAGTTCGTTCCTCTACACGTACGACTTCGGGGACGACTGGCGCCACAAAATAGTTGTAGAAAAGGTGCTCCCGGCCACGGCCGGTGTCACCTATCCGTGCTGCGTCGGCGGACGAAGGGCCGGCCCTCCGGAGGATTGCGGCGGCGTGTGGGGCTTCGAAGAGTTCCTCATGGCGATTTCCGATCCACAACATCCCGAACACGACCAGATGCTCGAATGGGCCGGCGGTGCCTACGACCCTGACGCCTTCGATCCTGCCGGCTTCAGCCACCTCCTTCGATTGGGCGAAGCAGTGCGCTGACGGTCGGGCGCAACTAACGGGGGCGACCTTCCATTCGACGTTCCGAGCGGCCGACGACTTGGGCTCAGGGCCAGGCGATTGCGGCGGTTAAGTCATTTGCCTCGACGCCGAGCAGTTCGCTGCGATCGCTCTCCGTGTAGGCGCCGGCGGCCAGAAGGAAGATCCTGACGACGCGAGCGTCGGGCTCGACGACAAGCACCTCATCCACGCCATGGCTCGCATAGAACCCGAACTTCTCGTAGGTCTCGTCGTCGTCGGAGAGGATCTCGATCACCATGGCGGCGGTGTCCAACCAAACGGCGTCGACCATTTGCCGGTGAAAACCTCGATCCGGCACCCGGAAATTCCCGAGCCCGCCGAGGTTGAACGGACCCGATCCGATCAAACCAACGGCCTGGGCGTAAGGCCTCAGTACGGCTGCCATCGCGTCGTCGAGATAGGCATGGCGGAATCTCGCAGCAGGGGCCAAGTGGTAGCTGCCCTCCCACACCTCGTCGTAGGTGTCCAGGCCCAAGGCCTGTCGGCGGGCGATCAACTGCTCCAACTCCGTCGGGGGATCGCCGAGTACGACGGTCTTCACACACTCATCCTACGGTCAGCAAAGCTCGGGCCGGCCGCGACAGACCGGCCAGTCGGTCGCATACCCGGCCACGTACAGTCCGGGCGTCGGCCGTAGACCACGCGGAACCGCGTTGATGTTCATCACCGACCGCCAGTTCCGGCCGAGTAGTGTCGCAGGTCCCAGGCTCTACTAGCGCTCGTAGCTCAACGGATTAGAGCATCTGACTACGGATCAGAAGGTTGGGGGTTCGAATCCCTCCGAGCGCGCAGAGAAAGTCCAGGTCAGAAGGGGTGCGGACTCTCGGGCTTGACCCCCGGAGGGGTCCGTGAGAACCTGTTGAGAACCAAACGGTTCTCACGGGGTTCTCAGGAGGTCGTATGCCGACTCGACCGGAAGGCGTCTACCAGGACAGCAGTGGCGGCTGGTATTTCAAGGTCACTATCGGCCGCGATGCGCTCACGGGGCGCCGGGAGCAGGTCACGCGGCGGGGGTTCCGGACCGCCAGGGAGGCAGCTCGGGCCCGGCGCGACCTTCTGACTCAGAAGGACACGGGCCGCATACGGCCTTCCCCCGCGCTGCTCAGCGTGAACGAGCTGCTCGATCTGTACCTCGACGGGATCGACGCCGACGGGGTCCCCGGGGTCAAGACTCGCTACGACTACCGGAACCAGGCTGACGCCTACGTCCGGCCGTGGCTGGGCGAGCGCAAGGTCCGCGACGTCACCCCCGAGATGATCCTGACCTGGCAGCGCAAGCTGGCCACCGCCGGCAACAGCAGGAGCGGCAAGCCCCTGGCACCCAACACCATCCGCCTCGCCCGGGCGCCGCTGGCCGGTGCGTTCAAGCTGGCGGTGTCGATTGGGATGGTCGCAGTGTCACCGGTGGCGTTAACGCCCCGGCCCAAGTCCCGGCGCTCCATCCCCAAGCACTGGTCGCCTGAACAGGCCCGGGAGTTCCTGGCCCTAATGGACGGCGACCGGACCTACCCGGTTTGGGCGTTCCTGCTCGGCTCCGGTCTGCGCATCGGCGAACTGGTGTGGCTCCGCTGGCCCAACGTCGACCTGGAGCGGGGCCTGGTCCGGGTGGTGGAGTTCGCCACCGCCCTCGGCCACGACCTGGTGGCCTCGGGCGGCAAGAGCCGGGACTCGGTCCGCACCATCGATCTCGACCCTGGTCTGATCCGGGTGCTGCGGGGGCAGCGCAAGCTCCAGTCCGAGGAGCAGCTGGCGGCCGCCTCCTACGAGGAAACCGAGTACGTGTTCACCAAACCCGACGGTGGTTCCTACCACCCCCAGTACCTGTCGAAGCTACTGGGCACCTACACCGCCGAGCTGGGCCTGCCCCGCTTGACGGCGCACGGACTGAGGCACACCTGCGCAACCTTGATGCTGGCCAACGGCGTGCCTGCGAAGGTGGCCGCGGAGCGGTTGGGCCACGCCGACCCGACGCTGTTCACCAACCTGTACAGCCACGTGACGCCGACCATGCAGCGAGATGCGGCCACGAAGATCGGCGAGGCCCTCTTCGGGTCACCAGCAACAGGGAACGGGCACGAGTGACCATCGGGGATGACAAGTAGTCGCTCAAGTCGTTCGAGGCGGGGGTACGCCGGCGCGAGCGCCCCCACCTCCTGCCTCCGCATCGGGGGCGGTCCGGCGATGAGTGCACGATCCGACCAAATCAGGTGGTCGGGCCCGTCACCGCTGCACCCGGACGAACTCAACCGGCACTCCGGCGGCCTCCGCCGCCCGCGATAGAAGGTCGGACTCCGTTGTGACCGCGATAGTGGGCTCGAGCACCACGGCGGATGCGACCGCTTCGGCCGTAAGCAGATTGAGCTGACCAGGCAGGGCGGCCATGACCGGCACGAGGCGCCTCAGGCTGAGGACGCCGATCCCATCGGGCAGGTTGTCAACGGCCGCACGTACCGTGAAACGTTGGTCCTCAGGCAGAGAAGCCAGATAGCTGGAGAACACGCCGCTACCGGGACGAGTGACGGCCCGGGTCAACCGCCAGTACCAAGAAGCCGTCGTGAACACCTCTCCTCTGGCAGCCCCGGCAAGGTAGGGAGCGACCGCCGGATCCGTCTGGCCTGAGAGAACAAACAGAAGGAGCAGGTCGTCGACGACGATCAATGCAGTCGAAGGGTCAGAGCTGGGTCATCTCGGAGTCGCTCGCGATCGCCTCTCGGGCCGCGCGCTCGTACACCCCAGACGCGGCGTCCGCCAAGATTGCCGTCCGGGCTGCATCCGGGATGTCCCAATGGATCTCGCCCACCTTGGCAAGCGTGAGCTCCCCTGCCACGGCCGCCTCAGCACGCACTCGAGCAGCGATCGCCCGGAGGTCTTCGATCGAAACGGCCACTGCCACCAAGGTACCGCTTTGGTCCCGGCCACCACGATCGTCCACTCCGTGGCATAACGCGGGCGTCCGTCGCTGTCTCGATTAGGCTCGTCGGGCGTCAAGGCATCAATGGAGCCCTCCATCTTATAGCACACGTGTTATAAACTTTTTGCCGCCGATGTGGATCTGTCGCTATGTGAGTCGAGCCCACCGCAGCCCGGGATAGCCCGGTGACACGAGAGGCCGCACTGATCAACGCCGAAGCGAAGCTCACCGCCCTTGGACCGAGCTTGCTGTACCCGCACAGCAGCGCCGTGAGGCGCGCCGACCGTCTTCGAGAACTGCGCCCACGCGGCGGCCGCAGCCCTTGGCGTGCGCTATATCGCCAGATCGCCGGCGAGTTTGTCGTTGGCGCCGTCGGACCAGAAGCGCACGTCGACCCACAAGGATTCGCCGCTGCTTGCCGGCGTTCGGACCCGAGGCACTTTTGGTCCAGCTCGCCGCTCGGCCGGCATCGTTCAGGCCCTGGGCCGACCTCGTTGACCACCTCGGCCAAGTCGTCGAGGACTGCGACGACGAACACCTTCTCGCTCTCCTCGCCGGCCAGTCGGCTTCGACCTGGCAGCGGGCGGCATACCTGCTGCACAGCAGCGGTAGCCCCACGCGCGCCGTTCGACTGTTCGATGAGCGACCCTCCGGACCGATGCCCAAGATCTACTTCGACCTTCCGCACAGTGATGGTGCCCGGGAGGACGCACCTGGCCTTTGGGTATCGCAGTACCAACTTGTCGATCGACTAGTCGCTCCATTGCAAGGCCTAGTTGGCAAGGCGTAAACCGTGAACGGATTGACGCGACTACTCGTGACACGACATGCGCTTGGGAGCGATGACGCCGAGCGCGACGTCGCGCCCGGCTCGATCGGCGTGCTCACTCGACCGGCAGACCTTGTTGCCTGGGAGAAACGAGTGCGAACCAGGTTCCAGTTCCTTGCTGCCCTCGATGAAAATGAGCGGCGGTGGGCCATTTGCGATAAGCGTCACCGCCGTGAGGTCGAGGCAGCCTTCGCCGACTTGGCACAGACATGATCCGACTCGGGCGCCCGGATTCTGGTTACGGCAGTGAAGACGTTCCGGCGACGATCGGGCTTGGCGTGGCTCGTTTTTGAGCCCGTCGTCTTCGTCGACGGGGTCTTGTCGGTAAGCGCGCCGACGCAGCCGCCTCCGCCGGGACTCGACGTCTCACCGCCTTCGTATCGTTTTCCTATGGCGACAGATTGGTTCGAAGAAGAAGAGTTCGAGCCGATCGGCATCCTGTGCGTCACGACCGAGCGGTCGGTTTGGTTCGTGACCGCCGACCGCTACCAGCGGATGCCGCGTAACGAGCAACCTCGTCCACCCGTTGAGTCGATCGAAAGTCGTCTCGCCGACGGCCAATGGCACGGTCTGCGCCGTTCCTGGTGGTGGGTCCACCCGAACGGCGACCGGCAGATGCGCCTGCTCCCCACGGCAGGTCCCCCTGACGGCGTCGGAGTCGTATCCAGTGTCATCGTGGCCGTGAAGGGCACATGGATGCCCGTAGCGACCACGGTCGCGGACAGTTCGAGCGAGAAGATTCGCGTTCCGATCACTGAGACCGGCTGCTGAGGCGTTTCTGGACCTCGCACCGCCATCGCCTGGGCCGGACGAGAGTCCGCCAGAAATTGTTCGGTTCGGTTCCTTTCGGCCGGAGCGAACACTTTCCGCCAGCTGCGTCGGTCGGGTCCCCGCAAGACGGCGGATAAGGACGGAACCCGTGATTGTCGAGGCGCGGCCGAAGGTTCGAGATGGTGGCATATCCGAGAGTCACCTTGGCTTCACTCCGTTCGTCCGCGGGGTTAATCCCCTCCCGGGCCGTGGCGGTTGCCGTCGAGCCACTCATCGATTTCGGACGGAACGAATCGAATCAGGCCGCCGACCTTGTGGTAGGGGATTCGGCGTTCCGATACGACCCGGCGGATGTGACGGACGCTGGTGCTCAGCCATGCGCTGAGTTCGCTGATGCCAATGCACCGCTGGTTGGTGTCATAGGGGACAGACATGGTTCTCCTTGTCAGTTGCCGTTACTTGGACCGGGCGTGGGCACCGCCGAAACGGAAAGAACTTCTCCAAGAAATCCTCTTGGCGGGGTCGTGGCGCTCATCGGCTGAGGCCGATGTCGAGGGTGGATTGGGAGCGGTCGAGGATGCGCCGCCGGGTGAGTGCATCGATCGGGTTGTCGGTCGGGGGCCCGAGGGCCTCGTCACTGAGCGTCGCGTCGGGTCCCGCCGCCGGCTGGTCGTAGGAGAGGCCGAGGTGGTGGTGGCGCCACGCTTCGACCTTCCGGGCCCGACGGTCCCATCCCGCGGAGCCGGTCGGGTCGTCGGGTCGCGGGCCGAGCAGGGCAGTCAGATACGGGGCGGGATGAGCTACAGCGGCAGCCATGGCATCGTCGACGTGTACCTGTTGGCCCGCCAACACATCCCCCTCGAGAGCTGCGCCGAGGCGATGGCGGACCTGTTCGGAGTGGAGATCTCCACCGGGACCATCGACGCCGTCTACGCCGACGCGGCCCACCGCCTGGCCGGGTTCATCAAAGCCCTGGTCGCGCTGCTGCGCGGCCTGACGGTGTTGCACGCGGATGAGACCACCGACCGCATCGGCACCCGCAACTGTTGGATGCACCTGGCCTCGACCGACATCGACACCTTGATCCACTCCTCGCTGACTCGAGGCTTCGACGCCGTAGTCGCTGACGACGACGGCCAGATTCACTTGGAGCAGATCGATGACGAGGAGGCTGCTCAAGTAGTTCCAAAAGCGAGCTGATCGGATTTGTTCGCTTCAGGTGTGCTCGCGCCTTTCCGGCGACGTCCCAGCCGGAGGAGGCGCCGCCACCGGACGAGTGACGCCCCGGCTCAACCGCCAGTACCGGGAACCCGTCATGAACACCTCTCATCTCGCGGCCGCGACAAAGCCTGGCCGAACGACCCCCTTGGCGACCCTTGTAAGTTACATTAGACGTAAGTTACGATGACTGTAAGTTACAGCGACCGTAGGTAGCCTAGATGTCGCTTCCGTGTGCTGGTGCAAGGTTCGAGCTGACCAAGAGAGGATTCCGATGGCGGCTCCGCGATTCGTAAACCGCACGAAGGAGTTGGAGGCGCTCTCCCGCTGGTGGGGGACACAGGACCAGGCGGCGGTCGTATGGGGCCGCCGTCGAGTCGGCAAGACAATGCTTCTCCAACACTTCGTCGCGGACAAGCCCGTCGTGTTCCATACTGGCGCCGACCGAGGCGAGGTCGACGAACTCCGCCTCTTGTCCAACCACGCCGCCATTGCCCTGCCCGGCGGACTCCGTGACCTGGCCCAGCGCCCCTACTCCAGTTGGGACGATGCACTCGATGACCTCGCCTCACGCGCCTCGCAACCCACCCTGGTCGTATTCGACGAGTTTCCCGAGCTCGTGGCGTCTTCGCCAGCCCTGCCCGGAATTCTTCGGGCGTTCCTCGACCGATCTCGCGGCCAGTCCAACGTGCGGTTGCTGCTCTGCGGATCGGCCGTCCGCTCCATGCAAGCTCTCCAGGAGGAGCGCGAGCCGCTCTACGGTCGCTTCGATCTCTCCCTGACCATTCATCCGTTTGACCAGCACGAGGCTTCCCTCATGCTTGATCGACTCGATCCCTCCGTCCGAGCACTCGTCTACGGGATTGTCGGAGGAATGCCCCTTTACCTCAGTTGGTGGGATCAGGAAGAGACAATCGAGGACAATCTTTCCCGCCTCGTCTGTGATGCTGGAGCCAGGCTATTGTCCGAAGGCGACTTGGTACTCCGCACCGATATCGACGGAGGAGAATACGCCCACCAGGCCCTGCACGCTATCGCGACTGGCCGCACCAAATACAACGAAATCAAGGAATATATAAAGGCAGAACCGCAGCGCACCCTGGAACGCCTTATCGAACTACGACTCGTAGAACGACTTATGCCCGTCGGCGAGTCGGAACGCTCCAAACGCCGCATCTATCGCATAACCGATCCCTTTATTCGTTTCCATCTAGGTACGGTTGCGAGATATCGCACCGAGATCGAGCGAGGCCTCGGAGAGTCCATTCTTCCCATACTCCGCCAGGCGATCGATGACCACATGGGCGAAATTTGGGAAGAATCGTTTCGGTCGGAACTTCGACGAAGGGGCGCTACTGGCAGCCTCCCAATCGCCGGGAACGTCGTTGGCATCGGACCATGGTGGGATGCGGCCAACCAGAACGAGATCGACGCGTTGGTTCTTGTCGGCCGCTCTGGGACTCCGGCATTGGCTGGGGAAGCGAAGTGGGCGAGAACCGGCAACGCCGCCTCGCTCGTCGCGTCACTCCGACGCAAGGTCGAACTGGGCTTGAAACAAGACCCTGATGGCCTTCGCTACGCAGTTTGCACCCGCGACACCGTGACAAACGCTGCCGAGGATGTCATCGTGCTAACCGCTACCGACCTCTTCTCCGTCGAGGAATTTGCGGTCGTGCCCTATGACTTCGGCGATGAGGTCACCAACGCATCGAAGCCACGGCCATGACGCGGCCCAGCGATGTGAGCGTCACCTCATCGTCATAAACGGCAACGATTGCGATGTCTGCCAGCTGATACACAAGTTGCCGGCACAACTGCGCCACATGTTTCCGTTCCCGTTCGTCATCGAGTTGATAGCCATAGCCAGCCGCCACGAGCTCCCAGCCCTGTTGCTCGATACTGGCCAATGGCGCCCGGCCACCCGCCATGGCCAACCCGGTAAGTAGTCCTTCCACGCTGGCGTCGAGCAACTCGACATAGCTCTTGCGCCACCCCTGCCGGAACCCGTCGAGCGGGCCGTTTTCCAGCAACGTCATGGCCACCCTCACCCAAACCGAAAGAGGATCGCGCTCGAGGTCCGCAGCCAATGGTCCAGCAACGATCTTGGTGCCCCGCCTCGTCAGCAAGCCCGCCGCGGCCGCCCACCGAAACTCGTGCGCGGTTTCCGGTAAGTCAGCCATTGAGGTGATTTTGTCGGGGGCCCGCTCATCTGTGCCGAGGCGGCGGGCTAAGGCCAGAGCGTCGGCGGGTTTCAGGTTGCCGGCCTGCGTCGCAGGCCGCCCGTCACCGACAAACGACACGACCTCCGTCAGGCGGGCTAACGCCGGCGCGGTGACCGCGGCACGACTAAGTTCCTCCGCCAGCGCCGATGCCTGCTCTGCGGCGGACCGGCGCCTCCTCGTTGGTCGGCCTTGCTGCCTGTGCGGACTGATTTTCGTCTGTGTAGCCACGCAAGACTCTATGCTTCGGACTGTCCGTGAATGGCGGACAGGCACCGTCCCAGTCCGCCATTCACCCGCTGGCTTTGGCTATCGTCGCCTCGTGGCTGGAGCGCGCCGATCGAAGATCGATGCTCCATCACGGGGCGCCGTGAATGAGACCGGCCTCGCCTTGGCAACTCTCCTCGACGACGAACGGGGCGGAACGCAACACAACCTCCTGGCCTCGCTCCTCGAGGCGAGAAGCGGCGATGGTTCGCCCGAGGTGTGCCAAGCCGCGGAAGCACTGTTACGTTCCAGCGCTCCCTGGGCTCTCGACGTGAACGGCGCTATGGAGCGGGTGTTCGAGTCCGTCGCTGACGAGCGCAGCCGTCGAGTGTTCATCGACAGCTCGCTGGCCCGCCAGGGCCGACCGAGCATCGCTTCGGTGGCTGAAGGCGTCCACCTGTCCCGCCGCCGGACGCGGGAGATCCTCGAACGAACCGAGCAGCGGGTCCGGACGGCGTTCGCCACCGCACCGGCGCCGGTGACCTGGACGGTTTCGTCCCTGCGGGGAAGGCTCGGTCCGCTCACAAACGCCAGGCGGGCGGACGCAGCGCTGTCCAGGCTGAGCCTAAGCCCAGGCCTGTGTGCCGACCTGGCCCTGTGGCTGGCCGGTCCCTACCGTGAGATCCCGGGGCAGCCCAACTGGCTGGGCCGCGAAGGTGTCGAGGCGGTCACCCGGACCGGCGCCTGCCTCACCGCCGACGGCGGCGTGCGGCGGCTGGTGGACGTCGAGCAAGAGGTCGGGGAAGGCATGCCGGCCGGCCAGCTGGCCGAATGGCTGGCGGCATGGGGCGCGGCAATCGTCGGAGATACCGTGATCTCTGTGGCCGGCTCCTTGGTCGATGTGGTCGAACGGGTGCTCGACGCTCACGGCGCACCCTTGACCCTGGAGGAGATCGTCAATGTCATCGCCGAGGGTGGACGGGATGTCCCGGTCACCCGGTTGCCAGCGGCCCAGGGGAACCGCCGGTTTCGGCGGGTAGCCGACGGCCGGCTAGCCCTCGCGGACTGGGACCAACACGGTACCAATCCGGTCCCGGCGGCGGCACCGGCCCGTCGCAGAAGACCCCCGGCGGAGCGCGCTAAGGCGTCGGACGACAATCGCCTGATCCTGTGGGTGCGAGTCGACGCCGAGACGATTCGGAGCGGCGAGGCCTCGGTCCCCCTCGCCCTCGTGGAGGGTTTGAACATGGCCCCCGGGAGTCAGCGCACGTTCTCAAGCCGGTTCGGGCCGGTGACCTTGACCCACGACGGCCACGGTGCCACCCGCCGGTCACTGCGAGCGGTCGCGCTGGCGGCCGGGGCCGTCGTCGACAGCACCCTTCTGCTCAGCTTCTCCGCCCGAGGCGACGTCGAGGTCGCGGTTCGTAGCCACCCCGGCGAGAGTGGCTTCGACCAGCCGAGGAGCGCGACGGCCGACATTTTCCCCGACCTAGCCCTACCAGGAGGCACGTGACCACGACGAAACCCCAGCCGGCGAGCCTCGAGGAAGCGTTCCGCTCGGTCGAGTCTGGCGCCGACGCCGCGATCAAAGCGCTGGCCATCGCCGGCAAGGAGGCCAAGAAGGCCAAGTCGGCCGCGACCGTCGGCCAGGTCCGCGACATGCTTCAGGCGCTCGAGATGGCGGTGCGCCTGGCCGGGCAGGCGGCGGACGACCTCGAGGACCTTCGCGATGGCTGGCAGTTCAACGTGGGCGAATGGTTCACCTCGGGCCACTACACCAAGGAACTCCTGGCGGCGGCCAGCGAGGCGGGTGTCCACGCTCAGGAGTCGGACCAGCGGATCCTGTGCTACCCCGTGATCGTCGAGGTCTCGTCATCGGATACCACGGTTGTCATCGACAAGAAGAAGGAGCGGCGGATCCGTCCGTCGGTGGTTATCCGCCATCTGAGTTCGCTGCAACAGCGACCGCCCAAGTTCAAACCCGGGAACTTCATCGAGAGCCTGGCCGCGGCGTACGACCTGGTGGTCCGGTCCCAGGGTGGCCGGCCTGGCTCGACGGTCAAACTGGTGGACGTGCATGGCGTCCTGACCCTCTTGCCCGGTGCGGCGCGGGAGTATACCAAACATGAGTTCGCGCGCGACCTCTACCTCCTCGACCAGAGCGGGGTCACCGACGCCAAGGATGGCCGACGTCTCAACCTCCCAGCCAGCGCCCTGACTCGGGGCAGCGGTGTTCTCACCACCGTGACCCGTGGCGGCCAGACCAAGGTCTACGCCGGCATCGCGTTCTCCAAGCCCTCGGGCGGCTCGGCGTGATCGCAGGTTCCGACTACGTCGCCTTCCTCGACCGGGAATACCTTCGGGGCTATGTCGACGAGGGCGGCGCCGCGGTCAAGTTCGCCGTCGCTCCTGACGCGGGCATCGCCGACGTGTTCGCGGGCCAGGTACGAGAGGCGGCGAAGGGCGCGGGATATCTGGTCGCGACGGTAGATGCCGCCAGCACGCGGATCCATCTGCTGGAACAGGTGTTCTTCGCCATCGCCCACCAGGTCGACTGGGACAGTCTGGCCGCGGTGACGGTGCGGGCTGCAGTTGCCGCCACTGGCTTTCCCTTCCCCGACAACGGTGCCACCGATGGCGAAGGGCTCTCGATCGACCGGCTCGCGGCCTACCACCGGGTCGACCCGCGGGAGCTGAAGCGAGACGTCGACCGGGAGCTGCAACAGCGCGTCTACCGCGACTACGCCATGGTTCAGGAATTCCGCATTGCCATGCTTCGTTTGTGCCAGGCCCAGTTGCGCACCGGCCAGGTCGCCGACGCCGAGCACGCCGCCGTCCTCGACTGGCTTCGGGGCGACCTGCGCCAGATCTCGGCGCTCAAGTCGGCACTCATCTTCCGCCGGATCGGGCGCCACAATGCTCGCCTGCTGCTGTTCTCGCTCGCCCATTGGCTGGCGGTCAACGACCAGACGGGCCTCGTGCTGGTGTTCGACATCCGCCGCCTGGGTTTCGCTCGCCGCCCGGCCCCGGCCGAACGTGAGGGCCACTACTACACCAAGGCCACCCTCCTCGACGCGTACGAAGTGCTGCGCCAGCTGGTGGACAACACCGACGAGCTGGCCAACTGTTGCATCGTGGTCCTGCCGGCCATGGAGTTCCTCACCGATACCAACCGCGGCCTCGACGCCTACCAGGCGCTGAAGCTGCGGATCTTCGACGAGGTGCGCGACCGGGAAAGGGACAACCCGTTCTCCTCGCTGATCCGGCTCGGGGCACCATAAACGAGGGGATCAAGCGCTCCGTCGAGCGGCGCCGGGCGCTGGAGGCATTGCGCGCCGGGGTGCCCAACCGCGACGCCGTCACGGTCCTCGGATCGATGCAGTTCGGGGTCGAGGACCACTTCAGCCAGCTGCTCGGCCGGATCATCGCCCTCCCCGACGGCCCCACGCCGGGGGGGTTGCTCATCGGGGGCGGCTTCGGGAGCGGAAAGAGCCACGTGCTCGAGCACCTGAGCCACCTGGCGTTGAGCCGGGGGTTCGTGGTCTCCAAGGTGGTCATCTCCAAGGAGACCCCTTTGTACGATCCCGCCAAGGTCTACCGAGCCGCGATCGAGGCGGCCAAGGTGCCGGGGCGCCCGGGATCGGCGATCGACGAGATCGCCGACGGCCTCCAAGTCGACTCGCCTCGCTACGCCGAACTGTACCGGTGGGCCCACACCGAGACCACGCCGGTTGACAGCCGTTTCGCGGCGACGCTCTTCCTACACGAATACGCCCGAGGCGACGAAGAGTTCGCCGACCGGATCATCCGCTTCTGGGCTGGCGACTCGATGCCAGTGGCCGACCTGCGGCGACGGCTGAGGGAGGCCGGCGCGGCGGCCACCTATCCGTTGACGGCGATCAAGGAGCGCGACCTATCGTTGCAGCGGTTCCGCTTCGTCGCCCGTCTGGTCCAGGCGGCGGGCTACCAAGGTTGGATCGTGCTGCTCGACGAGACCGAGTTGATCGGCCGCTACTCGGCGTTGCAGCGAGCCAAGTCCTACGCCGAGGTCGCCAGATGGATCCGAGGTGACCGGGGTGATCCAGCCGCCCCGCTCGGCGCCGTGCTCACAACCGTCGACGACTTCGAGACCCAGGTCCTCGTCGGTAAGAACGATATCGAGCTCCTGCCCAAGCGCCTGCGGGCCAAGGAGACCGTCGATGCCGAGTTGCTGGCCGGTCAGGCCGAGACCGGGATGCACATCCTGGAACGCGACCAGCTCCAGTTGCAGCCGCCCGGACAAGAGGAGCTCGACCGTACCTACGCTCTCCTCAAACAAATCCACGCTGAGGCGTACGAGTGGAATCCGCCCGATGTCGACGGCCTCGAACGTTTGCCTTCCAACCGCATGCGCCAATACGTGCGGGCGTGGATCAACGAGTGGGACCTGCGGCGCATCGATCCGGACTACCGTCCCGACATCGTCGCCAGCGAACTCGGTGTCGACCTCACCGAGGACGAGGGCATTGGGCATGACGACGAAGGGGAAATGGCGCCCGGTTAGCGTTAGCGGGCAGGTGGCGGACCGACGTTGCGCCGCTCCAGGTTTCGCCTGACCGGTGGTGCGCCAAGCTGTGAATCGATGCTGGCCGACGACATCGCCGAAGTCCTCACCGCCCGTCCGGGATTGACGGCGACGCAACTGGCGGCCGAACTCGAACTCTCCACACAACCGGGTCGAGCTGCGAGCGCGCCAGCCGCGGGCCAGCGCGACCGGCAAAGACGGGAACAGGCGGTGTGGATCGCCCTGTTCGCCAATCACGGCCGGTTCCGGTGCGACCAGGGCCAACCGCCCCGATGGTGGCTGGCCGAACCCTCGCCAGATGGTGGCAGAAGGTTCGCCGCCGGCGGCGACGGTAGGCCCACACATCCACCCTCGGCTACGACCGCCGGCCAACCGCGGTTGTACCGCTGGCAGGCCGATGCCCTGGCGGCGTGGGTAGAGCACGGTCGCCGCGGCGTCATCGAGGCGGTCACCGGAACCGGCAAGACCATGGTGGGCATCGCGGCTGCCATCGAGGAGGTGGGTCAGCGGGGCCAGGTTCTGGTCCTCGTCCCCACCGTCGAACTGCAGCAGCAATGGCTGGTCGAGTTGGCCGCACGGCTGCCAGCCGCAACGCCGATCGGCCGGTTCGGAGCCGGCGCGGCCGACAGTCTGACCAGCCACGACGTGCTCGTGGCCATCGTCAACAGCGCCCGTGGCCGCGACGTACGCCCCATTCGACGTGGCGGGCTGCTCGTTGCCGACGAATGTCATCGTTACGGCAGCGCAGTCAATCGGATGGCCTTGGACCACCGCTTCACCCACCGCCTGGGCCTGAGCGCCACCTACGCTCGCGACGACGACGGGAATCTGGCCTGGCTGGACCCCTATTTCGGCGGGACCTGTTTCCAGATGGGCTACCGCCGAGCGCTGGCCGACGAGGTGACCGCCCATTTCGTGGTCGCCTTGGTCGGCGTGCAGTTTTCACCGGAGGAACGGCGCCGGTATGAGCAGCTGACCGACGTCATGCGCCAGCAGCGGGCCCGTCTCGTCCAGCACTACGGGGTGCCGCCCGATCCCATCGAAGCGTTCATGGCAGCCGTGAACGCCTTGGCCGATGGAGATGGCCCGGCTAGCGGGGTCGCCCGCGCCTACCGGGGGGCAATGGTCGAGCGCCGGCGACTGATGGCCGACACCCCAGCCAAGGACGCCGCCGCCGCCCTTCTGGCCCCGGCCATCCGAAGCGCGCAGCGCGCCATCGTCTTCACCCAGAGCATCGCCGCCGGCGAGCGGGTGTGCCTCGTGCTCGGCCGCCTTGGCATTCGAGCCGGCGTCGTGCACTCCAAGATGGCCGGCTCGGCCCGGAGGCAGGCAATGCGCAGATTCGAGAACGGCGAGCTACGGGTCATCGCCGCGCCACGGGTGCTCGACGAAGGCGTCGACGTTCCTGCCGCTGACTTGGCCGTGATCGCCGGGGCGAGCCATTCCCGGCGCCAGATGGTGCAGCGTATGGGACGGGTCCTACGACGGAAGGCCGACGGGCGCAACGCTCGGTTCGCCGTGGTCTATGTGGAGGCGACGGTAGAAGACCCACACCTTGGAGCGCATGAGGCGTTCCTCGATGAGGTAACAGACGAGGCTGAGGAGGTGCGCTGGTTCCCGGCTGACATGGCCTTGACCCACCCGAAGGTCCTGTGCGACTTTCTCATCGAGTCGTCTCGGGGCGTCGCCCAGCCGCTACCGCACATGTCCGATCCGTGAATGGCACCGGAAGCTACTGCGTACCTTTGGGGGTGCGCGCCGTGTGGTGACTGGCTCGATATGAGCCGGTCACCCAAATCCTGCCAGGTCGATCAGGCGAGGTCGTAGCGGTCGAGGTTCATGACCTTGTCCCACGCCGCCACAAAGTCACGCACGAACTTCTCCTTGGCGTCGTCGCAGCCGTAGACCTCCGAGAGGGACCGTAGCTGGGAGTTCGAACCGAAAACGAGGTCGGCGGCGGTGGCGGTCCACCTGGCCTCCCCCGTGGCGCGATCGTGCCCCTCGTACACGTTCTCGGCCGAAAGCGACGGCTTCCATTCCGTGCCCATATCGAGCAGGTTCACGAAGAAGTCGTTGGTCAACGTCTCGGGCCGGTCGGTGAAAACGCCGTGGCCAGCATGACCGAAGTTGGCGTTCAGGGCACGCATCCCGCCCACCAGAACGGTCATCTCGGGCGCGGTGAGCGTCAGCAAGTTGGCCCGATCCAACAACCGGATCTCCGGCGGCAACTTGTCGCCGGCCCGGAGGTAGTTGCGGAACCCGTCGGCGGTCGGCTCCAGCACGGCAAACGACTCGACGTCGGTTTGCTCCTGGGAGGCGTCGGTCCGCCCCGGGGCGAACGGCACCACGACGTCGTAGCCGGCGTTGCTCGCCGCCTGCTCGACCGCCGCGCACCCACCCAGAACGATCACGTCGGCCAGCGAGACCTTCGTCGCGCCGGTCTGCGAACCGTTGAAGTCCCGCTGGACCTGCTCCAGGGCTTGCAGCACCGCTGCCAGTTCGGCCGGCTCGTTGGCTTCCCAGTCCTTCTGTGGCGCCAAGCGAATCCGCGCCCCATTCGCCCCACCCCGCTTGTCGGTACCCCGGAAGCTGGCAGCCGACGCCCACGCAGTGGCGACGAGCTGGGAGATAGACAACCCCGACGCAAGGATCGTGGCCTTGATAGCGGCAACATCGGAATCGCCGATCAGGTCATGATCGACGGCGGGAACCGGGTCCTGCCACAGCTGCGGCTCGGGAACCCAGGGGCCGAGGTAGCGCGACAGCGGCCCCATGTCGCGGTGCAGCAGCTTGTACCACGCCTTGGCGAAGGCGTCGGCCAGCTGGTCCGGGTTCTCGTGGAAGCGCTTGGCGATCTCGGCGTAGATCGGGTCCGCCTTCAACGCCAAATCGGTCGTCAGCATCATCGGGGCGTGGCGCTTCGACGGATCGTGAGCGTCGGGAACCGTTCCCTGCGCGGCGGGGTCCTTCGGCCTCCACTGTTGCGCCCCGGCCGGGCTCCTGGTCAGCTCGTAATCGTAGGAGAAGAGGTTGTCGAGGAACCCGTTGTCCCACTTCGTCGGCTCGTTGGTCCAGGCGCCCTCCAGCCCGCTGGTGATCGCGTCGCCCCCGGTACCGCTGCCAAAGGTGTTCCTCCAGCCCAACAGTTGCTGCTCGATGGGGCAACCCTCGGGCTCGGGACCGACGTAGTCGGCACTGGCGGCCCCATGGCACTTGCCGAAGGTGTGGCCGCCGACGATCAGCGCGAGGGTCTCCTCGTCGTTCATCGCCATCCGACCGAAGGTCTCTCGGATGTCGCGGGCGGCAGCAACGGGATCAGGGTTGCCGTTGGGGCCCTCCGGGTTCACATAGATGAGCCCCATCTGCACGGCGCCGAGAGGACCGGAAAGCTCCCTGTCCCCCGCATAGCGCTCATCGCCCAGCCACGTGTCCTCCGGTCCCCAGAAGACCTGATCGGGCTCCCAGATGTCGGGTCGTCCGAAGCCGAAGCCGAACGTCTTGAAGCCCATCGATTCCAGGGCGCATTGGCCGGCGAAGATGACCAGGTCGGCCCAAGAGATCTTCTGGCCGTACTTCTGCTTGACCGGCCAGAGCAGGCGTCGTGCCTTGTCGAGGCTGGCGTTGTCGGGCCAACTGTTGAGCGGGGCAAACCGCTGCGCGCCCTCCCCGCCACCGCCGCGCCCATCGGCGATGCGGTACGTGCCAGCAGCGTGCCACGTCATCCGGATGAAGAACGGCCCATAGTGGCCGTAGTCCGCCGGCCACCATTCCTGCGACGTCGTCATCACCTCGAAGATGTCATGCTTCAGCGCGTCGACGTCGAGGGACTTGAACTCTTCCGCGTAGTCGAAGCCCTCGCCCAGTGGATTGGACAAGTGCGAGTGCGTGTGGAGAACGTCCACATTCGGCTGGTTCGGCCACCAATCCTGGTTCGACAGGGGGCGGTGCCCCTTGGGCTCGGGCGCGGGAATTGCTGGGTTTTCACTTTCGCTGTTATCAGGCATGCGATTTCTCCGTGGGCATATCGTGATCCTAACACTGACTCTGGAGCGAGTCTAGATCTAGTACTGTTCTAGCTTCTACAGTGCCATCCGCTCGACCGACGTCGGCCGGATTAGCGGAGGCGAGGGTCGGTTCCTACGCGCGAAAGCGCAACCGCCTCCCAGCAGTAGCGGGCAACAACGGATCGGTAGGGACGGAACCGGTCGCCGAGCGATTCGAGCTCCTTGGCGCTCGGCGGCGGATCCATGGCCCAGGCGAGGCCATAGCCCTGGCGCACGCCCAGGTCGCCGACGGGCCAGACGTCGAGGCGCTGCAACTCGAACATGAGAAACATCTCGGCGGTCCAGCGTCCGATCCCCCGCACCGTCATGAGATCGGCGACGATCTCGTCGTCGTCTCTGGTCGACAACCGGGCGAGGTCGAGCGTGCCGCCAAGAACCTTGGCGGTCAGGTCGCGCAGCGACGCCAGCTTGTTGGCCGAGAGGCCCGCGGCTCGCAGCGCCTCGTCGGGCGTAGCGGCCAGTGCTGTGGCCGTGAGCTCACCGCCGACTGCCGCCTGCGCCCGACCGAGGATGGCCTGGGCAGCCCGGCCGGCCAACTGCTGGAAGACGATCGATCGGACCAGGGCGCCGAACGGGCCGTCGGGATTGCCAGGCCGATGGTAGATGGGCCCCGCCAGCGCGACGAGGTGAGCAACCACTGGATCGCGAGCCTGAACCTCTTCGATGGCGCGGTCGAGCGAGGTGGGCACCAGCGCCGCCCGCTAATAGCCCGGGAAGAAATGCCGCAGGTCGTCCAGGTGGACATCACCCTGCACGGTCACCGCGGCCGGCGTGTGGTCGGGATCGAGCCGACCGGCGGACAGCCTGCGGATGGACTCGGCGGCGACCGCTTCGGGCTCCAACCCGCCGGTCTCGTCGTGGGAACGCCGCATTGCCGCGATCGCGCCTTTTGCTCCCTGTGTCATGGCCCCAAATGCTATTCGTCTGGTCACGTGATAGTGTATTCGCTATCATCGGAGCGATGACGATCGGTCCGGCCATCCGCGCCGGTCGCCGGGGCGCTGGGCTGGTGTCGTTGGTCGAGGAGCAGTCGACGGTGCAGGGTTTGGGAAAATGACACGCTGCTACCGTCGCAAGATCCGCTTCGGCGAAAGGGATCTCCATGGACTACGAAAAAGCAGCCGAGCTTCTTGGTGCCGAGCGAGCCCGGCTTGAACAGCTGCTCGCCGACAGCCAACGAGACGCTCGGTCCGACCGAGCGGCGGAGGATGACGAGCCCGGTGGCATCGACGCCTCGGCCGAGGCGCTCACGGCCGAAGGGTTCGATAACGCCATCACGGCCAGCCTTCGCGATCAACTAGCGGCGCTCGAGCGGGCAGAGAGCCGGTTGGCGGCCGGTACGTTTGGCCGCTCGGTTCGCAGCGGACTCGTTATCCCCGACGAGCGGTTGATGGCTTTTCCGATGGCGGAGCTGACCGTCGAGGAGGCGAGCGAAGGCTCGGGCAACGCGACGGCCACATTTTCCCCGACTTGATTCGCATCGATTGCCTCGACTGGATGGCCGGCATGGGCGAGGGCAACGTCATCGAGTTCGGGGCGGCGGGCGAGCTGGGAGGCCGCTCACAGTAACGTTCGATCGCCGTGGACCGGGATGCGTTGGCCGTCGTTCCCGAGGCAGCGCCGAGTGTCGGGCGACCGGCACCACTGCACCGCGGCGGCGTTTTCCGGGCGACCGTTCCGCCTCTATTTCCTCGGCCAGGTCGCCTCGGCCAGCGGGACGTTCCTCCAGGCGACCGCGATCGGCTGGCTGGTACTGCGCCTCACCGGATCCGCCGCCGACCTCGGCCTGGTGCTCGCCGCCGGCGGCATTCCCTCGCTCCTCCTCGGTCCGTGGGGCGGATCGATCGCCGACCGGGTCGATCTCCGCAAGCTGCTGATCGCCACGCAAATCGCCTTCGGGTTGCTCGCCAGCGCGCTCTGGGCCTTCGCCTTGGCCGGGTCCGCCACGGTTGCGGTGGTGGTGACCATCGGCGTGATCGGCGGATTCGTCCAGATTGTCGACTCCCCGGCCCGTCAAGCATTCGTCAGCTCGCTGGTACCGCCCGACGACCTGGCGAGCGCCGTCAGCTTGAACGGCGTCGTCATGAACTCGGCCCGGGTGGTCGGTCCGGCCGTCGCCGGGGTGCTGATCGTCACGGTAGGGACCACGCCCTGTTTCGCGGTCAACGCCGTCTCCTATCTGGCCGTGGTCGCGGCGCTGCTCTTCATCCGCCCTCTCACCCCAAACCGCACGGCGAAGAAAGGGGCGGGGAGCGTGCGCGACGGCGTTCGTTACGCCCGCAGCCGTCAGCAGCTGTGGCTGCCGCTGACGATGATGGCGTTCGTCGGGTTGTTCGCCTTCAACTTCGGCGTCGTGCTTCCGGTCCTCGCCAGCCAGACCTTCCATGGCACCGGCGGCACCTACGGTCTGATGTTGACGATGCTCAGCGTCGGATCGATCGCCGGTTCCTTCGGCGTTGGGCTGATCCACCACCCCCGCCGGCCGTATCTCGTGGTGGCAACGGGCGCGTTCGGAGTCTTCCTCGCCGCCGCGGGGGCGGCGCCCAACGTCGCCCTTGCTTGTGCCGCGCTCGTCCTCACCGGCGCCGCCGCCTTCGCCTTCGTGACCCTTTGCTCCACCACCCTGCAACTGCACACCGCGCCCTCTTACCGGGGCCGGATCATGGCGCTGTTCGTGTTCGTCTATATCGGGACAACGCCGATCGGCAATATTCTCACCGGTTGGATCAGCTCCGCCGGCGGGCCACGCATCGCCCTGCTCGTCGGCGCCGCGGCCTGCATGATCGCCGCTGTTATCGGGCTGGCGGTGCGCACGCCGCCTAACCCCGACGCCGCCTTGACCGATCTCGCCTGAGGTTCTCCGTTGTCCTGGCGAGGCGTGATCGTGTTGAACTCCGCCGTCTCGCCGCCCGGTCGCCCGGTCGCCCCGCCGCCCCGCCGCCCCGCCGCCCCGCCGCCCCGCCGCGAAGTAACGGCTACGTAGTGTGGAACTCATGGCGACACCCGACCATCACCGTGCGCACCGGCATGGAAGCGTTCATATCGACGAAGCCGATTGGAGCGAACAGGCCGAACAGACCGAGCGCGAAGGCGAGTTGCTGCTCGGCTTCTTGACCGACACGGTCACGGGCCTTCTCCGCCGTTGGGGCCGGGATGCCCCGCCCGTGCAGCAGGTGCTGGACATCGGGTGCGGTCCTGGCGTCGGCACCTGCGAGCTGGCGAGGCTGTTCCCCGACGCCCAGGTCGTCGCCGTCGACGGCTCGCCGGCGATGCTTGACCGGGCTCGGCGCCGCGCCGCGGCGCTCGGATTCGATGAGCGGATCACCACGCATCTCGCCGAGCTGCCCGATGGTCTCGATGGCCTTGACGGCGTGGACCTCATCTGGGCGTCGATGTCGCTGCACCACGTCGGCGACGAGGTCGCCGCGCTCCGCCGCCTCCGAGACCTGCTCCTACCGTCGGGCCTCATCGCCATCGCCGAGCTCGCCGACCCGATGCGCCTCTTGCCCGACGAACTTGGCCTCGGCCGTCCCGGCCTGGTCCAACGGCTTGAGGGCGCCGAAGCGGCGTGGTTCGGAGCCATGCGCCACGGGCTCTCGGGGGAGGTTCCGTCGACCGAACTCTCCTCGATGCTCGCCTCGGCCGGCTTTGACGTGGCGGACTCGCGCCTCGCCCGCCTGCGCTTCGACCCGCCACTGGCTGACGACACACGTCGAGTGGTCCTCGGGCACCTACGCCGGACGCGTGATTGGCTCGACGAACGCCTCGATGAGGATGACCGCCGCACCCTCGAGGTGCTGACCGACGTCGACGATCCACGAGGCGTCATGCACCGGACAGACGTGTTCGTCGCCGCGTCACGCCAGATCGTCATCGCACAGCCAACATCTCGCCGGTAGCGGCGTCTTCGGCTCTGCGACGCGGAGCCACCAGTCAAGAGCGACAAAGGCCCGCCACGATCGCAGTCCGCTCGCAGGAGATCGAAGTAGGTGTGATCCGCGCCCGCGGGTAAGGGCGAACGCTCCAGTAGCCGGGACAACCCGGGGACCTACGGGGGCAGAGATGAAGCGAGCGAGGGGCGCACTGGCCATGGCGTTGGTTTTGTCCGGCACGGTGATCGGAGTGGCGGTACCAGCACAAGCCGCCCCAAGGACGGAAAAGGCGGCGAGCGCGACGGCGCAAGCTGGGCCTGTGAGCCCGAGCTATGCGATCACCGACCTCGGGGTCTTCGCCGACGGCGGGACCGATACCTACGCCACGGGTGTCAACAACGCCGGCGTCGTTACCGGCTACGGCAACCACGCAGCGCCGGGCTTCACCGCATTCGAGTGGAACAACGGCACCCTCACCGACCTCGGGACCCTCGGCTGCAGCGCCTACGGCCGGGCGATCAACAGCACCGACACGGTGGTCGGCTCGTACGGGTGCACGCTCAGCGCCGGCTTCCAAACCAACGGGACGACCATGGAGGGCATCGGCGGCCTCAGCGCAGGCCAGACCACCGCCGATGCCGTGAACGCCAGCGGCCAGATCGCCGGGGCGTCGAACGACGCCGACAATGTCGGCCGGGCCTACGTCTCGGCCGCCGGCGGGATCGGCCTCCAAGCGATCGATTCGGTCGCCAGCGAAGCGCCCAACACCAGGACGATCGAGGCCTTCGGGGTCAACACGGCAGGCGACGCCGCCGGCCTCGCCACCTTCGACGGCCCCGTCTGCGGGGGCTCGCACTACGCGCCGTTCCTGTATTCCGGCGGCCAGGTCCAGGACCTCACCGGCTCGTCCGGTTGTTCCGGCCAGGCCAACGCCCTGAACGATTCCGACCAGGTCGTCGGCTACGAGGAGCTGACCTCCGGCGTCGACCACGCCTTCTTGTGGAACGGGACGATGCAAGACCTCGGCACACCCAACGCCAACCTCGCCGAAAGCGACGCCTACGCCATCAACGCCGGCGGGACGATCGTGGGCGACGCCCAGGGCTCGCCGGAGTCGCTCCCGGTGGCATGGGTGCTCGGCCCCACCGGCGGTATGCAGCTGCTCAACGACCTGATCGACCCGTCCGTCGGCTGGGACGTCATGGTCGCCTCGGGGATCAACGACCGCGGCCAGATCGTCGGCTGGGGCGCCCACGACGGCGGCTACCACGCCTTCGAGATGACGCCGATGGTGGCCAAGACGCTAACGGGGATCACGGTCACGCCGGCCACGGCGACGTTGCCCAAGGGCACCTCGCAGCAGTTCACCGCCACCGGGACCTACAGCGATGGCAGCACTGCGGATGTGACCGGAGCCGTCACGTGGTCGTCGTCCAAGCCCAAGGTCGCCATCATCACCGCCAGCGGCGATCTCAGCGCCCTCAAGGGCGGCACGACCACCGTCACCGCCACCGACCTTGACCGTCGTCGAGCCCGACGTCGGGCCGTCGGTGGAGATCGGAAGAGCACACGTCTGAACTCCAGTCACATCACGAACTCGTA
>OBLV0100000090.1_pt1 | contig 34425 bp, 34 predicted proteins | sample 1520071 | NCBI WGS metagenome assembly OBLV01 (sample SAMEA3888446, study PRJEB22518) | metagenome | reverse complement strand
CTTCCGGCACAGCCTGACCCGTGACGCTCAACTTGGGCAGTTGCTCCCCCTTGAGCTTCGCCGGCTCCACGCCGCAGTCGCGACCGGCCTCGAGCTCGACGCCCCGCTCGGCGACGCCATGACGCTGTCGGCCATCGCGCTGCACTGGCACGCGGCCGGCGACCGCAGCCGGGCCTTCCCGGCCGCCGTCACTGCCGGCCGCAGCGCCTTCTTCCGCCACGCCTACGCCGAGGCGTGGCATCATTTTGAACGGGCGCTGGAGCTGTCCGACGGCGCCGAAGCGACGCCGAGCCGTGCCGGCATCCTCATCGAGGCGGCCGAGTCCGCCCGCTGGTCGGGCGACATCGCGGCCGGCGTGCAGTTGCTGCACCGAGCGCTGAAGCACCTCCCGGACCGGGCGGCGCAGGCTCGGGTGCACGAACGTCTGGGCCGTTACTACTGGGAGGCCGGCGACACCTCGGCCAGCCACGGCGCCTTCAGCCGCGCCATCTCACTATTGACAGGGGCCAATGACCCCGAAGTGCGGGCCCAGGTCCTGGCCGCCCGGGCTCGGGCGAGCATGATCATGACCGCCTATGCCCGCGCCGTCGTCGAGGCCGGAGAAGCGATCGAGGCGGCGCAAACGTGCGGGCTTACATCCGTCGAGGCCGACGCCCTCATCACCTTGGGCGTGGCGGTCGCCATACCCGGAACCGGCGATGGGGTGGAGTGCATCCGCCACGCCCTCGCTCTGCTGGACCAGGACGAGGATCTGGAGATCATCTGTCGTGGATACTCCAACCTGGCCTTCGTGCTCGAACACGGAGGCCGCCACGACGAGGCTGGCGACGCGATCATCGAAGGCCTCCAGGTGGTCGAGCGCCACGGTCTTGAGTGCACGACCGGTGCGGCCCTGGCCAGCAATGCCGCCGCCATCTTGTTCAATCGGGGCCGATACGACGAATGCGAGGGACTGCTACAACGGCTTCTCTCCCGCGGACCGTTACAAGGTCAAGCCCTCCAACTCTTTGTCGAGCGCGCCGGGTTGGAGGCGGCCCGGGGCCGGACTGCGGCCGCCCGCCTCAGCCTGCAGGCGGCGGGGGATCTGGCCAAAGCCACCGAGGATCCCTGGGTGGTGCTCTCGCTGGTCCTGGTCGAGGCCGAGGTGCTCCTGCTCGAAGGTCATTTCGACCAGGCCCGGGATACGGTGATCGCCAGTTTCCATCGCCTGGCGGAAACCGAGGACGACGGTATCCGGGCTCGCCTGTGCCGGGTCGGATTGCGAGTCGAGGCGGACCGGGTGGCTTCGGCGTGGGTGCGGTCGGGGCGCAACGTCAGCGTCGACGCAGCCACCTGGATTGCCGAGCTGATACCGCAAGGCGCCGGCGAGCCCGACACTGTCGCCGAGTGCGTCACCGCCCGCGTCGAGGCCGCTCGCGTCGAGCGCGAGGACACGGCGCAAGCGTGGGGCGAGGCGGCCGAGCACTGGCGCCGGGCCCAGCGACCCTTCGATCTGGCGTACTGCCGGTTGCGCGAGGCTGAACGGGCGGCGGAACGGCGCATGGGCCAGCGTGCGGCAGAGGCAGCCAGCGAAGCGCGAGAGTTGGCGCAAGGCCTAGGTGCCACGACGATCGTCGAGGCGGTCGACGCCCTCCGACTCCGGGCCCGGCTTCCCAACCCTCGACCGACAGGGAAAGCGGTCGTCGTCGCGGCCGATCCCCGCACACTCACCAAGAAGGAGCAACAGGTACTGGGCCTCGTGGCCTACGGTGCCACCAACCGAGAAATCGGGCATGCTCTCTTCATGGCCGAGCGGACCGCGGCAACCCACGTTTCGAGCATTCTCCGCAAGCTCGGCGTAGACAATCGGGTGCAAGCGGCGCGCTTCGCCACCATGACGACACCCCCCATCGCCTCGCAGCACCAGGAGGATCACCAATGTCCGAGTCTGTCGCCAGCGCCATAACGATCAGCATCCCGTCGGCCGGCCCCGACGGTACGGTCGACACCGTCATCATCTCCATCCCGGTGACCGTCGCCGCCGGCCCGATCGAGATCGTCCAGGTCGCTTCCGGCGAGACCATCCTCATCGACACGATCAAGCCGTCTGAGCCCTGCGACGACTCCGGTGACTCCGTGGACACGATCAAGCCCTCCGACCCGTGCGACGATTCGGGTCCCTCCGTCGAGTCGGTCGACACCATCAAGCCATCCGGTCCCGACGGGCCGTAATGGCGCGCCCTGCTCGCAGCAGTTTGCGCCGCCACAACGTACCCGACCGATCGTTGCCTAGTGCACGCCGTGGCGCGCAGCCGAGTGGCCGTTCGTGGCCATACCTCCCAGTGAAGTGGTCGCTCGGTGAGCCACTTGTCTGCAACGTTGCGGGGGGATTGCTGGCAACAGGCTGCCCTGCTGTCGCCCCGCCATCCCCAACCCTGGAAAACTGACGGCACCGCGGACGCCGACTGGGTACCTACCCGTGCGACCCGCAGCCAGAGATGCGACGCTGATCGCCACCATCGAACACGCCGACGCCGGGGCCAACAACCTCCTGAGGAGCGAGCCATGAGCAGCACCGACACCGCCCAACTGACCCCCACGCCCGAGCGCGTGAGCCTGAAGCTGGAGCTCGCCGTCCTTCCGGTCGCCGATGTCAACCGGGCCAAGGATTTCTATTTCTTGACGCTGGGCTGGCGGCTCGACGCCGACTTCTCCGCCGGGGCTGACTTCCGGGTGGTGCAGGTAACTCCTCCCGGCTCGCCGGGGTCGGTCATCTTCGGCGCGGGCATCACCTCGGGCGCCCCGGGGTCGGGAGCCGACCTGGTCCTCGTGGTGTCCGACATCGACAAGGCCCGGGCCGAGCTCGTCGGGCGCGGCGTCGTCGTCAGCGAGATCTTCCATGACGCCGGCGGCGTCTTTCACCATGCGGGGACCGACGCCCGTGTCGCCGGCCCCGATCCGCAGCGACGTTCCTACGCCTCGTGGGCGTCGTTCAGCGATCCCGACGGCAACCGGTGGTTCCTGCAGGAGATCACGACCAGGCGGCCCGGACGGGTGAGCGAAACCGATGTCAACACGCTGGCGGATCTGCTGCACGAGACCGAGGAACATCACGGCCCCTTCGAGAAGACGGCGCCAAAGCACGACTGGTGGGTCTGGTACGCCGCCTACATGGATGCGCGCCAGCACGGCCAGACGCCCGAGGAGGCATCCGACGAGGCTGGGCGTCACGTCGCCCAGGTCGTTGGCTCGAAGGGCTAAGGGGTGCGATGAATAAGTGGGGTGTATACCCCACTTATTCATCGCACCCCTAGTAACCGAGGCGTTCCCAGGCCTTGGGGCGGCGCTGCCAGTCCTTGTCCAACCGTACGACCAGTTCGAGGTACGCCCCGTCGGGCAGTTGGGCGCGGGCCCGAGTGCCGGCCTCCTTCAGCACGGAACCGCCGTGGCCGATCACGATGCCCTTCTGCGACTCGCGTTCCACGACCACCTCGACCTTGATGTGGGGCCAGTCCCAGTCCGTGACCCGGCAGGCGATGCTGTGGGGCAGTTCGTCCCGGGTGACGGCCAGCAGCTGCTCGCGGACCAGTTCGGCGACCCAAAACGCCTCGGGAACGTCGGTCACCATGTCGTCGGGATACAACTGCGGCCCTTTGGGCATCCGGCGAGCGATCGCTGCCACCAGGTCCTCCACCCCCTCCCCCGTGAGGGCGGAAACGGGGAAGTACTCGTCCAGGCCCAACTCGGCGGCCCGCAACAGCTGGGTCGCAGTGGTCGCCTTGCCGGCGGCATCGACCTTGTTGACCACACATATGCCCGTCGGAGGAACCTTGCCGGCGACCCAACGGTCCCCTTTTCCCATAGGAGCCGTGGCATCGATCACGAGGACGACCACGTCGACGTCACCGACGGCAGCCGCCGCCGTGTCGTTGAGCCGATGCCCAAGTGCAGTGCGGGGCTTGTGGATACCGGGGGTATCGACGAACACCACTTGAACACCTTCACGGTTCAGGACGCCCCGAACCTGGGTCCGGGTGGTCTGCGGTTTGTCGGACACGATGGAGACCTTGGTGCCCAGGATCTGGTTGAGCAGCGTGGACTTGCCGACGTTGGGGCGCCCGAGAAGGGTCGCGAAGCCCGACCTCACGATCGGGCGCGGTCGGGTTCGGGCGACGGGTCATCCACCGCTTCGGACGAGGCGACGGCGCCGTCGGCCGCCTCGGCCTCCGACGGTACCGCCACCCTGATCCGCACCCGGCCGATACGACGCCCCTGCACCCGCTCGGCGGTCAACTGGTGGCCCTCGAAGGTGACCGATTCGCCCTCGGTTGGAACGTGGCCCAGCAGGCCGAAGACCAGCCCGCCGACGGTGTCCCAATCGCCCTCGGGGAACTCCGTGCCGAGCAACTCGTTGACTTCATCGATCGACATGCGGGCGGTGACGCGGACCTCGTTGTCGCTGATGCGCTCGACCGGGGTCTCCTCGACGTCATACTCGTCTTCGATCTCGCCGACCAGTTCCTCGATCAGGTCTTCCAGGGTCACGAGGCCCGCGGTGCCGCCGTACTCGTCGATCACGATGGCCTGGTGCAGCTTGGAGGCCTGCATCTCGCGCATCAGTTCGGAGACCCGCTTGGTCTCGGGCACGAAGTGGGCCTCCCGCATGATCTCTGATACCGGCATGTCGGCGTGGCCCTCCCGCTCCGCCTTCATGAGGTCCTTGCCGAAGACCACTCCGATGACGTCATCGATGCCCTGCCCGTACACCGGGATGCGGCTGAAGCCGGCCGCGATGGCGATCTCGATGACGTCGGAGACTTTGGCGCCCGACTCGACCACGACCATGTCCGGTCGGGGAACCATCACCTCGCGCACGACCGTGTCCCCGAAGTCGATGATCGAGTGGATGAGGGTGCGTTCCTCGCGCTCGATCACATCCTGCGATGCGGCGGCGTCGGCCATGGCGAGGAGCTCGCCCTCAGACACATAGGGACCCTGTTTGATGCCCTTACCGGGGAGGATGATGTTGGCCAGCCCGATCAGGGCGTTGCTGATCCAGCGGATGGGCGGGACCTTGACCAGCGCGGCGACCAAGGGGGCGGCCGCCAGTGCGGCCTGCTCCGAGTGCTGCACCGCCCATGTCTTGGGCATGGCCTCGGCGAACACAAAGATGACGATGACCTCGAAGGCGGTCGCCACCGCGACGCCGACGGCACCGAAGAGGTGGGCGGCGACCACGCCGACGAGGGTCGCGGCGACGGTATTGCAAAGCAGCAGGAGGAACAGCACCGGGTTGAGGGTGCGTTCGGGGTGCTCGACCAGCTTGAGGAGGGCGGCGGCGCCCCGGCGCTTCTCCTCGAGGAGGGAGATCGCCTTGACCCGGTTCATCCGGGTGAGGCCAGTCTCGGCCAGGGCGAGGACACCCGACAGGACGATCAGGACTCCGACCGCGACCAGGAGCCAACCGTCGGAACTACTCCAGCCCGTCGATGCCCCCGCCACCGCGATCATGACGGCGGCGGGGCTTCGTCGGCAGTTGGCCCGGCGTCAACAAACGCAGCCGCGGGCGCCTCGGGCGCGGAGGCCGCGGGCGCGGAGGCAGCTGGCCCGGCGTCAACAAACGCAGCCGCGGGCGCCGCGGGCGCGAAGGCCGCCGGCGCTTCGGGGCTCGTCGGGGCAACGGGCGAGCGGTGGAACTTGGCCAGGAGGGCCTGCTCCCGCTCCTCCATCGCCTCGGCCTCCTCGTCGTCGGTGTGGTCCATGCCCATGAGGTGCAGGAGACCGTGGACGAGCAGCAGCGCCAGCTCGTCCTCGTAGGTCCCGGCATGCTCGGGCGCGTTGCGGTGGGCCACGGCCGGGCAGATCACGACGTCGCCCAGCACGGTAGGCATATCGGTCGGCTCCGAGGTGTCACCGGGCCCCGTCCCTCCCGAATCAGGCGACCGGCCCCCCTCGACCGGCTCCTCGTCGATCGGGAACGCCAGCACATCGGTGGGCCCGTCCTTGCCGAGGAACCGCTTGTTCAGATCGGACATGGCCGCCTCGTCGATATACAGCATCGACAACTCGGCATCGCCCGGGACGCCCTCGTCGATGAGCACCGCCTCGGCCAAGCGAACCCAGCGCATGGTGTCGACCGGCTGGTCGTTCTGCTCGTCCGCCACGAAAACCTCTATGGCCACAATCTGTCCACTCCTTCGGAGAGCGGGCCCGGCCTAGCCAAGGCTTGGGGCCAACGGTGCGGCGGCACTCGCCATTTCGTACGCGCTCACGATGTCCTGCACGATGCGGTGGCGCACGACGTCGCGTTTTCCCAGATGGACCCACGCCAGGCCCTCGATGCCATGGAGCACCTTCTCGAGACCGACCAAGCCGGAGCGCCCACCGGCGATATCGATCTGGGTGTCGTCACCGGTCACCACGACCTTGGAGCCAAATCCGATCCGGGTCAAGAACATCTTCATCTGCTCCGGCGTGGTGTTTTGCGCCTCGTCCAGGATGATGAAGCTGTGGTTGAGCGTCCGCCCCCGCATGTAGGCGAGCGGTGCCACCTCGATGGTCCCCTCGTCCATCAGCCGGCGCCCGCCCTCGGTTCCGAGCATGTCGTACAGGGCGTCGTACAGCGGCCGGAGGTAGGGGTCGATCTTGGCCATGAGGTCGCCGGGCAGGAAACCCAACCGCTCGCCCGCCTCCACCGCCGGCCGGGTCAGGATGATCCGCTCGACCTGCTTGGCCTGCAACGCCTGCACGGCCAAGGCGACGGCTAGATAGCTCTTTCCCGTGCCGGCCGGACCGATGCCAAAGGTGATGACGTTGGCGCCGATGGCGTCGGCGTAGCGCTTCTGCCCGCTCGTTTTGGGCCGCACCGATTTTCCGCGGGCCGAGCGCAGCACCTCGGAGGTGAGCACCTCGCTCGGGCGTTCGTCCGCTCGGATCATGTCGATCGTCCGGTGGACCACCTGGGCGTCGACGGTATGGCCGCGTTCGAGGAGGAGCCGCAACTCGTCGACGGTCCGCTCGGCCAAGGCCGCCTCGTCGCCGTCGATGGTGAACTCGTTGCCCCGGGTGATGATGCGGGCACCAGGAAAAGCATCCTCCACCAAACGGAGGTGCTGGTTGAACTGGCCAACCAGATGAGCCATTAAATGATTGGGGACGATGACGGTGCTAGGTGTCGACACGGAACCTTTCAGCGCGCCAGGCTACCGCGGCTGGTGCCCGCCCCGGTGGACCGGCGGACCTTGGGACGCCGAACTTATCCAGGGGGCCACCCCAGCCGCCGGCCCCCGACGACGTGCAGGTGCAAATGGCTGACGCTATTGCGGGCGTCGTCACCCACGTTGAACACCAGGCGATAACCCCGCTCGGCCACGCCTTCCTTTTCCGCCACTTGTTGGGACGCGGCGAAAAGAGCAGCCAGCAATGGCCCGTCGGCGGTGGCGACGGCGGCCGCGCTGGCGATATGGCGCTTGGGCACGACCAGCACGTGTACCGGCGCGGCGGGCTGAATATCGCGAAAGGAATAGGTCAGTTCCGTCTCGAGGACAGCATCGGAAGGCACCTCACCTCGAAGGATCCGGCAAAACAGGCAATCCTGCTCGGTCGCCTCGCCGGTGCCCAAGGTGGTCATTCTGGACTAACGCTACCGCCCCGTCGGATTGGTCCGGTACCGTCGGGCGTGGCTCAGGACGACGACGAAGCCGATGCCCTCTGGGCGGCGATCCAGCCGAGCGACGATCGCCTGGCCGCGGCCTCCGCCGCCGACCGCAGTCGCCGCCGCTGGCTGGGCCAACTTGCCACCGAGTCGTCCACGCTGGCCGGCGTCCTTGTGACCCTCGCCGAGCGCGACCGCCCCGTCACCGTGCGGTGCGGGCCGTGGACCCACACGGGCCGCCTGCGCAGCGCGACGGCGGCACTTTGCATCATGGAGCTGCCCGAGGTGGCGCTGATAGCGACCGAGGCCATCACGACCGTCCTTGCCCACGACATGGTGGTGGACGACCGCCCACCGACTAGAGGCGCCGACCTGCCGACGGTGTTGGCCACCCTCGTGGCGCGACGCCCGGAGGTACGCCTGGAACTCATCGACGGGAGCGACGTGACCGGGAGGTTGCTAGGTCTGGGGAAAGATACGGCCGCGGTGGCTCTCACGTCCTCGATCATGAACGTGCGACTTTCCGCCCTGGCCTGCTGCGTCTTGCTGGGCTCGGCCCCATCGTAAGGTCGCGAGCCGGTACCGACCGGCGTAGGAGCCGGGAGCTCGTCAGGAGGACGAGTCGGGCGACGCCTTGGCATCGTTGGAGGACTTGGGCTCCGGGTAAAGGTGCTCGAGGCTGCCTGGTGCGATCCGCATCCGCTCGATGAACAGCGCGATGTCGGGTGCCTGCAGGCGGATGACCCGCCCCATCTTGTACGCCGGGAGCTGACCCTCGTCGATGAACCGGTAGAGGGTGCGCAGCGTTACCCCCAACTGCTCGCACGCCTCGCGCGTACCCATCCATTGGATCGGCTCATTCACGGAGAGAATCATAGCACATTGCGAACCTAACGAGTGCTGTTTCGATAGCTTTCATGTCTGACCGGCGGTTCGGGCGGTCGACCGCGGCATAGGGAGGGTCGAGAAACATCCACGATCGCTCCAAGGAGTTGCCGTGCCCTTGCTCGTTCCGCGCGATTCCCGCTTCGTCGTCCTCGCCGTCGGCGCGTCCGTGGCCGACTTTAGGCCGGTAATCGCCGACACCGAAGTGGTCCGATGCCCAACCGATGAGTCGGCCGCCAGCGCCCTGGCAACAGGCCGCCGATACTCGGCCCTCCTTCTGCCTCCCACCCCGGGTGGTGGGCACCAGGGCGTGGTCGCGGCGGCGCAGCGGGCAGCGGTTCCGGTCCTCAGTCTGAACTCCGCCGCCGCGGCGGCGGAACTGGCGGCCGAGCTGGCCGCCGTCGCCTGGCCGGTACCGAGGGCTGACCAGCCGCCGGACCTCGGTCCCGCGCCGTGGCCCGTCCCGCCGTCGGTGGGCGACCCGGGGGCCAGGCTGGTCGCCGTCTGCGGCCCGGGCGGCACCGGCGCCTCGGTCGTGGCGGCCGCCCTCGGGCGGAACCTGCCCCCGGCCGGTGGCCGCGTCCTGCTGGCCGATCTGGCCCTGCGGGCGGACCAGGCGTTCCTGCACGGCGTCGGCGAAGACGGCCCTGGGCTGCTCGACCTGGTGGACCGGGCTCGGTATCGGCCCATCGGCCGAGCGGAGATCCAGCGTCACACGGTGGCGCTGGCCCGGGGCCGCTTGCTGCGGGGACTCCGGCGGGCCCATCACTGGACGGCGCTGCCGCCGGCGGCGTTCGACCACGTCCTGTTCCGGCTCCTGGCGACCTCCACCCTGGTCGTGGCCGATGTGACCGGCGACGTGGAGGGCGAAGCCCACTCGGGTTCCCTCGACGTCGAGGAACGCAACCACCTCGCCCGGCGCACCATCGGTGCCGCCGACGTCGTCGTCGCCGTCGGAGGGCCGGGTGCTCTCGGCGCCCGGCACCTGGCGACGCTGATCGACGACCTGCTGGACCTCGGCATCGATCCGGCCCGGATCCAGCCCGTCGTCAACCGCTCCTTCTCGTTGCCCCCTACCAGCGTGTGCGGCCTGCCGGCCCGTCCCGTCGCCATCCCTGAAGCAACCTGCGAGCGCCTGCCACCGAGGTCAATCGCGCCGCTGGCGGCGGCCGTGGACCGACTCCTCGTCAACCTGCCGGCGCCCGACCGAGTCGAGGCCCCGGTCCCCATTGCGCCGGGGTCGCTCGGGTGCCGCACCCTGTGAAGCGGTCAGAACAAGGTCAGATCGCCCTCGCTCGTTCCCCGGAGGAGGTCGTAGTCCACCTCGACCCAGGTGATACCGCGCGCCGCCGCCAGTACCCGGGCTTGGGGCTTGACCTGCTGGGCGGCCAGGATGCCGCGAACCGGACGCAGCCGGCCGTCGAGGTCGAGGCGCTCCAGATAGCGGGCCAGTTGCTCGACCCCATCGATATCGCCCCGTCGCTTTATCTCGACGGCGACCGCCGCCCCATCGCGGGCACGGCACAGGAGGTCGACCGGCCCAATGTCGGTCGGAAACTCCCGCGCCACCAACACCAGCCCAGCGGCGAGCACCTCGGGCCTGGCGGCCAGCAACTCCTGGAGGTGCGCCTCGACCCCATCTTTTTCCAGCCCGGGGTCATGGCCCAGGTCCATCGAGCTATCCGAGTGGATGGCATCAATGGTGATCGTCAGCGTCTCGCCTCGCTGGTTGACCACAACCCAGCGGCCCTCCTCCTCTTGGAGCCGGCACGGCGGGCTCATCCAGTTGAGCGGCTTGTAAGCGCCGCCGTCGGCGTGGATGGACACCGATCCGTCGGCCTTCACCATGAGCAGGCGGGGGGCCGACGGCAGGTGGGCACTCAACCGGCCCTGGTATTCCACCGAGCAGGTCGCAATGACAAGGCGCATGACGCCTGAGATAGTGCCGCAGGGCCGGCGACAAAACTACTTGGCCGGCCCTGAACGCATCGACGCCAGCGGCCGGGGAGAGTTGCGCCCTCGCCGCCCAAGCAGCTTTGTCCCCGGCGCGCCGCGGTGATCACCGAAATCGACGAATCGGCCGGCGAATTCCGAAAGCGCGCGAAAACCCCGGCGGAGCGAGAGCGACTAGGCCACGAGGCGCTGGTGCTGGCTGCGGCGGCCCATCCCGGCGTCGTCCACCTGCTGGGCTTCGAGGGCGGCGACCTCATCCGGTTGCGGCTGGTCACGGGCACCTCGCCGACCGACACCAGCACCATCGCCGGCGACCTGGCCACCACCGTCGCCGACCTGCACGAGATCGGCATCGTCCATGGCAGCATCGGGGCCGAGCACGTCCTCGTCGACCGATCAGGACTGCCCATCCTGTGCAGCTTCGGTGACGGCCGCACGGGCGCCGATCCGCATGGGCCCGAGACGGCCGCCGACGTTGCCGCCCTCGCCGCCTACCTCCTCGCCGGTACCAGGGATCCGGCCCAGCACCGGGTCCTGGCCGCCGCTACCCGCCGGCGCGCCCCGACCGCCCGTCAGCTAGCCGACCGGCTCGCCGCTCTCCCTCCCGCCGACCCGGCCCGCCCGCCCGGCGGAGGTCGCAGCGTCGGCCAAGCCCCGATCGACCGCCGCTTCGGCGAACGGGTCGCATCTCCGCCGGCGAAGCGGCCCCGCCGGCGCCCCGACCCTGTCGGCTCGTCCGACGGCCGACGTCCGAGCCGGCGCATCGGGCGACTGGTCCGGCGCAGCGTGATGGCCGCCGTCGTCCTGGGCGCGGCGGTGGTGGTCATCGCCGGAACTCGGTCCGGTCGGCGCCCGCCCGCGCCCGGCTGCCCCGTCGCCGATCAGGGCTGCCGGCCCGTCCCCGATCCGGGGGGTGTCATCTCGGTGGCCACCGGGCGCTACCGGATCGGCGAGCCCGGCGACGTGGTGGTGCTCGGTCGCTGGCATTGCCGATCGGCGTTGCCGGCGCTACTTCAACCGAACTCGGGCGAGGTCTGGCTATTCGATTCGTGGGCCGGTACCGGAGCCACTCTCCTTGCCCGGCTCGTCGCTCGGGTGCCCGGCGCGGTATCGCTGGGTGTCATCGCCACACCGTCGGGATGCGACGACCTGATGGTCACCCGAGTCGACCGAGCCGCGGTCGTCGTCCATCCTGGCCCGGCGCCATGACAGACTGGCCCAATGGCCAGGGCACTCGCCCGCGTAGTCGTCGGATTGTGGATCGTTCTGGCCGTCGGCCTGCTCGTGGCCCCTGCCCTCGGTTCCGCCGCGGCGCAGCCGCGGCAACCATCGTTATCGCGCCAAGAGTTCACGACGACCACAGCTGGGTTCGCCACGGTCCCAACGGTCTCGACCACGTTGTCGCCGCCGACGTCGACATCGGCGATCACCACCCCGACGACGGTGAGGACGTCAACGACGCTGCGACCTCGGGTCTTCGAACCAACCACGTCGTCCACATCAACCTCGTCGACCACGACGACATCGACCACCCTCGCCGCCCCCCTCCCGCCCATTGCGCAGCCGCCGGTGACCCTCCCGCTGGCCAATGCGGTCGAAAGCGGCAGCATCAATGCCTTTTTTCCCATCATGAGTGGCATCGGCCTGTCCCTGCTCGTCATCCTGCTGGCAGCCCAGTGGTTCCTGACCAAACCTGGTCGCCGAGGCCCGACCCTGTAACGAGGCTAGATCGATCGTTTATGGGCCTCGCTGCCCTCACGGATGTGGCGCTGCGCCGCGGCCACCGCTCGAACGGGATCGCCTTCCTCGATGGCCGAAACGATCTCGCCATGCTCGTCCCACGAGTCGCCGGCCGGCCGGTGGACTTGGGCGGCGTAGGCCCAGTCGAGCTTGTCGCGCAGTTCGGCGATTAACGTGGTAAGGCTGTCGTTGCCCGACGCCTGAGCCAGGACGGCGTGGAACTCACCTTGTAGCGCCGTCGACTCCTCAACCCGTCCGTCGTGGGCAGCACTACTGCCTCGATTGACGAGTTCCTTGAGCTGCGCCACCTGGTCCCACTGGCGCCGGCTGGCGGCCAGGCCGGCGGCCAAGGGCTCAAGGGCACCTTGTACCTCGAGCAAGTCGCTTGCCTGCTTGGCCGACATCTCGGCCACAAAGGTGCCGAAATATGGTTGCACCCGGACAAATCCCTCGGCCGCCAGTATCCGCAGCGACTCGCGCACCGACATCCGTGAGACTCGGAACTGCCCCGCCAGTTGCTCCTCGGTCAGGCGAGAACCGGCGGGATACTCGCCGCGGATGATCCGCCGGCGCAGATCGCCGCAGACCGCCTCGCGTGCCGGGGGCGCCTCGAAACCCTCCACGTCGGCCATTTCTCGATCTTATGGGCGATCCCGACGAAAGCGAACCGATGTCACCGTTTTACCCGGCCGAAACCTGTCGGAAATAGTTCGTGACAATGATGCGGAGCATGCATGCAGACCGCCGGCTCCTGGTAATCCTGGCCAGCGTCGCCCTCGTCGTAGCCGCCTGTAGCTCGAGCCCGAAGGGGAGCCCGTCGGCCTCACCGACGACTCTCGGCACGGACACGTCAACGACGCTGCGGGTCGCCTTCCTCGACGATATCGGACCGCCCGACCCCGATATCTTCTACGGCAGCGAAGGACTGATGGTCACCAATTCGGTCTACGAGGGCCTGCTGCAGTACGCCAACAACTCGACGAAAATCATTCCTTCGCTCTCTGCGTTGCCGACCGTGTCGGCGGACGGGATGACCTACACCTTCAAACTCCAGCCCGGGGTCACGTTTCACGACGGCACCCCGTTTAACTCCGCCGCGGTAGCCTTCAGCTTCGCCCGGCGCACCAAGATCGACCAGGGTCCCGCCTACATGCTGGCACACGTGAAAACCGTCGACACGCCCGACCCCCTGACCGTCATCGTGCAGCTCAATCAACCGGTCAGCGCCTTCCTCGACTACCTGGCGTCGCCGTTCGGACCGAAGATGGTCAGCCCGACCGAAATCACCGCCCACTCCGCGGGCAACGACGAGGGCCAGAAGTGGTTGCAAACCCACGACGCCGGAACCGGGCCATTCGAAATCACGTCCTTTGTCCCGAACCAGAAGTACGTCCTAAACAGCTACTCCGCATACTGGGGTCCGAAGCCGGCGTTCAACGAGGTCGACATTTCGATTGAATCGGATATTTCCACGCAGGAACTGGAGCTGGAAAATGGCCAGCTCGACATGATCATGCACGGACTCACCCCAAGCGCCATTGCCTCCTTCGCCGGCAAGGCGGGTTTCGCTGTGCATACCTACCCCACCGAGCTCAAGGCCCTCCTTTTCGTGAACCCTCATAAGGGCCCGTTCGTGTCCGAGGCCTCGCGAGATACCCTCGAGGAGCTGTTCAACAAGGCGGCGATGACCAAGTCCGTGTTCGGCTCGGCTGGCGTGGCGTCGACCCAGATCTACCCGGCCGGCGAGTTGCCCGCAGATCTGACCACCTCCGTGGTCCCGTATGACCCGGCGGCGCTGGCCAAGCTGGTACCGACCTTGCCAACCAAGACCGTCGATGTCGGCTACGACCCGACCGACCCCCGCAACGCCACCTTGGCCGAGTTGGTGCAGCTCGATCTGGAGAACGCAGGTATGAGTGCGACCACCCGGGCCATCCCCATCGCCCAGATCTTCGACCTGGCCAACGATCCGTCCGCCGCGCCCGACATCCTTATCCAAACGACCAACCCCGACGCCGCCCACCCCGACACCTGGGCTCGGATCTATATGAGCATGGGCGGCGGCGGCAACTATTTGAACTTCGACGATCCCGCCGTTGACGCCCTCCTCGACGCCGGCCTGGCGGCGACGACACCCCAGGCGGTCGACCAGGACTATGGCCAGGCGGGCAACCTGCTGGTCACCGACGGCGAGTACATCGACATCGCGGATGTCAATGACGCCATCGTCACCCGCAACACCCTGACCGGCTTCTACCACATCCCATCGATGCCCTGGTATTACAACCTCGACACCCTCCGCAATGCCTGATCTCGGGGTACGGCGGGTGGTGCCGCTCACCTTTGGGTGGGAGGACCTGCCCCAGACCGTCTCCATCCATGGCGGCGACCCGTCAGTGCGCTTGCGCGAGCCGGTGCCCGGCGTGTTGCTGCAGCTCGACGGCGGTTGGATGCTGCTCGACACCGGCTTCAACGTGCCCTTGGTCCGCGATCGCCCGCTGCGCAACCGTTTCCACGGGCGTAACCACGGGATCTACGCCGAGCTGCTCGACGACCCTCGAGACTCGCTCGAGGTGGCCTTCGAGTGCGTCGGTGTCGACCCCGCCGACGTCGTGGTAGTCGCCCTCAGCCACCTCCACAACGACCACGCTGGCGGGCTGCGCTGGTTCACCGACCGGGTCCCCGTCCACCTGCAGCAGCGCGAGCTCGACTACGGTCTCCACGGTGGTCGGCCCGGTGACGGGCCGGAACAGCACGGCTTCATCCGCATCGACTACGACGACGCCGCCATCGACTGGCAGCTCGCCGACGGCGAGGTCGAGATCGCTCCCGGCGTCGTGGCGGTACCGACCTACGGTCACACCCCGGGACACCAAAGCTTCGTCGTGACCCTCGACCCCGGTGCCGCCGAGACCTACGGCGTCGCCGGCTTTGTGCTCGCCTACGACGCCGCCGACCTGCAACGTAACATCGACGAGGAACTCGCCGTCGGCTCATTCATCGACTGCGCAGCGGAGCAGACGATCGACGCCATACAGCGACTCAAAGCCATCGCGGCCGAGAAGGCCTTCAGGCTGGTTCCCGGCCACGACCCCGACGTCTGGCCCGCCTTCACCGCCGAACTGGGGGTAAAAGGACCCTGATCCCGCTGGAGTGAACGCCCCAAAGCGTCGTCAATAACGCACCGATAGGACCATTGGCGGAACCTGTCAGCCGACGCAGGGAGGCCCGCCGGTTTGTGCAATCTCCGGGAAACTCGCGGCGGTCGGCCCCGCTGCACGCGCTCTCCCCCGCGTTTGCCGCGCTCCCCTGGGATGGCGAGACTTCATGTCCCAGGCCATGCTGACCGAGATCAGCACGATCGTCGCAGTTTCGGCCACGATCGTGATGGCGGCCTGCGGGGCGGGGGCGAGTCCTTTCTCCTGGAAGCCGAACACACCCCCGGGGAGGCGGCTGGCGATGAAGAAGCCCAGCGTGGTCAGAGCGACGGTAGCGCCTGCCGCCCTGACCACCAGTTCGCGCCGTAGGAGGAGGGCGACGCCCGCAAGCGCCGAGGCGCCGGTATTGAGGGCGAACAGCACCCCGATGACGGGGATGGCGCGGTAGCCCTGGCGGTAGAGGGACCAGTGCTCGTAGCCGCCGACGAACAGAGCGACGGCGGCCACCGTCGTGAGGACCCGCGTCATGGCAGCGGATCGTCCTTGATCGCCAGGCCGGTCGAGTTCACGAGGTAGTTGACCTCGCGCACGCCGAGCGCGGCATGGAGGCGCCCGGCGGGGACGACCAATGGCTGGGGTGCCGGGCCGTCGCCGGCCGGCGGCAGCGGGTAGGCCATGGCGGCCGCGGTGTGGAACGTGACATTGCCCTCGGTCTTGCTCATGATCTGGTGAACATGGCCGTTGAGGCAGGTGACCGAGGAGAATCGCTTCAAGTAGCTGAGCGCCTGGGTCGCGTCATCGGTGCCCCAGCCCCAGGGCTGGTACATGGTGAACAAGGGAATGTGGCTGAATACCACGATGGGCGTATCGCGGCTGAGCCTGGCCACGTCGGCTTGCACGAAGGCGAGCTGGTCGCTGCCAAGATGGCCGAGGAATTGCAGGTCGATGGTATTGACCAGGGAAATGAAATGCACGCCCTTGTGGTCGAAGCTGTACCAACCCTCACCCCGCGAGCCGGCTCCAAAAACCGAGCGATACTTTTCCCCGCCGTCGTCAATCGAATCATGCTCACCGGGAATCGTCAGAACCTGACCGGTCCGCAGCCCGCCCAGCATCTGCTTGACCTGGTCGAACTGGGCAAGGGTCGTGAAATGGGTGAGATCTCCAGTATGGATGACAAAATCCGGCGCATCGGCTAGGGCATTGACCTGATCGATGGCGTCTTGGAATGTGGCGGCGACATCGGGGTTGGCTTTGCCCTGAAACCCGATGTGGCTGTCGGAGATCTGGACGAAGGAAAAGTCGGATCCGACCTTCCGCTTGGTGTGGTGGGTGACAAGCTCGGTGGTCACGGTGCCGCCGGCCACGACGACTACCACGGCGGCGCCGGCCCAGGCACTGTGCCGGAGGAAGCTACGGCGGGATAGCCCTTCACTCGGCTTGGCGGTGGTGGACATCACGCCGTCACCACAACCATGCCGTGCATAAACGGATGGATCGAGCAGTTGTAGCTATACGAGCCGGCCTTGGTGAAAGTGTAGGAGAAGGTGCTGCCCTGGTTGCCCAGCACCGTGGAGTTGATGCCGTCGTTGCCGTCGGTGACGGTGTGGGGCTCCTCGTCCATGTTGGTCCAGGTCACGGTCTGGCCGGCGTGGACGGTGATGATCCTCGGCATGAACGCGAAGTTCAGGATGGTGACCTTGTTGGTGGCGATGGCGGGACCGCTGAGAGGCGAGGCGGTGGCCGGCATGTCCATCCCCGCCATGCCGGCGGTGCCGGCAACGGTGTGGGCGAGCGCCGATTTGGCGCCACCGCCGCCACTGCACGCCGCCAGGCCCAGGCCCAGAGCGGCCATCGCGGCCAGCGCACCGATGCGCGCAGGTTGGATCAACTTTTTCATAGCTCCTCCTTGGCCGCCCGGGGGGTTGGGATGCCATACACAGATAGAGGGAGGGGTTACAAACCTCCGTCGGTGTAACCACCCTCGCTATATCTAGGGTGATGGTGGTAGCCGAGGACCCTCACGCCCAGCGCCCTCCGGCGCAACACGACCCGCCACGACTCCGGGTGGTGGCCGACGACCGCTCTCTCGATTGGGACGCGATCTACGTTGACAACGTGGCCCGCATTTACCGCCTCATGTACGCCAAGGTCGGCAACCGCCCCGACGCCGAAGATCTCACCGCCGAGGTCTTCGTGGCCGCCCTCGGGCCGATGCGAACCTCGGCGTCGAGGGGCGAGGTTCGGGGCTACCTGCTGGCCACGGCCCAGACCGTGCTGGCCGGGTTTTGGCGACGGCGCCTCGGTGTCGAGGTCACGGCCATCGACCCCGATGCCGAGCTGCCCCATTGGAGCGAGCCGGCCCCGCCCACCAAGGCACCGGAACGGGCCCGCCAGGCTTTGGCCGCGCTGCCCGAGCGCTACCGACGGATCCTCGAGCTGCGGTTCTTGCAGGCCATGTCGCTGAAGGAAGCGGCCAAGGAGATGCAGGTGACGGTCGGCAACGCCAAGGTGCTGCAACACCGGGCCCTGCGTATGGCGGCGCAGCGGGGCGACCGGCCATGACCCGGAGCGATCTCGATCGCATGGTCGAGGCGGTGCTCGCCGGCAAGCCGCTGCCCACCGGTCGCCTCGACCCCGAGGAGGTTCAGACATTGCGGGCCGCCATCGAGTTACGGGCCGCCCGGGCCGGCGCCGGCGTCGCCGACGAGGGCTTCGTGACCGACCTGCGCAACCAGCTCCGCGCCGACGCCGCCCCCCTACCCGATGCCTCCCGGGCGCGCCTGCCCCGCCGAGCCTTGCTGGCGGGCGCCGCCGGCGCGGTCGCCGCCGGGGTGGTCGGCGCCATGATCGAGAGCTCGCTCGGTTCTCATCCTGCGAAGACCGCGACTGCCACGGGCGAGCTCGTCCCCGACACTGGGCAGTGGGTTCCGGTTGCTCTAGCAGGCGATGTCGCCGGCGGCGGGGTCAAGCGCTTCGCCACCGCCACGACGGTTGGCTTCGTGACCGAGCACGAGGGGACCCTGCTGGCAGTGTCCGGCGCCTGCACCCATATGGGCTGCCTCCTGCAGCTCGACCAGGAGGCGGGCCGGCTCGACTGCCCCTGCCACCGGACGGCGTTTGGGGTCGATGGCCAGCTGTTGTTTAGCCAGCTGGATACCCCGCCGGCTGCCCTCCCGCAGATCCAGGTCCGGACTCAAAACGGCCAGGTCGAGGCCTACCTACCCGAATTGACCTAGGTCGCCGGGGATTTTTCGCGCGAAGTTACCCGTAGAGGTAACAATGCGCGAAAAATCGTCGCCGGGTCACTCGCGAACGGGCACGGGACGGAGGCGATGTGCGACCTCGTTGGCCAAAAGGCGCCCGCCAACGGTGAGGACGGCCCGGCCGGTGGCGGAAAGGGAGACCAAGCCCTCGAGGGCCGGGTCGGCTAAGGGAAGGGCCGCGCCATCGACACCGAGCGAGGTGCGCAGCGCCAGTTGGAGCGCCTCCAACTGCTGCTCAGGACCGGAGAGGACCTCCTCGCCACCGACGGTCGACTGGCCGGAGCCGAGCAGGGCGAGGTAGCGCTCGGGGGTGCGCACATTCCACCACCGCCGGCCGGCGGTACGAGCGTGGGAGTGGGCGGCGCAGCCAATTCCGCGGTAGTCGCCCTGCGACCAGTACAGCTGGTTGTGGCGGCACTCGTGGCCGGGCCGGGCCCAGTTGGAGATCTCGTACCACTCGAAGCCCGCGGCGGCCAGGACGGAGGAAGCGAGCAGGTACTTGTCGGCCTGGTCGTCGTCGTCGGGCCAGCGAGCCTGATCGAGGGCCAGCGGGGTCCCCGGCTCGACGGTCAGGGCGTAGGCGCTGATGTGGTCCGGCTCCAAGGCCAGCGCCCGATTGAGGGAAAACGACCAGTCGGCGAGGCTTTCGCCGGCGCCGCCGAAGATGAGGTCGACACTGACAGAGTCGAAACCCAAGGAGCGGGCCCACGCGACGGCCCGCGTCACGGACGAGGGGTCGTGGCGCCGCCCGAGCGAAAAAAGCACGTGCGGCACCATCGACTGGACCCCGAAGGACAGCCGGTTGACGCCGGCCTCTCGATAGGTCGCCAACAACGACGAAGTAACGGTCTCGGGGTTGCACTCCACCGTCACCTCGGCGCCGGGGGCGAGCGGCAGAGAGTCGAGGATCGAGACGAGGAGCGAAGCGGGGAGGAGCGAGGGGGTTCCGCCGCCGAAGAAGACCGAGCTGGCCGGCGCGAGAGAGGCAGCGAGGATCTCCTGGCGGCACCCGGCGGCGTAGGAGCCCATGAGCGAATGCCGGTCGGTCCAGGTGGCAAAGGCGCAGTAGTCGCACCGGTGGGCGCAGAACGGGATGTGGACGTAGACGCCGAAGCCGGCCATCAAGCGGGCCTGACGGTTCCCGCCCGCAAAGCGCACAGCAAGAGGCCAGCGGCCAGTGCCGCCGTCTCGGCCCGCAGGACGGTGGGGCCCAACCCAACTCGCGGCAGGCGCAGAGCGAGCTCCGAGTCGTCCCAGCCCCCCTCGGGGCCCACAAGGATCGTCGGATGCGAGAGTGAGGGCGGCGAGCCCCCCATCTGGGCCATGGCCCCCGAGGGAAGGGAGGCGAATGCCGACACAGGAGCGACCGATGGAAGCCACACCTGGCGGCTCTGCATGGCGGCGGCTCGGGCGACCGAGCGGAGGCGCGCCACCTGGCGAAGAGCGCGGTCGCCGTCCCAGCGGACGACGCTGCGAGCGGTGGTCATGGGCACGATGGTGTCAACGCCGGCCTCGGTCAGCTTCTGCACCGTCCACTCGGGCCGGTCCCCCTTGACCAAGGCGAATGCGATGGTGATGGAGGGGGCCGGCCGAGGCGAAAAGACGATGTCCCCGGCCGACGAAAGCGCACCACCGGCCACGTAGTGGCATGGTCGGGACCCACCAAAACCGTCGGACGCCGTGACCGACTCGCCCGGACGCAGCCGCAGGACCCGCTCCAGGTGGTGGGCGTCGTCGGGCTCGAGGGATGGGCAGTCCAGGTCACCCACAAAGACGTGGGCCAAAGCGAACCTATTTGAAGACGTGACGGATCTTGGAGAACACGCCGGGTTCGTGGGGCGACACTGGCTCCTCCCGGAGGGCGGCGAGCTGGCGGAGCAGGTCGTCCTGTTCCTTGGTCAGATCGGTGGGCACGTCGACCACGACCGAGATCAGCAGGTCGCCGCGCCCGCGTCCCTGGAGGACGGGGACGCCGCGGCCGCGCAGGCGCATGACCGTCCCGCCCTGCGTCCCGGGGGCGAAGGTCAGCTCCTCGGTTCCATCAAGGGTCTCGAACGGCAGCGTCACACCGAGCGCGGCCTGGGTCGTAGCCAGGTGGAACTCGTGATGGAGGTCGTTGCCGGACCGCTGCATGGTGGCGTGCGGATGTACCCGCAGGTGGACGTAGAGATCGCCCGGCGGCCCACCGCGGGCGCCGCTGGCGCCACGGCCACGAAGGCAGAGGGTCGAGCCGTTGTCGACGCCGGCCGGAACCTCCACCATGAAGGTCCGATCCTCGTTGCGCCGGCCCTGACCCCGGCATTCGCTGCACGGGCTGGCGATCTCCTCGCCGGTGCCGCCGCAGCGACCGCACGGGCTGGCCGTGACCATCTGGCCCAGGATCGACTGGCGCACCCGGCGCAGCTCGCCGGTGCCGCCGCACTGGGTGCACCGGGTGGCGGCGGTACCGGGACGGGCGCCGGTCGCCCCACAGACGGTGCAGGCCGCTGGGATGCGGATGGAGATCTCGCGCTCGGCGCCGAACACGGCGTCGGTGAAATCGAGGTCGAGTATGGCCTCGCTGTCCTCCCCGGGCGGGGACCCGGCCCGGCCGCCTGGGCCCCGGCGGGCACCGCCGGCGGCGCCGGCCCCAAAGGGGCTCTGACCGCCGAAGAAGGCGTCGAACAGGTCGCCGAGGCCGCTGGCGCCGAAGCCGGCGAACGGGTCGCCTGGCCCCGCGCCCCCTGCCCCCGTGCCTCGGATGGCCTCGGGTCCGAACATGTCGTACTTGCGGCGCTTCTCAGGGTCGCGCAGCGTCTCGTAGGCGAGGGTGACTTCCTTGAACCGGTTCTCGGCCGCGGGATCGTCCGGGTTGGCGTCGGGGTGCAGCTCGCGCGCCTGCTTGCGGTAGGCCTTTTTGATTTCGTCCTCGGTCGCCGACTTGGGCACACCGAGCAGCGCGTAGAAGTCGTCCGTTACAGCCATTCCCACCAATCCTACGGGTCCGCGGGACTCTAACCCTCGGTGAGAGCCTTGCCGAGCCGCTGGCTGACCACAGCGACGGCGGCCAGTGCCTGGCCGTAGTGCATCCGGGTCGGGCCGAGGACGCCCACGGTGCCTGCCGGCTCTCCTTCCACGACGTACGGGGCGACGATCACCGAGCAGTCGGCCAGGGGGATGACACCGTGCTCGGTGCCGATGGCCACCGTGAGGCCCCGGTCGAGGACATCTTTCAACAGGGTGACCAGGACGTACTGCTGCTCAAGGATGTTGAGGACCTGGCGGATGGTTCCGACCGCGTCGAACGCGCTGGCCATGCGGGCCGCCCCACCTACGAACACCGAGTCAAGGTCGTGGTCGTGGCCGCCATGCAGGCTGTCCAGGACGAGGTGGGCCAGGTGATCGATCAGCGGGTCGCCCGATGCGGGAAGGGGAACAAACCCGCAAGATGCGAAGGCCGTGCCCACCAGGGCCCGTGACAGATGGGCGGTGGCCCGGCCCAGGTCGGCCTCGGAAACGTCGATGGTCAGGTCGAAGGAGCGCTTTTCGACGGCGGCGTTGGACAGCACGACGACCAGCAGCACGCTGTGCAGCCCCCGGGCCAGGAGCTGCACCGACAGGATGGTCGCCTCCTCATGGGAGGGTGCGATGACCACGGCGGCGCAGTCGGTGACGTCGGCCAGCAGTTGGCTGGTGTCATGGAGCATCCGCTCGATCTCGCCATGGGCCCGGGCGAAGAAATCCCGTACCTGCTCGCTCTGGGTCGGGTCGAGCGAGCCCGGATGGGCCAGCGAGTCGACGAAGAAGCGGTAGCCCTTGTCGGTCGGGACCCGCCCGGCCGAGGTGTAGGGCTGGACGAGGTAACCCTCGCGTTCGAGGACACCCATCTCGTTGCGAACCGTGGCCGAAGAGACGGCCAGCTCGGGAATGCGCGCCACCGTCGCCGAGCCGACCGGCTGCGCCGTCTCGATGTACTCCTTCACGACCTCGCGTAGGATGGCGGATTTGCGGGCGTCGAGCATGGGTAACCACGAAGGATACCGAGCGCACACGCCGGGTATCGGTAAGGGGCACCCACCGGAGCCCGCAGTACAACCGTGGTGAGCACCGGCGCACCCTTTTCCCCAACCTTTACTGGCCTACGTACCCCTCTCGCTCCAGATGCAGGATGATCTGCTGGGCGGCCTCCTCGGCGCTCACGGTCGCCGTGTCGATCATCACATCGGCGTCGCTCGGGACCTCGTACGGGTCGGAAATGCCGGTGAACTCCTTGATGATCCCCGCCCGGGCCTTGGCGTAGAGGCCCTTGCGGTCCCGCTCCTCGCACACCTCGATCGGCGTGGCCACATGCACCAGCAGGAACCCGCCCTCGGGCTCGATCATGGATCGGACCTCGTGGCGCACCGACCGGTACGGGGCGATGGGGGCGCAGATGGCGATCCCGCCGTTCTTGGTGATTTCCGACGCCACGTAGCCGATGCGGCGGATGTTGATGTCCCGATGCTCCTTGGAAAAGCCAAGTTCCGAGGACAGGTGCTTGCGCACCATGTCGCCGTCGAGGATCGTCACCGGCCGGCCGCCCGCCTCCAAGAACTTGGTGAGCAGCACGTTGGCGATCGTCGATTTGCCCGAACCCGACAGGCCGGTGAAGAAGACGGTGAATCCCTGCCGGTGCCGGGGCGGATAGCTGCGCCGCAGCTCGGTGGCGACGTCGGGATAGGTAAACCACGCCGGAATCTCGCGACCCTCGGCCAGCCGCCGGCGCAGCTCGGTGCCGGAGATGTCGAGGGTGTGGGTGCCCTCGGTGATCTCGTTCAGCGGCTCGTACTCGTCGCGGTCGGGGACGTAGACCATCATCTGGAACGGCACCATGACGACGCCCAGCTCGTCCTCGTGGCTGCGCAGCAGCTCCTGGGCGTCGTAGGGGCCGTAGAAGGGCTTGCCTTTGGCGTCGTTACCTGGCCCGGCGTGATCACGGCCGACGATGAAATGGGTGCAGCCGTAGTTCTTGCGGATGATGGCGTGCCAGACCGCTTCCCGGGGGCCGGCCATGCGCATGGCCAACGGGAGCAGCGACAGCATGGCGGTGTGCATCGGGTAGCTGTTGAGCACCGCCTCGTAGCAGCGGACCCGGGTGTAATGGTCGACGTCGCCCGGCTTGGTCATGCCGACGCTCGGGTGAATGAGGAGGTTGGCCTCCAGCGACGCCGCGGCCCGGCGGGTCAGCTCGACATGGGCCCGGTGCATCGGATTGCGGGTCTGGAACGCCACCACCCTCGTCCACCCCAGCCGGGAGAACTCGGCCCGCAGCTCGGCCGGTGTCAGCCGGAGGGTCTTGAAGTCGTAGTGCGACGGCTTGGACAGACCCACCACGGTGCCGCCGACGTAGGTCGGATGGCTGCGCTCCAAGACCGCGGCGACACCCGGATGGGCCGGGTCGCTGGTGCCGTAGACCGCCTTGACCTCGTGCTCACGGTCGGGTTCCCAGACCTCGCTGACGTGGAGGGCGGCGAGCATGACGCCCTCGACGTCCCTGAGCGCGAGCGTCGCCCCATCTTGGATCCGGTTGGCCGCGACGAACTCCGGCGGCAGGTCGAGGGTGACCGGGATAGGCCAGATCGTGCCGTCGGCCAGGCGCAGCGAATCGCAAACCGACTCATAGTCGTCCTGGCCCATAAAACCGGTGAGTGGCGAGAACCCGCCGTTCATCAGCAGCTCGAGGTCGCACTGCTGGCGAGGGGTGAGGTCCCACGAGGGCCAGTCCCGGCTGGCGGCTTTGATCTCGGCGGCGCGGTCGGCGGAGGCGTACAGGTCGATGAGCGTTCCGCCGTGGGCGGGGACTAGGTGATCGGACACGATTGCTGATCCTACAGGTCAGGTTTAGGGGGTTGGGAAAATGGCGGCCGGGTTGCCACGCGACCTGTTGCTACTCCTCGAGACGGAGGGCCGAGATAAAGGCCTCCTGGGGTACCTCGACCCGGCCGATGTTCTTCATCCGCTTCTTGCCTTCCTTTTGCTTCTCCAGCAGCTTGCGCTTTCGAGTGATATCACCGCCGTAGCACTTGGCCAGCACATCCTTTCGTTTGGCCTTGACCGTCTCGCGGGCCACGACCCTGCCCCCGATGGCCGCCTGGATCGGCACGTCAAAGAGCTGGCGCGGGATCAGCTGGCGCAGCTTCTCGGCCATACGCCGGCCGTATTCGGCCGCTTCGGAGCGGTGGACGATCGCTGAGAAGGCATCGACCGGTACTCCGTTGAGCAGGATGTCGATCTTGGCGAGGTCCGATCGCTCGTAGCCGGCGGGCTCGTAGTCGAGGCTGGCGTAGCCCTTGGTCCGGCTCTTCAGGGCGTCGAAGAAGTCCACGACCACCTCGGCCAGCGGGATGCGGTACACCAACTCGAGGCGTTGCGGCGACAGGTACTCCATGCGGGTCTGCTCGCCCCTGCGGGTCTGGCACAACTCCATGATCGTGCCGGTGTACTCGGCCGGGAGGATGATCGTGACGTTGAGGAACGGCTCCTCGATGTAGTCGACGTGGTTCGAGGTCGGCATCGCGCTCGGGTTGTCCACTTCGAGCGTCTTGCCGTCGGTCAGGTGCGCCAGGTACTCGACACTCGGGGCGGTGGCGATCAGCTCCAGGTCGAACTCGCGCTCCAAGCGCTCCCGGACGATCTCCATGTGCAACAGGCCCAGGAACCCGCATCGGAACCCGAACCCGAGGGCGCCCGAGGTCTCGGGCTCGTAGGTCACGCTGGCGTCGTTGAGCTTCAGCTTCTCGAGGGCGTCGCGCAGGTTGGCGAAATCGTCGCCATCTATCGGGAAGAGGCCGCAGAACACCATGGGTTTGGGGTCCCGGTACCCCCGTACCGCCTCGTTCGCCGGCCGTGACGCCTGGGTCACCGTCTCGCCTGACCGAGCCTCGCCCACGTCTTTGATGCCGGCAATCAGGTACCCGACCTCCCCCGCTTGGAGGGTCGCCACCGCCACCGGTGCCGGCGTTCGCACGCCGATTTCCTCCACGTCGTGGGTGGCCTTGGCCTGGAGAAAGCGCAGCCGCTCGCCGTGGTTGAGCGTGCCATTGACGATGCGCACGGCACTGACGACGCCCCGGTACTGGTCGTAATAGGAGTCGAAGATCAGCCCCTGGAGCAGGGCCTCGGGATCCCCTTTCGGTGGCGGGATCTTCTCGCAGATGGCGTCGAGCAGCTCCGGGACACCGTCGCCGGTCTTGGCCGACAGGCGCAGGATCTCCTCCGCCGGAATGCCGAGCAGGTTCTCGATCTCGCCGGCGTAGCGGTCGGGGTCGGCGGCGGGCAGGTCGATCTTGTTGAGGGCGGCGACGATCTCGAGGTTGTTGTCCAGGGCCAGGTAACAGTTCGCCAGCGTCTGGGCCTCGATCCCCTGTGCCGCATCCACCAGCAGCACCACGCCCTCGCACGCCGCCAGGCTGCGGCTCACCTCGTAGCCAAAATCGACGTGGCCCGGGGTGTCGATGAGGTGGATCACGTAGTCGTTTGAATCGAACCGGCCCTTCCAGTGCACCCGGACGTTCTGGGCCTTGATGGTGATGCCGCGCTCGCGCTCGATGTCCATCGAATCCAGGTACTGCTCGCGCATGTCGCGGGGATCGACGGCGCCGGTCAGCTCGAGGATCCGGTCCGAGAGCGTGGACTTGCCATGGTCGACGTGGGCCACGATGGCCAGGTTGCGGATGCGAGATTGGTCGGTCACGGGTTCTGCGGCCTCGGTATCTGCGGGCTCAGTTTCTACAGGCTCAGTTTCTGCGGGCTCAGTTTCTGCGGGCTCCCGGGTGAGAGTACCGGGCGCCTCCTGGTACCCTGACCGGCCGTGGCCAACATCAAGAGTCAGATCAAGCGCAACCGGACGAATGAGAAGGCTCGCCTGCGTAACAAGTCGGCCAAGTCGGAGATGAAGACCCGGGTCAAGCGGACGCTGTCACAAGCCGAGGTCGATCCCCTGTCCGAGGAGACGGCGGAAAGCCTGATGATGGCGGTGAAGCGCCTCGACAAGTCGGCGGCGCGGGGCATCATCCACAAGAATCAGGCGTCCAACCGCAAGTCGGCCCTTATGCACCGAGTGGCGCAATTACAGGCATCGGCGGCCGAAGAAGGCTGATTTCTTTCCTTTGACCTGATTTCGGCCCGGCTTTAATCGCCGGTTCGTGGCAGCCGATAGCGCAGTTCATGCGTATACGTGCGGCGCTTATCTCGTCATTGCTTGTCCTTGCGTGCCTGGTGGCAAGCGCCGCCAGCGCCGTGGCAGCGTCGGCTCCCAGCATCTCAACGACTGCGTCACCGTCGACGACCGTTGGTTTGCAGATCTTTGCCGTCGCCGACCTCAGTGGCGGATCCAACCCGACGGGGACGGTGACCTTCCACCTTTACGCCCCCGCCGATACCGGTTGCGCTTCGCCCATCTTCACCTCGACGGTCCCGGTGTCGGGGACAGCGATGGACTCGGCGCACTACACCACCTCGGCGGCCGGCACCTACCGTTGGACCGCGGCGTACAACGGCGACGCCAACAACAGCCCGGTCGGCCCGACCGCCTGCTCGGCGGCCAGTGCCGCCGTCGTCGTAGCCGGGGCCAGCGCCGCCCTGACCATATCCGCGCCCGCCCCCGCCGCGAGCGGCGCCATTCACGGGTCGGTCTTCGTGGGGAACGGTTTTAACCCAACCGGGTCGGTGAGCTTCTTCCTCTCCGCCCCTGGGGACACCTTCTGCTCCCAAACCATCTTCACCTCGAAGGTCTCCATCGCCGGCGACGGCACCTACAACTCCGCCGCGTACCAGCCGACTGTTACCGGCACCTACCGCTGGCGGGTCAGCTACTCCGGCGACGCCAACAACGTCCCCACGCCACTGACCGGATGCCGCGACCAGAACGCCGGCGTCAACGTCACCAGCATTAGCCCGCCCAGCCCCCCCGAAGGCCAGTTCACCTACCCGCTCAACGGCGCGACGGCCGTCGATACCACCAAGGCGTTCACCTGGGCCCTAGCCGGCGCCGGGCAGGCCTATGACCTGGTCGTGGGGACCTCGAAATTCGGCAGCAACCTGGTCAGCTCGGGGATCCTCCGAGCCAGCCAGTCGTCCTACGCCATGGCGGCCTTTCCGACCGGCCAGACCCTCTATGCGACGCTGCTGACCGAGACCAACGGGTCCTGGACCTTGTACCAGGCGATCACCTTCACCGCCGCTGCCGGCCTAGCCACCTTCACCAACCCGCTGGCCGGCCAGAGCAGGGTGACGACCACCCCGGTCTACCGTTGGTCGACAATCCCGCAAGCTCAGGCCTACGACCTGGTCGTCGGAACCTCGATGTACGGCACCAACCTCGTGAGCTCCGGCATCCTCCCGGCCAGCCAGTCGTCCTACACCGGTCCCGCGCTGCCGGCGGGCAAGACGCTCTACGCCACCCTGCTGACCGAGACCGATGGCGCCTGGACCCGCTTCCAGCCCATCACCTTCACCACCTCGTAGCCGTCCCGCCTCGGACCAGCGGCGGCGGCGCGGGGAATACAGGCGCAGCCGCTAGCGTCGGCCGGCGCCGGACGAACCCCGGCCAGCCGCGCCGGTGCTCCGGGGGGCGATACGGCAGAGGCGACCTACCAGCACCTCGAGGACGGCCTCGGCCGGCCAGGTCGATTCGCCCCGAAGGTCGAGGTCGGCGTCGGCGACCAGGCCGATGGCCCGGGCGGCACCATCCGATCCCCAGCGACGGGTGGCGGCCAACGCCTTCTTGGCCGGAAAAGTGCTGCGACCAGGTTCGATGCCGAGGGCCACGGCCGCCTCGCCTTCACTGGTCACCCCCGAGCCGTCGAGGGTGACAATGGGCTGGACATGGCGATGGAGGATGGTAAGCACGACGAGCGGATGGCGCTCGCCCCCGACCAGCAGTCGATGCAAGGCGGTGAGGGCCGCCGGAGCGTCGCCGCGGTCGATGGCGTCGGTCAGATCCCACGGGGCGATGCCGCCGGCTTCGCCGAGATAGGGCGTGAGGTCGTCGACACCGATCGACGCGCCCTCGCGGTGGACGGCGACCAGGGTGTCGACCAGGGTTGACAAGCGCCCGAGGTCTTGGCCGAGATGCTCGACGACCGCCGCCCTCGCCTTAGCGTCGAGCCGAAGCGGAGCCTGGCGGAGTTGCGCCTCGACCCAGCCTCGGCTGTCGCGGCCGGCGCCGGTGGCGATCACATGGCCCACCTTCTTGATCGCCCCGACCAACTTGGGGGCCAACTTGCCACCGCCGGCAGTCACCACCAAGGCGGTCGTCGCCATGGGCGCGTCGAGGTAGGCCAGCAGCGGTGCCAGCTCCTCGGTCGAGAACCTTCCCGCCTCCCGAAGCACCACCACCCGTCGGTCGACGAGGAACGGCGGGGTCACGCAGGCATTGGTCACGGCGTCCAGGTCGATGTCATCACCCCAGAAGTCCTCCACCGAGAGGTCGGCGTGATCACCCGCCAGCTGGGCGACCAAGCGCCGGGCCTCGTTGGCCACAAGGGTCGCGTCGTCGCCCTCGACCAACCAGGCGACCGGCTCCGTCATGGAGCTACGGCCAGGACTGCGGCGAGCACATCGCAGACTTGCCGTGTCCCTTTGACATCGTGGGCCCGTACGATGCGGCAGCCGAGGGTCACACCGAGCGCCGCGGCGGCCAGTGAGGCGGCGCCGCGCTGGTCGATCTCCAGGTCGAGGACCTGGCCGAGAAAGGTCTTGTTGGAGGCCGAAAGTAGGACCGGGTAGCCCAGGGCGACCAACTCGTCCGAGGCCTGGAGCAAGGTCAGTGACTGCGGAGCCGTCTTGCCGAGGTCGAGGCCGGCGTCGAGCACGATCCTGTCGGCGGCGACGCCGGCCTCCTCCGCCCGCCTGGCCCGTTCGGCCAGGAACGCCCCGACCTCCTCCACCACGTCGTCGTAGCTGGGGTCGGGGTCGGCGACTCGAGGTGCGAGGCGGATGTGGGTGGCCACGACCGTCGCCCCAGCAGACGCCGCCGCCGGCAGGTAGTCGGGATCGGCGAACCCGCTGATGTCGTTGCCCATCACCGCCCCGGCCGCATAGGCGGCGCGGGCCACCGGCGCCCGCCAGGTGTCGACCGACAGCGCGACGTCGAAGCGCTGGTGGAGGCCCTCGATCGCCCCGACGACGCGGTCGAGCTCCTCCTCCTCGCTTACGAAGGTGCCGGGACCGGCCTTCACCCCGCCCACATCAAGGATGTCGGCGCCGTCGGAGACCAGCTGCGACGCTCGCCGGTAGAAGGCATCGAGGTCCCAGTACGAGCCGTGGTCGTAAAAGGAATCCGGCGTCCGGTTGAGGATGCCCATGACCAGGGCCCGGCAGCCGAGGTCGTACTGCCGGTCCCCCAGTCGCAAACCGACGCTCAGAACAGCCGCGCCGACAGGGCCTTGCGATAGTGCGAGGTCCGAGGGTCCTGCGGCCCGAGCACCTCCAACAGGTCGAGGAACTCCTGGCGGGCCACCTCGTCGGCCTTCACCTCGTCGAGGAGCGTGTCCAGCTTGCGGGCGATCTCCTCGCTCGGTTCGCTGGCTTCCTGCCCGACCCGGGCCAAGGCGGCGATGCGCCGGACCTTGTTGGTCTCGGGTATGCGGGCCAGCAGCCCGAGCGCCTCGGCCCGAGCGCCGTCGTCGCCCCGGTCGACCAGGAATGACGCCAATGCGAGCACGGCGTCCTCACGGCCGGGCGCAAGTTCGAGCGCTTTTCGCAGCGATTCCTCGCCGCCCTCGGCGATCAGCTGCTCGGCCTCGGTCGACGCCGGGATGAGGGAGTTGACGAATTCCCGAACCGCCGGCTCGGGCAGCGCGCCTACGAAGCGGTCGACGACCTTGCGATCCTTCAGGGCGAAGACCGCCGGGATCGACGACACCTGGAAGGTGGCCGACACTCGCGGGTTGGCGTCCACATCCACCTTGGCCAACTGCACCTTCCCGCCTGTCTCGTCGATCACCCGTTCCAGAATCGGTCCGAGCGTCCGGCACGGCCCGCACCACGACGCCCAAAGGTCGATGACAACGGGGACTTCATCCGAGCGGGCTAGTACGTCGGCTTCGAACGTGGCATCGGTGACATCCATCAGAGTTCTTCCTTCTCTCGTGAACTCGTACGCAAGTACGCCTGAGTATGCAACACACGTACCCCTCACCTTCTTCCTGCCTCCGGGCGCTACGGTGGCATGGGTATGGCCGACAATCGCCCGATACTCCTAAAGATCGAACGGTGGCCGGACCTTCACCGCCCCGTCCTCATCTTGGCCATGGAGGGCTGGATCGACGCCGGCCTCGGTGCCGCCGGCGCCTTGGCGACCCTGCTGGCCGGCATCACAACCGAGGTCTTCGCCACCTTCGACAGCGACGAGCTGATCGACCAGCGGGCCCGCCGCCCGGTGCTGCGGGTCGAAAATGGCGTCAACACCGCCTTGACCTGGCCCGAGATCACGCTACAAGTAGGCGAGAACGGCGACCGCAGCGTCGTGGTCCTGAGCGGCCCCGAACCCGACATACGGTGGAAGCAGTTCACCCGCGAGGTTGTCGCCGTCGCGCAGCGCCTCGGGATCGAGCTGGTCGTCGGGTTGGGCGCATTCCCCGCCCCGGTGCCCCACACCCGACCGGTCCGACTGGTGGCCACCGCGACCACCAAGGAGCTGGCCGACGTGGTCGGCTACCTTCCGGCCAGCATCGACGTGCCCGCAGGCATCCAGGCCAGCCTCGAACGGGGCTTCGCCGAGGCCAGCATGCCGGCCGTCGGCATCTGGGCCCGAGTTCCCCACTACGCCGCCGGCATGCCCTACCCCGCCGCCAGCGAGGCCCTGCTCGACAAGCTGGGCGAGCTGACCGGCATCGTCGTCGATACCAGCGAGCTCCATTCGGCCGCGGCCACGACCTTGTCCCAGCTCGACCAGCTGATCGCCGGCAGCGGCGAGCACACCGCCATGGTGCGCCAGCTCGAGCAACAGGACGACGACGAGTCCCTCACCGAGGCCGCCTTCGATTTGAGCGACCTACCGTCGGGCGAGGAGATCGCGGCCGAACTTGAGCGCTATCTCCGCGGGGATGAACAGACTTAAACCAGAGACTTAAACCGGAGTGAGCGTGGCCTCCAAGTAGCGGTCCCGGCACAACGAGCGCTGCAATTTCCCCGACGAGGTCTTCGGCAGGCTCCCAGGCGGAACCATCACCACATCCTCGGGCGGTAGGCCGACCACATCGAGCACCCGGGCGGCGACCGCCTTGCGGATCGGCTGGGTGTCGGGCGCACGGGTCTCGGCGACCACGATCACGGCCTCACGGCCCCGCCGGCCAGCGACGCCGAAGGCGATGACGTTGCCCGCCCGAACCCCTTCGACCGATGCGGCGGCGCGCTCGACATCCTCGGGGAACACATTTCGCCCGCCCACGATGATCACGTCCTTGAGCCGGCCGCAGACCACCAGCTCCCCGTCGACCAGGTAGGCCAGGTCGCCGGTCTTCAACCACTCGCCGTCGAAGGCCGCCGCCGTCGCCTCGGGGTGCCGGTAGTAGCCCGAGGTCACCGAAGTTCCCCGGATCTGCAACTCCCCGACCTCCCGGTCGCTCATGGCGGCGCCGGACTGGGGGTCGCAGATGCGCAGCTCGAGGTCGCCGACGGGCCGGCCGAGCAAGGCCAATGCCCGCGTTCCTGGCCCCTCGAGGGTCGGGGCGGCGTAGCGGTCGCCCTCGAGCATTCGGCGGTCTACCACATCGGTGCGCAGCCCGCGGCCCACCTCGGGGAAGGTCCCGGCGATGGTCACCTCGGCCATACCGAACGCCGGGAACGCCGCCCCCCGATCGAGGTTGTGCGCCGCCCCGGCGGTGCAGAAGGCATCGACGGTCGTCGGGTCCACCGGCTCGGCCCCGTTGAGGGCGATCCGCCACCGCGACAGGTCGAGGCCGCTGAGCCGGCGCAGCGCCCGGGCCGACAGGGCGTAGGAAAAGTTGGGGCCGGCGGTGGCGGTGCCGCCGAAATGGCTCATCCACTCGACCCACCGCGCCGGCGCCGACATGAAATCCTGCGGCCCGGCCAGCGCCATCGGGATGCCGGAAATCATCGGGATCGTCAGCAGCCCCAGCAAGCCCATGTCGTGGTAAAGCGGCAACCACGACACGATCACATCGGAATCCACATCGAAATCGACCGCCGCCATGACCCCGTCGAGATTGGCCAGGATGTGGCGGTCGGTCAACATGACACCCTTGGGTTCGGCCGTCGACCCGCTGGTGAACTGCACGATGGCCAGGCGATTGGCATCGGGCGCCGGCGCGACCAGGTCGTCGCCTCGTCCGGTGAGCTCGGACAACAGGGCGCGGGGAGGATCGCCCGGCTGTGGCTCCAAGAACGCGGCCAAGTCGGTGTCGATGACCACGAGGGCCGCGTCGGCCGAGGTGACCCGGGCCCGGGTCTGGCTCACGAACTCGTCGAAGCTGCCCAGCCGCATCGGCAGCGGCAGCACCACGACCGTGGCCCCGGCCAGCCAGGTCGCCTGGATGGCAGTGACCAGGCCCCGGGAGGTTGGGCCCAACAGGGCGATGTGATCGCCGGGTTGCACCCCTCTCGATTGCAGGCCCGCCGCCATGTCCCGGGCGTCGGCATGCAGCTGGGACCACGGCACGGCATCGGCCTTGGAGGTGTCGGACCCGAGGAAGGTGATCCCACCGGAGCGCTCGGCCGCGGCGGCGATGCGCCCGGCCAGCGTCGCGGGCGCGGCTGAACTCATGGTTTTCGGACCTCCCTTTCGTGACGTCGGTTACACCGCAGGGATGGGGAAAATGGCACGCCTTCCTCCTCCCGAATCACACTGCCCATGAGCGCCTCATTGCTGCGGCCTCGATCCGCCGTCGGTCCGCCCTCGGTCCGCTCTCGGTCGGCTCTCGGTCCGCCTTCGGAGCGAGCCCTTCACCATTGGGGTGGACGTTCGTTCGGTGCGGCTCAGCCGTTAGGGGGAGGGCAATGCCGATCTGCGGATGACGACGTTTGCCCGATTTCGGCAGATGCTCGCCTTATGAAAACCAGCGCGTCCCCCGTGGTCTCCTCCCGCCACCCGGCCTACCCGCCACCAACGGTCATGTCCGATCCGCCTGCCGCGTCCGCCACCGACGCCACCAAGGTGTACGGCAAGGCCGACACGGCAGTGCGAGCCCTCGACGGGGTCACCGTCCGGTTCGCGGCCGGAGCCTTCAGCGCCATCATGGGTCCGTCGGGATCGGGCAAGTCGACCTTGATGCACTGCCTGGCCGGCCTGGACACCCTCACCACTGGCCAGATCCGGATCGGCGACACCGACCTGTCTACCCTCGACGACCGCGGTTTGACCGTGTTGCGGCGGGATCGGATTGGCTTCATCTTCCAGGCATTCAACCTGGTCCCGACGTTGACCGCCCGGGAGAACATCACCCTGCCACTGTCGCTCGCCGGCCGGAAGGCCGACCCCGGCTGGTTGGAGGTCGTGATCGACACGCTGCACATCCGCGACCGCCTCGACCACAAACCGGCCGAGCTCTCCGGCGGCCAACAACAGCGCGTCGCCTGCGCCCGCGCCCTGGCCGGTCGGCCCGACATAATCTTCGCCGACGAACCGACCGGCAATCTCGATTCGAAGGCAAGCGCCGAGGTCCTGGCGTTCCTGCGCCGCTCGGTCGACCGGCTCGACCAGACCGTTGTGATGGTCACCCATGACCCGGCGGCCGCCGGCTACGCCGACCGCATCGTGTTTGTGGCCGACGGGCGGGTGGTCGACGAGATGGTCGAGCCGAGCGAGATC
>OBLV0100000089.1_pt1 | contig 35781 bp, 27 predicted proteins | sample 1520071 | NCBI WGS metagenome assembly OBLV01 (sample SAMEA3888446, study PRJEB22518) | metagenome | reverse complement strand
AGATCACTGACCGCCTACGACCACTAACACCAACTTCACGGAATCAACCATCTAGATTGTCAGTGGGGCGCGCCATGATGGTCAGCGTGGATGTGCTTGAGCGCTTCTCCCCGGCGACCCGGGACTGGTTCGCCGGTGCCTTCGCCGCGCCCACCGCCGCACAGCTCGGCGCGTGGAACGCGGTGGCAGCCGGGCAGCACGTCCTGGTGGTGGCGCCCACCGGTTCAGGCAAGACTCTCGCCGCGTTCCTGTGGGCCCTGGATCAGCTGGCCGTCGCCGGGCCACCGGAGGAGCCGAAGAGGCGTTGCCGGGTGCTCTACATCTCCCCACTCAAGGCGTTAGCGGTGGACGTGGAGCGCAACCTGCGGTCTCCGCTGACCGGCATCCGGCAGGCCGCGCATCGACTGGGCCTGCCCCAGCCGGACATCCAGGTGGGAATGCGCACCGGCGACACCCCCGCCGACCAGCGCCGCGCCTTCGCCCGGGCGCCGACAGACGTGCTCGTCACCACCCCGGAATCGCTGTTCTTGCTGCTGACCTCGACGGCCAGGGAGTCGCTGCGCGGGATCCACACCGTGATCATCGACGAGGTGCACGCCGTCACCGCAACCAAGCGCGGCGCGCACCTGGCGCTGTCCTTGGAACGCCTGGACGCCCTGCTCCCCAGACCCGCCCAGCGAATCGGGCTGTCCGCCACGGTACGACCGGTCGAAGAAGTCAGCGCGCTGCTCGCGGGCGGCCGGCCGGTGCAGGTGGTGCAACCACCAACGGCCAAGACGGTCGAGATCTCGGTGCAGGTGCCGGTCCCCGACATGGCAGCGCTGGGCGAACCAGTACCGGGTGCACCGGTACTGGATGACTCGACGGGTGGCCCGGCCGGGGAAGGCGCACCGGCCCAGCACCGCGCCTCGATCTGGCCGGCGGTGGAGCGCCGCGTGCTGGAGCTGGTGCGGGCACACCGCTCGACGATCGTCTTCGCCAACTCACGCCGGCTGGCCGAACGGCTGACCGCCCGGCTGAACGAGCTGGCTGTCGACGAACCAGCAGCACCCCGAGACCGGATGCCGGCCGAGCTGATGGGCCAGGCCGGGCTCGCCGACGGGGTGCCCGTGGTGATCGCCAAGGCACACCACGGTTCGATGTCGCGCGACCAGCGAACCCTGGTCGAGGAGGAGCTCAAATCCGGCCGGTTGCCCTGCGTGGTTGCGACCTCCTCGCTCGAGCTGGGCATCGACATGGGAGCGGTGGACCTCGTCGTGCAGATCGAGTCCCCGCCGTCGGTGGCCTCCGGGTTGCAGCGGATCGGGCGGGCCGGGCACCAGGTGGGAGCAGTGTCACGAGGTGTGGTGTTCCCCAAGTTCCGTGGTGACCTGGTGTCCTGCGCAGTGGTGTCCGAACGCATGACCAACGGGGCGATCGAGGCGCTGCGCTACCCGCGCAACCCCCTCGACGTGCTCGCTCAGCAGGTCGTGGCCATGGTCGCGCTGGACCGGTGGGCGGTCGACGAGCTCGCCGCGGTGGTGCGCCGTGCCGCACCCTACTCAGCGCTCCCCGACTCGGCGCTACACGCAGTCCTGGACATGCTCGCGGGGCGTTACCCCTCCGAAGAGTTCGGTGAGCTGCGCCCGCGGATCGTCTGGGACCGGATCACCGACGAGCTGCGCGGCCGGCCGGGGGCACAACGGCTGGCAGTCACCTCGGGAGGCACGATCCCGGACCGCGGGCTGTTCACAGTGATGACCCCTGGGGGCGCCGACGGCGCCGGCTCGCGGGTAGGTGAGCTCGATGAGGAGATGGTCTACGAGTCACGCGTCGGCGATACCTTCCTGCTCGGCTCGACGTCCTGGAAGATCATCGATATCACCCATGACCGGGTCATCGCAGCGCCCGTTCCCGGCGAACCGGCCCGGATGCCCTTCTGGAAAGGCGATGCGCCCGGCAGACCCCTGGAGCTGGGACGGGCACTGGGGGCATTCGTCCGCGAGCTGAGTAGTGCTGGAACGCAAGCGGCCCGCTCCCGGGTGGAGGCGGCCGGGCTGGATAGCTGGGCCGCCGACAACCTGCTCGCTTACCTGAGCGAGCAGCACGAGGCTGCTGGGCACGTACCCGACGACCGAACTGTCCTGGTGGAGCGCTTCCGAGACGAGCTGGGCGACTGGCGGTTGGTGGTGCACTCACCGTTCGGCGCGCAGGTCAACGGACCGTGGGCGCTGGCCATCGGTGCGCGGCTGCGGGAACGGCGTGGTGTCGAAGCCCACGTGGCCAGCGCGGACGACGGCATCGTCTTGCGGCTGCCCGACGCGCTGGACGAGCGCGGTGCGGAGGTACTGCCCACCGCCGAAGACCTGCTGCTCGATCCGGACGAGGTGGAGCAGCTCGTGATCGCCGAGATCAGCGGCTCGGCATTGTTCGCCTCCCGGTTCCGGGAATGCGCCGCGCGGGCCCTGTTGCTGCCTCGCCGCGACCCGCGACGCCGCACGCCGCTCTGGCAGCAACGGCAACGCTCCGCTCAGCTGCTCACCGTCGCCGCGAAGTACGAACAGTTCCCGGTGCTGCTGGAGGCGATGCGGGAATGCCTGCAAGACGTCTACGACCTGCCCGGGCTACGCGAGCTGATGTCGGACGTCCAGTCCCGCCGGGTGCGGGTGGTGGAAGTGGCCACTCCCTCACCCTCACCGTTCGCCCGCAGCCTGCTGTTCGGCTACGTCGGGATGTTCCTTTACGAGCTCGACGCCCCGCTGGCCGAGCGCAAGGCAGCGGCACTTGCGCTGGATTCCACCCTGCTGGCTGAGCTGCTCGGTACCGAGGCGATCCGTGAGCTGCTCGACCCCGAGGTGCTGGTGGAGGTGGAGGCGCAGCAGCAGCACATCGATCCCGACCGGCGGGTCCGTGACATCGAGGGCGCCGCCGATCTGCTGCGCACGCTGGGCGATCTCACTGAGGCCGAGGCGAGGCAGCGTGGAGCCGCCCCGGAGTGGGTCGTTGAGCTCGGCGCGGTCCGCCGAGCGCTCGTGGTCCGGATCGCGGGTGAGCAGCGCTGGATTGCGATCGAGGACGCTGGACGGGTCCGCGACGCGCTGGGCGTCGCCTTACCAGTGGGCGTTCCGGAGACGTTCACCGAGCCAGTCGCCGACCCGCTCGGCGACCTCGTGCTGCGCTACGCCCGAACGCACGGGCCGTTCACCGCGGCCACCGTCGCAGCTCGCTGGGGGCTCGGGGTCGCCGTCATCACTGCCCAGCTGGATCGGATGACCCAGGCCGGCGCCCTCGTGCGAGGCGAACTACGCCCCGTAGAGCTGGGTGGTGGGGGCACCGAGTACTGCCACGCCGCGGTCCTTCGCCGGTTGCGGCGGGCATCATTGGCCCGGCTTCGGGCCGAGGTCGAGCCGGTCGAGCCGGCTGCGCTGGGCCGGTTCCTGCCGGCATGGCATGGGATCGGATCCTGGGATACCGCCAGCCAGCGGACCGGACCAGCGCGGCCGCTACGCCGCGCACCCACCCCGGACGAAGTACTCAGCGCGGTCGAGCAGCTAGCCGGCGCACCGGTGCCGGCAAGTGCGCTGGAGTCTCTGCTACTCCCCGCCCGGCTACCCGGCTACTCCCCCGGCATGCTCGATGAACTCACCACCTCCGGTGAGGTGACCTGGATCGGCTGCGGCTCGCTGCCTGGACATGACGGGTGGATCGCGCTCGCTCCGACCGAACTGGCCGCACTGGTACTTCCAGATCTCGACGGGCCACCGACTCTCACCCCGGTTCACCGTTGCACGCTGCGCGCTCTGGGCTGGGACCCGGCGGGCGGTCCGGCTGAGGGCGGCGCGCTGTTTTTCCGGCAGATCGCCGACCGGGCCGGACAGCACCTGCTCGCCGACTCCGAACCCGCACCCGGTGATGCGGCTGTCGTCGCGGCGATATGGGATCTGGTGTGGGCAGGGTTGGTGACCAACGATTCATTGGCGCCATTGCGTGCGCTGGTATCCGGGACCTCTGCGGCGCACCGGCCGCGGCGGTCAGCACCCCGGGGACGGTACGCCCGGATGAGCACCCTCCGACCGTCGATGCCCTCGCGCTCGGGGCCACCGACCACCGCTGGGCGCTGGTCACTATCGCTGGCGTCCCAACAGTCTGCGGCCCAGCCTGATCCGACCCGCCGGGCCCACACCAGGGCTGAGACGTTTCTCGAACGGCACGGGGTTCTCACCAAGGGCGCGCTGGACACCGAGCGGGTCAGCGGCGGCTTCGCCGGGATCTACAAAGTACTGCGGGCAATGGAGGATTCCGGCCGGTGCCGCCGCGGGTATGTCGTCGAGGGTCTCGGAGCCGCGCAGTTCGCTGTTCCGGGCGCCATCGATCGGCTCCGCGCGGTGAGTCAAGCCGGTGAGGGCAGCACCACCGTGGTGCTCGCCGCAACTGATCCGGCCCAGCCCTATGGCGCCGCCCTGCCCTGGCCACCCACTGCGGGCGACGTGCGGCACCGACCAGGACGCAAGGCCGGGGCGCTGGCCGTCCTCGTGGACGGTGCCGCGGTGCTCTATGTCGAACGCGGAGGTCGATCGCTGCTGTCCTTCACGGAGGACACCGCAGCCCTGCGCGCCGCGGTAGGCGCTCTTGCCAAAGCGGTTCAGCAAGGATGGTTGGGGGCTTTGTCCGTGGAGCGCGCTGACGGCGGGGCTGCGTTGGGATCGGCGTTGGCGAGCTTGCTCCGCGACGCCGGCTTCCGCGCTACCCCCCGCGGGCTGCGCCTGCGTGCCTGAGGCCCGCACGTCCATCGATCACTGCGTCGCCGGGCGTAACAACGTCCAGAGACGCCCGACGGCCTCTTGGTCGCCGACGATCTGGACCGACTGATCGGGCAGTCGCCCCCATGACCAGAGGTACACCTCCATAGGTCCGCCGCTGACCACTGCGTCTGCCATGCTGAGGTCGGCTTCCTCCGCCCGGCGAGCCGTGGAGTGGCCCGGCTCGAAGGTCGCCAACCAGCACCGGTCGGCCGCCGCGAGAGCCACCACCCCCTGCTGTGGCAGCGACATCCTCAGCTCGTTGAGTCGGTGACCGAACCACAAGAACAGCAGTTCATCGATGCCATCGAGGGCCACCTCCGAGTCGACGGCGTGCACGGGACCGCCCGCAGCGGCTTGCACATCGACTCGATGTACCGCGGTCTCGTGGACCATTCGACGGCGCCAGAATCCGTGCGTGCGATCCGCCGGCCACCAGGTATCGCACGGTTCGGCCGGGTCGTGCCGAGCTAGCTCCCCGAGCAGCTCGCTGAAGCCGGTCTGGACGAAGCCGATCAGATCACCATCCGAGGGTGCTCGTTGCCACTGCGTGGGTTGGCGCCCCTCCCGCACCCACATCCGGGTCACCCGATAAACGCTGCCCACGTGCCGCAGCGTCTCCGCCAAGGTGAAGTCGGGACAACCGGGCACCTCAGCCTCGGCCGCACGCGGCAGCGCTGAGGCAGCCGTGCTGAGCAGTAGCTGCCCCTCGATCTCGATCACATCCAGCATCCGGCCGTAGTCGATCAGGGGTCGCGGAGCCGTCATCGGGGAATTCCCACAGCTGCATGCGCCGCCAGGCTGAGGAACTCGCCGACCTGCCTGACCAGGTCGTCGGCATCACGGTGGGTCACCAGACGGTGCACGCCCGCCTCGGCAGCTGCCCGGGTGGCCGACGTGGCAGCGAAAAACGTCGACCACTCCGCAAGTTCGGGTGCCACGGTGGTGAGTAGCACCCAGGCACTGGTCGGCTGAGCACGGCGCCGCGGCCGGGCCCGCGCCGCCAACACGGCGGCCGCACCGCGCAACGCGGCGAGGTGTGCACGGGCGTAGCGATCCACCGGACGGGCGGCACACTCGGCGTCGACCAGCGTCTGCCGAGCCTGCGCGAGCAGAATACGCACGCTGGGCGGGCGGTGGCTCGGCTGCTCGCACCGCTCGTCGTACCGCGACCCGGCTGATGGGATGAAGGACACTGCGGCGGGCACGTCGGCCTCCTAGGTCGGAGAATCGTGAGGGGACACGGGTCGACCGCCGTGGGGAAGCCGGCGGGGCTCGGTGGCGGCGCGCTTCCCCCGCACCGCCACCGAGCCCGTGTTCGAACGTATGTTCGACACCGTGCAAGAGTAACCCTGCCAGGCGCAGTTCCGTCAAGTGGCAATCGTCGCCAGTCCGGCAGGTGTCACCTGGCCGTGGTCTCATTGACTGGTGCACGCTGTCGACAGCGCCCGACTCGTCGTGATGTCGGCCCGTACAGGAGGCCGCCGGTGACCGCCCTGCCTGCCGGTGAGCCGGCTCGGCTGGTTGAGCTGACGGCCGCTCAGCTGAGAGTGCGGCTCGAGGAGGCGCTGCGGATCTATGTCACCGCGATGCAATATCCACCAGGCACCGTGCGACATCGCAGCCCGATGTGGTTGGAGCACATGCTGCGGACCGGCTGGCTGAGCATGGCTGCTTTCGATGCCGACACCTTGGTGGGCATCGGGTACGGCTACCGCGGAGCGCCGGGCCAGTGGTGGCACGACGAGGTACACCGCGGACTCATGAGCGCTGATCCTGTCGCAGCACGACGGGAGCTCGCCGACTACTTCGAGCTCACCGAGCTACACGTGCATCCGGATGCCCAGGGCAGGGGAATCGGCAACGCCCTGCTCACCGAACTCCTGTCCAGGGTGGATGCACCGCGGGTTCTCCTGTCTACTCCCGAGGGCCCCACCAGAGCCTGGCGGCTCTACCGCCGGTTCGGCTTCACCGACCTGCTGCGCCACTACCGCTTCACCGGAGACTCCCGAAAGTTCGCCGTGCTGAGACGCTCCTTGCCGCTCTAGTCCCACCGTGGTCCACCGAGATCTGCTGCCGACAAGAGCACTCGTGACGGTGATTGGCGGCACTTGAAGAGCCACGTACTGAACCGGGATCACTTCGGGACCGAACCCGGGCACATGGCGGCGTGAACGACCCCTATCGTCGATGCGCACAGCGAGTGCGCGGCCAGTTACGCGGTGTCGCCGTCACCGGGACTTGCAGGAGGTTCGATGGCGCAGCGGAACGCCACCCGCGTGGCCCGGCCTCGGACCCTGGGCGAGTTGGAGGACGATCAACAGCTACACCCACTCGATGAGGACCTGCGCGCCGAGGTGCACCGCGAGCTGGCCGCCTTCCTGGGGGCCAAGCGGGACGAGGCGGCTCAGATCGACCCGCAGTTCGTCGCCGCAGTGGACACGCTGAGCGAGTTCGTGCTCGGAGGTGGCAAGCGGTTGCGACCCACCTTCGCGTGGTGGGGCTGGCGAGGAGCCGGCGGCTCACCGCGGGACCCCCAAGCCCGGGCCGTGCTGCGGGCCGTGAGCGCACTGGAGCTGATCCAGGCCTGCGCCCTGGTGCATGACGACTTGATGGACGATTCCACCACCCGCCGGGGCGCACCGACAGTGCACATCGAGTTCGCGGCGCGACACCGCGAAAACGGGTGGTCGGGAATGCCGGAACGCTTCGGCGCAGCCACCGCCATCCTGCTCGGCGACATCGCGCTGGCCTGGGCCGACGACATGTTACGCGGGGCGGATCTGTGGCCGGACCAGTTGGTCAGGGCGCACGCGGTATGGCAAGCCATGCGTACCGAGGTGCTCGCGGGCCAGTACCTCGACGTACTCACCCAGGCCTGCGGCGACGAGACACCGGAAACCGCGCTACGCATCGACCGATACAAGACCGCGGCCTACACCGTGGAGCGCCCGCTGCACCTGGGAGCTGCGATCGCCGGTGCCGACCCGGTACTGATCCAGGCCTACCGCAACTTCGGTGCCGACATCGGTGTCGCCTTCCAGCTCCGCGACGACCTGCTCGGCATGTTCGGTGATCCCGGGGTCACCGGCAAGCCGGCCGGCGACGACCTGCGTGAGGGCAAGCGGACGCTGCTGCTCGCCTGCGCCCTACGAGCGGCGGATGAGAAGAAACAGACCGGCGCTGCGGATCTGCTGCGCGGTGCGATCGGGGATCCGCGGCTGGACAGCTACACGGTTGCTGCAGTCCGGGAGCTGCTGATCGAACTCGGCGCGGTGGCTGAAGTGGAACGGCGGATCACCACTCTCACCGGCTCGGCACTGAACAGCCTGCAGGCCGCGGACCTGGCCGAACCCGCCGCCACCCGTCTCGTGGAACTCTCCGTGCAGGCCACCTGCCGGGTGCGCTGACCATGACACGCGTACCGTGCCACCCGTGCGCACCGTAGCCGGACCGACCGACCACGTCGTGGTCGTCGGCGCTGGGCTGGCCGGTCTGTCCGCGACGTTGCATCTGCTCGGCGCGGGCCGGCAAGTGACCGTTCTCGAAGCCCAGCCACACCCAGGTGGCCGGGCTGGGCGGGACAGCATCGGGGGGTACCGCCTCGACACCGGCCCCACCGTGCTCACGATGCCGCACCTCGTCGAGGAGGCGCTGGCCGCAGTGGGCGACTCGCTGGCCACCAGACTGGATCTGGTGGCCCTGCACCCGGCCTACCGGGCTCGCTTCGCCGATGGGTCGGTGATCGACGTGCACACCGATGCTGAGGCGATGGAGGCCCAGATCCGGACGGTGGCCGGTGCCCGCGAAGCTGCCGGTTACCTGCGGCTGCGGCGCTGGCTGACCCGGCTCTACCAGGTTGAGATCGGCCGGTTCATCGGTGGCAACTTCGACTCGCCGCTGGATCTGGTGGCCGGCTGGGACGCTGTCCGCGACCTGGCGACGCTGGCCGCGCTGGGTGGATTCGGCCGGCTGGGGCCGCAGGTGGCCCGGTTCCTGCAAGACAAGCGGTTGCAGCGCATCTTCTCGTTCCAGGCGCTCTACGCCGGGGTACCTCCGCAGCACGCTCTCGGCGCATACGCCGTGATCGCCTACATGGACACCGTCGCCGGAGTCTGGTTTCCCCGCGGGGGGATGCAGGCACTACCTCAGGCGATGGCCGACGCGGCATGCGATGCCGGTGCCGAATTCCGGTTCAACACGACCGTGACCACTCTGGAGCACTCCGGGGATCGCATCACCGCGGTGCACACCGCTGATGGCCAGCGAGTGGCGGCCGACGCAGTGGTTCTCACGCCCGACCTGCCGGTGGTGCACCGGTTGCTCGGCCGGGCTCCGCGGCGGGTGGTGCCGCTGCGCTGGTCCCCCTCGGCGGTAGTGCTGCACGCCGGCGTCCAGCCAGGCAGCAGTCCGGGCTGGACTGGGCTAGCCCATCACACGATCACCTTCGGTGAGGCGTGGGAACGCACCTTCGACGAGATCATCTACGAGGGGCGGCTCATGTCCGACCCGTCGCTGCTGATCACCCGGCCCACCGCCACCGATCCAAGCCTGGCTCCGGATGGTCGCGAGCTGCTCTACATCCTGGCACCCTGCCCCAACCTGCGCACCGCACCCCTGGACTGGTCTGCGCTCGGCCCGGCGTACCGCGACGAGCTGATCGGCACGTTGGAGCGCCGTGGGCTGTCCGGCCTGGGCGAGGCCATCGAGGTCGAGCACCTCGTCACCCCGGCCGACTGGGCCGCTCAGGGGCTGGCGGTCGGTACCCCCTTCTCGGCGGCCCACACCTTCGCCCAGACCGGGCCGTTCCGGCCGTCGAACCTGGTACGCGGGTGGACCAACGCCGTGCTGGCCGGGTGCGGCACCACTCCGGGAGTCGGCGTGCCTACCGCGATCATCTCCGGCAGACTCGCCGCAGCCCGGATCACCGCCACCGGTGCGCACCGTCCCAGCGCGGTGCATAGCTGAACGACCAGGTCACCAGTCGGTCACGACAAGGTCACCGCCGGATTCATGGTCACCAGGCTGTGGAAATATACGGCCCGCTATGACCTTCACCTCCCCGTCGCCTGCCGTCGGTTCCGGCTACGCATCCTTCGATGCCGTCGCCGGCTTGGACCCGGATCGGGCGGAGCCGCTGCTGCTGCTCGATCGCGCGCGTCCCGGGAAGCTCATCTCCGGCACGGTGCTACTCGGCGTGACCGGTTCCCTGCTGCTGACCGTCATGGCGACCGGTGCCGGTGCCATTCTCGTCACCGATCCCCTGCTCAGCGGGGGTCCACTGTCCTGGATTCGCTACGGTCACGGGCAGCAGCTCGCTACCGCCGGGCTTTACCTCGGCGCCGGGATGTTGATCTGGGCGTGGATTCGCCTCGGCCGAGACGTGCTGGCGGGTACCGCGACCGCCCAGCAGGTGAAGGTTGCCGCCGGAGTATGGCTGACCCCCATCCTGTTCTCACCTCCGCTGTTCAGCAGGGACGCCTACAGCTACCTGGGACAGGGAGCACTCGCCCTGCGCGGGATGGATCCCTACCAGGTGGGGCCGTCCAAGCTGCCCCCCGGCGTTATCGCCGACAACGTGCACTACGTCTGGCAGACGACACCGGCGCCCTACGGCCCGATGTTCATCTTCATCGCCAAGGCGATGAACTGGTTGACCGGCGACAATCTGATTCTTGGCGTGATCGGCATGCGGCTGGTACTGCTGAGTGGTCTGGCGCTGCTGATCTTCGCCCTCCCCCGGCTGGCCGACCTGGTGGGCGGCGACCCTGCCTGCGCACTGTGGCTGGTCCTCGCCAACCCGATCACGATCGTGCATCTGGTCGGAGGACCGCACAACGACCTTCTCATGATCGGCTTGGTGGCGACTGGCACGCTACTGGTGCTACACCGCCGGCATGCCGGTGGGATGGCACTGCTCACCGTGGCGATGGCGGTCAAGGCATCGGCAGGGATCGCACTGCCGTTCCTCGTCTGGATCTGGGCAGCGCACCTGCCGGGTAACCAGCGGTCCCGGCTGCTGCGAGCTGGCGCCTGCAGTATGGCGGTGTTCCTCGCCGTGTTCACCGGGATCACCGCGATCTCCGGCGTGGGGCTGGGCTGGATCCCCGCCCTCGATACCCCATCGCTGATCGTAAACTGGATGTCCCTGCCTACCGCGGCGGGCGAGCTCAGCCACGTGATGGTGTCGCCGTTCGTCGAGGTGAGTGAGCGGCCGTTCGTGCTGGTGTTCCGGGTGCTGGGGATGGCGGTGTTCCTGGCCGTCTTCGGCTGGCAGTGGTGGCTGGCCAGGGATGGTGGACCACAGACGGTCCGCCGCGCGGCGATCGCACTGCTGTGGGGGACTCTGCTGGCCCCGGCCACCCTACCCTGGTATTTCAGTTGGGCACTGGCGCTCGGCGCGGTCCTGACCTTGCCCCGCCGGTTGCTCGGATGGGTCGTCGTGGGCTCGATCTGGATGGCGCTGTGCACCTACCCCACCGGCGAGGCCGCGTTCGGTTCATGGTCCTACCAGCTTGGCCTGGTGGCCGTGTCACTGACCGGGGGGAGCGCCTTGCTCAGGAAGGATCCACTGAGCCTGCGAAGGCGGGCACCCGCCGTCAGTGCGGCTGCGCCTCAGCAGGCAGCGGCGACTCGATGAGTCGCGAACTCGACGCCGCGGGCATCACCGAGCCCGCGCTGCGCGCCTCGTACGCCCGCTGCCGCGAACTCAACGCCGCACATGGCCGGACCTACTTCCTGGCAACCCGGCTGCTGCCGCCGGGACGACGGCCGGGGATCCACGCGCTGTACGGGCTGGCCCGCTACGCCGACGAGATCGTCGACGATCTCTCCGACACCCGGCCCTGGCAACAACGCCTCGCTGAGCTGGACATCCTGGCCGACCAGCTGCGGGAAGGACTGGCGCGGGGTCACTCGGATCATCCGGTGCTGGGCGCACCGGTGCACACGGCGGTGCGTTACCAGATCGCGGCCCAGCACTTCACCGACTTCATGCTCTCGATGCGGATGGATCGGCCGGTTGAGCAGGGTGGAATGGCCGGGTACCGGAGCTTCGACGAGCTGGCCCGTTACGTGCACGGCTCGGCGGCGGTGATCGGGCTGCAGGTGCTGCCGATACTGGGCACCGTGGTCCCCCGAGAGCGGGCCGAGCCGCACGCCGCCGCCCTGGGGGTGGCGTTCCAGATCACCAACTTCCTCCGCGACATCGGGGAGGATCTCGACCGGGGGCGGGTGTACCTGCCCGCCGAGGAGCTGGCGTCCTTCGGGGTGGACCGGGAGCTGCTGAGGTGGTGCCGGCGCACCGGGAACCCCGATCCCCGGGTACGCCGATCACTGGCCTACCTGGTCGCACGCACCCGGGCGATCTATCGCAGGGCGGCCCCGGGGATCCCGATGCTCGCTCCGGGCTCCCGGGCCTGCGTAGCCACGGCGTTCCGCCTCTACGGCGGCATCCTCGATGAGATCGAGGCCGCGGGTTACCACGTCCTGTCCCGCCGCGTCGCGGTGCCACGTCATCGCCGGCTCGCGGTGGCACTGCCCGGGCTGAGCCGGGCGCTCGTCGCCCGGGCCTTGAGCTAGGCACCCGCCAGCCGGTAGACACGTCGGGCGTTACCCGCGCCCACCATCGCGATCACCCTCGCGGCATCGGCGGCCGACCACTCCCCGGAGTCCACCCACTCCCCCAGGACGCGGGCCATGGCGTTACGCCACAGCTGGGCGCCGAGGAGGTGCAGCTCAGCGGGGCCCCAGGCATCTGAGGAGAACAGCACCTTGCCGAAGGGCGCTACTTCCAGAGACTCAGCCACCACCGCGCGGGACCGTGCGCCGGTGTAGTTCACCGCCAACCCGACGTCCAGGTACACGTGCGGGAAGGCGTGCGCCAGGTAGCCGGCGGTGCGGTGGTAGGGATAGCAGTGCAGCAGCATCACCGGTGTCCGGCGACCCTGCACCCGGCGAAGAAAGTCGGTCATCAGCGATGGGTCGCCGCGGTGCAGGGTCAGATCGGGATCCCCCAACCCGACGTGAAACTGCAAGGGCAACCGCTGATCGATGCCCACCCACAGCAGGTGACGCAGCAGAACCGGATCGGTCAGGCGCATCTCGCCCGCACCCTGCTGTCGCAGCCATCGTCCGGCCGCACCGCGCACCTCACCGGGTCCCGGTGGGTCGGGGTCGAAGTCCAGGCCGTGGCGGTAGGCGATGACGGACTTGAGTCCCACCGCGGAACTGGCGCGCTGTTCCAGCCTCGCGGCGAACCGGTCAGCGAAACCGGCTGCGCTGACGCCGCTGGCCGCCACCTCCTCGGCGACGGATTCCAGGCGCACGATCTCGGCTGCGCACGATCCGGATGCGGATGCCATCTCCATGACGCTGAGAACCTGGTCAGCGCGGTACCCACTCTCCACCAGGAACCATTCGACACCGCTAGCCGCCAGCAGCCGCTGGGTCGATTCCCGGGCACCGAGCTCCCGTCGCCGGGCGAGGTAGGTCTCAGCGGGGGCATGCGGGGGCACACCGAGCACCGGGGCGCACCAGCGGCGAACCGCGAAACCCAGCTGTGAATCCAGCTGGGTCGTGCCCACCGGTGGCGGCCATGGCGACTCGCTGAAACCTGCAGCGAAGCTGCCAGCGTCCAGCTCGGTCACGACCGCGCCATGGACATGATGGTCCACCAGGCGCACGGCGTCGACGGTGGCCCGCAGCGCCTCTGTGCTGGTACCGGCTGCTGATGGAATCTCCGGAGCCTACCCGCACAAATGACGCATCATCGAGGCATCCATGTGGCATTCATGAGGCATTCACAGTTCGATCGGGAACGAAGTGCCGGGGGCTTACGGTGGCGGCATGACGATGCGCGGCGACTCCGATCCCGGTACGCCGGCCGGAGGTGGGGACGCGGACCTCTCGGTGATCGGTTCGATCCTTGCCGACCGGAGCCGGTGCAAGATCTTGCTCGCGCTCGCCGATGGGCGCGCACTGCCAGCCAGCATGCTGGCCGGCGAAGCCGGAGTGAGCGCGGCGACCACCAGCGCTCACCTGCACAAGCTCTGCGCGGCCGGATTGCTCGAGGTGTTTCCCCAGGGGCGTTACCGGTACTACCGATTGGCGGGGGACGAGGTCGGACGGTTGATCGAGATTGTGGCCCGGTTCTCCCCCACCCAGCCCGTCCGCTCGCTGCGCGAAGGAACCAGGGCGCACGCTATCCGGTTGGCACGCTGCTGCTACAACCACATCGCCGGCCGCCTCGGGGTCGCCATCACCGCGGCGTTGATCGAACGGGGTTGCCTCACCGGAGGCGATGGCAGCGCCGACCTCGGCGGGGTTCACCGTGGCCGGCTCGCGGGCGGAGTCCGAGACGAGATCGCCTACCAGCTGACCGGGGTTGGTCGCAGCACGCTCGGCGAGCTCGGCGTGATCCTGCCGGCCGAGAACACTGTGCGCTGCTGCGTGGACTGGACGGAACAGCGCCACCACATCGCGGGGCAGTTGGGACGCGCACTGCTGGACGCATTCACTGCCGCCGGCTGGCTTCGCCGCGCTGAGCGCTCCCGAGCGTTGATCGCAACCCAGGCCGGCAAACGTAGCCTGCACGCGCACCTGGGCCTGCACTGGCCGCCCGCGGCGGTCAGTGCAGCTCCACCTGCCCCGTCGCGCCGTGGACCGTGATCTGCTGACCGGTACTGACGCGCAACGTCGCATCGGGCACGCCGACCACCGCGGGGATGCCATACTCGCGGGCGACCACGGCGCCGTGCGAGTTGGCGCCACCCATCTCCATGACCAGCCCACCCGCGGTGAGAAACAGCGGGGTCCACCCGGGATCCGTCGATGGTGCGACGAGGATCTCCCCCGGCTCGAGAGAGGCGCCCACCGGGTCGAGCACTACCCGCGCCGCCGCCGTAGCCGTGCCTGCGGAGGCGGGCGTGCCGATCAGCCGACCCTCGACCGGTGATTGGGCAGCATGATGGCTCGAGCCGGCGACGGCCTCGGGCTGGGTGCCATCGGAGAGCATGATCCGGGGCACCTGCCGCCGCCGCAGTTCGCGCTCGTAGTCATCGCGGTTCCGGGCGACGATCGCGCGGAGATCAGCACCCGCGAGCGCGGCCCGGACCTGGATCAGATCGAGGAAGAAGATGTCGTCCCGTTCGGCGATCGACCCAGCGGTGGAGAGCTCGGTGCCGATGATGGCGAGCTGTTCCCGGGCATGTGCCAGCACGCGGACCAGGTAGTCCTTGTGGGTCTCCCGCATCCCGGCCAGCTCCCGCACCCGACCCAGCGCGACGCGCAGGGCAGCGGCCCGTAGCCGGCTGCGACGTCCCACTCTGGTGACGATCCTGGTCACCGTCGCCTCGGCGGCGCGGGCACCACGGGCGAACTGCGCGTCCGGAGCCAGCCCGGGATCGGCCAGCCGCAGGTAGTTGGCCAGCACACCGAGAACGTAGGTCGGGTCATCGGACCACCGGGGCATGCCCAAGTCGATCTCGGCGACCGCGCGGTGCCCGTGCCGGCTCAGAAACTCCACCAGCCCCTGCTGCAGCGCAGGCGGCAACTCGTGGCGGTGGTAGCGGGCCGCCAGCGCGGCCGGGGTGTCCCCTCCCAGCGCACCGGCGGCTGCGGCCTCAGCGCGGATCCTGCTCACGAGAGCCCACAGCTCCAGGTCCATCTCGGTCGTGACGTTGTGCGCCAACCCGCGCAGTACCTCGTCCCACTCCCCGGAACCCGCCGCGTCCCGGGCGAGCTTGCCGGCCAGTGCGAGCGCCAGGAACCCGGCAGCCGCCGCCGGAGTGACGGTCGGCATGATCGGGACGATCTCGGTGGCCAGTAGCCGCTGGACATGCTCCAGCCGCTGGTTGCTGGTCACCCCAGCCGGCACCGCGAGCAGCGAACCCAACTGCCTACCGATCCGGTCGACTCGCCGCCGGGCGGCCAGCGGCGAGACCAGCGCCTGAGCGATCCGTATCGGGATCCGGAAGCGAACGGCGACGGCAAGCACCTGCCGCAGGAATGGCCACCGCGCGGTGCTGTGCACGGCAAAGCGGGGATCGTCACGCAGCTGCCGGAGCACCACCGCCGACCGAGCTTCCATCACATCGAGGATCCGGGGCACCAGCACCCGGCCGATCCGGCTACGCAGCACCGGGGTGACGTCAATGAACGGCCGTCCTCCGGCGTCCACCAACGACGGCGGCCCCGCGACCGGGTCAGCCACCACAGAACCGAATACCAGCTCGGCTCCACAGGAGGCGAACAACCGGAACGCCGCGATGCCCATCGGGGTCACCGGGCGGGTGAGCCCTTGCGCGAGGCTGACACAGAAATAGACCCGCACAGTGCCATCAGGTGCCGGAGGTAGCGGGTACAGCGTGGTGATCGGCCGGGCCTGGGTCAACCACAGCGCGCCGGCACTGTCCAGCGCCCATTCGACGTCCTGCGGGGCGCCATAGTGTGCCTGGACCCGCCGGCCCAGCGCGGCGAGTGCCCGGATCTGATCGTCGCTCACGCAGGGCTGCCCGGCATCCGCCGGGCGCGCGAGACGCTCGGTGCCACCGCCCGGCAATGATCGGATGAGTACCCGCTTGTCGCCCAGTCGCCGCAGGAGGATCACGCCGTTGTCGTCGATGACGAAGTGGTCAGGATTGACCGCGCCGGACACCACCGCCTCACCCAGGCCTGGGCTGGCATCGAGAACGGTGTGCCCGCGATGACCGCTCACCGGGTCCGCGGTGAACAGCACCCCGGCTACCTGCGGCTCGATCATTCGCTGCACCACCACCGCCAGGCTCACTCCTGCGTGATCGATGCGGTTGGTGTTTCGGTAGCTGACCGCCCGGTCGGTCCACAGCGAGGCCCAGCACCGGCGCACCGCGTCGAGCACCGCGTCTGAGCCGACGATGTTGAGGAAGGTGTCCTGCTGGCCGGCGAAGCTCGCCCACGGCAGGTCCTCCGCGGTCGCCGAGGACCGCACCGCCACCGGCACGCCCTCCCCGAGGGCGCGGTAGGCGTGATCCACCGCGTCGGCGATGCCCGCGGGCACCGGCGCGGCGAGAATCCGGGCGCGGGCCCGCTCCGCAAGCACCGTGGCATCCTGCGCCGGCTCGTCGGTGTCCACCGCTAGATCCGCCGCCACCTGCCGGTAAGCCGCGGTCGTGACGCAGAAGCCCGGCGGGACCGGGAAGTTCGCGTGGATGAGCTCACCGAGGTTCGCCGCCTTGCCGCCGACCACCGGCAGTGACTGCGCATCGAGACAGCCGAGGTCGAGAATGAGCTCCTGGTCGACGGAACCGGATCGCGTTGCGGTGGTCATACCAGACGGTAACCTCGCCGCAGCCAAATCTCAACACTTGATGAAATAAGTCGAGCTGGTCCGCCTCCTGGCCGATCGGGATGAGATCCATGGTGATTTGACTTCAAGCCAGCCTGAAGCAGCAAGCTGGATACATGGACGCTTCATCGACCGTCGCCAATCACCATGCCGACCATCCAGGCTTCGCCGGAGTGGGCGGGTTACTCATCGGGCTGATCATGAGCGCCGCCGGCGGCGCGGTCGCCCGCCTGGTGGCCGATCTGGCCTCGGTATCAGGCACTGATCAGGTGATCGACATCGGTTGCGGGCCAGGCACCGCCGCCCGCGAGGCCGCCCGCCGCGGGGCGAGCGTGACCGGCGTCGATCCTGCACCGGTGATGCTCCGGCTCGCGCGAGCCCTGACTCGCGACCGATCGCGGCTGTCCTGGACCGAGGGCACCGCGGAGGATCTGCGGCTACCGGACGGCTCGGCCACGGTCGCCTGGTCGCTGGCCACGGTGCACCACTGGCGGGACCTCACCGCCGGGCTCGCCGAGTGCAAGCGGGTGCTCAGCCCTGGCGGTCGGTTCCTTGCGGTCGAGCGCCGGAGTCCTCCCGGTGCCACCGGACTCGCCAGCCACGGCTGGACCGAGGAGCAAGCCGAGAGCTTCGCGTCCCAGTGCCGCAGCGCCGGCTTCGACGACGTTCACGTGGAGCGTCACCAGCCTGGCCGGCGCCCGCTCTACGTGGTCGCGGCTATCCGTCCCGCCCATGGAGATGCCGCCGGCTCGGCCTGACGATCCTCCGCGACTGACAGCGATCACGGGGGCGTTGGACTGATCCCATCAAGCAGTGCCCGTACGATTTCGGTCGCGAAATCCACCTCGCTTTCCGGCTGCAATGCTCCTGCGGGAGCCTCGGACGCGAAGAAGAGGTCGAGGAACGCCCGGTGGAAGCAGGCACCGATGAGCAGCGCGGCGGCTGCGTTCGGGTCGATGTCAGGTGACACCCGGCCGAGGCTCTGCTCGAGGCTCAGGTAGGCCGCGAGGTGCTGCGTTGCCTCGTGGGGTCCTGCGGCGTCGAGCTCGAGTCTGCGACGATGCGTTACCAGCAGCTCTGGGCTGGCGAACAGGGATGCCGCCATCGGGAAGGCCTGGCGGTAGAAGAGCACCGCGACCCTGGCCACCTCCTTCAGGTGTTCGACCGGCTCACCCTCACCCGCGCGGCTCGGTAGCTGGACCAGCGCATCGGACAGGCGCGGGGCGCGCTCGCGCAGCACGCGGATGAAGATCTCCTCCTTGTCCCGGAAGTGCTTGTACAGCGCCGCCTCCGAGCAGCCCGCCTCGCGCGCGATCTCCTTCGTCGTCGTGCGAGTGAGACCCACGGTGCTCATCAGGTGGGCAGCGGCATCCAGGATGCGCGAACGCGTGCGAGCGCCGCCGGTCAACGGTGGTGAGGCAGCGTCTCGGATCACTGCGCCAGTATAGCTTGACAGGTGTGTGAGCATTCACTTACCTTTCTGGTTGGTAAGTATTCACCCACCCCGAGGCGAGGACCCATGAAACTCACTGTTCTCGGTGCAACAGGAGGTGTCGGGCGGCATCTCGTCACCCACGCTCTGGCGGACGGGCATGACGTCACCGCCGCGGTACGCGACCCGGCGCGGCTCCCCGAGCGGCACCCGAACCTGTCAGTCAGGCGTACGGACGCGCTCGACGCTGCCTCGGTGAAGGAAGCCGTCGAGGGAGCCGATGCCGTGCTGTCCGGCATCGGCACGGCCGATCGCCACGACCCGCACAAGCCCGCCTCCACCTCGGCCCGGGCCGCGGTACAGGCGATGGTCGCCACCGACGTGCGGCGGATCATCGTGGTGAGCGCCGCCCCGCTCAACCGCTCCGGAGCGGGGCAACCGCTGCTCGCGCGCCGGGTGTTCTCACCGCTGTTATGGGCGATCCTCCAGGAGGTCTACCTCGACCTCGAGCTGATGGAGCGCATCCTGCGGGACAGCGGCCTGGACTGGACATCGGTACGCCCGCCCAAGCTGCTGAACAAGCCCGGCCAGGACCGCTACCGCTACGCGGTCGAAGCAGACCCCGGCGGCCGCACGATCTCGCGGGCGGATGTGGCGCGGGCCATGCTGGACTTCCTCACCATCCCGGAGACGGTCGGCCACGCAGTCGGCATCAGCCGGTAGCCTGAGGTGCCTGCATGCCACCCGTTCCATGCTCGGGTTTGGCGCTCACCCCCGGAAGCGAGACTGACCTACCGATGCTCGACCGCGCGGTCATCGATGCCCTGTTCCCCGCTGACCTGCCCGAACCTGAGCACTGGGAGCAGCGCTACCCGCCACGGCAACTCCCCGCAGGCGCCCAGGTCACCCGGTTCGGCCCCTCACCGACCGGGTTCGTGCACATCGGCGGGATCCACGTGGCCACCATCGACCGCGACATCGCACAGCACTCCGGTGGCGTCTACCTGGTCCGGGTGGAGGACACCGACCAGTCCCGCGAGGTCGAGGGCGCCCTGGCCCAGTTCGCCCGCGCGTTCGCCTACTTCGGCATCCCCCCCGACGAGGACGACGAGTACGGCCGTTACGGCCCCTACCGCCAGTCCGCCCGGGAGCGTATCTACCTCAGCTATGTGCGCGAGCTGCTGCACCGGGACGCGGCCTACCTGTGCTTCGCCACCAAAGAAGATCTCGCCGGCATCACCGCCAGCCAGCAGGCCGCGAAGATCCCCACCGGTTACTACGGACCGTGGGCGCTGTGGCGCGACGCCGATCCGGCCGCTGTGCAGGCCAAGCTCGCCCAGGGCAGCCCCTACGTGGTGCGCTTCCGCGCTCCCGACGGCACCGACGGGCAGCGGGTCCGCTTCACCGACGCCATCCGGGGCGAGCTGGAACACGAGGCCAACCGCAACGACACGGTCATCCTGAAATCGTCCGACCAGGCGCCTCGGCTGCCGACCTACCACTTCGCGCATGCCGTGGACGACCACCTGATGCGCGTCACCCTCGTCATCCGCGGCGAGGAGTGGATCTCCTCGGTCCCCCTGCACCTGCAGCTGTTCGATGCCCTGGGTTTCCCGCCGGTCACCTACGCGCACATCGCACCGCTGATGAAGCAGATTCCCGGCGGGAAGCGCAAGCTGTCCAAACGCAGCGACCCCGAAGCCGGCGTCGACTTCTACATCGAGGCCGGCTACCCCGCCGAGGCCGTCCTGTACTACCTGCGGGGCCTGGCCAACGGGCGCCTCGCCGAGCTCCCGCTCACCCAGGCGCTCACCACCCCCATCGCGCTGGATCAGTGCGGGGTGGCCGGACCGCTGGTCGATCTGGTCAAGCTCGAGGACATCAGCGCCAACCACATCGCCACGCTGCCCGGGCACCAGGTCGTGGACGCCGTCCGCACCTGGGCCGGCCAGTTCGATCCCGAACTGGCCGAGGTCCTGGACGCGCAGCGCGATCTCGCACTGCGCGCGCTGGCCGTGGAACGCGATGGGGTCGACAACCCGCGCAAGGATCTCCGCAAGTGGTCAGATTTCCGACCCGCCTACGGCTTCTTCTTCCCGGAGTTGTTCTCCCCGCTTTCCGGGCCCGCTGATGACCGCCTCGCCCCGCTCAACGTCGACGCCACCATCGCCGCGGGCTTCGCCCACGACTTCGCCGACGGTTACCAGCATCTGGATGACCCCCAGGAATGGTTCAACCAGATCCGGGAGCTGGCGGCGAAACATGGCTTCGCGCCCAACGCGAAGGAATACAAGAAGAATCCCGACGCCTACCCCGGCTCCATCCGCGAAGCATCGCAGCTCGTCCGGGTCGCTCTCACCGGATCCACCCGCAGCCCCGACCTGCACGCCGTCGCCCAGGCGCTCGGTGCGCCCGAAGTGCTGCGCCGCCTGCATGCCCTGGCCGGCTAGCCCGGCGCCCGATGATCCCTTTCCTGCAGCGGGAGGCGGATCTGGAAGCGGGTGTCGCCCGGGGTGGACTGCAGTTGCAGGTCGCCGTGGTGCCGGTTGACCACGACCCGCCAGCTGACGTCGAGCCCGAGGCCGGTGCCCTGGCCGACCGGTTTGGTGGTGAAGAACGGCTCGAAGATGCGCTTGGCGATCCCGGCGGGAACACCCGGTCCGGTGTCCCCGATCTCGACCAGCGCGAACTCCCCGTCGCGGGAGGTACGGACGGTGAGGGTGCCGGACCCTTCCATGGCGTCGGCGGCGTTGTCGATGAGGTTGGTCCACACCTGGTTGAGCTCAGCCGGGTAAGCCGGAACGGCAGGCAGACTGCGGTCGTAGTCCTTGACGACCCGAACGCCCTCGCCCAGCTTGCGGGCGAGCATGACCAGCGTGGCGTCCAGGCCCTCATGCAGGTCGATGTCCCGGTAGGGGGCTCGATCCAGCTGGGAGTACTGCTTGGCGGCCGCTACCAGCGCAGTGATCCGGCTGGTGGCGTCCCCGATCTCCCGCACCAGGTTTTCGGTGTCCACGGTGTAGGCCAACCAGCGCAGCGCACCTTCCAGGGACTCCTCCGGCGCGGTACTGGCGACCTGCTCCAGGTCACCGACCCGCAGCCCGCCCGCCACGAACACCGGGGCCAGGTCCCAGCCCTGGGTCACGCCGTGGTCGTCGAGCCAGTCGGTCAGCTCGTCCTCCAGGTCACCGGCCTGCAGCGCGGTCAGGGTCGGCGCGCAGCGCCCAGCCGCCACGAACTGTTCTTGCAGGACGGTCAGCGTGCGCAGGGCCTCACGGTCGAGCCGGCCTTCGGCGAGCATCGCCAGCTTGTGCCGCATCCCGGCCAGCCGCTCGCGCAGCGTGTCCGCTGCCCGGCTGGCCGCGGCGGCGGGATTGTTCAGCTCGTGGGTCAGCCCGGCGGAGAGCTTGCCCAGGGCCAGCAGGCGCTCACGCTGCCCGACCAGCGCATTCGAGTTGGAGATACCGACGAACATGCCCTGCAACAGGTGCATGGCCATCGGGTACCAGCGGCGGAACACCTCGGTGAACTCGCGGGTCGGCAGGGCGAGTAGCCGGCACTCGCTCAGCGCCCGCACCGAGGCGGAATAGGTCTGCTCAACCTGGTCACCGAGGTAGAACTGGGTGGCTCCGAAGTACACCCCCCGCTGGTCGGTGCGGGTGATCTCGACGGGATCCCCGGCGATGACCCGGGTCATCTGCACCGCTCCCGAGAGCAGGACGAAGAACCCGCTGGCCTGCTCCCCCTCGGAGACGATGGTCTCGCCGTCGCTGGCGTGCAGCGGCTCCCCGTGCGTGCGGACCCAGTCCAGCTGGGCATCGGTCAGGTCGGTGAACAGGAACAGCTCGCGCAGCTCGGCACGAGACAGCCACGGCGTGGTATCGGTCACTGATCCTCCAGGTAACGATGCACCAAGGTCACGGCCATCGCGCCCTCACCGACGGCGGAGGCAACCCGCTTGACCGACTCGGCACGCACGTCACCGGCGACGAACACCCCGGGCAAGCTGCATTCCAGGTAGTAGGGGTCGCGTTCGAGCGACCATCCCGCCGGTCGGCGCCCATCGACCAGCAGGTCGGGACCGGAGCGGATGAACCCTCGGGTGTCCCGGGCGACGACCCCGTCCAGCCAGTCGGTCCGCGGGGCAGCGCCGATGAACACGAACAAGTGGCTGGAGATGACCCGGTCGATCTCGCCAGAGCGGGTGTGGCGCAGCGACACCGCCTCCAGGTGCTGCTCTCCGTGCGCCGCGGCGATCTCGGTGCAGGTCCGCACCGAGACATTGGCCAAGGAGGCGAGCTGCTGGATCAAGTAGTGCGACATCGAGCGCTCCAGCGAGTCACCCCGCACGAGCAAGGTCACCTGCCGAGCGTGGCGGGAGAAGAACACCGCGGCCTGCCCGGCGGAGTTGGCCCCACCGACCACGTAGACGTCCTGGCCCGCGCAGGCCGCCGCCTCCGTCATGGCCGAGCCGTAGTACACCCCCCGTCCGGTGAGCTCGGCGACGCCAGGCGCCTCCAGTGCACGGTAAGCGACACCGGTAGCGAGCACCACGGCGTGCGCGGCGATCTCGCTGCGGTCACCGAACCGCACCACCCGTGCCGATCCCCGGGCTTCGAGCCCCACCACTTCGCGAGCCGAGAGCGCCTCAGCGCCGAACTTCTGCGCCTGCCGGCGCGCCCGGTCGGTCAGCTGCGCCCCGGACACACCGTCCGGGAAACCCAGGTAGTTCTCGATCCTGGAGCTCTGCCCGGCCTGGCCACCGCTGGCTTGGCGCTCCACCAGTACGGTCCGCAGCCCCTCTGAGGCACCGTAGACGGCCGCGCCCAAGCCGGCCGGGCCCGCTCCGACCACGATCAGGTCGTAGAACTCCGCCGCGGGCTGGGTGGACAGCCCGACCGCGGTGGCGATCTCCGCATCGCTGGGATGCCGCAGGCTCTGCCCGTCGGGGGTGATCACGACGGGGATGTCCCGCTCGGTCATCCCGGCCGCGTCAAGCATCCGCAGGCCCTCGGGATCCTCGACGCTGTACCAGCGGTAGGGCACCGCGTTACGGGCCAGGAAATCCCGCGCCTGGTAAGACGGGGCCGACCAGCGATGACCGACGACCTTGGTCTGCTCGACGCTGATTTCCCCGATCGCCCGCCAGGTCTCTACCAGCGCGTCGACCACGGGATAGAGCTTCTCCTCGGGTGGGTCCCACGGTTTGAGCAGGTAGTGATCGACATCCACCACGTTGATCGCCTGGATCGCCGCGTCGGTGTCGGCGTAGGCGGTGAGCAGCGCCCGCCGGGCTCGCGGGAACAGGTCCATCGCCTGCTCCAGGAACTCAATCCCGTTGAGCTGCGGCATCCGGTAGTCGGCCAGGATCGCTGCCACCGGCTCACCCCGGCGCTTGATCTCCTTGAGCGCGTCCAGAGCATCCAGCGCTGAATCGGCCCTTACCACCCGGTAGTGCTCGCCGTAGCGGCGGCGCAGATCCCGTGCGACCGCGCGGGACACCCCGGGGTCGTCATCGACGGTCAGCAGCACGGGTTTGCCCACTTACCTCACTCCTGGGCGAGCGTGTCCGATGGGGCGTTCACCGATGATTCTTGGACTCACCCCTGCGCAAACGCCAGTGCTGGAACGCTGTATTTCCGCTCGACAACGGCTGCAGCATGGTTGCCCGAAATCACCGGTGCGGATCGCCGGTGCGGATCGGCAGCATCGCTCTGCGTGCGCCGAGTTCGACACCCGGGCTGTCCAGCCGCCATGCGAGAGCCATCACGTGAAACTCGGCGCACTGAGGGGAGCGCAGGTGCAGATCGGGGCGCACCAGCGACGAACACTTCCGCAAGGTGTACCTGCCAGTGAAAAAGAATGGCACCCGTACTAGGAGGTAAACGGGTGCCATTCTCGGGAAGTGGCGCGGTGACCACCCACTTCCACCGCGCCACCCGGCTGGACCCCACTGCCAACGGAGACCGCTGTACTCCAGCATTACCCGCCTGACCCGCATTCGAAACGCCACCTGGGTCGCACGTTGAGGCTCCGCTGCTCACACTGGTCGCAGACCCCGTGCCAGCAGCCGCGCCACGTAGGTCGCCAACTCCGCGGCGGTCCACGGGTAACGCTCCAGGACGAGCATCCGGGCACACGACTCGGAGACTGCGGCGATCAATTCTGCCACCACGGGAACCTTGCGATCGATGTCATCGATCTCGGCGGCCACCATGGATTGGCGGACCAGCGCGCGCAGTTGGCCCACCACCATCTCCCGCACCCGGCGGACCCGCTCCGCCACCGGAGATCCAGAGCCCCAGCCCGAGTCGAAGACCACCCGCCAGGAGTTGGGCGCCTGGCCGGCCCCGGTGAGAAAGGCGGTGAGCCCCGCAGCCAACACGGCTTCCACATTGTCGGAGACGAGGTTGCCGGGCAGGGACTGGGAGATCGCATCCAGCAGGCGGCGCTCCTCCCGGTCCAGCAGCGCGAGCAACAGCTCGTCCTTGCTGGCGAAGCACTCGTAGACCACCGGCTTGGTCACGCCCGCCGCGCTGGCCACCGCTTGCATCGACGTACCGCGGTAGCCGTGCTCGACGTACACCTCCAGAGCCGCGTCCAGGATGAGCGGCCGGCGCTTTTCCGGACCGAGGTGGGCGGCGCGAGCACGTCCGCCCCGACCTGCTCGGCTCGAGGCCAGCGGCACCACCTTCGGCTTCGCCACTTGACAAAGCTACCACGACGTAGGAAGTTCCTACTGGAGGGTAGGAATACCCTGAGGAGGTGGCCGGATGGCTGGCAGGCAGGTACACGATCCCGCCGATCTGGAGAAGTTCCGAGAACTGCAGCAACTGGCCTACGCAGCCACCCAATCAGTGGCCCAGACCCTGGAACCGGGGGTCACCGAGAAGCAGGCCGCGCGCCGGGTCCGTGACTACCTGCTCAGCCGCGGCGTGCAGGACTGGTTCCATACGCCCTTCGCCTGGTTCGGTGACCGGACCGCTTTCCGCGGTTTCCGGACTCCTCTCCACTTCTTCCCGACCCATCGCCGGCTCGCCGAGAACATGCCCTTCATCCTGGACTGCGCGCCGGTGCGGGACGGGTTCGTCGCCGACGTCGGGCACGCCGGTTGCCTGGGCACCAACCCGGGCTACAAGCAGTTGATGGACGACCTCTCAGCGTACCGGGAACTGATCGTCACCAGGGTGAACGACGGTGTACCGCTCCAGCAGATCTATCACGACGTCGATGCCCTGATCGCCCGCCAGGGCTACGACAACCGGCACCGGGTGTACCCGGGCCGGGTCATCGCGCACCAGGTCGGCAAGGTGCACTCGCGGCTGCCGAAATTCGTCGTGGGCGGTTTCGGCATCCGCTCCCTGCAGACTCTCGTCGGCGACCTGATCGTCGAACGGATGCACCACCGCTCGCCGCTCTGGGCCGACGGCGATATCTCCAACCATCCGGCGACTCCCGGCTTGTGGGCGGTGGAACCGCACATCGGTCTCCGCGATGTCGGGGTGAAATTCGAGGAGATCCTCGTGGTGAACGACAACGGTAGCGCTTACTGGCTTGACGATGATCTTCCACATGTACGCCACTGGCAGCGCTCCTCGGCCGCGTCATGAACAGCGACCTGACCAGCACCGATGGGGTGCTGCTCCGGGTACATGAGGCGGGCCGGCCCGGCGCCCCGGTAGTGATCTGTGTACACGGCTACCCCGACGATCACACCCTGTGGGACGGGGTGGTGGCCGAGTTGGCCGAGCAGTACCACGTGGTGAGCTACGACGTCCGGGGCGCCGGGGAGTCCGGCCACCCGCGCGGGCGCCAGGCCTACCAGCTCGACCAGCTCGCGCGCGATCTGCTGACCGTGGTCGATACGGTCAGCCCGGAGCGTCCGGTGCATCTGCTGGCCCACGACTGGGGCTCGATCCAGGCCTGGCATGCGTTGACCGGTCAGGTGCTGCGCGGCAGGGTCGCGTCGTACACCTCGATTTCCGGACCGTGCCTGGACCATGTGGGCCACTGGCTGCGGGCGCGGCTACGCCGGCCGACACCACGAAGGCTGCGCGAGCTGATCACTCAGCTGGTGTCGAGCTGGTACATCACGTTCTTCCAGCTACCACTGCTGCCGGAGCTGGCCTGGCGTGCCCGGATTCCTCAGCGAGTGATCGCCCTGCTCGGCAGCGAGTCGGCGCCGCCGGCAGTCGATGGGGTGCGCGGCCTGCAACTTTACCGGGCGAACATGCTCCCGAGGTTGGCCCGACCCGAGGCCCGGCCAACCGAGGTCCCGGTCCAGGTCCTGGCACCGCAACGGGATCCGTTCGTCTCCAGCGCGCTGCAGAGCGACATCGGGCGGTGGGCGAGCAACCTCGCGGTTCGCGAACTCCCCGGCGGGCATTGGCTGCCGCGCACCCACCCCCATGTCGTGGCGCGCTGTGCACGCGAGCTGATCGAGCACACCGAGGGTGGCCCGGAATCTCGCGCGCTGCGCCGAGCCCGCCGCGCCGGTCCCCGCCGCGCCCGCTTCGAGGACAAGCTTGTCGTGATCACCGGCGCGGGCAGCGGCATCGGCCAGGCCACCGCGCTCGAATTCGCCGAGCACGGTGCCGAGGTGGTGGTCACCGACATCAATCACGACGCTGCCGAGCACACCGCCCAGCTGGCCGGCGCGGTGGGCCGCCCGGCGAACGCGTACACCGTGGACGTCTCCGATGGTGGTGCGGTCGAGAAATTCGGCACGCTGCTGCGCGAGCGGCACGGCATCCCGGACATCGTGATCAATAACGCCGGCATCGGGGTGGCGGGGCCTTTCTTGGACACCACGGTGGCCGAGTGGGAGCGAGTCATCGACGTGAACCTGTGGGGCGTCATCCACGGTTGCCGGGTGCTGGGCGGTCTGCTGGTCGAGGGCGGTGCGGGCGGCACCATCGTGAACATCGCCTCCGCGGCCGCCTACCTCCCGACGCGAGCGCTGCCGGCATACGCCACGACCAAGGCCGCGGTGCTCGCGCTGAGCCAGTGCCTGCGGGGAGAACTCGCCGATGCCGGCGTCGGGGTCGTGGCGATCTGCCCAGGTTTCGTCAATACCAACATCACCAGCACCACCCGGTTCGTCGGCCTCGGGGCCACCGAAGAGCGCTCCGCCCGCCAGCGTGCGACGCAGATGTACCACCGGCGCAACTTCACCCCGCGCCGGGCGGCGCGGGCGATCGTGCGCGCGGTGGAACGCAACACCGCCATCGCCCCGATCACCATCGAGGCCAAAGCCGGGTTGATCGCCTCCCGGCTGACGCCAGGGCTGCTCCGCGCCATGGCCCGGACCAACCTGACACCCCGATAACACCCCCCCGGAAGGAGATCTCGGATGTTGCGCCGCCGCACTTCCTCGGGAACCACGAGTCCCAAGAATGTCCACAACCTCGTGCTGGAACCACGGAACGTCGCCTTCGACTGGACCAACCTGCCCACGCACTGGGTGCCGGGTAAGCCCTTCGTCACCCACACCATCAACGTGCTGCACCTGCTGCTACCAGCCGGCGAGGAGTGGTTCGTCGATGTGTTCACCCAGGCCCTCCCATTGATCAAGGACGACAAGCTGCGGGAGGAGGTGCACGGGTTCATCGGCCAGGAGGTCATCCATGCCCGTTCGCACCAGGGCGTGCTCGACCACTGGAAAGCCAAGGGCATCGATACCGATCCCTACGTCCGGCAGATCCACTGGATGTTCGAGAAAGCGCTCGGCGACCGGGACCTGATCTCCAAGCGGCGCGAGGAGTGGCTGGTCGAACGCCTGGCCATCATCGCCGCGATCGAGCACATCACGGCCCTGCTGGGCAACTGGGCGCTCAACTCCCCCGCGCTCGACGCCGCCGGTGCCGACCCGACCATGATGGATCTGCTGCGCTGGCACGGCGCCGAAGAGGTCGAGCACCGGGCAGTCGCCTACGACCTGTTCACCCATCTCGACGGCCGTTACCTGCGCCGGGTGCGGGGGATGACGGTCACCTGGCCGATCATGCTGTGGCTGTGGGCCCGGGGCGTGGTGTTCTTGATGCGCACCGACCCGGAACTCAGCGGCCGGCGCCGCAAGGCTCGCTGGCGGTACTACTTCCGGGCCAGCCGAAGGCACCTGCTGCCGCCGGCGAACGAGCTCGTCCGGGGCGTACTGCGGTACCACCGGCCCGGCTATCATCCCTCGCAGGAGTTCTCCACCAGCCAGGCAGTCGCCTACCTGGCCAGCTCTCCTGCGGCGACCGCTGCGACGGTGTGACATGGACGCCGACCGGATGGACGCCGATCACTCCGTCCCACCGGATCTCCGGGGCCGCCCCCGGCCCGACCGGATGTTCGGCGTGCTGGGAAAGCTGATCACCAGCCTGGAGTGGATCAGTAGCGGTGCCTACATCCGGCGCCGGCCACCCCGGCAGGTGGACCGCACCCTGAACCTCGTGGTGGACGAGGTCCGGATTGAGGCGGATGACGCACGCAGCTTCCGGCTGGTCACCGCGGATCGGGCGGAGCTGCCCCCTTGGCAGCCAGGCAGCCACCTCGAAGTGCGGCTGCCCTCGGGGCGGCGCCGGCATTACTCGCTGTGCGGCGATCCGGCCGACCGCCGCAGCTACCGGATCGCGGTGCGGCGCCTGGCCAACGGCAACGGCGGCTCGCGAGAGATGCATGACTCGATCCAGCAAGGTAGCGGGCTCACGGTGCGCGGTCCCCGCAATGCCTTCCCCCTGGCGGGGGCGGCGGGGTACCTGTTCATCGCGGGCGGTATCGGCATCACGCCGATCCTGCCGATGGTCAAGCTGGCGGCGGCCGTGGGCGCGCAGTGGCAGCTCGTGTACACCGGACGCTCACGAGCCTCCATGCCGTTCCTGGACGAGCTCAGCGCGCTGGACCCTGACCGAGTGCGCGTGCGGCCCTACGACCAGTACGGGTTCCCCTCGGGTGCTGAGTTGCTCGAGCACGCAACCCAGGGCGCCGCTGTGTACTGCTGCGGCCCGGCACCGATGCTCGCCGGCGTTCGCGAGGGTTTCGCCACCAGCGCGGCGGCTGCGTTCAACTTCGAGCGGTTCACCGCAGCGCCCATTGTGGACGGCGTTCCCTTCGAGGTCGCTTTGGAGCGCAGCAACCGGGTGCTCACCGTGCCGGCCGACCAGTCCGCGCTGGAGGTGATCCGGGACGCGGTGCCCGATGTCGCCTTCTCCTGCCAGCAGGGCTTCTGCGGGACCTGCCGGACCCGGGTGCTCTCCGGCGAGGTCGAGCACCGGGACCGGGTGCTCACCCACGCCGAACGCGTTGAATCGATGACGATCTGCGTGTCCCGAAGCCGTGGTGGCCGGATCGCCCTCGATATCTAGGGCAGATCTAGTGCCCGTTTAGTGGACTGTCACCAGATCGACGACGAAGACGAGGGTCTCACCAGGCTTGATGACACCGCCCGCCTCGCGGTCGCCGTAGGCCAGGTGCGGCGGGACGGTGAGCCGGCGGCGGCCGCCAACCCGCATCCCCACGATCCCGTCGTCCCAGCCCTTGATCACGCGACCGGTGCCGAGCCGGAACTCCAGCGGGTTGCCGCGATCCCAGGAGGCGTCGAACTGCTTGCCCGTGGAGTGTGCGACACCGACATAGTGCGCCCTGATCTGCGAACCGACGACGGCCTCTGGTCCCTCGCCGACCACCTGATCCTCGATTACCAGATCAGCCGGTGCCGGCCCCTCGGGGACCTCCACGGTGGGGCGGGTGGGCTCACTCACGTCATCCTCCTCAGCACCTCATCGACGTTGGTAGGCCCTTATCTTGGCAGCACCCTGGTGCACGGCTGCCGGAGGAGGTTCAGCGCAGCCGCCGGATGTCCTTGCGGAGACCGCTGCTGGGCAGGGGTGGTAGGGACGAAACCACCCCTGCACCAGCAGCACGCCCGCGATCGGCGGTAGTGATCCACGTGCCGACTCAGTGGCTGCCGTTGACTCAGTGAACGCCTGCGCCGCCGGCAGCGGCCTTATGGAGATCGCCACCGATGGCGGCGAGGCTCACGGCGTTGAGCCCGACGCCACCCGTTCCGGCGCCTCCAGCACCGGCCTGGCCACCGTTTCCACCTCCACCGGCGCGGAAGGTGGACAGGACGGTGCGTGCCGGCAGCAACTCCACGTGCTGGCTGTCGATCTCGGCGAAGCTCAGTGCGTCAGACATCCGGATCCTCCTCCTAGTTTGCCCCCACGGGCCGGACAGAAAAATCGAATCGACTCCCTGTGCCAATTCGGCTCACTGCACACCATGGGCCAGGGCGGCGCGGAATGAAAACATGCAAGAACCCTTAAAACCGCCGCGGCATCACCTAGCTGGAAACACCGATTTCCGGCTGCCTAACCGGCCACGGCGCGGGTACCTACCGCCCAGGAACACACGTACGCGCCAACGGCGTTGTCCCAGGACCGGCCGTGATCCCGCGCTGGGAGACGGGTCCGGCCGAGCCCGTCGCCGGGCAACCGGGGTGGTCACCACGGGGGCATTCGACTGGCGACTACCTAGTTTCCGGCTGCACCGGCTACAGAGCGGTGTTCTCCGTTGCACGGAGGGTGCGGGTTTCCGGCCCGTTCGCAGCATGCGCGGCGCGGGGAACGCTCACAGTCTCAGTAGCCCCGCATCCGGGCCGGGGTCACGCCGCCCGTACCCGGGCTGATCCAGCCTCACCATCACCACCTGCGTAGAGTTCTGTTATGCCGCACGTGCGAATCGGCACCCGCTCCAGCCCGATGGCGCTGCACCAGGCCGAGCAGGTGGCCGCAGCGTTGGAAGCGCTGGACCCGGCAGTCAGCACCGAGCTGGTCAAGATTACGACCAGCGGTGACCAATGGATGGGTGACCTGGCCAAGCTCGGTGGTAAGGGCGCGTTCGTCCGCGAGATCGACCGCAACCTCATCGATGGCGCGGTCGATCTCGCGGTGCACTGCCTCAAGGACATCCCTGGTGACGTCCCCTCGCCCGAGGGGCTGAGCTTCGCCGCCTACCTCCCCCGGGAGGACCTCCACGATGCGGTCATCTCCCGCAGTGGCGCCACGTTGGCCGAACTACCTCCGGGCGCTGTCGTCGGCACCAGCGCGGTGCGCCGGGCCGCCCAGCTCCGGCTGCACTACCCACACGTGGAGATCGCGCCGTTACGGGGCAACGTCAACACCCGCCTGATGCGGCTGGACGAGGGCCACTTCGACGCGATCGTGGCTGCGGTCGCCGGCCTGCACCGGGTCGGCGAGGCCGGCCGGATCACCGAGACCCTGCCGTTGCAGACGATGTGCCCGGCGATCGGAGCGGGCATCATCGCGTTGCGGTGCCGCAGCACCGATGCCAGGGTCCGCGCGCTGAGCGCCCAGCTCAACGACGCCGAAACCGATCGGCACGCGACTGCCGAACGCGCGATGCTGCACGCCCTGCAGGGGCACTGCAACTCCCCCATCGCCGGCTATGCCAGTACCGAACCCACGAGCCGGCTGGCCCTGCGTGCCACCGTGTTCAGCCTTGACGGCAGCCAATGGCTCGACTCCCACCACTGGGGAGTGCCCGAGGAGCCCGCGGCCCTGGGCTACTTCGTCGGCGCCGACCTGCTGCGCCAGGGTGCTCGCGCGATCATCGACGCCATCGCGCACTGACGCGATGAGCTGCCCCCGCCGTAGTGCGTGAGGCCCACGACGAGCACCAGGACTGAGCCCGCGCGCTGGGCGGATCTGCTCGCACGAGCACACGCGCTCGGGTGCGGCGGCCGGCGAATCCTCGGAATTACCGGACCACCCGGAGCAGGGAAGTCGACGCTGGCCCATCGGCTGGTCGAGGCGGTGGGCCAGACTGCGGCGCTGATCGGGATGGACGGCTATCACCTGGCGCAGGCCGAACTGGAACGGCTGGGCCGCGCCGGGCGCAAGGGCGCCCCGGACACCTTCGACGGGGCCGGTTTCGTCGCTCTGCTGCGCCGGCTGCGCACCCCCGGCACCGACACCGTGTACGCCCCGAAGTTCCAGCGCGCGATCGAGGAGCCGATCGCGGGCGCGGTCCCAGTGCCACCTGATGTCAAGCTGATCGTCACCGAGGGCAACTACCTGTTGCTGGCGGCCCCGCCGTGGTCTGCCATCCGCGGGTTGCTGGACGAGGTGTGGTTTCTCGCTCCTGATGAGGGGACCCGCCATCGGTGGCTGATCGCCCGGCATCGCCGGTTCGGCCGGACCGCGGAACAGGCGGCGCGGTGGGCCACCGGCAGCGACCAGGACAACGCCCGCCTGATCGTGCCGACCGCGGATCTCGCAGATCTCATCCTGGACCCCGCACAACTGCACTGAGCGGCGCGCCAATAACGCAGACCGTCGTCGCCACCATGATCGTGGTTTGTGAGCGTTGAGCGACACGAAATGTCGTTTACGGCACACAGACCACGATCACGGTGGCCAGGCCTCGACTACCAGCCAGGACACCGGCCCCGCTGCCATGACGACGGTGCTGGATCGCAGGAAAGTCCTGACGAGGATGCCCCTCAGAGAGCGGAGAAAGGATCCTGATCGCGTTCCCATGACCGATGCGAGATTCCTACGAAATAGGTGATCCCGAAAACATCCCTACTCTCCACGACCGCCAAAGAAACAATGTGCAATCCTGTCCCAGAATCCTCCAACCCGCGGCGAGCGAGCACGCCTCGAGTGACGCAGCCGATCAAGTCTGTGCCCACCCACAACCCGGCGCACGCGCACCATCGCCCCAGGTCGCCGGGGATACGCGGTGCGCAGGCACTGGCAACGCACGGTGCGCCGGCGCGGGCACCACGGTCCTGAGCACCACCTAGGTAACCGAGTCCAGCGAGTAAGTACCGATAGACCATTCTAGTCAGTATTCATACGCCTTTCGGGTTACATTAGGTCTATTCTTCGGCCTACCTATCACCTAGTGTTACGATTACCGAGTCCGTAGCCCTGAATGAGGGGCCGTGGCAGGGGTGGATAGGCAAGGGGGGCCTGGCCGTGCTGGACAGAACCGTGGTTGCAGATCTGGTGCTCACGAGCTCGACATCAGCCAGCGCTGATGGAGCCGCACCCTAGGGCAACCATGACATCAGGCCACCGCCATCGGCGAGGGGCCTGATTTTCCGTCGCCGCGCCATCTGGCGGGCCCGGGTGGTCACCGAGGGGGATCACCCGGGTCACCCCAAGCCCGCACATCGACGACACGCGCACCACAGGTCAGGACCGGGGTGCGGGACGACCGGGCTAGCCCGCGTACAGGAGGACAGGGCCGAGGATGAGCAGGCTGCAAGACCGAGAGCTGGTTGTGGGTGTCACGCCTTTCGAGGAGCCCAACGCCCCCCTGGTGGTAGCGCTGGCACGCGCCGGTGCGGTGGGTGTGTTGGATCTGGGGCGGGACGCGCTCCGCGCACGGGCTGCGCTGGCGGACGTGCACCGGTGGTGGTCTGGTGGTTTCGGGGTTCGAGTGCCGGCTGGGTGCCCGTTGTCGCCGACCGACTTGCCCGAACAGGTCGAGATGATCGTGTGTGGGCCTGGCTCGGGGTGGTCAGCCGCGCCCGGGCGGCGGATGTTGATGGAGGTCGTCTCCATCGCCGAAGCCCGAGCAGCAGTCCGGGCGGGAGCGTCCGGGTTGGTCGCCAAGGGTGCTGAGGCCGGTGGTCGGGTGGGCACGACCTCGACGTTTGTGCTGTTGCAGCGGTTGCTGGCTGATCCAGAGATCTGCGTTCCGGTATGGGCGGCCGGAGGGATCGGCCCGCATACGGCCGCAGCAGCGGTGGCAGGTGGCGCCGCAGGGGTGGTGCTGGACGCGCAGCTCTCACTGGTGGCTGAGATGGAGTTACCGGGCGAGGTGGCTGCTGCCATCAGGGGAATGGACGGCAGCGAGACCGCAGTCGTCGGCGGGCACCGACTGTTTGCCCGCCCGGGTCTGCGCACCGGAGATCCGGAGACGGTCGCGAACCGGCTCGGAGCTCGGGACCTGGGCGCGTTACCGATGGGTCAGGACGGTGCACTGGCTACACCGTTGGCAGCGCGGTACGTGACCGCGGGGGGTGTCGTGGCCGCCACCCGCTCCGCGGTGATCGACCAGCTGCGTGGTGCCGCACCGGCCTCGCGGGGCGGGGGCTTGTCGGTGATGCAGGGACCGATGACCCGGGTGAGTGATCAAGCAGGGTTCGCCGGGGCGGTAGCGGCAGCCGGTGGGGTGCCGTTCCTGGCATTGTCGCTGATGAGCGGCGAGCAGGCTGGGGTGCTGCTGGAGCGGACCGCAACGTTGCTGGGTGAGCGGCCGTGGGGGGTGGGCATTCTCGGTTTCGTGCCACCGGAGCTCCGGCAGGCGCAGCTGGCCGCGGTGCACCGGGCACGGCCGCCCTATGCGTTGATCGCCGGGGGTCGCCCTGCGCAAGCTGCGCCGCTGGAAGAGGCCGGGATCCAGACCATGTTGCATGTGCCCTCGCCGGGGTTGTTGGATCTGTTCCTGGCCGAGGGTGCCCGGCGGTTCGTGTTCGAGGGCCGGGAGTGCGGTGGGCATGTCGGGCCGCGGGCCAGCTTCCCGCTGTGGGAGCTGCAGTTGCAGCGCCTGCTCAGCTACGACGACGCCCATGGCTGCGCCGCCGAGTCACACGTGCTCTTCGCCGGGGGAATTCACGATGAGCGGTCGGCGGCGATGGTGGCCGCACTGGCCGCTCCCCTGGTACAGCGTGGGGCACGGGTCGGGATCGTGATGGGAACCGCCTACCTGTTCACCGAGGAAGCGGTCACAGCGGGGGCGATCCAGCCGGGGTTCCAGCAAGCCGCGCTGGCGTGCGAGCGCACCGTGCTGCTGGAAACCGCCCCCGGGCACGCCACCCGCTGCGCGGACACGCCGTACGTACGCACCTTCACCGACACCCGGGACCGGTTGGTGGCCGCCGGAGTGCCGCGCGAGCAGATGTGGGGCGAGTTGGAACAACTGAACCTGGGCAGGCTGCGGATCGCCAGCAAGGGGCTACGCCGAGACGGCGAGGAGCTGGTCACGGTGGACGAGAACGTCCAGCACGAAGACGGCATGGTGATGCTCGGCGAGATAGCGACGCTGCGCCACGCGCCGACGACGATCGCCGAGTTACACACCCAGGTCACTGAGGGCGCAGCCGAGTTCCTCGCCACCCGGGTCGCCGAGCTCGAGCTGGATCCGACTCCGGCGCAGCGGTCCGCGACACCAGCGGCGCGGCCGTTGGATGTGGCGATCGTGGGGATGGCGGGGGTGTTTCCCGGTGC
>OBLV0100000088.1_pt1 | contig 36889 bp, 32 predicted proteins | sample 1520071 | NCBI WGS metagenome assembly OBLV01 (sample SAMEA3888446, study PRJEB22518) | metagenome | reverse complement strand
CGCAGCACCCGGGCGCGCGGGTCCTCGGCCCGGTAGACCCGGTGGCCGAAGCCCATCAGCCGCTCCCGCCGGTCCAGGATGCCCTGCACCACCTTCCTGGCGTTGCCGGTACGCTCGACCTCCTCCAACATTGGCAGCACCCGGGCCGGCGCGCCGCCGTGCAGCGGGCCGGACATCGCGCCGATCGCGCCGGACATGCAGGCGGCCACGTCCGCCCCGGTGGAGGCGATCACCCGGGCGGTGAAAGTGGAGGCATTCATGCCGTGCTCGGCGGCGGAGACCCAGTAAGCGTCCACCGCGGCGATGTGCCGGGGGTCGGGTTCGCCCCGCCAGCGGGTCATGAACCGCTCGACGATCGTCTTGCACTGGTCGATCCGGCTCTGCGGCACGGCCGGCTGCCCGATCCCGCGGGCCGACTGGGCCGCGTACGATAGCGCCATCACCGCGCCCCGGGCCAGCTCACCGCGGGCCTCCTCCTCGCTGATGTCCAGCAGCGGCTTGTATCCCCACAGGGGGGCCACCATGGCCAGCGCGGCCTGCACGTCGACCCGTACGTCGCCGGAGTGCACCGGGATGGGGAACGGCTCGGCGGGGGGCAGGCCCGGGCCGAACTTGCCGTCCACCAGCAGCGCCCAGACGTTGCCGAAGGTGACCCGGCCGACCAAGTCCTCGATGTCCACCCCCCGGTAGCGCAGCGACCCGCCGTCCTTGTCGGGTTCAGCGATCTCCGTCTCGAAGGCGACGATGCCCTCCAGCCCCGGCGTGAAGTCTTCGGACATCGGTACTCCGATCTTCGTTGTTAAGTCGTACGTACTCATTCTGTCCCCGTCATGTCCCGGTCGTACTGCGATCTGGCAAACGAAAGGGAGTGTTGCGCATATGAAACGATCACGTGAAAGCAGGGTGGTCGGTGCGAGTTAACCGGGAGAACCGTTGAGTGGCAGCAATCCGGACCTGCTCGGCAGGCGTACCCAGTACGGCCTGGGCCGGCTGGACGAGGCGGCCCTGGCGCCGGACTGGGTGACCCAGTTCGGCCGTTGGCTGGCCGATGCGGCGGCGTCGGGCCAGATCCGCGAGCCGAACGCGATGGTGCTGTGTACGGCCACCGCCGACGGCCGGCCGTCGGCGCGGACCGTGCTGTGCAGGGGTTACGACGCGGCCGGGCTGGTCTTCTACACCAACTACCACTCGCGCAAGGGCCAGGAGTTGGCCGCGAACCCGCGGCTCGCCTGCCTGTTTCCCTGGCTGGCGGTGGAGCGGCAGGTGGTGATCTGCGGGAGCGCGGAGAAGGTGTCCCGGGCGGAGTCCGCGGCCTACTTCGGCAGCCGGCCGCGCGGCGCCCAGCTCGGTGCCTGGGCCAGCCCGCAGTCGGCAGTGCTCGGCTCGCGGGCGGAGCTGATCGCTGCGCTGACGGCCGTCACGCAGCGGTTCGGGCCTAGCGGCGAGGTGCCGCTGCCAGAACACTGGGGTGGCTTCCGGATCATGCCGGAGACGGTGGAGTTCTGGCAGGGCCGGGCGGACCGGCTGCACGACCGGCTGCAGTACCGGTGCCGCCCGGGGGCCGGTTGGGTCGTCGAACGGCTGGCCCCGTGACGGGGGTACCCGGTCGGCTGGGACGGCTGGCGGTGGACCTCACGCCGCTGCGGATCCCCGCCTTCCGGCGGATCTTCATCGGCAACGGGGTGTCGTTCGTCGGGTACCAGGTCACCGCGGTGGCGGTGCCGGTGCAGCTCTTCGTGATCACCGGCTCGTCGGTGTACATCGGGGTGCTCGGCTTGGTGCAGTTGGTGCCGCTGGTCGGCTTCGGGCTATGGGGCGGCGCGATAGCCGACGCCGCCGACCGCCGGCTGGTCATGCTGGTCTCGTCGCTGCTGGTCTGGGCGGTCACCCTCGGGCTGCTCGCGCAGGCGCTGGTCCACCTCGACAACGTGCCGCTGATCTTGGTGCTGATGGCGGTGCAGTCGGCGGCTTTCGCGGTCGTCCAGCCGGCCCGCGGGGCGATCGTACCGAGGTTGGTGCCGACCGAGCTGGTACCGGCGGCAAACACGCTGGCCTTCACCATGAGCAATGCCGCCACAGTAGCCGGACCGTTGCTGGCCGCGGTGTTCCTCGGACGGCCGTCCGGTTATGCCTGGGCGTACGCGCTGGATGCCCTGCTTTTTACCGTCGGCCTGTATGCGACGCTACGGCTGCCACGATTGCCGCCGCAGGGTCGGGTCACCCGGGCCGGGCTGCGCTCGGTCGTTGGCGGTCTGCGCTACCTCGCCGGTCGGCCGGTGCTGTTGCTGTCCTTTGTGGTGGATATCGCGGCGATGGTGCTGGCGATGCCGCGCGCGCTGTTCCCCGAGGTGGCGGACCGCCGGTTCGGTGGTGGCGGCGCGGTCGGCTGGCTGTACGCCGCGATCGCGGTCGGCGCAGTGCTCGGCGGGCTGTCCTCGGGCTGGGTCGGCCGGGTTCGCCGGCAGGGGCTCGCGCTGCTGGCCGCGGTGGTCGGCTGGGGGCTGTCGGTGGCCGCCGCCGGGTTGGCGCCGTCGCTGTGGCTGGCGGTGGCGCTACTGGCCCTGGCGGGTGCCTTCGACCTGGTCTCCGCGGTGTACCGGCAGACCATTCTGCAGGTGTACGCGCCGGATGAGCTGCGCGGCCGGCTGCAGGGCGTGTTCGTGGTGGTCGTGGTCGGCGGCCCACGGCTGGGGGACGCGCGGGCCGGCTTGGTCGCCGGCGCGATCGGCGCGACGGCATCCTGGGTAGCCGGCGGTCTCGCCTGCGTCGCGCTGGTCACGGCGCTCGGGCTGGCCGTCCCGGCACTGCGTCGCTACCAGGCTGCCTCAGCTCAACACACCAGCGGCGACCCGTAGGTCCGCGACCAGCGCGTTATAGGCAGCGTCCCGATCATCACCGGGCACCCGAAGCACCGCCGAAGGGTGCATGGTGGCCAGGATCCAGACTGACGTCACCGCCGCATCCTCCTCGGCGGTCGGCGGGTCGAACGGCATCAGCCGACCGCGCTGCTTGGTGATCCGGAAGTCCGCGCCGAGCAGCGCCTTGGCCGCGGTGGCGCCCAAGCAGACCACGATCTCCGGCGCGAGCAGGGCAAGTTCGGCGTCCAGCCAGGGCCGGCAGGCGGCCACGTGCTCCGGACCAGGGGTCTGATGGATGCGCCGCTTACCGCGGTCGGTGAACCGGAAGTGCTTGACCGCGTTGGTGACGTAGGTGATCTCCCGGTCGATTCCGGCATCGACCAGTGCCCGATCCAGCAGCCGCCCGGCCGGCCCGACGAACGGCAACCCGCGGCGGTCCTCCATGTCCCCGGGCTGCTCGCCGACCAGCACCATCCGGGCATCCACCGGACCCGCGCCGAAGACGGTCTGGGTCGCTGGCTGCCACAGCTCACAGGCCCGGCAGCCGCCGGCCGCCGCGCGCAGCCCGGCCAGATCGGTGCCGGCCGGCACCACCGCAACGTCCATGCCGCGATTATGCCCACCCGCCCTAAGGCAACACTCTGCACCCACGCACCCCCGGTGCCCACTTGCCAGACGAAGACCGGTCCAACGCAGCAACAGGTCACCTGTGGCTGCTACTTAGGAACAACAGGTGCCCACTTGCCCGGACGAAGACCGGTCCAACCGAGCAACAGGTCACCTGTAGCTGCTACTTAGAGACAACAGGTGCCCACTTGCCCGGACGAACGCCGGTCCAACCGAGCAACAGGTCACCTGTAGCTACTACTTAGGAACAACAGGTGCCCACTTGCCGGGCCTCCTTCCAGGCGGCGCCCACCAGCGCCGCCGGCACCGTCAGCCAGTCCCGATCAACTCGGTCAGCCAGCCGGTGACGATCGCGCCGAGGCCGGCCGGGTCGACCCGCAGCGTGTGGTCTGCGCCCGGGACTAGCCGTACGGTCCGGTCCACCGCCGGGGGTGGCCGGCCGAACGGGTCGCGGTCGCCTTGCACCACCAGCACCGGCACGGTGACCGCCTCGAGCTCGGCCAGCCGCGACTTCTCCGGCTTGCCCGGCGGGTGCAGCGGGAAGGCCAGGCAGACCACCCCAGCCGCGCCAGCAGCAGCCGCAGTCCGGCAGGCCACCCGGGCGCCCGAGGAACGACCGCCCAGGACCAGCGGCTGGCTGGCCGACGGCCGGATCTCGGCGAGCACCGCAAGCCAGGCCTCGTCGAGCGCGGTGGCCGGCGCCGGCGCCCGGCGGCCAGCGACCCGGTACGGCTGCTCGACCCGGACCACCGCCCAGCCAGCGCCGACGGCCGCTACGGTCACCGCAACCAGGTCCGGCGCCTCGACGCTGCCACCCGCACCGTGGCCAAGCACCAGCGTCCCGCGCGATGAGCCGGCCGCCGCGCAATGCAGCCGAGCCGGCCCGTGCGGGGTGTCGATGAGCCGTACAGTATCGATGAACTCGGTGGCCGGCAGGTCAGACCTCCCTTCCCACAGCATCCCGTCAGAACAGCGTCCCCATCAGAACAGCGTTGCGGGCGGCGGTACGGCGCGGGTCAGCTCCACGCCGTTGTTGGCCACGTTGCCGACCGCCGAACCGACCGGCCGGATCTCCAGCCCCTCCACTATGGACAGCCGCGGCGAGGTGAGCAGCCCGTCGGCGGGTTCGGCTGGATCCAGCCAGGCCGACCAGGCGGCCCGGGGCAGCACCAGCGGCATCCGCTGGTGGATAGCGGCCAGGGAGCCGACCGCAGCGGCGGTGACGATGGCGCAACTGACGATGCGGTCCGTACCGTTCCGCCAGAACTCGTACAGGCCGGCAAAGGCCAGCACCGACCCGTCGCGCGGAGTGATGTAGTACGGCTGCCGCTCCCGCCACTCATACCACCCGTCGGCGGGGACCAGGCAGCGCCGGGCAACCACTGCGGCCCGAAACGCCGGCTTCTCCCGTACTGTCTCGGCCCGCGCGTTGATCATCCGGGCGCCTGGATCTGGAGCCTCCGACCAGGACGGCACCAGACCCCAGCGCAACGTTCGCAGCTCCCGGCGCCGCGCCTGCTCACCGTCGGCAGTTGGCCGGGAGACCACCGCCGCCACATCCTTGCCGGGCGCGACGTTGAAGTCCGCCTCGATAGCGTCCTCGGTGACATCAACAGCGTCGAACTCGGCGGCCAAGTCGTCCGTCGGCCGGCCGAGTGCGTACCGACCGCACATACCACCCACCGTAGCCAACCCGCATACCCACCGCGCCTGAGACACTGATCAGGTGACCAAACTTTGGCCGGCGCCCACCGCCCGCGGCCCCGTCAATGCCGTGCTACCGATCCCCGGCTCGAAGTCGATGACCAACCGAGCGCTGCTGCTGGCCGCGCTGGCTGACGGCCCGTCGGTGCTCCGCCGCCCGCTGCGGGCCCGGGACACCGAGCTGATGGCCCAGGCGGTCAGCGCACTCGGAGTCGGGCTGGGCGACCTGCCCGGCGGCACCGGCGACTGGCAGGTACGCCCCGCCCCGCTGACCGGAAACACCCACATCAAGGTGGGCCTAGCCGGGACGGTGATGCGGTTCGTGCCACCAGTGGCCGGGCTGGCTGACGGGCCGGTGCATCTCGACGGCGACCCGCGGGCCCGGCAGCGCCCGCTTGGCCCGCTGCTGGCCGCGCTGCACCAGCTCGGCGTCCACGTAGCCGACGACGGCCGCGGCGCACTGCCGGTCACCGTGACCGGCAGCGGTGTGGTGCCCGGCGGCCGGGTGCAGATCGACGCCAGCGGCTCCTCGCAGTTCATCTCCGCGCTGCTGCTGGCCGGCGCCCGGTTCGACAAGGGCGTCGAGGTACGGCACACCGGCCCGCCGATACCCTCCCAGCCGCACCTCGCGATGACCGTCGACATGCTGCGGGCGGCCGGGGTGGAGATCGATACCTCGACACCGGACAGCTGGCGGGTCGCCCCCGGCACCATCCGGGCCCGTGATATCGACATCGAGCCGGACTTGTCCAACGCCGCGCCGTTCCTGGCAGCGGCCGTACTGACTGGCGGCCGGGTGACGGTGCCGGGCTGGCCCCGGCAGACCACCCAGGCCGGCGACGCGCTGCGCGACCTGCTGGCCGAGCTGGGTGCCGAGGTCAGCCTCGGCCCGGTCGGGCTGGCCATCCGCGGCACCGGCCGGATTCGCGGTATGGACGCCGACCTGCGGGATGTCAGCGAGCTGTCGCCGGTCATCGCGGCACTGGCCGCGGTGGCCGACGGGCCGTCCCGGCTGCGCGGGCTGGCGCATATCCGCGGCCACGAGACCGACCGGCTGGCCGCACTGGCCGGTGAGCTGGGCCGGCTCGGCGCCGATGTTGTGCAGACCGACGACGGGCTGGTGATTCGGCCCCGGCCGCTGCGCGGTGGGGTATTCGCCAGCTACGCCGACCACCGGATGGCGCAGGCCGGCGCGGTGCTCGGGCTGGTCGTACCGGGCATCCAGGTCGAGGACATCGCGACCACCGGCAAGACGCTGCCGGACTTCGTCGGCATGTGGAACGCGATGCTGGCGGGTACGCCCTGAGCCGGCGCCGCTACGACGAGGACGACGTCCGCATCCGGCCCGGACGCGGCTCGCGGCCCCGTACCAAGCAACGGCCCGCGCACGCCGACGCGACATCCGGTTTCGTCATCGCGGTGGACCGTGGTCGGTACACCTGCCTGGTCACCGACCCCAGCGGGACCGATCGGCGAGTGACAGCCATGACCGCCCGCGAGCTGGGCCGAAAGTCGGTGGTGGTCGGCGACCGGGTAGCGCTGGTCAGCGACGTGTCCGGCGAGCCGGGCACGTTGGCCCGGATCGTCCGGCTGGAGCCACGGCAGACCGTGCTCCGGCGGACCGCCGACGACACCGACCCGTACGAGCGGGTGGTGGTCGCCAACGCCGACCAGCTCGTGATCGTCAGCTCACTGGCCAGCCCGCCGCCGCGGTTCGGACTGATCGACCGCTGCCTGGTAGCGGCGTACGTCGGCGGCCTAGACCCGCTGCTGTGCCTGACCAAGGCCGACCTGGCCGGTCCGGACGCCGCCGGCCGGGTGCTGGAGCAGTACGCCGACCTCGGGCTGGCCGCCGTGACCACCCGCCCGGACACCGAACCGGTCGAGCTGCGGGCCGCGCTGGCCGGCCGGGTCAGCGTGCTGGTCGGGCACTCCGGGGTGGGCAAGTCCACCCTGGTCAACCGGCTGGTACCGGCCGCGGAGCGGTCAGTCGGCGCGGTCAGCGCGATCGGCAAGGGCCGGCACACCTCCGCCAGCGCCGTCGCGCTGGCGCTGCCGGGTGGCGGCTGGGTGATCGACACCCCGGGGATTCGGTCCTTCGGGCTGGCCCACGTCACTCCGGCCGACCTGCTGGCCGCCTTCCCCGACCTCGAACCGGGCACCGCCGGCTGCCGGCCCGGCTGCCAACACGGCACCGAGGACGCCGGCTGCGCGCTGGACGGCTGGGTGGCGGCCGGGCACTCCGACCCGCGCCGGCTGGCGTCCTTCCGCCGGCTCCTGGCCTCCCGCGCCGGCGAAGACAGCTAACTGAGCCATAACGGCTGTCCTGCCGTTCGAGCCGTTACCGGCCCATCGGTGGTCAGTCGGTAGCGGAGCTGGTCGAGTGCTCGGCGGAGCAAGCGTGAGACGTGCATTTGCGAGCAACCGATCTCCGCCGCAATTTGCACCTGGCTGAGGTTGCCGAAAAAACGCAGCAGCAAGGCCTGCTGCTCGCGGACCGGCAGCTCTTGGAGTAGAGGACCCAGGCAGACGTCGTACTCCACCATCTCAAGCGCGTTGTCGGTGCTGCCAAGCTCGGTGCCGAGCGTACGAGTCTCGTCATCGGCATCGCTGACCGGTGCGTCGAGCGACAACGGCTGGAATGCGTCGTGGGTTTTCAGTGCCTCGACGATGTCCTCGCTCGGGCAGCTCAGTTCAGCGGCCAGTTCGCGCCGCGTCGGGGCCCGGCCGAACCGCTGGGTCAGCTCGTCGCTGGCCGTACACACCTCGCGCCGCAGGTCCTTGAGCCGGCGCGGTACGTCGACGACCCATTCGTAATCCCGCAGGTACTTCTTGAGGGTCCCCAGCACCGTGGGCACCGCAAAAGCATGAAACGGCGTACCACGCTCGGGGTCGAACCGATCGACCGCCTGCACCAAGGCGACAGCGGCAACCTGCCGCAGGTCCTCGGCGGGCACCCCGCGACTTCGGAACCGTCCGGTAATCCGGCGAACCAGACCCAGATGTGCCTCAACGAGTTGATTGCGCAGTTGCCGGCGCGCCGCATCCGCCACGGGCAGCGCGTGCAGGCCGCGGAACACCGCAAGGCAGTCCGCGAGCTCACACCGGCATTCGGCATTCCCGACATGTGCTGGGCCATCCTGCGCCACCATTGACGCTGTCATACCGGACCTCCGGGTCAGGACCTGTCGCATAGCGGTCGCAGCAACGCCTACCTGTTGTCAGGACCGCCGCAGCGGGGCGGATGTCCAGCTTGCCGGCCAGACCGCTGCTCTTGACCGTACGGATGCGGGTCACCCAGCACGCTTGGTGCGGTGGATCTGAAATCCAGGGTAAGTGCAACTATTGCACTATGCAAGACGTAGCTCTGTGCGCAGCCGGGCAGGCCCCGGCACCGCCGGTTACTCCCACCCCAGCAGGAAGGCGTCGCGTTTGGTGTCGGCGGTGGGTTCCCCGCCAGCGTCGGTGAACGCGCGGAGCGCGGTGACCAGCGCGGCCTGCTGGTCGGGGGGCACCCGGGCAACAATGGCGGCGATCTCCGCGCGCCGGTGAGCGGTCACATCGTCGACGATGCGCCGCCCCTCGGCGGTGAGATCGAGGCTGACCTCCCGACGGTCCTGCGGGTTCGGCTGCCGGCTGACTAACCCAGCCGCGGTGAGCCGGTCGACCATCCGCATGGCGGTGGACGGATTGACGTTGAGCCGTACGGCCAGCGCAGCCAGCTTGAGCGGGCCCCACTCGTGCAGGACCACCAGCAGCCGGAACTGCGGCAGCGTGACCATGTCCGCCGCCACCGCCAGCGACCGCGCGGCGATGGCCACCAGCAAGCGGGACGCGGTGAGCACCGCGGTGGTGACCGCCCCGCTGTCACTGGTCGCTGGCTGGTGGGGCCGCTTGGTCGTACCGCTGGCGTGGTTGGGCATAACGTTGTTTCTAACGGGTTACCGCCGGCGCCGATAGGTCTTTGCCCGCCGTGGGCAGGACCGTTCGCTTGCCGCGGACCCGCCGGCCGAGCCGCTAGGACTACCAGCGACTGCTCGCGGCGGGTGAGCAGCGGCGCCCCCACCGGCGAGTTCGACGACGGTTTCGAACAAGTAGGCCGTCGCGCCGATAGACGCGTCCGAGACCGGCAACGCCCGAGACAGCGCGGAGGTGAGGACCGTGCGGCTGCCCGTACCGAAGAACGGGTCCCGCCCGGTTGTGAGAACGTGGTACTGGCACAGCGCCAGGTAGGTGGAACTCAGGCAGCCGGCGAACGCCAGTACGGCGACCGGCGACCGGGCGCGCAGCGCGGATGGGTTGCTGATGTGGCCGGACGGGACGCCGTTGTCCCGCCCGACGGCTCGGTGGGCACCACTCATCCGCGGCTCCCAGGCTGCCCGCGCGTGCCGGCCGTGGTCGGGCTGCCGTGCTTACCGGCGCCGGCCCGGTGGTGCGTGGGCCCGTGGCTGGACGCGAGGTTGAGGGCGGTGGTGACCAGGGCGATGTGGCTGAGCGCCTGCGGGAAGTTGCCGACCTGCCGGCCGGCGGATACGTCGTACTCCTCGGCGAGCAGGCCGACGTCGTTGCGCAGACCAAGCAGCCGTTCGAACCCCTTGCGGCCCTCCTCCGCGCGTCCGGCCAGGATGTAGTTGTCGGCGAGCCAGAAGGTGCAGGCCAGGAAGGCGCCCTCGCCGGGTGGCAGCCCATCGACCTTCCCGGCCTGCGCGGCCGTGTCGTAGCGCTGGACGAAGCCGTCCCGGCACAGCTCGGCCTCGATTGCCGCGACCGTGCCTGCTACCCGCTGGTCGGTCGCGGGCAGGAACCCTACCGGGGCCATCAGCAGCAGTGCCCCGTCCAGGGTCGTCGAGCCGTAGTACTGGGTGAAGGTGTTGCGGTCGGCGTCGTACCCGCGCTCGCACACCTCCTCGAAGATCTCCTGACGGAGTCGCTTCCAGCGCTGGACCGGTCCGGGCAGCCCGAAGTTCTCCACTGCCTTGACTGCTCGGTCGACACCGGCCCAGGCCATCACCTTGGAGTGGGTAAAGTTGCGGTGCGGACCGCGGATCTCCCAGATGCCGGCATCCGGGTCGCGCCAGTGTGATTCCAGGAACTCCAGCAGGTCCTGCTGGACCTCCCAGACGGTCTGGTCGGGTGGGATGCCGTGGCTACGCGCCTGGTGCAGGGCGTCCATCAGCTCGCCGTAGACGTCGAGCTGGTACTGGCTAGCGACGGCGTTACCGGCCCGGACCGGCTGAGACTTGGCATAGCCCGGCAGCCAAGGCAGCTCGGACTCGGTGAGCCGCCGCTCGCCGTTCACGCCGTACATGATTTGCATTTGCTCCGGCCGCCCGGCCAGCGCGCGCAGCAGCCACTCCCGCCATTCGGTCGCCTCCTGCTCGTAACCGGCCTCCAGCAGGGCGAGCAGGGTAAAGGTGGCGTCGCGGATCCAGCAGTACCGGTAATCCCAGTTGCGTACTCCGCCGAGCTGCTCAGGCAGTGAGGTGGTGGGAGCCGCGACGATACCGCCGCTGGGCGCGTAAGCCATCGCCTTCAAGGTGATCAGCGATCGGATCACCGCTTCCTGGTACGGCCCGGCGTAGCTGCCCCGCCCGGTCCAGCTCCGCCACCAGTCCTCGGTCCGCGCCAGCATCTGCCCGACATCGGTGCTGCCCGGCGGGTCTTGCCGGAACCCGGTCCAGGCCAGCCGGAAGTCCACCTGCTGCCCCGCCTCGACCCAGAACTCGGCCACCGCGTCGTCGCCGGCCCGGCCGTGCGCGACCGTACCGTCCAGCGTCACCGCGTCCGGACCGGCGAAGGCCCACAGCCGCCGGCCCTCACAACGCAGCCAGGGCAGGACGTGGCCATAGTCAAAACGGAGCACCACCTCACTGCGCATCCGCACCCGCCCGGACACACCCTCCACCCGGCGCAGCAGCTCCGGGGTCTGGCCTCGGATCGGCATGCAGTCCACGACCCGGACGGCTCCCTCGGCGGTGGTGAGGTCGGTCTCCAGCACCAGCGTGTCCGGGCGGTACCGCCGGCCGCCGGGCCGGTAGTCACCAGCCGGCGCAAGCAGCCAGCGGCCGTGCTCCGGGTCACCCAGCAACGCGGCGAAGCAGGCAGCAGAGTCAAACCGCGGCAGGCACAGCCAGTCGATCGACCCGTCGACGCCCACCAGCGCGGCGGTGTGGGTGTCCCCGATCAGCGCGTAATCCTCAATTCGCAGCGGCACCGTGGCAGCCCTCTACCGGCGCAGCAGCCGGCCCAGGCTCACCGCAGCCGCAGTCAACGCGGTGGCCGCGGCGGCGCCGAGCAGGCCGTGGTGCTGGGAGGCCCACAGTTGCGGGCTGCGCGCGTGTGCGCGGCTGTCGAACCGGCCGTGCGCGCCGAAGTCGTGCCCGGCGGCCCCGTCGGCGGGTTTCCACAGGTTGGCTGGCTGGTCGGGATCATGCGGTTGGTCGGTCTGCTGGGAGGAGTACCCGGTACGGGCCAGGTAGCGGTCGAGCAACCCGGGCGCCAGCGCGTTAGCGATCAAGGTGCCGGTCGTGGTGGCGCCGACCCAGTACTCCCGCCGGTGCGGGTGGTCCGCGGCGTACCGGACGGCCCGGGCGGCCACCTCGGGCTGGTAGATCGGCGGGACCGGCTGGGCCTGCTGCGGCAGCCGGGAGAGCACCCAATCGAACTGCGGGGTGTTCACCGCTGGCATCTGCACCATCGTCACGTGCACGTTGCTTCCCTCGTGCAGCAGCTCACAGCGCAGCGACTCGTGGAATCCCTGGATAGCATGCTTGGCCCCGCAGTACGCGGACTGCAGCGGGATGCCGCGGTACGCCAGCGCCGAGCCGACCTGCACGATCGTCCCGCGGTCCCGGGGCAGCATCCGGTCCAGCGCCGCCTTGGTCCCGTACACGTAGCCGAGGTAGCTGACCTCGGTGATCCGCCGGAACTCCTCCGGCTTGATATCGGTGAACGGCGCGAACACCGCGGTGAAGGCATCGTTGACCCACACCTCGATCGGACCCAGCTCCGCCTCAATGCGCTGCGCCGCCGCCTCGACCTGCTGGTAGTCGGCCATGTCCACGGTGATCGGCAGCGGCTCGCCACCCGCCGCCCGGACCTCGTTGGTGACACCGGCCAGCCCGACCTCGCCGCGGCCCAGCAGGGCCACCTTGGTGCCCCGTTGGCCAAACATCCGGGCCGTAGCCCGGCCAATCCCCCCGGTTGCCCCGGTGATCACCACTACCTGGCCGGCCCGGCCGCCTGGTGCGCGCGCCATCCGCTCCTCCTCATCCATCGCCGTATCGCCTGCCATCGCGCCGTCCAGCCAGCGTTACCGTGACCAGCGGATGAATTCTGTCTAGATCAACCTTTGCATAATGCAAAGCTAATGCCAGCACCGACGCTCGGCAACTGGGAGGGCCCTCAGGCCAGTCCCTGATCCGCTCGGCGGCGCCATGCTGGCGCTCAGCGTCCGCCGGTGGCCGCAGCTAGCACCGACCAGGCGAAAGACGTCAGGACGTCTTCGGTGAGCTCCTCGCGCGGCCACCACCGCGCGTCATCAGTCGAGCCGCCGACTTCCACCACGCCGAGCGTGCCGCCGGTGACCTCAGCGCGGTACAGCACCCGAACCGCGTGGGATTCCACCGGCAGGCCCCGCCGCTGGAGGTGCAGCACCTCGGAGTCCACGTCCAGCAGATCGGTCACCCGTACCGCTAGCCCGGTCTCCTCGTACACCTCGCGGACCACCGCGTCGACCGGCCGCTCGCCGAAGTCCACCCCGCCACCGGGCAGCGTCCACCGGCCGGCGCTCAGCCGGCCTGACGCGTAGTGGCTGAGCAGCACTCGCTGGCCGTCCTCGACCAGCGCGTAGGCCGCCAGCCGGGCTTCGCGCACCGCTGGCGCACCGCCAGCCGGTCCGCAGCCGGCCGATGGGGGCGCCGCGGTATCCACCCAGCCGCCGGTCCGCCAGTACTCCCCTGACTCGCGGCTCAGCAGGCCCGCATCGACCAGGTACCGGCGCAGCGAGGCGTAGTCGTCGTACCAGGCCCGCAGCCGGGCGTTGACCGCCGGCTCGGGGTAGCGCACACCTGGCTCGAACCCGGCGGCGATATGTTCGAGGATGACCCGGCGCTTGCCAGCCACGGCAGGCATCTGCACCAACCGGCCGTTCCGCACGAAGGCGCGCAGCACCGCTGCCCCTCGCGGGGCGCCCTCCTCGTGGTCCTGCTCGGCCCGGGTAGCGGCGGCCCGGGCCACCTGCGCAAACACCTCGGCGTGCAACCGCAGCTTCCCATCCACAGTGGACAGCAGCCCGCCGGAACGTAACCGGTGCAGCGCCACCGCGAGCCCCCGCGGGCTGAGACCGGTGGCAGCCTGCACGTCGCCGGTCTTGCGGGCGCCCAGGACAAGCGCGGCCACCACCCGCAGCCGCGCATCCTCGGCTAGCAGACCGACCAGGGAGTCGGCGGTAGCGAGCGGGTCGTCGGGCATGCATTTGACAGTATCCGCAGTACGGCATCCGCAGCACGGCTGGGGAAGGCACGAAAATCGGCGGGCGGGCGGTAACCTGCGGCAATGCCGGGGTACTCCGATGATCTCGCGCTCGCCCACGTCTTGGCCGACGACGCCGATGCGCTGACCATGTCCCGTTTCCGGGCCCTCGACCTGAAGGTCGACACCAAGCCAGACATGACACCGGTCACCGACGCCGACCGGGCGGTAGAGGAGTTGCTGCGTGCCACGCTGCACCGAGCCCGGCGGCGGGATGCGGTGCTGGGCGAGGAGTTTGGCGAGACCGGCACCAGCGCCCGGCAGTGGGTGATCGACCCGATCGACGGGACCAAGAATTTCGTCCGGGGCGTACCGGTCTGGGCCACCCTGATCGCGCTGCTGGAGGGTCCGCAGGTGGTGGCCGGCGTGATCAGCGCACCCGCGCTCGGCCGGCGCTGGTGGGCTGCCCGCGGCACCGGTGCGTACGCCGGCCGCAGCCTGCCCTCAGCCAGCCCGTGCCGGGTCTCCCAGGTCGCCAAGCTGGCCGACGCGAGCTTGTCCTTCTCCAGCCTGTCCGGCTGGGCGGAGCAGGGCCGGCTGGCGGGCTTCCTCGACCTCACCCGCCGGGTCTGGCGGACTCGCGCGTACGGCGACTTCTGGTCCTACGCGCTGCTCGCCGAGGGTGCGGTGGACGTGGCCGCCGAGCCCGAGGTATCGCTGTGGGACGTGGCCGCAGTCTGCATTGTGGTGGAAGAGGCCGGTGGCCGGTTCAGCGCGCTGGACGGTACGCCCGGGCCGGCCAACGGCAACGCGGTTGCCACCAACGGGCCGCTGCACGATGACGTGCTGACCCTGCTCGTACCCTCCGCCACGCTCGACGGCGACGCCTGACCGTGCCGGCCGACGATCCCGAACCACCTGCGCTGCCGGCCGAAGAATGGGATATCGAGCAGCGCGGGGAGACCGGTCTGCAGCGGTTGGACCGCAACTTCACCGAGCTGATGCAGGAGTTGCGGGTAGCCCAGACCGGGGTGCAGATCCTGTTCGCCTTCCTCCTCACGCTGGCCTTCACCAACCGGTTCGCCGAGTTGACCAGTACGCAGCGTGCGGTCTACCTGGTCGCGCTGGTGGCCGCAGCGCTGGCCGCCGCATTGATCATCGCGCCGGTGTACTGGCACCGGCTGCTATTCCGCCGCCAGCGCAAGGCCGAGTTGGTCACCGCGAGTAACCGGTTAGCGCTAGGCGGGCTGGCGTGCGTACTGGTTAGCATCGGGACCGCCATCTTGCTGGTTGCGGACGTGGCAGTCGGCGGGCGGACCGCGGTACTGGTGACCGCGATGATAATCGCCTTTTATCTGATGTTTTGGTACGTATTGCCGCTGGCTATCCGGCGCCGCGACCGTAGGCAGGCCAGGTAAGCCAGCAGGAATGCTGCGAGATCCCGGACCCCCTCCGGGTCAAAGGCCTTTGCCATCAGGTATCTTTTGCTTCAGAGCAATTATCTTCGAGGAGTAGCTTGATCCCGTAGCCAGCAGACGACCCGGTCGGTTCGCCACAGCCTGGCCCTAGCCGGAGGTGCATGAAGGTGACCCGGTGAAGATCGCCATGGTGGCCGAGCAGGTCCCGGTCCGCTCGCTGGCCCAAGCATTGGCCGATCTCGGCCACCGGGTCACCGTCTACACCCGGCCGGGTACGCCGGTCGCGGCCACCCCGACCGGCCCTGGGGTGCGGGTGGTCACGGTGCCGAGCGGCATCAGCATCGGCAGCGGGACCAGCGACGACGATCTCGCTAATCTGCCGGACTTCGCCGCGGCGCTGCGCCGGCTGTGGGCGACGGACCGGCCGGATGTGGTGCACGCGCACTTCTGGACCGCCGGGCTGGCCGCCATTGCCGGCGCCCGGGACGCCGGCATTCCAGTCCTGCAGACCTTCCACACCCTGGGCTCGATCGATCCCCGGCGCGCCGAGGCCGGCGATGCGACCCATCGGGTCCGGCTGGAGGCGGCGATCGGTCGCAGCGTCACCAAGGTCCTCGCCGGATCGCGGGCTGAGTTCGCCGAGCACCTGCGCCGCGGAGTCCCACGATCTGCGGTGACCGTGCTGCCGTGCGGAGTCGATATCCACCGGTTCAGCCCGAACGGGCCCGCCGCGAACCGCAACGGTCGGCCCCGGATGATCAGCACCGGGCCGCTGGTGCCGCGTACCGGCTTCGATGTGGCGATCCGGGCGCTGCGGCACGTTCCGTCCGCCGAACTGCTGATCGTTGGCGGTCCGGCGAGGCCGCAGCTTAGCACCGACCCGGAGGCTCACCGGCTGCTGGCCGAGGCGGACCGGGGTGGCGTGGCCGGCCGGGTCAGCCTGACCGGCGGGGTCACCGACGACGAGCTGCCGGTACTGCTGCGCAGCGCGGACGTCGCCGTCTGCACACCGTGGTTCGAGTCGGTAAGTGGGCTCGCGCTGCAGGCGATGGCCTGCGGCGTACCGGTGGTGGCTGCTGCGGTGGGAGAGCTGGCCGACGCCGTGGTGGAGGGCGCCACCGGGGTGCTGGTACCGCCCCGCCAGCCGGCGGCACTAGCCACCGCGATCCGCCGGCTGCTGGCCGACCCCACCCGGCTGGCCGGCTACCGGATTGGTGCCGTGGACCGGGCCCGAGCCCGCTTTGCCTGGGTGGCCATTGCAGCCGACACCGCGGCCGCGTACCAGCAAGCCCGGCAGCTTTCACCGCCGGGCTGATCCGCTCCTGCCCAGTAACCGGCAGGCTGCACGGGTCGCCGATCAGCGGGTAGCCCGCCTACCCCCATCGGCCAGCCGCTGGATGCTTACGGGCGCAGCGAGGTGTCCTCGCGTAGGTGGGTGTGCTCCGGAGGCCGGGACTTGGCCTTGCGCTTGACCGGCTTGTGGTCCTCATCGAGCACGAATGTCTGCATGGCACACCACCCCACGACCATGCCGGCCACCCAGGTCACGCAGACGTCCATCACCGAGTAGGCCACCAGGTTGGCCGGGGTCCGGCTGACCCCCAGGAAGAACAGCCCAACCACCAGGATCAACAACGACGAGGCGGTCAGGGTATAGGCGCCAGTGTTGTCCGCCAGCACCGCGCCGAGGAGGACTACCAGCCCGAACACGATCCACACGATGCCGGTGGACCGGTTGACGACCAGCCCAACCAGTCCGTGGCCGAACCGGCCAGCTGCCGGGACGTCCCCGGCCACGAACAATGCAATCACGCCAAACAGCACGAACAGCCCACCGATCAGACCGGCGAGCATCCGGTAGGCGGGGCGTCGGGGGTGGTTGACGACGAGAAGCTGGCGGGAGTCGTCACTGGACTCCTGAAGGGGACCGATGCCTTCGTCCTCGGACATACCGCCTCCAGGGCTCGATGAGGGTGGACGTGCTCGCCACCATGCTCGCGTGGCATCGACGGTACCGCCTACCGACCGACCAGCCGCGGTGCGGGCCGCCAGGGACGGAGCAACAATGGTGGATAGGATCGGAAGGAGCCGCGATGGCCCGCCCGCACGACCATGCCGAGTACGAGCATTCCACTGACCCAGCGTGCGCGGTGGCGCACGGTGAGGCGCCGTTGGCGGCCAACGGCAAGGCGCTGGTGGCGGTGTTCGCCTCCCCGGTGACCCGGTACCTGCTGCACTTTGGTCGTGAGGCCGGCTTCCGGACGGTGCTGATTGAGCCTGACCCGGCCCGGTACGGCGATGACGTGGGGCAGGGCGGCGAGGTGCACGTTGCACCAAGCGACGAGCTGATCGGCCCAGACGCCGACGTAGTGGTGACCGACCACGACCGGCCGGAGTTGGGCGCGCTGCTGCGGGAGGTGCTGACGACCAAAGCGCGCTGGGTCGGGGTGATGGGCAGCCCACGGCACACCGCGCCGCATGTGGCCGCGCTGGCCGCTCTTGGCGTACCCGAGGCCGACATTGCTCGGGTGCACCGGCCGATTGGGCTGAATATCGGCTCCCGGACCCCGGTTGAGATCGCGATCTCCACCCTGGCTGGCCTGATCGCAGATCGCAATGGCCGGCCAGGCGGTTTCGACTTCCCGAACCCGCCGCGGGTGGGCTGACTCCTTGTCCGGGCACAGCTCAGGGCCCAGCTCAAGGCCCTGTCTGGCAGCAGTCGCGTTGCTGAGGTGGTGGACGGCCGGCCGCGAAGTCAGGAGGTGGTGACCAGTATGGCCTCGATCTCCAGGCTGATGGTCACCTTCTCGCCGACGACCGCACCGCCACTGCTCTCGATGACCCCGTGGAAACTCACGTTGAAGTCGCTGCGGTTGATCTCGGTACGAGCTGAGAAGCCGGCCCGGGTGCCGCCGAACGGGTCGGGGCCGAAACCGTTGACCTCCACGGTGAGCGGCACCTGCCGGGTGACCCCCTTCAGGGTCAGCTCCCCATCGAGCACGAGGTCCGCGCCGTCGGCCCGGACGCCGGTGGAACGGTAGGTCATGGTCGGATACTTCTCCACCTCGAAGAAGTCGGCGGAGCCCAGGTGGGCGTCCCGCTGCTCATTACCGGTGTCAATCGAGGACAGCTCGATCGTCGCGGTGACCGACGAGGCCAGCGGGTCGTCTGCGGTGACGATCTGGCCGGAAAACACGCGGAAGTGGCCTCGTACTTTGCTCACCATCATGTGCCGGACGGTGAAAGAGACGTCGGAGTGCACGGGGTCGATGTCCCAGGTACCGGCGAGGTAGCCAGGGATCTTGGTTGGGCTCATCGTCATGGGTCCCTCCTCAGGTCTGCACCTGCAAGACTCATTGCACTTTCAACTACGGTACCAACATCTAGTTAAGCATTCAAGCACTTCTGTACGATAGGAGCCATGACTGAACCACGCTGGCTCAGCGCCGAGGAACAACGGACCTGGCGGGCGTTCCTGGCCGCCAACCGGCTGCTGTTCGAGAGGCTGGAACGCGAGCTGCAGCGCGCGGCCGGCCTGCCGCACGCGTACTATGAGATCTTGGTCCGGCTGTCCGAGGCGCCGCACCGCAGGCTGCGGATGAGTGAGCTGGCCGATGCCTCGCAGTCCTCCCGCAGCCGGTTGTCGCATGCGATCGCCCGGCTGGAGGAAGCCGGCTGGGTGGCCCGGCGGAGCTGTCCCAGCGACCGGCGCGGTCAGCTCGCCACCCTGACCGACCGCGGTTTCGAGATACTCTCCGCCGCGGCCGTCGGCCATGTCGCCAGTGTCCGGCGGCACTTGTTCGACCAGCTCACCTCGGCGCAGCTCGACGCGCTCCGGGAGATCAGCCAGACGCTGCTGGCCCATCTCGGGCAGGCCACCGACCCGCTGCTGGCTGGCGCTGAGCCGGACCGGGCCGAGGCGGCCGAGTGACCCGGGCCAGCCAACCAGCCGACCGGGCCGGGGAATGTCCGCTAACCTCGACCCGTGCCCCGTTATGAGTACCGCTGCCGCACCTGCGAGGCGACCTTTGAGGTATCCCGGCCGATGAGCGAGTCCTCGGCCGCCGCGCCGTGTCCTGCCGGCCATCCCGACACTCGGCGGCTGCTGTCCATTGCCGGGGTCACCGGCGTCTCGGGAGGCAACGGGATCTCTGCGCAGGCCGCCCCGGGCCGGCCGGGTGGCTGCTGTGGCGGCGGCTGCTGCGGCTAACTCGTCATCGCGTGGACGCGACATGCCCGTTAACGGGCGTGTCGCGTCCACGGGTTTGACGGTCAGTACGTCGGTAGCGAGGGATCGACCTGGTTGGCCCACGCCGTCACGCCGCCTTGGACGTGCACCGCGTCGGCGAAGCCGGCCTGTTTCAGCACGGCCAGCGCCTCAGCGGAGCGGACCCCGCTCTTGCAGTACAAGACGACCTGCCGATCCTGCGGCAACTGGGCCAGCGCCACGCCGGACAGGATCTCCCCCTTCGGCACCAGCACCGAGCCCGGGATCTTGACGATTTCGTACTCGGCCGGCTCACGGACGTCGACCAGCTCGATCTTCCGGCCCGCGTCCAGCCAGCCCTTCAGCTCTTGGGCGGTGATCGTCGCTCCGGCCGCCGCCTGCGCTACCTCGTCCGACACGGTGCCGCAGAACGCCTCGTAGTCGATTAGCTCGGTGATCGTCGGGTTCTTCCCGCACAGCGAGCACTCCGGGTCCTTGGCCACCTTAATCGTGCGGTAGCTCATCTCCAGCGCGTCATACACCATCAGCCGGCCGACCAGCGGCTCACCGATCCCGGTCAGCAGCTTGATCGCCTCGGTGACCTGGATCGACCCAATCGAGGCACACAGCACGCCGAGCACACCACCCTCGGCGCAGGAGGGCACCATGCCGGGCGGCGGCGGCTCGGGGTACAGGCAGCGGTAGCACGGCCCCTGCTCGGCCCAGAACACCGATGCCTGCCCATCAAAGCGGAAGATCGAACCCCATACGTACGGCTTGCCGAGCAGCACGCAAGCGTCGTTGACCAGGTACCGGGTGGCGAAGTTGTCGGTGCCGTCCACGATCAGGTCGTAGCCGGCGAAGATCTCCATCGCGTTGCTGGCATCCAGCCGCTGGGTGTGCAGTATTACCTCGACCAGCGGGTTGATCTCCCGGATCGAGTCGCGGGCGGACTCCGCCTTGGATCGGCCGATGTCGGACTGGCCGTGGATTATTTGCCGCTGCAGGTTGGACTCATCGACCACGTCAAAGTCGATCACTCCCAGCGTGCCCACCCCAGCGGCGGCCAAGTACATCAGCGCCGGGGAGCCCAGCCCGCCCGCGCCGACGGCGAGCACCTTGGCCGCCTTCAGCCGCTTCTGCCCGTCCATCGCAACGTCCGGGATGATCAGGTGACGGCTGTACCGGCGAACCTCGTCGACCGACAGCTCGGCGGTCGGCCTTCCGTTGGGCTCGACCAGCGGCGGCAATGACACGGTGCTACTCCTCGACTGAACCTGCGGACCGGCATCCGGGCAGACAAGCAGATGCTGTGCCGGCACAACCCGACGGCCACTATGCATTGTTCCCCACTCGGCCCGGCTTGGCTCCCCGGCTGGGCACCCTCCGGCTGGGCTCGACCCGATCCGGGCCAGCCTCAGTTGCCGACCGGCAGGTTGGTCGGTGCTGGCGGGCCAGTGACCTCGTGCGTCCCGTCCGGGTACGGCCACGGGTTGGGCATACAGCGCCCGACCGACAGCGTCTGCTGCATCATCACCGGCGCTGGGGTGCCGGGCGCGGCGCACAGTTGGTGGTGGTGGCCGAGACTGTGCCCGACCTCGTGGGTGACCACATACTCGTGGTACAAGGCAAGGTTGCCGTGGAAGGCCAGCGCGCCACGGATCCAGCGCGCGTCGTTGATCACCACCTGGTGGGCCTGGCCGTAGTAGCAACTGGTCTCGGTCCGTACGTCGTACCCGCAGAAGTGACGCACCGTCATCGTGCTGGCCAATGTCACCCGGAACGAAGCCACCGTCGGGTCGTCGACGCGCTGGAAGGACATCCGGCCGCCGGCTCCCCAGCCGCGCGGGTCACCCAGAATGCTCTCTACCTCCGCGGCGAAGGTCTCATCGTCGATGTTGATGCCGTCCTCGACTTCGACGGTGTACCGATGCAATGGCCCGGTGCCGTCGATCGTGGAGGTGCCCGGTACGACGTGGAAGGTGCCCAGACCCTGGGTCGAGTACGGTCCGCCAGCCGGCAACGCGTCCATCGGGCCGCCCGAACCAGCATCCTCTGTCTCCGGCGGGCCGGTCGGCTGCATGATGTTGATTTGGGCTGGTGAGGCTGTTGTGGCGGTGGAGGATGCCGAGCGGCCGCCAAGCCCGATGCCGTTCGGACCGGCCACGATGTCGGCGGTGCACAGTAGGGTCGCCACGGTAAGCACCGGGATCGCGTACGCTCGCCAGCCGTACGCGGCGACGAACCGGGCCAGCCGGCTCGGTCGGGTCGGCTGAGCGGGGTGATAGACCCGGCCACGGCCACGGGCCGCCACCCCGTAGCTGCCCACCGGCTGGCCTGGCGCAGCCGAGTCGGACTGGCCTGGCGCAGCCGAGTCGACTGACGGCCGCGCCACTAGCGGACCGTCCGGAGCGGGTCGGCTGCCGTACTGGCCCGTACCCCGCTGGCCCGTTCCCCGCTGGTTCGCGGCCCGGTGGCCGGCAAGGTAACCAGCACCGAACGAGACCCGCTTCTCGAGGCCGTAACGAGCCGCCGGGTCGCGTTCGTTACGCTCCGTGTTCGGCCGAGTCATCGCGCTAGCTTCTCACAGGTCGGACGATAGGTACATTCTGGTCGAGTATGTCCTGCTCGTCGAGCAAGCCAAGAACGGCCCGCGCCACCGTGCCCGGGTCCTCCATCTGGGCCACGTGGCCGACCCCGGCCAGGATCAGCAGCCGGGCACCGGGGATGACCCGGGCAGTCCGCGCTGCCAACGCCACCCGGACCAACCGGTCCCGGTCGCCCCAGATGATCAGGGTTGGCGCGGTGATCCGAGCGGCTTGCCGCCACAGCGACCGCAGGCCAGGCAGGTAGCTGGCCGCCAACCCGCGCAGCGAGCCGGTCAGCGCGGTCGCCGCCCATGGCTGGCCGGCCCGCTCGACCGCCTCTGCTACCGCTTCGGCGCGCCGCCCGGCGACTATCCGGACCGGGTCGCCCCAGCACAGCTCCAGGACACCCTGCACCCGGCGGTCCAGGCTGAGCTGGGCCAGCCGGCGCTCGGCCAGCCGGCTGAGGCCCGGTACCAGGAGCAACGGCATCAGCGGGTCGGAGCCGGTGCGTGGTCGCAGGTCCGGTACGGCCGGCGAGATCAAGGTGAGGGTACGGATTAAGTCCGGCCGCTGGGCGGCGACCATCATCGCGATCGCCCCGCCCATCGAGTTGCCCACCAGATGCACCGGACCACCGTCGAGACCCCGACGAGGGTGCTCGATCAGCCGGATCACGGTCCGTACGTGCATGTGGAGCGGATACTGGCCGCCCGGTGCCGGACCGGACCGGCCGAAGCCCGGCAGGTCCACCGCCTCGCCGCGAAGCCAGCCGGACAGCAGGGCGGCGAGATCGGTCCAGTTCGTCGATGAGCCGCCCAGCCCGTGGACGTACAGCACCGGCTCGCCCTCTGGCGGCCCAGGCGTGCGCCGGATGTACAGCAGCCGGCCGTCAACTCGGACCGCCTCACCGGGCCACACCGGAAGGTCAAAATCTGGCTCAGGCAGCGACACGGTAGACAGCCGCGCAGCGGGGAGGTCAACGGCGATCCTCACGGCCGTCTACAGTACGGCTACTGGCAAGTACAGCCCAGTCCGCGGGTCGGCCAGCGGGCGGACTCTCCGGCGTGGAGCGCCCAGCCCCGCGGATTGCCCGGCCGGTCAGCCGGCGGTCAGCAACCTCCTCAAATCGGCCAGTGGGCGGTCTTCTTGGTCGCCTGCTTCCGCGCCGTCCGCCCGTTGCTGGCGCTCGCCTTTGCCACCGGCTCGGCCTTCTTGGTGGACCCCTTCTTGGCCGGCGCCTTCTTCGCCGCCTTTGCCGCGGCCTTCTTGGCCGGCGCCTTCTTCGTGGTACGCCCGGCCGCCGGCTGGTCAGCGGCCCCGTTACCGCTGTCGCCAGCGGCCTCGCCCCGAGCTCGCTTGGCGGCCGCCACGCTCTGCCGCAGCGCGCTCATCAGGTCCACCGGCTCGCCGCCACCGGCGGGTACTGCCGGCTCCGGTTCGACCACCTGCCGGCCTTCGATCTTTGCCTCGATCACCGCCCGCAGCGCCTCCCGGTACTCGTCGTGATACTCCGCTGGGTCGAAGTCGCCGGACATGCTCTCGATCAGCGACTTGGCCATCGACATCTCCTGGGGCCGGATCGACGTATCCTCCGCCAGGAAGCCGAAGTCCGGCGTTCGGATCTCATCCGGCCACAACATGGTCTCTAGCACCAGCACCCGGTCCCGGACCCGAAGGGTAGCCAGTTGCTCCCGGCTCCGGATCGCCACCTTGACCAGCGCCACCATGCCGGAGTGGGTCAGCGCGTCGCGCAGCAGCGCGTACGGCTTCGCGGCGGCCTTGTCCGGCTCCAGGTAGTAACTCTTGGCGAAGTAGATCGGGTCGACCTGCTCCAGTGGGACGAACTGCAGGACGTCGACGACCTTGGTGGTGGACAGCGGCAGGTCGGCCAGGTCGGCATCGGTGAGCACCACCATCTCACCGGAGTCCAACTCGTACCCCTTGGCGATGTCGGCGTAGGCGACCTCCTCGCCATCGGTGGCGCAAACCCGCTTGTACCGGATCCGGCCGCCGTCGTCGCGGTGCACCTGATGGAAGGCCACGTCGCGCTCCTCGGTCGCGGTGTACAGCCGCACCGGGATGCTCACCAGGCCGAACGAGATGGCACCCTTCCAGATCGCGCGCATGACTACCTCCACTACCGGTCTACTGTCCAGAGTGGCATCGAGATCGCGTGTTGTCGCGTCTGGCTGCGAAGCAGGTGCGGTGGGAGGGCCGGTCCCGCGCCAGCGCAGGGGTGCGTCCGGTGCCCCGTCCAGGCACCGGAATGGCGAACGATGTTCGTTAGGATGAACAGTGATAGCCTTTGGGGGCCTGGTGACGAGAACCTGGTGACGGGACGAGGTATGGCAATAGTTCTGAGCCGACGCGATCGGCTCCGCGCAGCCGCGGTTGCCGAGATCAAGAATGTGGCGCGTCAGCATCTCGTCGAGGGAGGCGTGGCCGGGATCTCGCTGCGGGCCATCGCTCGGGACATGGGCATGAGCTCCCCCGCCTTGTACAACTACTTCCCGAGCCTGGACACGCTGATCACGGCGCTGACGGCGGATGCCTACGACAACCTCCGCACCGAGCTGGAGAAGGCGCGCGACGCCGTCGCCGAGGAGGACACCCTCGGCCGTCTCGTCGCCGTCAGCCGGGCCTTCCGCCGCTGGGCCCTCGACCACTCGGCGGAGTTCCGGCTGGCCTTCGACAAGCCATCGCCCGCCCGCGACGCCAGCGTGCCGACGGTGGACAACCCGACCGACCCCAAGGGCTTGATCCGCCGGACGCACCAGGCGTGTGGCGACGCCGAGATGCGCTTTGGCGCGGTCTTCACGCGGCTGTTCGCGGACCTGTGGACTCGGCGCCCCTACCGTACGCCGGAGCTGAACGATCTCGACCCGACCCTGTGCGGTCAGCTTCAGGCGCTCGCCGAGGATCTCAGCCGCGCACTGCCGGACGGTGGGCTGCCGGTCCCCGCGGTCTATGTGTATCTGTCGTGCTGGACCCACCTGTACGGGCTGGTCGCCATCGAGGTATTTGGGCATCAGCGTTGGGCGCTGACCGACGCCGAGCCGCTGTTCGAGACCGAACTCACCGCCATCATCAGCCGGCTAGAGCCGGCGTAACGCAGCCCGGCCCGGGTGGCCACCCGAGGCCAGCACGAGCTGCTCCAGCGTACCCACAATCAGCCGACTTCCGGTCGGCCGGTCCACCATGCCGGGGTAGCGACGAACTTCGAACACTGTTAATCTCTCTAACTGACGATAGCTTTGATAGCGATGCTCGTAGTTCTAGCGAGTGAAGATCAGGTTATCGGCGCCAAGACAGTCAATCTGAGGGAGCCTCATGTCCACCCAGGACGCCATCCTCAAGTCCCCGCGTGCCGGTGCTGTCGCTACGCCCTCCAGCGGGCGCTGGTGGACCCTCGGCATCGTTACGCTGGGCACTTTCCTGCTCGCGCTCGACCTGACCGTCGTGAACGTGGCCCTGCCCAGCCTCCGGACGACGCTCAATGCCAGCTTCTCCGACCTGCAGTGGGTGATCGATGCCTACGCGGTGACGCTTGCCGTCTTCCTGCTCACCAGTGGATCGCTGGCCGACCGGCTCGGTCGGAAGCGGATCTACAACACCGGGTTCTTCGTCTTCACCCTCGCGTCGCTGCTGTGCGGCCTCGCCTGGAACATCCTCAGCCTCAACATCGCCCGGGGCATCCAGGGCGTCGGTGCGGCGGTTCTGTTTGCGGTCGGTCCCGCGCTGATGGGTCAGGAGTTCCACGGCAAGGAGCGGGGTTTGGCGTTCGGCGTCTTCGGCGGCGGCGTCGGTATGGGACTTGCGCTCGGCCCGCTGATCGGCGGGGCGCTGACCGGCGGCATCGGCTGGCGCTGGATCTTCTTGGTCAACGTTCCGGTCGGGATGCTCTGCCTGATCCTCGGCCTGGTCGGCCTCCGGGAGTCCCGCCCGCGCGCGCACCGCATCGACTGGATCGGTCTGGTCACCTTCTCGGCCGCGCTGGCGCTGCTCGTACTGGCCCTCCTGCGTGGCGAGAGCGAAGGGTGGACCAGCCCCCTCATCGTCGGGATGTTCGCCGGCGGCGTGGCCATGCTGGCAGTATTCGTGTGGGTGGAACGGCGGCTCGGGGCGGCCGCCATGCTCGACCTGTCGCTGTTCCGGAACGTCACGTTCAACGGCATCTCGGCCGTGGCCCTCCTGATGACCGCCACCTCGATGTCGGCCATCTTCCTGCTGATCTCGTACGCCCAAAACGTTCAGGGCTACTCGCCGTGGCAGACCGGGCTGCGCTTCCTGTGGCTGACCGGCGCACTGTTCGTCGCAGCAGCAATCGGCGGGAGCCTGACCGCCCGGGTGCCGTTCCGGCTGATCGTCGGATTCGGGGGCGCCTTCCTCGCGGTGGGTCTGGCCTTGGTCAAGCCGCTGCTGCACGGGGGCAGCTCGTGGACCGCTCTGCTGCCAAGCATGATCCTGATGGGCATCGGCATCGGCATGTATAACCCTGCCCGCGCCTCCGTCTCCATCGCGGTGGTCGAGCCTCGCAAGGCCGGCATGGCATCCGGTATCAACGAGACGTTCCAGCAGGCGGGCTGGGCGCTGGGCGTGGCCGCTTTCGGCGCGTTGTTCCAGGCTCGGGTCGCCTTCCACTTCATCGGGTCCGCGGTGGGCGGCCAGCTCGGCTCGCGGTCCGGAGCACTGGGTGACGCGGTGGCGGCCGGCGGCATCGGCGGCGTGGTACAGGCGGTACCGGCGGCCATCTCCGACCAGGTGGCGCAGGCGGCAAAGGCTGCCTTCCTTGCCGGACTGGTCGACGTGATGCCGATCACCGCCATCCTGGCCGGGGTTAGCGCGCTGATCGGGTTTTTCTTCATCCGCAACAAGGATCTGGACGAAAGTGCGCTAGGTGGCCTTCCCGGCGTACCGCCCGAGGTGATCGACGAACAGCCGGTCCTCGCCGATGAGGACGGGCGGCACAGTCGTACCCCGGTCGGCTGAACCCGACGCGGAAACCTAGGCCCGCGCGGGCGGTATACCCACGCGCGGGCCTAGGTCCAGAGACCAGGTCAATCCTTCGACGTCATCTCACCGCCGGCACCGCGCCAGCCGGTAGCCGACCGGCAGCTTCATAGCGCACGATAATCAACGACCGGCACCGGCGCCGCACAGTAGGGGTGCTATGGACATACCTGGGGTTGGCGGTAGGGGTACGGCATCAATAGCCTTCTTATACGTCACCTGGCGGCTCCCGGAAGTCTCTCGTGGACGAATGAAATATGCCAACAGGAATGTCCGGTCTCCGAAGGAGTTAGTACCCATGAGCGCGAGCTTTCTCGCCAGTCTCGACACCGGGCAGCTCCGGTGGGATTTGCTGCGGCCGTTCCCGGAGCAGGATCCGGCTGACCGGCGTGCAGGTGACGCATTGGTGACCCAGGTGGAGGCCCTCGTCGCGAGCCGGGTGGATCCGGATCGGGTGGATCGCACGCGCGAGCTGCCCGATGGACTCATCGATGACCTGCATGCTGGCGGGTACTTCAAATTGCAGCTCGACGCCGACCTCGGCGGGCTGGAACTGTCGCCGTACAACGCCTTCCGCGTCATCGAGCAGGCCGCGAGCTGGTCGACACCGGTCGGCCAGATGCTCGGGCTGGTCAACGGAGCCGGAGCGGGTGCGTTGCTGCCCAGCTTGCCGCCGGGGCCCCTGCGCGAGGCTATCCGTCAGCGCGTCGCCGCCGGTTCGGTGTCGGGTTGGGCCGATACCGAACCCACCGGGCAGAACAATCGCCTGCCCACCATGACCGCGACGCCGACCGACGACGGCTCCGGCTACGTCCTGTCCGGCGAAAAGGTCTTTACCGGCAATGGCCCGATCGCCGACCTGCTCGTCGTGACGGCCGCGGTGGCCGACGAGCAAGAGCCGCGCGCCTGCCTGTTCTTCGTCGACACCGCCAGCCCCGGCTTCAGGGTGGCATCCCGGCTGGAGTTCATGGGCAGCAACGGCCTGCCGAACGCCGCGTTGCGCTTCGACAACGTGCACGTTCCCAAAGAGCTGGTGTTCGCCGTCGAGGGTGGTGACGCTCGACTACACCCGCTGATCAGCTCCGTCGGCTTGGTGGGTCGGCTCTACATCGCGTCCGCGCCTGCCATGGCAATCGCCAGGTTGTGCCTGAAATGGTCGCGCGAATTCGTGGCGCGGCGCAGCATCGACGGCTGCCGACTCGGCGAGTACGACCAGATCCAGCGGATCATCGCCACCACGCTTGCCGAGGTCTACGCGATGGAAAGCGTCGTGCAGTGGTGTCTGGTGGATTGTGGCCTGACTGACCGCTGGTACGAACGCATCATCGCCAAGAACATCACCACGATAACGAGTTGGCGTATCGTCGACCGGACCATGTCACTGCTTGCCGGCGAAGGGTTCGAAACCGCCAGCAGCAAGCGACGCCGGGGAGCCGACCCGTTGCCACTGGAGCGGTTGTTCCGCGACGCACGCGGCCTGCGGATCGCCGGCAACGTCGACTTCCAGCTCGACAACCAGGCGGCCCGGCTGCTGCTAGGGCGCCATTACGGCACTCCGGACACGTTCACCGCCGTCGACGCCGACGACCTCGATCCCGACCTCGCCCAGGATGCGAACCTTGCAGCTGCCAACCGGGACCACCTCACGACCGCGGCGACGCAGATTCGCAGCTTCACCCGAATGTGCATCGACATCACCCGCCACCACGCTAAGCCCGCGGAGCTGTTCGCCAAGGAGCAGGCCCTGGTCCTGCTGAACCGCATCGCCAGCGAACTGTTCACGATGTGCGCGGTGCTCGCCAAGACAAGTCAGCTTACCAGCGGCGACGCCGACTACAGCCAGAACCTGGCGGACGTCTACTGCACTGCGGCTCGGCACCGCCTCGCCGACCATTGGCGTCGCCTTGCCGTCGAGACGGAGCCCGACTACGCCAAGATCAGCCGCGACTGGCTGGCCGGTACGAAGATGAACCGCCTGATTACGCACTAAAGAAGCCTATTCAAAGAGGGTGACATGACCACCGACCAGTTCGTTGGTGCCGGCCGTCAGTTGCCGCCGGTGCTGGCCGGGTTCGACCTCACCGACCAAGCGGGTTTCGCCGCGGGCTTCCCACACTACGTGTTCGCCAGGCTGCGCCGCGATGCACCGGTGCTGTGGCATCCACCTGGGCAGAGCGCCGACGGCGAGGGATTTTGGGTGTTGAGCCGCCACGACGACATCATGCGGGCGGCTGCCGACCCGCTGTTGTCCTCGCAGGGCGGCGGCGGGCGCATGGGGGGCGGGACGCACCTAGACGATCTCGCCATGGGCGTACACGCGGGCGCCCTGCTCCCGATGATGGATGACCCGCGGCACGAGCTGATCAGCCAGCTCGTCGGGCCGGCCGTCGGCCGGCGGGTGGTGACGGCGCTTGAGGACGAGTTTCGCCGGTGCGCCGCAGCCGTGGTGGACGCAGCAGTTGCTCGCGGCCGGTGTGACTTCGCAAATGACGTCTCGGGTCCGTTCGCGATCCAGACCATGGCACTGGTCCTGGGCATTCCCCGGCAGGACTGGGCGCAGCTCGGCGGGTGGCTCGACGCGGTCGTGGGTATCGTGGGCCGCCGGTCCGGCAAGACCGACGAGGCAGTCAGGACGACGAACCTCGCCATCTACGGGTACTGCAAGCACTTGCTCGGGGCGAAGCGCGCCGACCCCGCCGACGACCTCACGTCGGTCATCGCCTGCGGCGAGATCCGCAATGACCGCGGCGAGCCGCCGCTGACCGCGTACGAGCGGGAAGTCAATTTCCTGCTGTTCCTGCAAACCGGCAGCGAGCAACCGAGGAACACCCTCGCCGGGGGCATCGTGGCGCTTGCCGAGCGTCCTGACTTATGGCGGCAACTGCGTGCCGACCGTTCGCTATTACCCGGCGCGGTCGAGGAGATGCTGCGGTGGGCACCGCCCAACCCGTACAACAGGCGTACCGCAACGCGTCAGATGCGATTCGGCGATGTGCACATTCAGACCGGCGACAAGGTCACACTCTGGTGGGCATCGGCGAACCGCGACGAGACAGTGTTTCCCGAACCCGCCACCTTCGACATTTGGCGTATGCCAAACCCACATATGGCATTCGGTTATGGGTCGCATAGCTGCCTGGGTGACCGGCTCGCCCGGCTGCAGATTCGGCTCCTCCTGGACGCGTTGCTGGACCGGGTGAAAGAAATTCGGGTCACCGGCCCGGTCCGATGGTCGCCCAGCAATAAGCACGCCGTAATGGTGGACCTACCGGTAGAACTCCTACCCACTTCGCACAGCCGACCAGACAGGACCTGAGCTATGTCCGAGACACTCGCAATCGATCCTTCGCTCCTGCCGTTGCTGTTTCCGTTCGACCCCTTCGACCCAGCGTTTCACGCCGATCCCTATCCGAGCTACCGGAAGATCCACGAATCTGGACCGGTGATCCGGACCAACGCCGGACTCATCTTCGTCTCTGGTCACCGAGAGATCTCGGCCATACTCCGCGACCCCCGGTTCGGCTGGGGTGATGGTGAGGCCGTCTCCGACCAGTTCATCCCCAACGGCGACGGGCCGCCGGTGCGACCGATCCTCTTTCTGGATCCGCCGGACCATACCCGTATCCGGTCGCTCGTCACGAAGGCCTTCTCCGCTCGGATGGTGGAGCGGCTGCGGCCGCGAGCGGAACAGCTCATTACCGAGCTGGTGGGCGCCATGCATGCCGGTGGCGGTCCGGTCGACCTCATGTCGGCGGTGGCCAGTCCGCTGCCTGCGCTGCTGGCCGGCGAGTTGATGGGCGTGCCGGCCGAGTACCGGGAGCGCTTCAGCACCTGGGCTGCCGACAGCGGCCGCGGCCTAGATCCCAGCTTCCTGCTCACCTCCGAGCAGATCCTGCGCCGCGACGACGCGCGGGCCCAGATCATGGCGTACTTCGAACAAGCGGCTGCTGAACGCCGGATCCGGCCGACTGACGACCTAGTAAGTGAACTGGTCGCCGCCGAGCAGGAGGGCAGCCGGCTCACCGAGCTGGAACTGGTCACCACCTGCATGGCGCTACTCGGAGCGGGATATGCCACCACGGTCAATCTGATCGGCAACGGCATGCTCGCCCTGCTGCGCAACCCCGATCAGCTCACCTGGTTCCGGTCGCACCCAGACCAGGTGGCCAGCGCGGTCGAGGAGCTGGTCCGGTACGACTCTCCCATCCAGCTCATCACCCGCACCGCGGTGCAGGACGCCGAGATTGCGGGCGTCCCGATCGAGGAGGAACAGCAGGTCTTCCTGATGATTGGTGCGGCCAATCACGATCCGGCGGCCTACACCGACCCGGACCGCCTGGACCTTTCCCGGCAGGAGGCCCGCAACCTCGGGTTCGGTCTCGGCATCCACTTCTGCCTGGGTGCGCCGATGGCCCGGCTTACCGCGCAGGTCGCGCTCGCTGCGCTCACCCGGCTCGGCCTGACGCTCGCTACCGACGAACCCCCGCATGTCACGAGCCTCGTCCTGCGTGGGCTCAGCGAGCTGCCGGTGATGATCGAGCCGGCCTAACCTAAGCCCACTGATGGTGGCCGGCGCCCCCTCTGGGGCGGCCGGCCACCGTCGTCAGGCCCGCTCGCCGCTGACCCGTTGCCGGCCGAACATTCCGGCCTTCACCTCACCGGCCAACGAGTTGCCGGAGACCGTCAGGTCGAAGTGCAGCTTCATTGGTACCGGCTGCTTGATCCGGATCATGAACTTAAGCCGCGCACCGTCGACACTCCCCTCCCGGATGTCGACGGTGACACCGCCGCCCGTGCTCGTGCCGGTCAGCTTGTCGCCGTCGGTCACGAGATTGAATACGCCCTCCTGCTTACCCAATGGTGAGTCGATGACGACGTTCCATTTCCCGGCTACGCTCATGGTGTTCCTCCAATGTGCTCAGCATATTGTTGACGATGAATTTGTTGGCTACGACTTGGCTATGACATGGCCGGCGGTCAGCGCCGCCGTTGGTGCCTGGTGTTATCCCGGCGTCACCGCCAGCGCGTGCAACAGCCGCTCGGTGTGGTCGAGATCCGTGGCCCGCACGCCGCTCGCGGCGACGAACCCATCCGGGCGGAGCAGCAGGAAGCCGTCCCGCGGCTGCGGAAGATGTTCGTGGATCACCAAGTGGGCATGGCGGTCGGCCACGGTTCGGGTCCGCCGGCCCAGCTCACCGTCGGCGGTCCCCAGCATCAGCAGCCGCAAGCCGGTCGCGGACCCGCCGCGGGGCGCCGGGATCCAGGTGGGCGTCCGGCTGCCTGGACCCGGCAGGTGGCTGACCCGTAGGTGGGCCGGCGCTGCGCCCGACAGTGCGTCCGGGAGGTGGGTCTTCCAACCGGCCAGCAGCGGTGGGTACCGCCGTTGCAGTACTCCGGTGGCCCCCAGCAGGCGCCACAGTCCGTTGCGTACCCGGGCCGCCGTGGACCTGGCAAGCATCAGCCGGGCCAACCGGTGAGTGGAGCGGATGGTCCGCTCCGCCACCTGCCGCCGTTCAATGTCGTAACTATCGAGCACCGCCGGGCGGAGCCGACCGTCGATAACACCGGCCAGTTTCCACACCAGGTTGCGCACGTCCTGCAGGCCGAGGTTGAGGCCCTGGCCGCCGATCGCGGAGTGGGTGTGGGCGGCGTCGCCCACCAGGAAGCAGCGGCCCTGCCGCAGCGTGTCGGCGATACGCTCTTGGCTGCTGAAGGAGGAAATGACGGTGAAGTCGAACATGCGCATGTTGCCTGGGCCGCGTTCGTCCAGCAGCGTCTGGACGGTCCGTGGCGTCAGTGGGGTGTCCGCACCGATCGGCGTGCCAACCCGAACCCGGTTGCCCGGCAACGGCACGACCAGGATCCCGTCCGCCCCGCCCAGGAAGTAGTGCAGCTCCGCCCGGTCCAGCGTGCCGTCCAACTGCCCCTCGGCGACCAGGATCGTAGTCGGGAACCGCTCACCCAGGAACGCAATGCCCAACCGATCCCGCACTGTGCTGCGGACGCCGTCAGCAGCGATGAGCCAGTCGGCCTCAACCAGCTCGGTGCCGTCCGGTCCGACAGCCTTGACCGTCACGCCTGTGCTGGTCTCCACTACGTCGCTGACCCGCAGCGAGCGCTCGACGCGCCCGCCCAGCCGTTCCAGCGCCTCGGCCAGGAGCCGCTCGGTCTGCGCCTGGGGCAATAGCAGCGGCTCGTTTTCCGGACCGAGCTTCACCCGGATGACCCGGTCGCCGGGCAGGCGATAGTTCATCGCCCGGGCCCGTATCCCCCGCCGGTCAGCCTCGGCGAGGATGCCCACATCGCGGAAGATCTCAAGGGCCGGTGGCCACAGCAGGATCGCGCGCGACCCCTGGTTGGGTTCGGACGCGGCCTCCAGCACCCGCACGTCGACGCCCAGCCGGCGCAGCTCGCAGGCCGCTGCCAGCCCGCACGGGCCGCCGCCCACGATCAGTACCGAGGTTTTTTGCCTCATCCGAGCAGCTCCTTCGGGATGGCGGTGCGCAGCCAGTCACGGATCGACCGTGCGGTCGACTCCGCGTGTTCTTCGATCACGGTGAAGTGGTCGCCGGGCACATCGAGGACCGCGTCAGGCCGGATCCAGGCGGGCCGCCAGCGATCTGGTCCCAGTGGTCCGGGCAACGGTTGGGTGGCGCGGACCAGCACGGTCGCGGCCTTGATGTCCTCGGGCTCCCAGTCGGTGAGCAGCCGGAGGTATCCGCCCATCGCGGTGAGCCGAATATCGTCGACGGGCGCGAGGTCGCCCAGCCGTTCGAACATCCCGGCCAGCAGCGGGGGTCCGACCGCCGCGAGCGTCGCCCTGTCCAACAGATACCCGTCGACCATGACGACCGCGTCGGGCAGCACGCCGAGTTGCTCCAGGTGTCGCCCGACCGCGTGCGCCAGGATCGCTCCCGAGGAGTACCCGACCAGTACGAACGGCGCACCATCGGCCTGCCGCCGCACCGCCTCGGCCGCTGCCCACACGGCCGCGTCGAGCGTCGCAGGCAGCGGTTCCCCGTCGTGGAAGCCGGGCAGCGACAGGACCGACACCGCCCACTCGCCACCGAGATGTGCGGCAAGCCGAGCGTACTGGTGCGGGCCGGAGGTCGCGAGCACGGTGGGAAAGCAGATCAGGCTCGGCTGCTCCATACCCCGAGTGATCGTCACGGGTGCCGGCAGCTCGAGGTCATCCGCCACGTCGAAGGAGGGCCGGAACTGGGCTGCGGTCATGAGCAGGTCAAGGAACTCGGGGGTCTGACCCAGTTCACGGGCCCGCCGATACAGCGAGCCGATCAGGCTCGTCGGCGGTTGGCCGGCCAGCTCGGATCCCGGCGCGCCATGGTCTGTCCCCCCCAGCTCCGTACCTAGGTATCGGGCCAGCGCTTCGGGGGTGCGTTCTGCCAGGATCACCCGAACCGGCAGTCGCAGGCCGGTGGCGGTGTTCAGTCGGTTGCGCAGCTCCACAGTAATGAGCGAGTCGAACCCGAGTTCGAGGAAGTCTCGGCGGATGTCCACCGATCCGGCCTCGGCATGACCCAGCACGGTGGCGACCTGGGTACGCACGAGGTCCAACAGGATCCGGTGTCGCTCAGCCGGCTCCAGCCCGGTCAGGGACCGTGGCGATACCGAGGGTTGGTCACCGCTATCTGCGGCGGCGGCCCGCCGGGCCTGCCGGGCCTCCGGCACCTCGTCGATCAGCGGGCTCGGCCGGGTCGCGGTCCTGGTGCGCACCCACTGCTCCCAGTTCAGGTCCGCGACGACAAGTGCCGTCTCGTCGCGATCCAGGGCCTGCTGAAGGGCAGCGACCGAAAGGCCCGGAGCGGTCATCGCGATCCCGCGCCGATCCAGCCGCTGCTGCCGGATCTGGTCGAAAGACTGGTCCTCGGTCTCGGCGACCGTCTCGGCCCACGGGCCCCAGGCGATCGATGTCGCTACCCGGCCCAGCCGCCGACGGTATCCGGCAAGCGCATCAAGGAACGCGTTCGCCGCAGCGTAGCCACCCAGGCCGACGCCGCCGAACGTCGCGGCGATTGAGGAGAACAGCACGAAGGCCGACAGGTCGAGATCGCGGGTGAGCTCGTGCAGGTTCCACCCAGCGGTCGCCTTGGCCCGCAGCACCCGGTCCAGCCGCTGCGGGCTGAACTCCTCCAGCGGGCCCTCATCGAGCAGCTCCGTGGTATGCACCACCGTCGTCAGTGGGCAGTCGGCGGGCACCGCCGCGAGGACGTCAGCCAGCGCCTGCCGGTCGGCGGGGTCACACCGCGCCACGGTCACCCGGGTGCCGTGGTCGGCTAATTCGGCCTGCAGCCGGGTGAGCGGGCCGGCGGCGAGGTCCTGCCCACCGATCAGCAGCAGGTGCTCGACACCGTTACGCGCCAACCAGCAGGCTACCTGGGCGCCGATGCCCTGGGTGCCACCCGTGACCAAGGCGGTCCCCCGTGGTTTCCAGGTACGGACCGCAGGTACCTGGGACAAGGGGGCCCGCACCAGGCGCCGGGCGAAGAGCCCGGCCGGGCGTACGGCGAGCTGGTCCTCCTCGCCCAGCATGCCGGCGAGCACCGCCGCCAGCCGGGCCGGCGTCCGTCCGTCCGGCACCGCCGGCAGGTCGACCAGACCGCCCCACAACCGCGGGTACTCCACCGCGGCGACATGGCCGAGCCCCCACACCTGAGCCTGAAACGGGCTGACCACCTCCTCGGCGCCGCTGATCGAGACCGCCGCTTGAGTTACTGCCCACACCCGCGCCTCGCCGCCAGTATCGGCGAGCGCCTGCAGCAATACGAGCGTGCCGACTACGCCGGTGTCCGGCGTCCGGTCGTCCACCGCGAGCAGGGACACCACCTCAGCCGCGCCAACCTCCCGCAGCCGCCTGGCGAGCACGTCCCGATCCGAGGTTGTCGGGTCGACCGTGATCCGAACCGCCCGGCCGCCGTGGCGCTCCACGGCTCGCACGGTCGCTGCGACCAGCCCGTCGTCGACACCATGCACGGGCAGTACGACGAGCCAGGTGCCGGACAGCACCGTCGCCCCCGGCTCGGGCACCGGCCGCCAGACCGTCCGGTAGCACCAGGTGTCCACTGTGGATCGTTCCTGGTGCCCCCGCCACCACGCCGACAGCACCGGCACCACCTCGCGCAGCGGGCCGTTCTCGTCCGTCTGCAGTGTCCCTCCCAGGGTCGGCAGGTCCGCACGCTCGACCGCGTCCCAGAACCCGGCCTCCAGCACGTCGGTGCCCCCGGCGGGCCGTTGCGCGACCACCTCGGGCCAGAACCGCCGGCGCTGGAAGGGGTAGGTGGGCAGCTCCACTCGCCGGGCGCCGGCTCCGGCGAAGGTTGCCGTCCAGTCGACCTCGACACCGCGGACCCAGGCCTCGGCCAGCGAGGTCAGGAACCGGTGTGGGCCGCCCTCGTCGCGGCGCAGCGTACCGATGATGACGGCGTCGACACCGGCCCGCTCCACGGTCTCTTCGACTCCTACGGTCAACACCGGATGGGGGCTGGCTTCGATGAAGACCCGGTGGCCCTGGTCCAGCAGTACGGCGGTGACCCGCTCGAACCTCACCGGTTGGCGGAGGTTCGTATACCAGTAGCCGGCGTCGAGCCCGGCAGTGTCCAGGAGCTCGCCGGTGACCGTAGAGTAAAATGGGATCGACGCGGAACGCGGCGTGATCGGTGCCAGTACCGCCAGCAACTCCTCGCGGATCGGTTCCACGCCGGGCGAGTGCGAGGCGTAGTCCACCGGGACGCGGCGTGCCCGTAAGCCGGCTGCAGCGCAGTGGGCCAGGAAGTCATCGCAGGCCTGGGTGTCGCCAGAGATGACCACCGACGACGGCCCGTTGACTGCCGCGACGCCCAGCCGGTCACCGAAGGCAGCCAGCCGCTGGATGACTTGCTCGACCGGCAACGCCACCGACACCATGCCACCGCCACCGGCCAGCGATGCCAACGCCCGGCTGCGCAGCGCCACGATCCGGGCCCCGTCCTCCAGCGACAGCGCACCAGC
>OBLV0100000087.1_pt1 | contig 38101 bp, 28 predicted proteins | sample 1520071 | NCBI WGS metagenome assembly OBLV01 (sample SAMEA3888446, study PRJEB22518) | metagenome | reverse complement strand
CGCCCCGCCCATGAGCGTCGCGGTATCGGTGATCGGGCTACCGGCGCTGACAGAGGCCGACGCCTTGGTCGCGATCGTCGGAGTGGCGGGCGTCACGTTGACGGACTCATTGGCCGAACCACACGGGCTGACGGCGGCGGCGTTGTTGGCGTCGCCGCTGTAGGTGGCGACCCAGTTGTACACGCCTGGCGCCGTCGTGGTGAAGGTCGCCGAGCCGTAGGTACCGTTGCCGGTCACGGTCGCCATCGACGTGGCGATCGCGGCGCCGTTGCAGGTGGCGTTGTTGGGCCCGAAGAGGGTGAAGGTGATCGTGCCCGTCGGGTTGACGCCGCCGGACAGGGTCGCGGAGTCGCTGATCATGCCGCCAACCAGGGCGGTTGGCGCGGTCGTGGTCGCAATCGTCGGGGAAGCCGGAGAGACGACGACGCTCTCGGCCCCGCAGACACTGGCCACGGCGCCGTTATTGGTGTCGCCGCCGTACGACGCCACGATTTCATAGGTGCCGGCGGCGGTAACCGTGTGGGTCATCGAGGTGTACGTGCCGTTGCCGGCCACCGTCACCGCGTCGGTGAAAGCCGGCGCGCCGGTGCAGGTGGCGCCGGCAGGCGCGACACCGTCGTTGTAGAAGTTGAAGGTGATGGTGCCGCCGATCGCGGGAGCGGTGGTACCGCCAGAGAGCACCGCCTGGTCCGAGATGCTCCCGCCAACGTTGACCGCCCCCGACGGGGTGGTGGTGATCGCCGGAGTCGGCTTGCTGACCACCGTGCTCTCACTTGCGCACGAACTGGCAACGGCGGCGTTGTTGCTGTCGCCGCTATAGGCCGCGATGTAGTTGTAGGTGCCGGGGCTGGGCGGGGTAAATGGCCCTGACATGTAGGTGCCATTGCCGGTCACGGTCGCGGTGAGCGGCGCAACGGCGGTGGCGCCGGAGCAGGTGCTGTTGCCGGGTCCATAAAGGCTGAAGGTGATCGTGCCGCTCGGAGTCCCGGCGCCCCCCGAGAGGGTCGCACTGTCGGAGATAGTGTTGCCAAAGGTGGTCGGCCCAGAAGGGCTGGTCGTGATCGTCGGCATGGCCAAGGCGATCGTTACTGGTTCGTTGCCACAGGCGGTCGCCGCCGCGAGGTCGTTGGCGTCGCCGCTGTACGACGCGATCCACTCGTAGGTGCCTGGCGTGGTCGGCGAGAAGGGCCCTGAAAGGTAGTCGCCGGTGCCGGTGACGTTGTCCGTCTTGGTGTAGACCGCAGGCGCCGTGCAGGCTGAATTGGAGTACAGGTTGAACGTGATGGTGCCCGTCGGGGCGGGACCTGGCGGGGAAGCCGGCGAGAGGGTCGCAGTATCGGAGATGGGGGTGCCGACATTGCCGGTCGAAGACGACACGGTGGTAGTGATGGAGGGTGCAGCCAACGCCACGGTCACCTGGGAGCCGCCGCTGCCGGTACCGGCGACCATGTCGGATTGCGCGACACCGGCGGCGAAGCCGAGCTGATCGGTGAGGACGGTGCCCGATGGCGAGGCCCCGGCGGGCTTCGTCGGTGCCTTGAGGACGTTGAAGGTAAAATCGATCCGGCAAGCCGGGGAGGAACCGCTGCCGTTTTCCGGTCCGAGCACGACCGGGGTGCTCGGCATGAAGGTGACCTGGCCGCTCGAGGCGTCGATGACCGAGATGGTAAAGGTGGTGCCGGCGCAGGCGGTACCAGCCTCACCGGTACCCGACGAGCTCAGTTGGAACACGCCGGGGTCTTGGTCGGCCGTTGGGCAGTCGCCGGTGCCGTTACCGGGGAACGTCACGCCACACGCCGGTACCAGGTTGATGGTGCTGATATTGATGTTGCTGTTGTCCTCGGGCGTTGTCGAGCTGTTGACCACGTTCATGACCCCAGCCAGACCCGTCTGACCCACGGTGACGTTGGTCGGGAAGGTGGGGCCGGCCGCGAATAACACGCCGGCAAATGCCTCCGGCATGCTGACGATGAACGGCACCGTCGCCACCACGAGGGCGACCAGGCCGCACAGGAACCGGTGACGCAGGACGGACAGTCTGGCCCGTCCAGAACGGTGGGATGCCGATCCCGGACCACTTTGATGCCCCATCTTCATCTCCATCTCCTCATCGTCCCGCCGACAATCCGTATACGCCCACCCTGCGTCCCGCTCAGACCGATCCGCAGGCGCGTCTCATCGCTGCCTGCCGTTGCCCGTGTCGCCGACCCCCCGAAGGACGCAGACCCCAATTATTGTACCTTCTTGTTCACTTACGGCCCCAACCACCTTGGTGGAACCCTAGATCACAATCGCCGGTCGCTTCGTAACCTGGCGAGAGCGGAAAATCACATGTTTCGACCCGTTCTCGACCGACATGAGAGTAGCCGACGAAGCGGTCAAACGTAACTCCTACCATCAGATACCGCCTAAGTACCGGTATGTGCGCCCAATCCTGCCATGTCCCACTGCCGCGCCATACGCGGTAAGACTCGTCGCATGATGGCGGCGAACAACGGTGCACGAGGCGTGCGGTCATGAGAATCCGGACAAAGCGAACCCTGGTGGACGCATACCAGGACGGCCAACTATCGCGAAGGGAGTTCGTGAGCGGGGCCCTCAAGTTGGGCTTCTCGGTTACGGGGGCGGCGGCTCTCCTTTCGGCCTGCCACTCGTCGAAGCACCGGGCCGCCCCGGCCCGACTCGCAGGACGAGTCCAGATCCTCATCGGATTCGACGGCGGCAACTCCGCCCCGCAGCGTCAGGTCCAGCAGACGTTGGCGCAGGCGTTCATCGGGCAGCATCCGCAGGTCGGCATCGACCTCCTACGGGCCACCTCGGCGACCACCGCCGCGACCCAGTTGGCCGCCTTGATCGCTCGGGGATCGGCACCCGACATCGTGCTCGGGATCGACCTGGCGGACCTGTCAAACCTGGTCGACCAGCACGTATGGCTCGACCTACACAGCCTGTTCAAACGCGATGGGATCTCCACCCATGGCTTCCAGGCACAGGCGTGGGCCGCCGCCAAGCTGACCGATTATTACGGCGGGAGCGGGGCCATCCCTGGCGTCCCCCTCGGCATCCACGACCATGCCTTGGCCTACAATGTCGACCTGTTTTCCAAGGCCGGTGTTCCCGCACCATCGGCGTCTTGGTCGGATGACTCTTGGCTGTTGGCCGGCCCATTCCTGAAGGCGGCTGAAGCATTGACGCTCGATGGTTCGGGCAAGACTCCCGGTCAACGCGGCTTCAATATCAATACCGTAACCCAGTTCGGGGTGGCCCGATTGCCACCCGAACTGGCCTTCTTCGGCTTCGGTGGCAACCTGTACAACCGTTCCAAGCGCCAGGTGCAACTCGACACATCCGACGCCATTTCTGGCGCGCAATTCGCCAGCGATCTGATCAACAAATATCAGGTGCAGCCAACCGCCGCCCAGCTCACCACGCTCAGCGGAGCGCCCGCGACCGAGGACCAAGCTCTCGTGGCCTGGCGGGGGGGCAAGCTCGCCATGATCGACATGTGCAGTTGTGAGATCGACAGCCCCTACGGATCGCAAGTGCCATTTACGTGGAAGGCCGCCGCCCTCCCCGCCGGTCCGAGCGGGCACTACAGCGAGCTCGAGGTCAGTGTCGGCGCCATCGTCGCCGCCAGCACCCAGCAGGACCTGGCGTGGGAGGTCCTCAAGTTCTTTGCCATCGATCCGGCCCAACAACGCCAGCTCGCCTTCGGCGGTTTCGGCGCCATGCCCGCCCTGAGCGCGAACCTGAACGCCTTCGGGACAGGGATCGAACAAGCCACCGCCGTCGATCCCAGCGTCTGGCTCAACGGCCTCCCAACGGCGTCAGCCGAGAACGACACCTGGATCCCGGCCTTCACCAGCGTCCATACGCTAACGACCAACGCCTTCAACCAAATCCAAGCTGGCACCCCTGCGAGCACGGTGATGCCCCAACTCCAAACCCAAGCCCAAGCCGCGATCACCGCCTGGTTCCAGACCCACAAACTCCCCTAAGGAGCCGATCTTGGAACCGGGTCCAGCTGTAGACCCTTTACCAACCTCCAAGACCCAAGACCGTGGTTGGGGACGAATCGGCCGTTGCGGAGGAGGCCCGTTCCCCGGGCCGAGGGAGCAACGTCGAGTCGTCCTGAGCTGAAGGAAGTGGGCGAGGGGGGACTTGAACCCCCACATCCTTTCGGACACAGGAACCTGAATCCTGCGCGTCTGCCTATTCCGCCACTCGCCCGAGTGGAACCGACAGGCTAGCGCCGATGTTCCACTGACCAAGGCTCGATAGCATCGGAGACGACCATGGGACTCCAGCAGTTCGAGCGACGGCTCGAGCGCCTTGTCGAGGGCGCCTTCGCGAAGGCGTTCCGAAGTGGCCTGCAACCCGTCGAGATCGGACGGCGCCTCACCCGGGAGATGGACATCCAACGCACCGTCGCCCCCCGGGGCACGCTGACGCCAAACCATTTCATGGTCGTCCTCGGTCCGGCCGACCGGGCCAAGTTCGCGCCCATCGAAGCAGAACTCGTGAGCGAGCTGATCTCGGTCGCACGTGACCACGCGAGGGAGGAAAACTACGTCTTCCTCGGGCCGGTGGCGGTCGAAATGATCACCGACGCCGACATGTCGGCCGGGATCGTGCTGGTGTCGGGCGAGATGCGCGCCGCCGATGGCGGCGCCGCCGCCCTCGTCCTCCCCGATGGTCGTCGTCACGCCCTAGGCGCCTCGCCGGTGACGATCGGCCGCCTGCCGGAATGCGAGATCGCCTTGGCCGACGCCAACGCCAGCCGCCGCCACGTAGAGATCCGCCCTTCGAACGACGGTGCGGGCGGCTTCATCCTGATCGACTTGGGCAGCACCAACGGAACCAGGGTGAACGGCGTCGGCGTCCACAACCACCGGCTCCGCCACGGCGACGAGATCACGATCGGCGCCACCCATCTGAGGTTCGAGGCACAGTAAGGGACCGGACCGATGCCCGAGTCGTTGCTCACCGCTCTCAAACTGATCTTCCTCGGACTGCTCTACCTGTTTTTCGTACGGGTGATCCGAGCGGTCTGGGTCGAGCTGCGCGAGCCGAAGTCCGTCCAGGTCACGGTGGCGGCGACGCCCACGCCGGCGCGGGTAGCAGCTCGTTCGGGGCGCTCCACTGAAGGAGCCGTTGGGCGGCCGCCGTGGGCCGGCGGGGGCGAGCGCTTGGTGATGAAAGAACCTCCGGAGCTGTACGGCCAAACGTTCGAGCTCGGTGACGAACTGACGGTAGGCCGGGCCATCGGCTGCGGGGTCGCCTTGCCCGAGGACACCTTCGTGTCCACCTTGCACGCCCGCGTCTTTCGCCGCGACGGCTCCTTGTTCGTCGAGGACCTCGGCTCGACCAACGGCACCTTTGTCAACGACCGGCCGGTCACCGGCACGGTCCCCCTAAGCGGGGGGGATCGCCTACAAGTAGGAAAATCAGTGCTGGAGTTGTCCCGATGACCGAGCTTGGAAAAAAGCGACCGTGCTCTGAATGACGAAACTTTGCTCGGGGGCCGCCACCGACATAGGAAAGGTCCGCGCGAACAACCAGGACCAGCTCCTCGTGACTGCGGAGCTGTTCGCCGTGGCCGACGGTATGGGCGGTCACGCCGCGGGCGAGGTCGCCTCGCTCACCGCGGTCGAGGCCCTGAAGGCCGCCTACCAGGACAGGGGCGGCACCGAAGGGCTGATCGAGGCGGCCCAGCAAGCTAACCGCTCGATCTGGGAACGGGCCCAGGAGAACCCCGAGTACCGGGGTATGGGGACCACCCTCGTGGCGGTGGCGCTGGTGAACGAGGGGGGCGAGGATCGCCTGGCCGTCGTCAACGTGGGCGACTCCCGGGTCTACCTGCTCCGCCAGGGCGAGCTCGAACAGCTCACGACCGACCACAGCCTCGTGCAGGAGCTGGTCGATGACGGGCAGCTCACCGAGCTGGAGGCGACCGTCCACCCCCAGCGCCACGTCCTGACCCGGGCGCTCGGGGTCGACTCCGAGGTCAGTGTGGACATCTCGCAGATCCTGCCCATGAAGGGCGACCGGTTGCTGCTGTGCAGCGACGGGTTGTCGCGGGAACTGAGCGACACCCAGGTGGCCAGCATCATGCGGCGGCTGAGCGACCCTGACGACGTCGCCCGGGAGCTCGTTGCGGCGGCCAAGAACCGCGGCGGGAACGACAACATCACCGTCGTGATCATCGACGTGGTCGACGACGGCGATCTGGGCCAGGCCGCATCCCAGGCGCTCGCCTCGAACCCTGGCGTTCAACTTCCTTCTCCGATGCCGAGGGAGGAACAGCCCGGAGAACTACAACCAGCGGGGAAAAGGGCGGGCCGTTCCACCCTCGGAATGGGTGCTACCAGCCAGCCGCTACCGCTACCTTGGGAAGGCCCAGTCGAGGCGCCCAAGGCCCGGGCTGTCACCTTTCGGGTCATCGGGTTCGTGGCCCTCCTCGTGGTCCTCGTGGCCGGTGCCGGCGTCGCGGTGGCGTGGTACGCCCGGGGCAGCTACTTCGTCGGGCTCAACAACGACCAGCTGACGATCTACAAGGGTCGCCCCGGGGGCCTGTTGTGGTTCGAGCCGACGGTTGCGGTGCAGACAGGCGTGCCGGAGAGCGAGGTACCGGCGGCCCAGCGCAACGACCTCCGCAGCGGCAAGGAGGAGCCATCGATCAGCCAAGCCCAGGCCTACGTCAACAATCTGCAGCAGCTATTCGACAGCACGACTACAACGACGACCACGACGACCACGACGACCACGACCACCGCGGTCGCCACGACGGCTCCTCCGGGAGCCACCACCACGACCGCGCGTCCGTGACGGTGTGAGCGTCGCCAGTTCCACCTACCGGCTGCCCGCCCGGCGGCGGACCGAGCTGGGGCTGATCGTGCTGGCGGTGCTGCTCACCGCCGGCTTGTATGTCCTGGCCAGCTTGGGCAAGGCGGGCTCGTTGCCGGCCAACATCGGCCCATTCCTCGGCATCGTGTGCGGGCTCCTGCTGGTGGCCCACCTCGGTATGAGGAAGCTGGCGCCCTACGCCGACCCCATCCTCCTGCCTTCGGCCGCGCTGCTCAATGGGGTCGGCTACGTCTTCATCGCCCGGCTGGACTCACACCTGGCCGCCCTACAGGCTGTCTGGACGGGCATCGGCATCGGCGCGTTCTTGCTGACTCTGTTCGTGGTACGCCGAGCCCGGGACCTGGAGCGCTATCGCTACATCTTCGCCCTGTTCGGCATCGGCCTGTTGCTCATGCCACTCCTGCCGATCGTCGGCCAGAACATCAACGGGGCCCGCCTCTGGGTCCGCATCGGCAGCGTCAACTTCCAGCCGGGCGAGCTCGCCAAGATCGCCCTGGCCATCTTCTTCGCCTCCTACATGGCCGAACGAAGCGAAGTGCTCAAGCAGGGCACCTTGAAGGTCGGGCGCTTCCTTTTCATCGACCCGAAGTACATCGCTCCCGTGCTCGTCGCCTGGGCCTTGTCGCTTGCGATCTTCTTCTTCGAGAACGACCTCGGCAGCTCATTTTTGTTCTTCGCCCTGTTCATCGGGATGCTGTGGGTGGCAACCGGACGAAACGGATACCTGGCCCTCGGAACCGTCCTCTTCGCCGGCGGCTCGACCTTCGCCCTCAAGGTGATCGGCCACGCCAAAAGCCGCGTCGATGTCTGGCTCAACCCATGGCCCCTGTACAACACCACCGGCTACCAGATCGTCCAGGGCTGGTTCGCCATGGCCGCTGGCGGGGTCTTTGGCGACGGACCGGGTCTCGGCAGCCCACAGCGCATCCCCGAGGTCGCGACGGACTTCATCTTCGCCGCCATCGCCGAGGAGTTGGGGTTGTTCGGTGCCGCCGCCGTCCTGATCGCCTACCTGCTGATGGTCGGCACCGGCCTGCGCATCGCCATCCGCTGCGAGCACCCCTTCGAGAAAATGCTCGCCACCGGCCTCGCGCTGATCATCGGCGTGCAGACTTTCGTCATAGTCGGCGGCGTCACCCGGCTCATCCCGCTCACCGGTATCACGCTGCCGTTCATCAGCTATGGGGGCAGCAGCCTGATCGCCAACTACATCCTGCTGGCGTTGTTGCTGCGCATCAGCAACGACACCTCCACCCCGGAGATGACACCGGCCGGGGCGAGTGACCTGACGGTTGCCTCATGAGGGTGAGGCTGTGAACCGACAGATTCGCATCGCCGGGATCGGCATGATCGTGCTGTTCCTCCTGCTGTTCCTCCAGCTCAACTACGTCCAGGTCGTGCGGGCCAGCAGCCTCGAGCACAACCCGCTCAACAGCCGGTTGGCCCTGGCCGCGTTCACCACCAAGCGGGGCGACATCGTCTCGTCCGACGGCGTGATCCTCGCCCAGTCGCAGCCCACCTCGGACGGCTACAAGTACCTGCGGGTCTACCCCACCGGGAACCTGTTCGGCCAGATCACGGGCTTCTTTTCCTTCACCTACGGCGAGGAAGGCGCCGAGCGGGAGTTCGACGCCGACCTGACCGGCGCCAACACGCCGCTGCAACTGCCGCACAGCCTCAAGGACCTGACGATCACCCAGGACCGGAGCCAAACGGTCACCCTTACCCTCTCCGACAAGCTCCAGCAACTGGCCAAGACGGAGCTGGGCAACCGGCTGGGCTCCGTCGTGGCCCTCAACCCCTCGACGGGGGCCATCTTGGCCATGTGGAGCAACCCGTCCTACGACCCGAACCCGCTGGCCGCTCACAACCAGCAGACGGTCCGAAGCGACTGGCAGGCGGAAAACGCCGCTGCCGACCAACCCCTCCTCGCCGGCAGTTTCCGCGAACGGTTCTTCCCTGGGTCGACATTCAAGATCATCACCTCGTCCGCGGTCTTCGACCACGATCCTTCGCTTGCCACCATGTCGTTCCCAGCGTTGTCGGGACTGCCCCTGCCCGACACCAACGGCCAAGTCCTGCGCAACTTCGACGGCGAGGTCTGCGGCGGGATGCTCCCCGAGCTGTTCAAGGTGTCCTGCAACAGCGGCTTCGCCGCCATCGGCCTCGACCTCGGCGCCTCCTCCCTCGCCAACGAGGCGACCAGCTTCGGCTTCGACCAGACACCTCCGATCGACCTCCCTGAGGCGGCCCAGTCCTACTTCCCGCCCGCCGGCAGCTTCGCCCAGGACCTGCCCGGACTGGCGAAGTCGGCGATCGGCCAGGAAAACGTGCAGGCCACGCCGCTGGAGATGGCGCTCGTAGCCGGCGCCATCGCCAACGGCGGCGTCATCATGACGCCCCATATCCTGGAGCAGGTGTCCAATTCCCAAGGTCAGGTGGTCAAGACCTATCAGCCGAAACCGTGGCTGACCGCCACCTCGCAGGCCACCGCGACCCAGATGACGCAGTTGATGATCTCGGTCGTGCAGTCGGGCACGGGCGTGGCCGCCAAGATCCCGGGCATCGAAGTGGCGGGCAAGACCGGCACGGCGCAGACCGGCAACAACACCATCCACGCCTGGTTCGCGTGCTTCGCTCCGGCAACCGATCCCCAGATCGCGGTGGCGGTGCTGGTTGAGAACCAGCCCGAGGGTAACGACGCCCAAGGCGGCACCATCGCCGCCCCGATTGCCAAGGCCATACTCCAGGCCGCCTTGCAGAGCCCGTAAGACACTCTTGTGACAGGCTCTCAGCGATGACGCAGACTCCTCCGGGGCAGGAACGACCGGCGGCCCGCGTCTTCAACGACCGCTATGAGCTGGTCCGCCATGTGGCCCGAGGCGGCATGGCTCAGGTGTACCTGGCCAAGGACTTGCTGCTCGACCGGCCGGTCGCCCTCAAGGTGCTCTTTCCCGAGTTGTCGGTGGACCGGTCGTTCGTGGAGCGTTTCCGGCGGGAGGCCAAGGCCGCGGCGAGTCTCTCGCACCCGAACATCGTCTCCATCTACGACTGGGGCGAAGGCGAGCACACCTACTTCATCGTCATGGAGTACGTCGATGGCCGCACCCTGGCCCAGTTGCTGCGCCAAGGCCCGCTCGACGCCGACCAGGCCGCGGGGCTTGCCGCCGAGGTAGCCGCCGGGTTGAGCTTCGCCCATGCCCACGGCGTCATCCACCGCGACATCAAGCCGGCCAACGTGTTGATCGACAAGTCGGGCCAGGTCAAGGTCACCGACTTCGGCATCGCCCAGGCGGTGGGCGCCAAGGAGGGTCTGACCCAGACCGGTACGGTGATGGGGACCGCCACCTATTTCTCCCCCGAACAGGCCCAGGGGTACCCCGTCGACGCCCGCAGCGACGTCTACTCACTCGGGGTCGTCCTCTACGAGATGGTCACCGGCCGGCCGCCGTTCTCCGGCGACAACCCCATCGCCATCGCCTACAAGCACGTCCAGCAGTCCCCTATCCCGCCGACCCAGGTCAACCGGGCCGTGCCCCCCTCGCTCGAGGCGATCATCCTCCAATCCATGGCCAAGGACCCCGCGGCCCGCTACCAGTCGGCGGAGGACCTGCGAGCCGACCTCGTGCGCTACGTGCGGGGCAACAGCGTCTTGGCCCAGCCGGCGCCCGCCGCCGCCGCCGCCACCCGCGTGCAGGGCACCTACGGGGCGACCCGGGTGATGCCGGCCGACTCCCGGACCGGCACGGTGCGCGCCGGTCGCCCGCCCACGACCGGCACTGCTGGGACCACGGCCGACCTGGTCACCACCCATCGCCGCAGTGGCGCCTATGTGGTCATCCTGATCCTGATGCTCGCGGTGCTGGTGGGCCTGCTGTTCCTGCTCGGCAAGCAGCTCGGGGTATTCGGCAGCACCGCGGGTGGCCAGGTGACGATTCCCACCGACATCGTGGGTGAATCGGTGGCGACCGCAACGTCGGAGTTGCAGAACCTCGGGCTCAAGGTAAGCCCGTCGTCGCCGACCGGCACCGTCAACAACAGCACGCCTGCGCCCGGCCAGATCGCTGACAAGGGATCGACGGTCAGGTTCGCCGTGACACCGCCGCCGGTACAGATTGCGGTGCCCAACCTGATCGGCCAGATGCAACAGGATGCCGAGAACGCCCTGCGCACCGCCGGGCTGACACCGCCGGCGACGGAGCCCACGACGAACTCCGACACCGTCGCCGCGGGCAACGTGATCTCCGAGCAGCCGCCGGTCGGCGCCATGGTCACCAAGGGCTCGACCGTGACCCTCACCATCTCCCTCGGCAAGGCCCAGGTGCTGATCCCCAACGAGGCGGGCAGCGACCCTGCCACTGCCGGCGCCGCCCTCGCCACCCTCGGCCTGAACCCGGTCCAGTCGAGCGAGCCGTCCAACAGCGAGCCGGCGGGCAAGGTCACCCGGACCAACCCACCCTCAGGCCAGAGCGTGGCGTCGGGTTCGACGGTCACGATCTTCGTGTCGACCGGCCCCCAGGCAATATCGGTCCCCGACGAGACCGGCCAGACCTTGGGCCAGGCCGAGAGCGCCCTGACCGGCGCCGGCTTCAACGTCGCCGTCGTCGGTTCGCACAGCTCCTTCGGCATCGTCACCGGTCAGACCCCCGATGGCGGCAGCCAACTGCCCGGCACGACGATCACCCTCACCGTCAATGTCAACCCCCCGGCAACCACGACGACCCTTTTCGGCGGGTTCGGCACGACGACGTCGACGACCCAAGGGCAGGGCCAGGGCTAGCTCGCGCTCGGCACCGCAGCCCCGCACCGGGCCAGCCAGTTGGTGAGCAGTCGGTGGCCATCGTCGGTGAGGATCGACTCCGGGTGGAACTGCACCCCCTCCACCGGCAACTCCCGGTGGCGCAACCCCATGACCGTGCCATCGTCGGTCCACGCCGTGATCTGCAGGACCGGCGGAAGCGAGGCCGGGTCGACCACGAGCGAGTGGTACCGGGTGGCCCGGAACGGATCGACCATCCCGGCCAGCACCCCTTGGCCGTCGTGGTGGATGAGCGACGTTTTGCCGTGCATGACCCCGGCGGCGCGCACGACGCGACCACCGAAGACCTGGCCGATGCATTGGTGGCCCAGACACACCCCGAATACGGGCGTCCCGAGGGTGGCCAGCTCGGTGATCACGTCGTTGCTGGCGCCGGCGTCTTCCGGCCGGCCGGGACCGGGCGAGACCAAAACCCCGTCGGGCGCAAGGGCCGAAACGCCATCGACGTCGATGGCGTCGTGGCGGAATACCAGGGGCTCAGCGCCCAGCTCGCCCAGGTACTGCACGAGGTTATAGACGAAGCTGTCGTAGTTGTCGAGGACGAGGATCCGGGCGGCCACCGGCCCCAGGGTAGCCACGGCTATCCTGCGAGCATGGCGAGAAAGACCAAGGACGCCCCGGGTCGGACGACACCGAAGGGTGGACGGGTGACGCCCAAGGGGGGCGCAAGGCCGGCCGCCACCCCGACGTCGTCGTCGACGGGGCGCTACACACCGCCGACACCGAAATACTACAAGGAGAGCCCCAAGTGGGTGCCTGTCCTCCTGCTGACCTTCCTCGCCCTCGGCATGTTGACGATCGTCTGCAACTACCTGGGCCTGCTACCCGGCGGCGCCAACAACTGGTACCTGTTCGTCGGCCTCGGCCTGATCACGTGCGGGTTTATTACGGCAACCCGCTACCGGTGACATCCAGGTGTGCGCAAAGTTACAGCCGTGTTACCCTCCCCAGCCTTGTCCACAGGTTGGGGACAACTGCAGATAAAAAGCTCCCGGTCACTCGATGGACGGCGCCATCAACTGCATGTCTTCGAGGCAGTGCCGCGGCGGCGGCGGTAGGTCCTCGCCCGCCTTGGTCATCTTGACCTCGGCGCCGCAGATCACGCACTGATACCGGAGGTTCACCCGCCGCAGCTCACCCGGGTCGGGTACGGGAGGCGGCGTCGCCAGCGCCCGCAGGAAGAACACGCCGACGCGGACGATGACGAGGAACACCACCACCGCGATGACGATCTTGATGACCATGGGTGTTTCCTAGGGTACGTCCCCGGGGCCCGGTTGGCCCAAGCGCTCAATTACCCCTTGCGGCTTGGGCTAGCCAGCTCGCGGGAGCGCGGGAACCGTCGCTGCGGCGGCCGCGGCGGGCGGGACTCCTACCGGCACCACCGCGTCGGCGGCGCCGGAGCCCCTACGCGTGGCACAAGCCGCCGACCAAATCCTCGAGTCACTCGCCCGAGATGAATGGTGAGCGAACCTCCAACTCAGCCCAAACGCTCAATTATCATGGCGTTGGCCAACCCGCCGCCTTCGCACATGGTCTGGAGGCCGTAGCGGCCGTTGCGCCGTTCGAGCTCGTTGAGCAGGGTGGCGAGCAGCTTGGTGCCCGACGCACCGAGAGGATGGCCGAGTGCGATCGCACCCCCGTTGACATTCACGCGGGACATGTCGGGGTGGAGCTCCCTTTCCCAGGCCAGGACCACCGATGCGAACGCTTCGTTGATCTCGATCAGGTCGATGTCGTCGAGACTCAGCTTGCCCCGTTCGAGTACGTGCTGGGTGGCCGGGATGGGGCCGGTCAACATCAGCACGGGGTCCACGCCAGCCAGGGCGAAGCTGTGGAAGCGGGCGCGGGGCGTGTAGCCGAGGGCGGCGGCTCGCTCCTCGCTCATGATGAGGGCGGCCGAGGCGCCGTCGGTGATCTGCGACGAGTTCCCGGCGGTGACGCGCCCGTCGGCCTTGAACGCCGGCTTCAGGTGGGCCAGGGTCTCCACCGTCGTCCCCGGCCGGATCCCCTCGTCGCGGGCCAGCACCTCGTCGGGCTCGATGACCTGGCCGCTCTCCTTGTCCCGCTTCTTCACCGCCACCGGAACGATCTCGCGCTCGAAGCGCCCCTCCTCGGTGGCGACCTGGGCCAGGAGTTGGCTGCGGGCACCGTAGGCGTCGAGGTCGGCCCGGGAGAGGTTCCACCGCTCGGCGATCATCTCGGCCGAGATGCCCTGGGGCACCAGTTCGTAGCGCGCCATCATCTTCGGACCAAACGGGACGCCGGTATTGGGGGCGAACATGGTCGCTCCCATAGGAACGAGGCTCATGACCTCCACGCCGGCGGCGATGACGATGTCGTAGGCACCGGCCATCACCCCTTGGGCGGCAAAATGCACGCTCTGCTGCGACGACCCGCACTGCCGGTCGATCGTCGTGGCCGGCACCGACGCGGGCCATCCCGCGGCCAGCACCGCGTTGCGGGCCACGTTGACGCCCTGCGCGCCGATCTGCATCACGCAGCCCATGATCACGTCGTCAACCTGGGCCGGATCGAGGTCGTTGCGCTCGACCAGGGCGCAGAGCGTCTCGGCGGCCAGGTCGGCTGGGTGCCAGCCGGACAGCTGGCCGTTGCGCTTGCCGCCGGCGGTGCGAACGGCGTCGACGATCACGGCAGTCGGCATGATTCCTCCTGAGCGGTGGCTTTCCGTTCTGTCTTACCGCAACCAGCCCGGGTTTGCGGCGCTGCCGGGCCCCGAGACAACAAACCGTGGGGCCTTAGCTCTTCCGTGGGGCTTTACCGTCGTACCACGACGGTAAAGCCCCACGGTTGCCAAAAATCACCACGGTTCGGGTGTCAGATGTGACAGGGGGCCACACGGGCCCCCCTTTTCCCCAAAATGTTTAGATGTTGGGCTGCGGCGTCACGCGGAGGTAGGGGCGCTGGGCGTCCCAACCCTTGGGGAACTTCTCCTTGGCCGCTTCGTCGGAGACGGCGGGAACGATGATCACGTCCTCCCCGTAGTTCCAGTTGGCCGGGGTGGCGACGGAGTAGCCGGCGGTCAGTTGCAGCGAGTCGATGACCCGCAGGATCTCGTTGAAGTTGCGGCCGGTGGCGGCCGGGTAGGTGATCGTCAGCTTGACCTTCTTGTCCGGGCCGATGACGAAGACCGAGCGCACCGTCATGGTGTCGGAGGCGTTGGGGTGGATCATCCCGTAGAGATCGGCGACCTTGCGGTCGGGGTCGGCGATGATCGGGAAGTTCATGGTCGTGCTCTGGGTGTCCTCGATGTCGGCGATCCAGCGCTCATGGGAATCGAGGGGGTCCACGCTGACGGCGACGACCTTGACGTTGCGCCGGTCGAACTCTTCCTTCAGCTTGGCGACAGTACCGAGCTCGGTGGTGCACACCGGGGTGAAGTCCTTGGGATGGGAGAACAGCACGCCCCAGCCATTGCCGAGCCATTCGTGGAAGACGATGGTGCCTTCGGTGGTATCGGCGGTGAAGTCCGGTGCTTCGTCTCCGAGTTGGATTGACATATCGGTTGGTTCCTCCTCAAGAGGGTCTGGTTTGGACTTCACCCTACCGCTGCTTTCCCGATTGTCGACCGGATGACTCAGGAATGAGCGGGATCGACCTCTGGTTTACGATCGACCGATGCAGCACACCGCGGCGCCGGCCACGCCCGTCACGAGTTCGGGGGGGACCGTCTACCAGTTCCTCCGGGACCTGGGAACGTCGGAGGGCACCGCCCACACCCTTCAGGCCCTCTCGGTCGGTCCCGTCCGTATCGCCGTGGTGGTCGTCACGGCATACGTCCTCACCCGCTTGGTTCCTCGAGGGACCCGACGCCTGGTCCGGTCCTTGCAGCTTCGGGCTCCCTCCCGCCTGCTTTCTGACCGCGCCTCCGATCGGGCGATCACGGTCGCAGCGGTGTTGGGCAGCATCTTCCGCGCCGTCGTGTGGGTAGTCGCCTTCCTGACCATCCTCGGCATCATCGGGATCAACCTGGGGCCCTTCGTCGCCACCGCCACCGTCATCGGCGCCGCGGTCGGCTTCGGCGCCCAATCGCTGGTCAAGGACTTCCTTTCCGGTCTCCTGATCGTGCTCGAGGACCAGTACGGCGTCGGCGACACCATCACCAACCAGGACATCACCGGCACCGTCGAGAGCCTCAACCTGCGGACCACCCAGATCCGCAGCCAGGACGGGACGGTGTGGTACATCGCCAATGGTGACATCCGCAAGGTCGGCAACAGCTCCGATGGCTACGGCCAGGCAGTCGTGGATATCGTCGTGCCGCCCGGTACCGACCTCGACCGGGCGCTGGCGTTGGCCGGCGAGGAGGCACTGGCCTTCGCCGGCGCCGAGGAATGGCTTGACAAGCTGCTCGGAGCCCCCTCGGTCCTCGGGGTCCAGGCGGTCGCCGCCGACGGGATCACCATCCGCCTGGTCGCCAAGACGACCGTCGGTGAGAAGTTCGCCGTCGCTCGGGCGCTACGGGCCCAGATCACCGAGCGTTTCCGGCGCGAAGGTCTCGCTTGGGTGGACGACAACGACCCATCGCCGGCTTGAGCGTCGACGCGGCGGAGATTCTTCGCGCAAACCTACCCAAATCGGTATGGTTTGGGCGAAAGATCCCGGTTAGCTGGCTAGCTGGCTAGTTGATGCGGGTGCCGACCAGGGCGCCGATGGCGAAGGTGACGCCGGCCGCCGCCACCGTCACGATCAGTTGGCGCAAGGCGCTGCGCAGGATCGAGCGCCCGGTGTAGCGGGCCAGCGCCACGCCGATGAGGATGGCGGCCAGCGCGCCGAGCACCACCGACACCGCCACGGCGACGCCGCCGCTGGTCAGGAACCACGGCACCAGCGGTACCAGGGCGCCGACCCCGAAGCTGGCTGCGGACGCGCCGGCGGCCTGGTACGGGTTGCCCAACGATGTCGGATCGACGCCCAGCTCCTCGCGGGCATGGGTGTCCAACGCCAGTTCAGGGGTCCGCATCATCTCCTCTGCCAATTCGCCGGCGACGCTCGGGTCGACGCCGCGGGACTCGTAGAGCTGGGCCAACTCGGCCAACTCGGCGTCGGGCGAGCGGCTCAGCTCGATGCGCTCCATCTCGAGCTCGTGCTCCAGCAACTCGGTCTGGGCCTTCATCGAGACGTACTCGCCCGCCGCCATCGAGAACGCCCCGGCCAGCAAGCCAGCCACGCCGGCCAGGCGGACCAAGCCGCCGGCGCTGTGGGCGCCGGCCACACCGAGTATGAGCGACACATTGGTGACCAAGCCGTCGCTGGCGCCGAGCACGGCGGCGCGCGCCGCTCCCCCCTGGATGTTGCGATGGTGGCTCGGAGGGGGCGGGGGTAGGGATGATCGGTGGCTGGCGGTGGTCATCGAATGACTCCAATGATGGTAAGGGTCACGACCAGGTTGAAGAGGCCGTGGGCGATGGTGTCGGCTCCGAGCCGGTGGGTCAACTGCGCGGTGTAGCCGAGCACGACGCCGAGTCCGGCGATCGCGATGATCACCGACACGTTGCCGAGCCCGAGGCTGGGTTGGAAGTGAGCCAGACCGAACAACCCGGCTTGGACCCAGATCGCACCGACGCCCAACCGGCTGGCGAGGCTCAACCGCAGGAGGCCCCGGAAGAACAACTCCTCGAACACCGGTGCCCCAATCGCGGCAATAAGGGTAACAACGGCGACGCCTGCGGTGTTCCCCTTCTGGTTGGTGATCAGGCTGGTGTTGCTGCCGGCGAAGCGAGACCCGGCGAATGCCTCGCCGATAAGGCTGGCGGTGAGGATGCACGCGATCGCGGCCAGGGCGCCGAAGCCGACATCGCTGCTGCGCACCTGCCAACCGAAGTCCTCTACCAGCGATCCGGTGCCGAAACGGCGGCTGGCCGCCACGCTGGCGCCGCCGAAGCCGACCCAGATGCCGAACTCGCCAAAGAGCGTCTGGATCGCCGAGCTACCGGGCACCAGCACCGACCCGATCGTCGCCAGTATCCCGCTGGCCACCAGGGCGAAACCCACACCGAACAGGCCCAGCCAGGCCGCTCGGAGGGGAAGTGCCGGTTCGGGGCGTGACGCCAACGGTTCCGGGCGCGACGCCATCAGCGGTGACGGTACCCGGATTCGGGCCGGTCACCACACCGGTTGAATTTGGACCAAGCTCAGAAGCGTGCAAACGATGCGGGCGACGCTGGGTCGCCTCGACCGGCACCACTGGTTCCTCCTCGCTCTCCTCGGGGCGACGTCGTTCTTCCAGGGCTACGACCTCAATTTGGTGGCCGTAGCCCTCAAGCAAATCCGAGAGACGTACGGGCTAACCCAAACGGCCGCCTCGCTTTGGCTCGCGGTGCTCTACCTCGGAGCCCTCCCGGCCATCTTCCTTACCCGCCAGGCCGACCGAAGAGGCCGCCGGGCGATCCTGGTGATCTCGGTGTTGGGCTACTCGGTCGCCACCGGGCTGACGGCGCTGGCGCCGAGCATCTTGATCTTTGCCGGCTGCCAGTTCTTCGCTCGGGGCTTCCTCGGCACCGAGCTGGCGGTGTCGTGGACGATGGTGGCCGAGGAGCTGCCGGCGTCGTCCCGGGGCCTGGGCTTCGGCCTGCTCGCCACCTTGGCCGCCCTCGGGGTGGGGGCCAGTTCGCTCCTGTTCGGTCCCGCCGGCGTGCCCTGGCGCTGGCTCTACGCCTTCGCCGCGCCCCCGCTCCTGGGCATCGCGGTCCTGCGGCGGCGCCTCCCGGAGAGCCAGCGATTCGAGCAGGCCCAGCGACAGGGACTCCTGGTAGAGAAATGGCGGGAGATCCTGAAACCTCCAAATCGGCGCTGGCTCCTGCTGCTGTGCCTGATCGGGGTGCTCGGCGCCCTCACCACCCATGCCGTGGCGCTGGCTCCTGACTTCCTACAGACCCAGCGCCATCTCTCCGTCGCCACGGTCGGTTGGTTGGTGACGATCGGAGGAATACCGGCAATTCTCATCCAGCTCGCCGCCGGGCCGCTCTCCGACCGATTCGGGCGCAAGGTGGTCGGGTGCCTGTTTGCCGGGATGGGGGTTATCGGCGCTCTCCTGTTCTTCTTCGTGGCCCGAAGCCCACTGGCGTTCGCCGGCTGCATCGCCCTGACCCTGACCGGCAGCCTGGGGGCGCGTCCGGCCCTCGGTGCGTTCACAACCGAGCTGTTCACCACCCCGATGCGGGCCTTCGGCGGCGCCGTGGTCGCCGTCGCCGCCGTCCTCGGCGAGGTGACCAGCCTGGGCGTAGGCGCCCTGCTGCTACGGATCTTCGGCAATCTGCCCGACGTGGTGGCGGTCCTCATTCTGGGGCCGATCGGGTTGATTGCGGTCGTCATACGTTGGTTCCCCGAGACCCGGGGCCGGGAGTTGGAGGAGATCATCCGCACTGGGGGCAACCTGGCATCGCCAGCGGTCGTCGCCCCAAGCGGTTAGCTCGCGGGCAGATGCCAGAGCTGGTCGATGTCGGCCAGGATGACCGGGGTGAGCAGGTTGGCGCCATCGAGGGTGAGGTGTATCCCGTCGGTGTCCCGGACCGCCACGGCCTGGCCGCTGGCGTTGTTGAGGTAGGTGGTGAAGCTGTTGCCCGGCCCGTCGAGCAGGGCGCCGGTATCGAAATACGTGACGTGTGGGTGCTGCGCCGCCGCCGTTTGGACGATGTTGTTGATGAGGTCCTTGGTCTGGTTGAGGCGGGGCCGGCGCACCGCGGGCACGCTGAGCCAGATGACCTGGCGGGTCCCGTTGGCGGCGATATCGAGGACCTGGTTGACCCGGCGGGCGTACTCCTGCTGCCAGGCGGCGCTATCGAGGACGTAGCGGGTGCTGCCGACAACCATGTCCTGGTCGTCGTTGGCCCCGAAGATCACCACGATCACGTCCGGGTTGACCGTCGCAATCTCATGGCTGATGGCGGCTGGCCAGTCGTACACGTCGGGCCGGGCCAGTCCCGTGCCGATCTGATAGTCCTGGCTGGCGCTGATGAGGGCGTCGGCCCCGGTCTTGTTGATGAACGCCGCCGCGATGTTCCCCATCAGGGAGTCTCCCGCCAGCCAGACCTTGAGGGGCTGGGCAACCGTCGGCACCCGCAGCGCCGGGATGGTTGTCGTGGTCGGCCCCGGCGGCGGCGGCGCGTCGCGCGTGGGCGCGGCCTTCGGCGCGGCGCTCGGGGCGTCATAGTCGGCGACTGCCTTGTCGATCAGCTTGCGGGGCAGGTCGAGGCCGGTCCAGTGGCTGACCGTCCTGATCGGCTGGGCGATGGCCAACTCGACGCTTCGCTCGGTACCGAAGGTTTGGCCCTGGATGGTCTCGACCAGCGAATCAGCGTTCAAGAGAGAGGCAATCAGCAGGCTGAGCAGGGTGACGACCACCACCTGGCCGGCCGACACCGTCCGCCGACCTTCCACCTCGCGGCCGGGGCGGGGCGACATCAGAGGCGACCGAGGCAGGAGCGACCGGGGCAGGAGCGACCGGGGCAGGGCGACATCAGAAGCGGAAGTAGATGAAGGGCGCCACACCGGAGGGACCGAGTAGGTCGATCAGGGTGAGGACGCCGGCGAACAGGAGGGACTGGACGACGAAGGATCGGCGGGAATAGAGAATCTGGAGCCTCGCCCCGAGGCGGCGGGGACCCAGTTGGGCGGCGAGCGAGCCGACGATCACCGCCGCCACCTTCCAGTTGAACGGTTGGTGGCGGCCGCCGAAATCAAGGATGCGGCCGAGCACCTCGATGGCGTTGTGGAATGAGGTCGCCCGGAAGAAGATCCAGGCCAGGCACACGACATGGAACGTGATCAACCGGCCGATCCACAGCCGGGCGGTCGACTGCTCCGGCCGGCCGTCGCCTTTGATCTCGGCCGGTTTCGTCTGGACGGGCGTCGACGGCTGCGGCGGTTGTTGCGGGCGGTTCCCGCCGCCGGCGGGCGGGCTCGACGGGCCAGCGGCGGGCAGGCTCGACGGGCCGGCGGCAGGCGGGCTCGACGGGCCGCCGCCGGGCAGGCTCGACGGGCCGCCGGCGGGCGGGCGGAAGCCGGCGCCGGGCGGCTGGCGACCAGTCAGCGCCGCCGACTCCGCCGCCGCGCTGACCACATCCTGGGCCACGATCGCGACCTTGAGGCGCGGGCCGCTCGGTGTGGAGCTCGCCACGGCCTCGGGGAGTGGAGGGGTCCTCGTCACGGCGGTCCCTATTTTCCCCGGATTGGGTTCTGACATGCGCTCGTTGCGCCAGCGTTCGATCACCAATCCGGCCCCGTGCAGCCCGCCCCACGCCACGAATGTCCACGCCGCTCCGTGCCACAGGCCGCCGAGCAGCATGGTGATCATGATGTTGATGTACGTGCGGGTCCGGCCCTGCCGGCTGCCCCCAAGCGGGATGTACAGGTAGTCCCGCAGCCAGCGAGACAGGGTCATATGCCACCGTCGCCAGAAGTCCTGGAGGCTGGCCGCGGCGTACGGTGCGTTGAAATTCTGAGGAAAGTTGATCCCGAGGAGCAAGGCCAATCCGATAGCAATATCGGTGTAACCGCTGAAGTCCATGTAAATCTGGATGGCGTAGGCGTAAACACCGAAGAGCGCCTCGAAACCGGAGTGCTGGCGAGGAAACCCAAACAACGGGTCGGCGGCGTAGGTGGACATATAGCTGCTGATGACCACCTTTTTGAACAGCCCGAGGGAGATGAGCCAGAAGGCCTTGCCGATGTCGACGTTGCGCGGGCTGATCTTCTCCTTGATCTGGGGCAAGAACTCCGTTGCCCGCACGATCGGCCCGGCGATGAGGTGGGGGAAGAACGAGAGGTAGACGGCAAAGTCGAGCAGCGGGACGGGTTCGATCTTGCCTCTCGAGGTGTCGATCACGTAGCTGAGTGCCTGGAAGGTGAAAAAAGAGATGCCAACCGGCAGCAACACCTCGGGAAGGGGAACGTGGGCATGGATGCCCGCGAAGCGCAGCCCGCTCTGGAGGGAAAGCGAGAGGAACCCGATGTATTTGAACCAGCCGAGGACGGCCAAGTTGGCGGTGACGGCGGCGATCGTCCACGTCCTTCGCATCCGTCCCTGGGCGCGGTGGATGCGCAAGGCGAAAAACTGGTTGACGACCGTCGAGCCGGCCAGCAGGGGGACAAAGCGCCAATCAGCCGCACCGTAGAAAAACCAACTGGCTCCTGTCATGAACACGCGCCAGCGCACCCGGTGCGGCATCAGCAACCAGCTGACCGGCAACACCACAGCGAAGAAGGCAGCGAAGGTGAGTGTGGGGAAGAGCATCAGATTGATCCGGCAGCGGCGAGTGCCCTATCAGCCGTGCTTTTGACTCCCGAGGGGGCCGCATGGTTGCTGTTCCTGAAAGAACGTGAGCCAAACCGCCATCGTGGAGGTTAGTGCCGCCTCCTCCGGCGGACGCGGACGCCTTTCGCCGGGCTTTGGCTATGGACGCGCGGGGAGCCGCCCATCGGATGGGCAGCTCCCCTCGTTGCTTCTGATTCGTACTCGGGCTAGCGGATGATGTTGCCGCTGATGTTGGTTAGGTCGCCTGGGTAGGGGCCAGGGCCGGAGTTGCCGGAGTTGATCAGGCTGTCCACGCTGTTGCCGATTGCCTCGACCCCATGGGTGTTGTTGCGCAGCATCAAGACGCCTCCGACGGTATTGACGGCGCAGTTGGCGTCGCCGGTATCGCCCACGATGACGAGGCCTTGGGCGTTGACGACGTCCAAGGCGCCACCGGTCGTCGAACCGCACACCGTCACCGCACCGGGCGAGTTGGTGGCGCTGATCGCTCCGGTAACCGTGGAGTTGATGACCGCCAGGGACGTTCCAGCCGGCACGTTGATCGACCCGTTGACGGTAGTGCCGATCACACAGGTGCTATCCCCCGACGCGATCAGGGCGCCGGGCTTGGGCGACGTGACCGTCACCGTGCACGTCACTTCGTAGTTGCTGAGCGTGCCAGTAGAGCCAAGGAAGTCGCTGTCGCCCTGATAGGCGGCGGTGACGGTATGACTGCCCGGCAGCAACGCCGACGTCGTCACGCTGGCCTGCTCCGAGCCGTTCAGGTTTACCGACTGCACCTGGGTGCCGTCGACCGAGAACACCACCGGCCCAGTCGGGCTCCCCGCCCCCGGTGGCACCACCCCAACGGTGGCGGTAAAGGTCACGGCATGGCCGAAGCCCACCGAACCGGCCGGGTTAGCCGCCAACGACGTTGTCGTCATGGCCTTGTTGACAACCTGGTTCAGCACCGCCGAGTCGCTGGCCAAGAAGTTCCCGTCGCCGGCGTAGTCAGCGGTGATCATGTGCGTCGCCACGCTCAGACTGGAAACCGTAATGCTGTAGGTGTCCGGGCTGGCGGCACTCAGATTCCCGGCCGGGCCCAGCGGCGTCACCCCATCGAAGAACTGGACGCTTCCCGTAGGCGTGCCTGAGCCGGGCAGGTTGGCACTCACAGTGGCCGTCAGCGTCACCGGCTGGCCAAACACGCTGGGATTGGCGTTCGAGGACACCACCGTGGTCGTGGAATCCTTGGTGACCACCTGCGTGACCGAGTGGGCCGGTGTGCTGGTGCTGTTGTTGAAGTCGGTGTCACCGTTGTACTTGGCGGTGATCGGGTGGCTACCCACGCTGAGGCTGCTGGTGGTGAAGGTCGCGGTGTCAGGACTCAGTCCATTGAGGGTGCCCTGGCCGATCTGGGTACCGTTGTCGAAGAACTTCACGGTTCCACTGGGGGTCCCCATACCAGGCGACTTCACCGACACGGTCGCGGTGAAGGTCACCGACTGGCCAAAGACACTCGGGTTCGCATTCGACGAGACCAGCGTCGAGGTATCCGCCTTGCTGACCGTTACGCCGCCATCCACATAGGAGATGGTGTATTGGTTGGCGTTCGGACCGGTGAGCGCCAGACCCTGGCATCGCGTGATCGTGTTGTTGTATGTGCCGGGGGGGTCGGTCGCGGTCACGGTCGACTTGCAGTCGGCCAGGGTTGCCGTCACGCCGGTCACACCCGACGGAGGACTTGATACTGCGGCGCTGAAGCTGACCGGGCCGCCGAAGACCGACGCACCAGTGATCGTGACCGGCACAACCGTCTTGCCACACAGCGCTGCCGCCAAGGGCAGGCCGATCGGGCTGCCGAGCCCGGTGACCATGTCATAACCGACGGTGGCTGGATAGGCACCACTTTGACCCCCGGTCATGTCGTTGTCGCCGGAGGTGATGTCGTTGAAGAAACCAGGCCCGGCTCCCTTGGACTCGGCGCCCAATTGGTAGAGGAGCGGGTTGATGAAACCGATCCGGGAGATGGCCGTGCAGCTTTCGTCGGTGAGGGCGGCGAACGCCGCCCACAGCGGTGCTGCACCGCTGGTGCCGAAGAAATGCAGCCATCCGCCGCCGTTGCAGGTGTGGGCGCCCGTTCCGGCGGTGCAGTAGAAGGCGTAACCCGGACTGCCGGACAGCGCTGAGACATCGGGCACCTCGCGGCAGTCGCCGCTACTTGCCCCACACGGCGTCCCACTGGAGTAGCCATTGATGACGCCGGGACCGCTCTGCCATGACGGGATCGGCCAGTTGATCGAGATTCCACCCGTGCTGTCCGGCCAGGCGACCTCGCCCGCCGGCGGCGTGAACGAGCTGAGGTTGGTGCCGCCGACGCCGGTCAGCAGAGGTTGGCTGCCTGGGTCCTGCACCGCCAGGCCGCTGAACCCCATGGGGTTGCCCTGAAGGCAGTCCTCGGAGCCGCCGTCTCCGGTGGCTGCGAACACGGTCTGACCGTTCATCTCTGCCGTCATCAGCACGGTGTTCTCGGCGCTGACCAACGTGTCCGACGGTTCACAGCCGGTACCCCAGCTGGTGCTGACGACGGGAGCCAGATTGTCGCTCACGATCTTGTTCCAGATGTCCATGTAGTCGCCGAAGCCGTTGCCGTTGTAGACGAGGATCGTCGCCTTGGGAGCGAGGCCGAGCGCGATCTCGATGTCGCCGGTGACCTCGTCAACGCCACCGCCAACTGACCCTCCACCGTCGACCGGTTTGGAAGTGACCGTGGCCGACGTGCCATAACAGGCCTGATACGTGCTGATGTCGCTGGCGTCGTACCCGGCCTCCTCGAACAGGGCGATCGATTCGCCGGCACCCAGGTCCCCGGCGTTGTACAAGTCCGTCAGGCCGTACGCCTGGGCCAGCTGGTTGGCGGTCGCACTGCCGTTCTGCGCCGCCGAGCACGGCGACGGGCCCACCAGCGACGGCAGGGCCTTGAGTGGCTGGGCCTTGAGTGGCTGGGCCAGGCTGGCCGACGATGCGCTCTCCAGGGCCGCCTCCCCGTTCTCGATCGGCGGGTTGAGGTCGTCGAGACCGAGGACACCGAGAACGGAGTTGGCCGGATCCTCGGGCAATTCCGGCGCGCTGGTATTGGCGAAGGCCACCCGACCATTCGGGAGGCGGAATTGGTTGAGGTGAACATCGAACGCGCTTTCAGCCACTTGTGCCGTGGTCGTGATAGGGATGTCCAGACCATCGCCAAAGGCGGGTCCGGGTTGGAGGCCACGACTCTTCAAGGCGGCATCGATAGCCGAGATCGTGCTCGGTAGCGCTCCATACTCCTTGCCGAATTGGCCGGGCGCCAGGTAGTGGCGGTAGTCAGGAGATCCCGGGGTTCCGATCGCCTGAGCCATGGCGGCCATCGCGGCGGGGTCCCGTGGGCTCAGGATCACGCTGAGGTGAAGGGTGGTCGACCCGGCCACGCTTCCCTGGTTGACCGACGCGGCCGAAAGCGCGGGCGCGACACCCTGCGGTTGCCAGCTGATCGGGGGTGGCGCGGTTGGCGAAGCCGACTCGGTGGTCGGCGCGTTGGTACCCGATGTCGAACTGGCCAGCGCCGATGAATCGGTGCTCGCTCCAGCCGAGCCGGGCATGGCGGCGACGATCAGGCAACCGGCGACCACAGCTGCCAGGCCGACCTGACGGGCGCGAACAAACCGCAACGATGTCATGAGGCTTCCCTTTCTCCTGCTCCGATGGAAACGGCGCCGGAGATCGGGACAACCCCGAGACTCCCCGCCCTCACCATGCCCCCGAACGGACGGTAGCATGGCTGTTTGCCGGTGCAATGAGTTCAGGGTGATTAAGGAACGATCGGATATAAAAGGTATCCTCCGGAGGCGCTTTCCCGAGGGCCGGGCGGGTGTTTGCATGCTCGGGTCGGCGATTGTCGTCGCACTGAGCCTGAGCGGATGCGGAGCTTCCACCTCGCCGTCCTTGGGCGGCTCCGCGGTCTCGTCTTTGGGTAGGTCGGCAGTGACAACCACTTCCGTTGACACGCCGGCGCCGATCTCGTCGGCCGGCGTGGGCGAGGCCGACACCGCCTTCGCCACCGATCTCTACACCCAATTGGCGGCCGCCGCCGGCGACATCGTCTTGTCGCCGTCATCGATCGACACCGCGCTTCAGATGGCGCTGCTCGGTGCCCGCGGTACCACTGCCGATCAGCTGCGCGCCGCGTTGCACCTCTCCGGTGCGACCAACGACCAGGTCATCGCGGCCGCGGCCATGACCCGACGATCATTGGCCACCTTGACCTCCGAGCGTTCCTCCGGCGAGTTATTGGCCTCAGACCGGCTGTGGCTCGACAACACCTTCGAGGCCGATCCGGCATACGTGGCCGGACTCGAAGCGGGCTGGATGTCACCGGTCACTCCCCTGGCATTCCGTACCGACCCGAATGGTGCGCGGGACACCATCAACACTGCCGTGGCGCAAGAAACCGACAACCAGATCACCGACCTCCTGGCGCCGGGTACGGTCGGATCGTCGACCCGGTTCGTCCTGACCGACGCCGTCTACCTGAAGGCGGACTGGGCGGAGCCGTTCGATCCGCGCAACACCACGCCGGGGCCGTTCACCCCACCCGGCTCGGCATCGGAACAAATCCCGATCATGCACGAGACGGAGCAGGCCGCCTATTTCGACGGGCCTGGCTACCAGGCGCTGCGGCTCCCCTATGCCGGCGGGCGGCTGGCCATGACGATCCTGCTTCCTGCCGTGGGTCTGGAACCCTTAGAACAGCGTCTTGGGGCGGACGGTTTGTCGTCGTTGCTCACCGGTCTGACCGATGCCGAGGTGGCGGTGGCGCTTCCCACTTTCGAGGTCAGCGGCTCGCTCACCTTGACCGGGCCGCTCGAGCGTCTCGGCGTGACCGCAGCCTTCTCCCCGGCCGCCGATTTCAGCGGTATCCACGATCCGGCGGACGGCCTGTCGCTCTCGGGAGTCGTTCACCAGGCCGAGGTACGAGTCGATGAAGCCGGTACCGAAGCGGCGGCAGCAACTGCGCTGGGCGGCGGTGACTCGGCGATCATCGCTCCTCCGAGACCGCAGGTCCACTTCACCGTCGACCGCCCCTTCCTCTTCGTCATCACCGACCAGACCACCGGCCTGCCGTTGTTCCTCGGTCGAGTCGATGACCCCGTTCCCGCCGCCTGACACCGACCCGCCGTTTGCAATCGCCTGACACCGACCCGCCGTTTGCCATCGGCTGACACCGACCCGCCGTTTGCCATCGCCTGACACCGACCCGCCGTTTGCCATCGGCTGACACCGACCCGGATACCTCCTGTGGCCGATCGGCTCTTTCGGCCTGCTTCCGTCCTCGGCATTGACGGACAATCGCAGCCGATCGGTACAGTGGAGGACACAGGGAGCGCTATTCGCCGCAGGGCGAGCAAGGCGGTTGAGGACGTGTCGGCTAGCGCCGGGAACGTGGTCGGGGTCATCGGGAGGGTAACAATTCCGATCCCAGCCGACGGGCCGGGCGAGGTGTTGTTGCCGGTTCGCGGTGGCACCGAAGCGTTCGCGGCCTGGTCCGACGTGCCAATCGACAAACACGCCAAGGTGCTCGTCGTCGAGTGCACCTCGGCCCGCTCGGTGATCGTCACTCCCTTTCCCTAGCCCGTTCTCGGGCCCGACCCATAAGGGGGTCAGCCATGTTCTTCTGGCATGTTCCCGCACCCAATGAAGCTCTGCTCATATCGGGGTCCAAGCGCCAAGACCAAGACACACAGTTCCGGATCGTCACCGGCCACGGCTGCTTCGTCCTGCCGATCAAGCAGAAGGCCCGCATCCTCTCGCTCGCCCTCAGAGAGGCGGAGATCGTCGAGGAATGCATCACCAGCCAGGGCATCCGGATCAATGTCCGCGCTGTCGCGGTGTTCAAGGTCGGCGACGACCCGGTTTCGATCGCCAACGCCGCCCGGCGGTTCCTGACCGAGCAAAACCGGGTGGAAGAGCTGTGCGGGCGAGTGTTCGCCGGTCATCTCCGCTCCATCGTGGGCGGCCTCACGGTCGAGCAGATCATCCGAGAGCGCGACCGCGTCGGCCAAGAGATCAAGGACGGCAGCCACGGCGAGATGGAAAAGCTTGGCCTCGTCGTCGACGCACTCCAGATCCAGGAGATCGATGACAACACGAACTACATCAACAACCTGGCTGCCCCCCACGCCGCCGCCGTCGCCAGCCAGGCCCGCATTGCCCAGGCCAAGGCCGACCAGGAAGCGGCGGAACGGGAGCAGGAAGCGATCGCGCTGAAGGCCCAATACGAGCGCGACGTCGCCATCAAGACGGCCGGCTTCATGGCCGAGACCGAACAGGCCAAGGCCCAAGCGGCCCAGGCCGGACCGCTCGCCGCGGCCAAGGCCTCGCAGGACGTCATTGCCGAGCAGACTGTGCTGGCGCAGCGCCAGGCCGAGCTGGCGGCGCAGCGCCTAGAGGCCGAAGTTCGTCGACCGGCCGACGCCGAGGCCTACCGGCAGCGCACCCTCGCCGAGGCGGCTCGTGACCAGGTCAAGTTCGAAGCCGACGGCGACGCCTACACCGAGCGCACCGTCGCCGAGGCCGAGGCCGACGCCAACAAGGCGCGGGCAGCTTCGTTGCGAGAGGGCAACCAGGAACTGATCGCGGCAATGCAGATCATCAACACGCTTCCCGATCTGGTCAGCGCGGCCGCTCGAGGCCTACGTGGGTCCAACCTCACGATCCTGAATGGCACCGAGGGTGTGAGCGAGGTCCTGACCGGGCTGGTGGGTCAGAGCTTCTCGATCCTCGACGTGCTGCGGAAGTCGGCGGGGATCAGCGCCGCCTTGAGCAACGGGGCGGCAGCCTCCGCCTCCGCCTTGGTCGTGCCCACCGCTGCCGCCACCCATGGTTAGGTTTCCGTTTTGAAGTTTCTTGACATTACAAGCATATCCCGACGAAGTGATCACGGTTGTCCCGCTGAGCGTGGAACTTTTCGGTGGTCCCCGCCTGAGACGTGCCAAGTGGTAGGTCTCGGGTGTCCTCGCAAGACAACCCACAAGGAGGAGGTCCGCCGAGAAGAAGAGCCATCAGACCGAGACGACGCGTGCTGCCACCGGGCGAACCACAGCGAAGAAACCGGCAGCGAAGAAACCGGCAGCGAAGAAGGCGACAACGGGCACCGCACAAGGAGTGCAGGTTCTCATGGACCAAGACGTCATCGCCTTGGTCGGACCGACTGGCTGTTGGAATCCCGATCATGAATGTGCCATGACCGAACCAGAATGTTGTCAGCGCAACGAACTGGCGACACGAGAGACCGTTTGAACAGCCCTTTTCGGTGGAGACGATGGGACTCGAACCCACGACCCCCTGCGTGCAAAGCAGGTGCTCTAGCCACTGAGCTACGTCCCCTCGACCTTTGTGGGTCCTCAGAGGACCCTGCTGTATGTACCCTCTCCTCGCGGCCATGCGTCGTTTGCTCTGTCAAGTATGGCCCAACTGGGCGGCTGGACCGGCGGGGAACCACCGGTCGACCACTTGGCACCTCGTCGACCTCGTCGGGTGTGGATGGCTCTACTGACGGGCCCTTGGTCGTGCCGGTCGGGAGGTCCGCCGCTTCGCTGGATGGGTGCAGCGCAGTTCGGACACCCGAGCCCCCCTTCGCTGGAAACGCGACCGGAGAGCCAAGTGTTGGCAGATCTGGGGAAAATGGTGGCCGTTTCAAGCCTCAACCGTTGTCACACTCGCCGATCTTGTGGTCTTTGGCGCCCTTGTGGGCGTTGATACGCTATAGCGCGCCCCTTCGCCCACAAGACTTTCATGCCATGGAATGGCGCCACGACGTATGAAGATAGGCCGCGCTGCGGTCTATCTTCCTTACAGGTCGACGAGTCATTGCCCCGTGTAGAAGGTGACCGCCTGGTAGCTCAGGACGTTGTTACGTTCGGTGAACAGGATGGCATACAACGTCGTATTGGCGGGAAGCACCGGCGGAGTGTACGACGATTGGGTTGGCGGGATGAGCGGGCTGCTCAAGATGTCGCCACCACCGTAGGTATCGCTGATCCACAGGAAATACCCCTGAACGCCGGTCACCGTCGTCCAGGTAAAGGGCGCCCTCGTGCTCACATTGGCCTCCCCACTCGACGGCGAGATGAATCCCGCCGACGTTGGTGTCGCCGTGAAAGTGATCTGTTGCAGGGTTGTCCATATCCCCCCGATCGCGGTGTACAACGTGGCGTAAAGGGTCCCAGCCGGCAGTCCACCTACCGTGTACGAGGTTTGCGAGGCCGGCAGGTCACCGCTCCAGGCCAGGTCCCAGCCGCCAATGGTCGTCCCCACCATGAGGAAGTACCCCGTGCCGGTCGAGACGCCGTTCCACGTGAACGCATGGGTGCTGCTGACTCCAGTCGCGCCGTTGATGGGATAGATGAAGGTGGCAAACAACGGGACCGTGATATTGTTGGCGCTGCCAATGCATTGGGTAATGCTTTGCTTGATATTGTTGGCGTCGCCGCTATACGTAGCCTGCCATTTGTACAGGCCGCCTACCGGGAACGTGTACGGCGCCGATGTGAACGCTCCATTGCCCTGAACGGTGACCGTGGAGGTGAAGACCGGGGTGCCCGAGCAGAAGGAGTTGCCCGGCGGGGTCAGGTAAAACGTGATCGTTCCCGTCGGGTTGTAGCCATGGATCATGGCCGAGGCACTGATGGTTGTGCCCGACGCTGGATTCGCCGTCACGTTGAGAGACGGGTTCGCCAGCGAGACGATCACCGAGGACAAGTTCGCGGAACAAGATGTCGGAGGGGTCGGACTGTTGTTGGCATCACCGTCGTAGCTGGCTTCCCAGTGGTACGTGCCGGGCTGCGTGGTGAACCACTGGTTCGACGTGGCCGACGACTCGGAAATGGGCACGGCCGAGGTGAACACCGGCGCCGCCGAGCAGGTGGGGTCGTTGACGCCGTACAACGCAAAGCTCACGTCCCCGGTGGGACTGCTACCCCCCGAGATGCTCACGTTGGCAAACACCACGCCCCCGACAGCGGTCGGCATCGAGGCGTCAACCGCCAGAACCACACCAGAGGTCGTAGTGGTGGCCATCGCAGAAGGGGCTGCGATAACGCCGACGATCAGGCTGACGACCGTCAGGAAAGCCAGCTCCCATCGTCGGGCCGACCGGCACCAGATCGGCCGAAAGGTTTGAAACGCTCGATCTCGGCCAATATACAAATAGGACCTTTTTGGAGAATAGCCATCGGCAACCACGGTTCTTCCCTCTCTCGTCAGTACAGCTTTGGCGGTTGCATGGGGTTAACAAAGTTCGTATCGGCAGCGCACAACAACACGTTGAAGTGGATCAGGAATCCGTGAAGGCCTCGTATAGGCGGTTCGGGCGACCCTCGGCATTGAAAGATGGCTTCCTCAGTTGCGAAGCCGTCTTGAAGCGATAGGGGTATTCAAGCCGCCCCAGCGAGCCGTGCCAACCTGAGGTGGGCGAGATGAAGAGTATTGAAAAGCATTTATATGATTCGTACGTTCGGTGCACATCGGCCGAACTCCTCTGATCGATCGCGCCATCCCGAGGACCGAAAACCCTGGTCCCGGGCCTAAAGCTGGGCTGAGAGGTGACGATCATTCTCGCAAGGAGTTGGTAGCTTCGGACGAAGATCCTTTTACGCTCAAATCAGGCGATGACTCCTCAGTATTCATCGCTAGGAAACAATTCGGCCGCGAGTATTCGGATCAATCCTGACATTCCTACTTAACTCTGATGGAGTCGCCGGGATCGCTCGTGCCGCCGAATAGCTAGGCAATGCCGGCATCGCCGTATCCGACCTGCGGCACAGCGTGGCGACCCCGAGAGGTACAGTCCGGCCGTGCTCGGCAAGGCCACCCGCCACCGCCTCGCCCTCGGCCGCGGCATGCTGGCAACGGGGCTGGTCATATCGGCCGGGCTGCTGGCCGCCGTGGGCGGCTGGTCGGGCCTCGTCCTGGCATTGCTGCAACTCGCGGTGGCGGCCGCCGTGACCGTGCGATGGAACTCGGTGTGGCCGCCGGCCTGGGCGATCCTGGCCCTCCTACCTGGTCCGGTTGCGGCGGTCCGCCACTGGACGGTGCAGCTGCCAGGGGCTTGTCAGTGCGCCCGGATGGCCCACCCGCCGGCGCTGGTCAGCCTGGCCGGCCTAGCCGTGTTGGTCGACGTGGCATTGCTCGGCCTGGCGTCGGCGGTGACGTTGGCCAATCGTCGGACAATGGTGACACGATGACCGCGATCGCGACCACGACCACCTCGAGCCGGGCGCTGCTCATCGAGGACGACCTCTCGGTTCGCGAAGCGGTCTCGATCGCCTTCGAAGGCCTGGGGTTCGTGGTACGGGCGCAGCCGACGGGTGAACACCTCGCCGCCGTGATGGACGAGTTCCGTCCCGATGTGGCCATCATCGACATCCAATTGCCCGCCGGTCCCGACGGCTTCCACCTGGCCCGCCAGGTGATTTCACTGGCCGGCGTACCCGTGGTCTTCCTTACCGCGGCCGACAGCCTCGATGACCGCCTGGCCGGGTTTGAAGCGGGAGGGGACGACTACGTCGTCAAACCCTTCGCCATGTCCGAACTGCTGGCACGAGTCCGGGCGGTGATGCGCCGCAGTGGTCGCCTCAACTCAGCCGTCGTCGAGATCCGTGACCTGCTGATCGACGACAATGCCAAGCAGGCCATTCGCGGCGGTGCTGTGCTTGATCTCACCCCCACCGAGTTCGAGTTGCTGTCAGCGTTGGTCCGCTCCCCCGATCAGGTGTTCTCCAAAGGGCAGTTGCTTTCGCAGATCTGGGGTTTCGACTCCTACGACCCGAACCTGGTCGAGGTCCACATGAGTGCCCTCCGCCGCAAGCTCGACGCCCACGGACCCCGCCTGGTGCACACCGTGCGCAGCCGGGGCTACGTCTTTCGCGCCTAATGCCCCCTTCGATGACCGACGCGGCATCGAACAAGACCAAACGCTTGCTGGCCGACAGCTGGTGGAGTTCGGAGGTCGCCCGCAACCGTCACAATTCCCGCCTGGTTATCACGGTCCTGGCCGCCCTCATCGTCAGCCTCGGCGTGGCCGACTACATCACGGGGCCGCTCTTGTCGCTCACCTTGTTCTACCTGATCCCGACGGCGATCGGGACTGTCGTCGCCGGTCGCCCGATCGGTATCGCTCTGGCGCTCGAAAGTGCGGTCATTTCGACCGGGGCCGCGTTTCTTAGCAAGTCCAACGATCCCGTCGTGTTCGCAGTCAACGGGGTCCTGCTTCTCGTCATCCTCTCGATCATCGTCATCCTGATCGCCGCGGCCCGCGAAGCCGCCCTGTCGGCCAGCGATACGGCCCGGCAGCGGCGCGAGTTCCTCGCCTACGCCGCCCACCAGCTGCGCACCCCGTTGGCTGGCATCCGGGCCTCGACCGATGCGTTGCTGGTCGGAGGCGCCAACAGCCAGCAAGAACGGCTCCTGCTCAACCTGTCCCGTGAGGCCGACCGAGCCGGAAAGTTGCTGGCGTCGCTGTTGCAAATGGCCCGGGTCGACCAAGGCGAAGTGCCGGCGCCCCAGCCCTTGGATGTCGTCGAGCTGTGCCAGGCCGAGCTCGAACGCTCCCGGCCGGGCCGCAACGGGGTGACGGCGAGGGTCGTGGTGCATGGGACCCGGCCCGAGCAGATCCTGCTGTCGGGCGAGGCGACCAAGAATGCGGTGGCCAACTTGCTCGACAACGCCCGGCGCCACGCCCGCAGCGAGGTCAGGATCGAAGTCATCTCGAACCCCAACACCTTGGAGATCGCCATCTTCGATGACGGACCCGGGGTCCCGTCGGGGACGAGTGAACGGGTCTTCGAGCGCTTTGTCAGCCTGGACGGTGAGGGCGGAAGCGGGCTCGGGCTACCGATCGCGCGAGGCTTGATCGAAGCCCAGGGCGGGCACCTGACCTACGAAAACCACCGTTTCGTGATTTGCCTTCCCTATCGCCACCCGGACCGCCACCCCGGCCCGGCGCGCTGAGTCGCCGGTGCGGTGACCCGGCCGGCGCTCACAACCCCCGCAGGAAGCGGGCTGCGATCGGCGCCGCCACCGTTCCGCCGACGCCGCCGCCCTCGACCACGATGGCGAAGGCGATGTCGCCTCGGAACCCGATGAACCAGGCGTGGGTCATGGGTGGATTTGCGTTGCCGAACTCGGCCGTGCCGGTTTTCCCGTATACCTGCCCGCCGCCCTTGACGTTGGCTGCCACACCGGTACCGTTGGTCACCACCGCCTCCATCATGGTGTGCAGTTCGGTCACAACGGCCGCCGGCAACGGCACCGGTGCCATGTTGGCGTCGGCTGCCCCAACGACCAGGACGGGCGCCCGGTAGCTGCCGCTATCGACGGCGGCCGCCACCGCGGCCATCTGCAATGGGCTGGCGAGTACCCGGCCCTGGCCAATGGCGCTCGCCGCTTTCTCCACATCGTCGACCGGTGACGGGATCTGACCGCCAAACGCCGGGAGCCCGATCTGGAGGGTGGTATTGAAGCCGAACTCGTCGGCGGCGGAGATCAACTGGGCCGCCGTCAAGCTCTGGTCGAGGCCGATGAAGGCGGTGTTGCACGACAGTGCGAACGCCTGGAGCATGGACAGGTTGAGAAGCGCCTCACCTTCAAAGTTCTTGAAGGTGTACCCGTCCACGGTGAGCGTTTTCGGGCAGGTCGCGGGGCTACTCGGGGTCAGTCCGGACTCCAGCAACGCCGTGCTGGTCATGACCTTGAACGTCGACCCCGGCGGGTATTGGCCGTTGATGGCCCGGTCGAATGAGGTGGTATCCGGCCGGCTGACCGCGGCCAGGACGTCGCCGGTCGACGCCTGGATCGCGACCAGTGAGACCGGCAGGGTCACGCCACCCACGGCCGCCTCCGCCGCCTTCTGCGTCGCCAGGTCGAGTGTCGTCTGCACCGCGACGCCCAGTTTGGGGGCCACCGTGTACGGCGTGGCGATGACCGATCCGTCCGGGCCGATGACCTGTACCGCGCCGCCCGGTGTGCCGGCCAATTGCTGTTCGTATTGGGATTCGATCCCCACCTGGCCGACGGTGTCGTTCGCCTGGTAAGACGCGCCCAGTTGCTGGAGTTCCTGGGCGGTGACCGGGCCGACGGAGCCAACGACGTGCGCGGCAAGGTCGGGGGTTACGGCCATGTCGCCGGTGTGGCGCTGGAATCGCGTCCCGGGAATGGCGAAGATGAGTGGTTTGACCTGCTCGTAGCGGGCGTCGGGCAGATCGACGATCGGTATGAACTCGGTCGGGTTGGCGGCGGCCGATTTGAGTGCCGTCGCGATGGCGGTGGGGTCGATGCCGGCCTGAATCAGGGCGCTGGTCAGCATGGTTGGGTCGGCGATGGCGTTGCCCTGCAGCCCGACGGTCACAACGTCGGTGGGCCCGGCCAGCACGGTGCCACCGGTGCCCAAAACCGATGCCCGAGTCGGCCAGGTTCGTTGCACGCTCAGGTGTCCACCGGTAGGCAAGCTGGGGAAAATGGTGCCCGGTGTCCACTCGACCAACCAGTGGCCGACCACGCGGGCCAGTCGCAGGGTGTTCGAGTAGCTCCACGAACCGAGTCCACCCAGGGCTAGTTTCGCCGTGAAGGTTGCCTCGGCGGTCGACCCCGCGGTCGTCACCGTACCTAGCCGGTATTGCCAACTGGTGACGTCGAGGTCCTCCACCACCTGCTGATGCATGGTAGTGAAGTCAGATGGGGGATCCTCCACATCCAGCGCCATTGCGGCGTAGTCACGCGAGGTCCAGTCCGACAGGTAGGCCTTGGCCACAGGAGTTGGCTGCGCGCCCTTGCCCTTCAGTTCGATGACGGCAAGGGTCGCGCCCACAAGGACCACCACCACGATGAGCACCAAGACGACGGGTGAGCGCAACAACGAGGCGGGGCTCCGCGAGGCCGAGTGCTGACCGGCGGTCCATCGGGGCGCCGAGGCGCCGGTACCAGAATCGGGGGCGGCCGGAGGGTCGTCACTATCATCGACGCGACCCCGGGCCATTGCGACCCCTTGCCCTTAGCCCTGTCCGGCCGGCAGGACGCCGGATGGCACCGCCAGCTTCGTGGCAACCGGGCGATCAGTGGCAACCGGGCGATCAGTGGCAACCGGGCGATGGCGCGAGCTTCCCTGCCCGTTGGCGCCCTCGAAAACCGCGGCTCGTACACCCCGGCGGGCCAGCTCCTGCAGGAAAGGGACCGGTTCGTCGATCAGCTCGGCCAGGCCGCCGGCACCTGTGCGGGACAGCCGGCCTTCCGCAGTCCAGGTGGCGGCGACGGCGGCAACGGTCCCGGCCGCGACCGCCGGCCGGTCGAGCGCCCCGTATACCTCGGCGTCGTACCCGCCACTTCGCAGCCCCCTGACCTCCACCCGCACCGCGCCCAGCATCCCCTCGGGATGCGGTGGGCGCAGCATCGGCAGCCAGGCGGTCAACCGGTCACGACGAGTTGCGGCCATACGCGCCGTGACCCGCTTGACGCCGGGAAAGGCGGGTACCAGGAGAAGGGCGTCGGGCCGGGCGGCGCGATAGCAATCGGCGCCGCCCACGGGGTCCGGGAACCAGCACAGCTCCCGCCCCGAACCCGCGGGCCGGCGGCGCCACGCACCGTCGCGCCAGTCGATCGCCGTCTCGGACAGAGCGGCGTGGTGTCGCCGGGCGCAGTCCGGTCCGCCGGTGCCGGTGCTGGCCACGTGGATCTCCTGCACACTGTCAAACGCGGTGCTGGCGTGGCGGGCCAGCACACAGGAAAGCCCAGGCGAAAAGGCCGCACCGACGACGATTGAAAGGGCCCGCTCCCGGGCCTCGGCGTCGAGGGCCAGCAGGCTTCGGACTCCCTCGATGTCGTCGCCGACCGATACCACGTGCACGCCCCGTTCGAGGGCAAGTTCGGCGACCTCCCGGTGTCCCGTCGGAGTGGCCAGAACAACGACGTCGGCGTCGGCGAGCACCTCCGCCGGCGGCGCCCCGCGGCCCCAACAGACGGTCTCGACCCGGTCTGGGCTGTTGAGCGCGTCGGCGACCTCAGCCAGTTTCCCCCGGTCGTCGTCGACGAGAACCAAGTGGTCAAGGCCGTCGGTGGCTGCCAGTTGGCGAGCCGCTCGGATGCCGACTGCCCCCATGCCGAGCAGGACTGCACGCATGGATCAGCGCAGATCCGGGCCCGACAGCTCCCGCCAGCCGCCGGTCTGCGGCGGCGTTCCCCCGCTGCCCCGAAGGCGGACGACCACTGCCACCAAGGCGGTGGCAGCGAGGGCCAACAACGCTCGTCGGAAGGCACGCACGTGGGACCGGCTGGAGTCGAACCAACCACTCAGCAACTGCTGACCACCGCGGTGGCCCCGATTCGTTGGGCATGATACCGGGTCGGCTCGGACGTTCCCCCCGCGCCCGCCCGTCGAGCATCCAGCGATCAACCGTAGAATCTCCGCCATGAGCTGGGAGGAGCCAGAAGGCGCCTACGACGATCTGACCGACGACTGGCTCTGGGACCTCGAGGACAGTTACGACGTCGGGGTCGACGAGCCGGTCCCGGCGACCGTAGGCACGTCGGACGGCCGAGTCGTTCGCAAGCATTTGCGCAGCCCGGGCGACGCGACTCTCGTGTCCGGCGCACCCCTCGACGAGTCCACTGCCGCCTACAACCCCGTCGACTTCGACTTCGAGGGGGGGGCCGCCGACGCTTCGGTCCGGACCGAGGCGCAGCCCTTCTTCGCTGGGCTGGCGCACGACAGCCGGTTGATGAAGTGGGCGATTGCAGCGGCCGTGGTTGTCGTCCTCGGCGCCGGCGGTGTGGGATGGGCCGTCGGGCTGTTCGGTTCATCAGGCTCCGGCCGGGGCAACGTCGCGATCTCGACGCCGGTCACCGCGGCTGCACCTCAGGCCGTCACCGCCGTTTCGTCGCCGACGAGCGTCGGCACGAACATCGTCGTCGTGCCCTCCACCGCCACGACGGTGCCGGTACCGACCTCGCTGACAGTAGGCAACGCCCTGTCTACAACCTTGACGTCGCCGACGACGCCGCCGCGAACCAAAACCACGACCACGACCACGACGAAGACCGCCCAACCGCCACGCTCGACCACCGTCCCGCCCCCC
>OBLV0100000086.1_pt1 | contig 38678 bp, 40 predicted proteins | sample 1520071 | NCBI WGS metagenome assembly OBLV01 (sample SAMEA3888446, study PRJEB22518) | metagenome | reverse complement strand
CCACCTCGACCAGCTTCATCACCGGCGCCGGGTTGAAGAAGTGCAGCCCGACCACCTTGCCGGGACGCCGGGTGGCTACCGAGATCTCGGTGATCGACAGCGAGGAGGTGTTGCTGGCCAGGATGGTGTCCGGCGGGCAGATCGCGTCCAGCCGGGCGAAGATCTCCTGCTTGAGCTCCAGCCGCTCGGGCACCGCCTCGACGACCAGCTCGACGTCCTTGCACTCGGCCACGTCGGTGCAGTAGGTGATCCGCGCCAGCAGGGCCTGCTGCTCGGCCGCGGTCAGCTTGCCGCGGCTGACCGCGCGCGCGGTGGAGTGCTCCAGATGCTCGCGGCCACGTTGCAACGTCTCGTCGTTCTGCTCCACCGCGACCACGTCGATGCCGGAGCGGGCGAACACCTCGGCGATGCCGGTGCCCATGGTGCCCAGCCCAATCACGCCCACGTTGCCGAACTCGCGCGCCACCCCGGCTCCTTCCGCCAGTCCTGGCTGCGAGTCTCCCATGCGGTACGCCACGGCGGGCCGCGAGCCGGGTCACATCCCGGCCACTCCGGCCGGTCTCAGCGGTGCGATGTCAGCGGGGCGAGCGGTCGCCCGGTCTGCTCCGGACCCGCCGGGCCGCCGCGACCGCCACTGCGGCCACGCCGACTCCCCCGAGGACCACTCCAGCCACCGGCTGGTAGCGGTCCCACCACGACAGCAGGGGGAACTGGACCCCAGTAAACCGGTGCATGACCGCCGAGCCGAACCCGATCACCATAAAAAGGACCCCGAGCTGCATGGCGACAGATCCTACAAACGCGTGGACGCGACACGCCCGTTAACGGGCGTGTCGCGTCCACGCGTTGCCGGTTAGGCGGCCAGCTCGGCCAGCACCTGGCGGATCGTCTGCACCACTATGTCGGGTTGGTCTACCAGGTCGGTCCAGGTGAAGCGGAGCACCGTCCAGCCGGCCGCGACAAGCGCATTTTGCCGAGTACGGTCGGCTTGGAAGCGCTCGATGTCGGAGTGCCAGACTCGGCCGTCCACCTCGATGGCCAGCCGCAGCGCTGGGAAGGCAACGTCGAGCCGGAACGCCCGCCCGGCCAGCCGCACCAGGAACTGGGCCTGCCAACCGGTGATACCGGCCTGCCGCAGCAGCCGATGCAGGATCCGTTCGGCCGCGCTCTGCGCGCCGGTGCCGAGCCGGGCAGCCAGCCGGCGAAGTTGCCGGTTGCCGGGCCGCCCGGACCGCTCGCGCAGCCGCCGCTCAACGTCGGCCTGCCGCAGCCAGCCCTGCTGGAGTGCCCGGTCGAACAACCGGCTGGCGGCGTCGCGGCCGAGCATCGACAGGCAATCCAGCACGGTCACCGCCCGCACGGTCAGCGGCAGCCCATCCAGCCGGGTCACCTCGGTGTCGTCAACCTGGACCCGGTGCACCCGCACCGGCGGGCCGAGCCGCGGCCGGCGGGCCGGATCGACGCTCAGGTGCACCAGCCCGTCGTCCTCGACCGGCAGCTCCCACAGCCGGGCCGCGGTCAGGTGGCTGATCGCAGAATCCGGGCCAGCCGCCAGGTAGGCCGCCCAGGCGCAGCCCAGCGGGCCGACCGGCGTGCTGCCGGCCGCGTATACCCCGGCATGTACTTCACACCACAGCCCGCGCCCGACCCGCAGCCGGATCTGCTTGAGGCTGTACCCATACGCGGTAGCCTGCCGGCGGCTGAAGACGCCCGCCTGGCGTTGCGCCACCGACTGCAACGTGCCGATCATGCCGGACAGCTTGCCGCAACTGCCGCCATGATCGTTTACTTATCCACAGCCCCCAACGCGTGGACGCGACACGCCTGTTGACAGGCGTGTCGCGTCCACGCGTTTGGTCAGTCGTAGTGCTGCTGCTGGACGGCGAACACGCTACGGTCGCTGGCGTTTTCCGCAGCGTCCACAACAGGTCCGGGTTGGTGGCGTCTTCCCAATAGGACAGCCCTTCGCACCAACTACCCAGGCATGGGCAGTGGCCGCTGCGCCGGGAATGCAGTAGTAGAGCGTCTTGGCCGAACTGGACGCGAACCACCATCGCCCGTGGTGCGAAACGACCCCTTGGACGTGCACGTAGGGCATCGGAAACGCTTGGGTCGCATGCACCAGCCCGTCGCTGCCGGCCGTCACTTGGTGCGTTGTCGGATCGAGCGGAAAACGCACCGAATGGGAACCGGCGGCTTCTTTGAACTTACCCATTCACCGCCGGTCTCGTCCGGGTCGTGACGATTCCCTGCGGTGTGTTGTTGCAGTTGGTGTCGTCACCGCTATCTCAGAAAAGCTGCCCGCAAGCAAACCGGCTCGGGGTGAACAATCGTTGACCATAACCGCACGTTTATGCTATTTTATCCTAGTCCATTCCGGGACTTTGTCCATTCGGGCTTTGCGCTATTCGCCGTCTTTTGTTGTTGGCGCCGTGAGGAGTGGATACTTGCGACGCGTCGCTGGTGGCGAGACCGACCGGAAGGTGGACATGGCCGACGGGCTGAAACTGGGGTTGTACGGGCTGCACCGTGGCAGCAGCGCTGAGCCGGACACGATGGTGCGGCGGGCCCGCCTTGCCGAGGAGGTGGGGTTCGAGTCGCTCTGGGTCGGTGATCACCTGCTGCTGCCCGCCGACGTCGGGCCGGGGCCGCGCCTGGAAGCCGTTGCCGTGTTGACGTATCTTGCGGCGGTGACCAGCCGGGTCCGGCTGGCTACCGGGTTGATCGTGCTGCCGCAGCGGCAGCCGGTCCTGCTGGCGAAACAGCTCACCTCGCTGGACGTCTTGTCAAAGGGGCGACTCGTCATCGGCGTCGGGGTCGGCTACATCGAGTCAGAGTTGCAGGCGCTCGGGGTCTCCCTTGCCGATCGTGGCGCCAGGACCAATGAGTACCTGGCCGCGATGCGGGCACTGTGGGACGAGCCGGCGCCGTCGTTCGAGGGGGATTTCGTCTCGTTCAGCGGTCTGCAGCGGCCGCGGCCGGTCCAGCGACCCCACCCACCCATCGTGATCGGCGGCTATTCGCCGGCCGCCTACCGTCGCGCGGTCCAACTCGGGAACGGTTGGTACGGCTGGGAGGTGGACCTCGACCAGACCGCCTGCGCGGTGGCCGGGCTGCGCGAGGCCGCCAGCCGGTACCAGCGGCCAGCGGAACTCGGCGACCTGGAGATCACGGTCACCCCACCGGGCGAGGTGGATGTGGACACCGCTCGCCGGTACTCCGACCTTGGCGTACACCGGTTGGTAATCAAACCGCCCACCGTGCTGGAGTCCGCCACCGACGACCTGATCACGTCCGTCGGCGCGACGCTGGTGGATCAGGTGTGACCTGCACTCGACGGGTGGAGCGCCTGGTAACAGCCGGCTCGGGTGGTGCCATCAGAACAGGGTCAATTTGTCGCCTTCAATGCCGCGAAGGGCATCGTAGTTGAGCACGACGCACCGGATACCCCGGTCCTCGGCCAAGGTACGCGCCTGCGGGACGATCGTCTGGGCTGCCAGGATGCCGCCCACCGGAGCCAGCAACGGGTCGCGGTTGAGTAGGTCCAGGTAGCGGGTGAGCTGCTCAACGGCGTCGATGGTGGCGCGGCGCTTGATCTCCACCGCGACCGCTCGGACGGCGCCGTCGCGGGCCAGGATGTCTACCGGGCCGATCGCGGTGGGGTACTCGCGGCGAACCAGCCGATAGCCTGGCCCGAGGGTCTCGATGTGCTCGGCCAGCAGCTCCTGCAGGTGCGCCTCGACGCCGTCCTTGCGCAGGCCGGGGTCCACGCCGAGCTGGTGCGAGGAGTCGTGCAGTAGCTCCTCGATGGTGATCACCAGCCGCTCACCAGCCTGGTTGGTCACCGTCCACCGGCCCGGCTCCTCGGCCAGCGTGCACGGCGGGCTCATCCAGTTCAGCGGCTTGTACGCCCGGTCGTCGGCGTGTACCGACACCGAGCCGTCGGCCTTGACCAGCAGCAGCCGCGGTGCCATCGGCAGGTGCGCGGTCAGCCGGCCGAGGTAGTCCACGCTGCACCGGGCAATGACGAGCCGCACCCCGGCAGGGTAGTCGGGCTGGCGGGGTAGTCCGGCTGGCGGGGTAGTCCGGCTGGCGGTAGTCAGACCAGCGGACCGGCTCACTCTGGCCAGGCCGGCTGGCGCTTGGCCAGGAAGGCCGCCATCCCCTCCCGGGCAGCCGCGGTCTGGCTGGTCGCGGCCATCACCTCGATGGCGTACGGGTAGGCGTCCCGCTCCGGCCGGTCGAGCTGGGCGTACAGCGCCTGCTTGCCGATCGCCGTGCTGGCTGGGCTGCCCTGGGTGGCCCGTTCCAGCAACTCGTAGACTGCCTTGTCCAGCTCGCCGTCGGGCACGCAGGAGTTGACCAGCCCCCACTCGGCGGCGGTACGGGCGTCGATCGGCTCGCCGGTCAGGGCCAGCTCCATCAGCCGCTTGCGGCCGACGTTGCGGGCCACCGCGACCGCCGGGGTATGGCAGAACCAGCCGCCCTTGCCACCGGGCAGCGCGAAGGCCGCCGACTCCGCGGCCACCGCGAGGTCGCAGGAAGCGACGAGCTGGCAGCCTGCCGCGGTGGCCAGCCCATGCACCCGGGCCACCACCACCTGCGGCACCGACTGCGCGGTACGCATCAGATCCGTACAGCGTTGCAGCAGCTCGCGGACCTGGTGCAAATCCGCACCGGCCACATCGCGGAAGTCGTGACCGGCACAGAAGACCGGCCCGGCACCGGCCAACACCACCCCGGTGGCGTCGGTGCCGGCCACCTCGCCGAATGCGGCCCGCAGCTCGGTCAGCATGCCGACGGACAGCGCGTTGCGCCGCTCCGGCCGGTTCATCGTGATCACAGCGAACCGGCCGTCCCGCTCTACCCGGACCTGGTCGTAGCTCATCGCTCCACGGTACGGCCCTTCCCTCCGCCGATCTTGACGTTGTTGCTGCAATTCCGGCCCGGATAGCAGCAGAAACGTCAAGATCGGCGGGAAAGGGGGCGAGATCGGCGGGAAGAGGGGCGGCGCGATCGGCGGGGAGATGGGGGTTAGGGCAGGTCGTGGGCGGCCCGGATCGCCTCCACTACCTCGGCAATGACTCCGGTCAACGCGAAATCCTTTGAGGTGAACACCCGGGCCACGCCCTGCGCGCGCAGCACCGCCGCGTCTGCCGCCGGAATGATCCCACCAACTACCACCGGTACGTCGTCCAGGCCGGCCGCCCGCAGCCCAGCAAGCACGTCGGGGACGACCTGCAGGTGCGAGCCGGACAGCACCGACAGCCCGACCGCGTGCACGTCCTCCTCCACCGCAGCGGTCACGATCTGCGCTGGAGTCAGCCGGATACCCTGATAAATTACCTCAAAGCCGGCGTCCCGGGCCCGGACCGCCACTTGCTCGGCGCCGTTGGAGTGCCCATCCAACCCGGGCTTACCCACCAGTAGCTTCAGCCGACCACCCAGCTCCTGCCCGGTCTGCCAGACCCGCTCACGCAGCGCGCCCAGTGCGGCACGAGCCGCGCCGTCCAGCGGCCCGGGCCCGGTCGCGGCCGAGATCCCGGTCGGCGCCCGGTACTCGCCGAACACCTCCCGCAGCGCACCAGCCCACTCCCCCGTGGTCACCCCGACCCGGGCGCAGGACAGCGTCGGAACCACCAGGTTCTCCGCAGACTTGGCAGCCGCCCGCAACCGGTCCAGCGCGTCCTCGACCGCCGCGGCGTCCCGGCCGGCTCGCCAGGCTCGGACCGCCTCGACAGCGGCCGCCTCCACCATCGGGTCCACGGTCTGGATCGCGGCGGCCTCCTCGGCCAGCAACGGGTTCGGCTCGGTGCTAGTGAAGGCGTTGACGCCGACCACCATTTGTTCGCCGGACTCGATCCGCCGCCGCCGCTGGGCCAGCGACCCGACAAGCTCGCTCTTCAGGTAACCGGACTCGACCGCGGTCACCGCGCCGCCCAGCTCCTCGATCCGCCGCATCTCCGCCCGCGCACCGGCCACGATCGACTGGGTCTTGGCGGCCACCACGGCCGAGCCGGCGAACAGGTCGTCGTACTCCAGCAAGTCGCTTTCGTACGCCAGCACCTGCTGCAGCCGCAGCGACCACTGCTGGTCCCATGGCCGAGGCAGCCCGAGCGCTTCGTTCCAGGCCGGAAGCTGGATGGCCCGGGCCCGGGCATCGCGGGACAGCGTGACCGCGAGCATCTCCAGCACGATCCGCTGGACGTTGTTCTCCGGCTGCGCCTCGGTCAGCCCGAGGGAGTTGACCTGTACGCCGTACCGGAACCGGCGCTGCCGCGGGTCGGTCACCCCGTACCGGTCCCGAGTGATCTCCTCCCACAGCTCGACGAAGGCCCGCATCTTGCACATTTCCTCGACGAACCGCACCCCAGCATTGACAAAGAACGAAATCCGACCTACCACCTCGCCAATCTTGTCCGGCGCGACCTGACCGGAGTCGAGGACCGAGTCCAAGACGGCGACCGCCGTGGACAGTGCGAAGGACACCTCCTGCACCGGGGTGGCACCGGCTTCCTGCAGGTGGTAGCTGCAAATGTTGGTCGGGTTCCACCTCGGCAACTGCCCGACCGTGTACGCCACCATGTCGGTAATCAGCCGCAGCGACGGCCCGGGCGGGAAGACATAGGTGCCGCGGGACAGGTACTCCTTAATGATGTCGTTTTGGGTGGTGCCAGTGAGCTGGATCGGCTCGGCGCCCTGCTCCTCAGCGGCAACCTGGTAGAGCGCGAGCAGCCACATCGCGGTGGCGTTGATCGTCATCGAGGTGTTCATCTCGGCCAGCGGGATGCCCTCGAACAGCCGCCGCATGTCACCGAGGTGCGCGATGGGCACGCCGACCTTGCCGACCTCGCCGCGGGCCAGCTCGGAGTCCGGGTCGTACCCGGTCTGGGTAGGCAGGTCGAAGGCGACCGACAGCCCGGTCTGGCCCTTGTCCAAGTTCCGCCGGTACAGCGCGTTGGACTGCTCGGCCGAGGAGTGACCGGCATAGGTACGCATCACCCACGGCCGATCGTGTTCGCCCGGCGTGCTCGGGTACGGCATCGGCGAACCTCCCCGCCACCACTCGACGATGCCACCGATTCTACTGACGAGTAGCCGCCGACCAAGTCGTCACGTTGCTCACACCGGTCCGACCCGGCCACGCCAGGCCGGGTCAGACCGATGTCAGACCGGGCCGAGCCCGGCGGTGCGGAGTCAGGCTGCGGTGGCGGTACTGTCGTCGAGCTGCAGTACCCGGTGCAACCGGATGGCCCGCAGTAGCCGGGTGATCCGCGGCGGGCAGCCCCGCAGCACGATCGTCCGCTTCAACTCAGCGGCCAGCCGGTGGGTGCCCATCAGCACCCCCAAACCAACCGCGTCCAGCGACTCCACGCCGGACATCTCGATGATCAGCGGTCCGGAGCCGCTACGTACCGCGGCGTGCAGACTACCCCTGATCCGCGCTGCAGACTGGGCATTGACTCGACCCGACACGGCGACCTGTTGGTCGTACCCCGTCGTCTGCTGCATGCCTCCCACCCCCATAGATGCGATGCAGTGACGCTGTGCACTGAGAGGACGACGCCAGGCAGCGCTACGTACGGGGAGCCCTCAAATCTTGACTGGTTCGTTACCAAACGACGGTCAGTCGTAGTTATAGAAACCGCGGCCGGTCTTGCGACCCAGGTCACCGGCAGCGACCATCCGGGCCAGCAGCTCCGGCGGGAAGAACTTCGGGTCCTGGGTGTCGGCGTAGATGTTCCGTGCTGCATTGACCATGATGTCCACACCCGTCATGTCGAGTGTGGCCAGTGGACCCATCGGGTGACCGAAGCCGAGCTGGCAGGCAGTGTCCACATCCTGCATGGTGGCCACCCCGGTCTCCACCAGCCGGGCCGCCTCCAGCGCCAGCGCGGCGATCAACCGGGTGGTGACGAAACCGGCCACATCCCGGTTGACCACGATGCAGGTCTTGCCGATCTCCTCGGCGAAGGACCGGGCCGCGGCCAGCGTCTGGTCGCTGGTCTTGAAGCCGCGCACCAGCTCGCACAGCTTCATCATCGGTACCGGGGAGAAGAAGTGGGTACCGACCACCGACTCCGGCCGGCTGGTGACCGCGGCGATCTGGGTGATCGGGATGGCGCTGGTGTTGGTGGCCAACACGGCCTCCGGCTGGCACATCGCGTCCAGTGCGGTGAACACCTCGCGCTTGACCGCCAGCTCCTCGAAGACCGCCTCGACCACCACGTCGGCGTCGGCGGCCGCGGCCAGGTCGGTGCTGGCGGTGATCCGGCCGAGCGCGGCCTGCACTTGGTCGTCGGTCAGCATACCTTTCCCGGCAAACCGGACGTAGGACGCCTCGATAGCATCCCGGGCACGGTGCAGCGCCTGATCGTCAACATCGCGGAGGACGACCTGCCAGCCGGCCTGTGCGGCAACCTGCGCAATGCCCGCACCCATCAGTCCAGCACCGATCACGGCCAGCTTCTTGGTCCCCTGCATCCGCTACCTCTCGTCACGCTGGTACGACCGGCGTCAGGCCGGCTCGATCCGGTCCACCCGGACCCTGAGCCGGGCCAAGTCGTGCTCGAAGCCGGCGTACCCGCGGTCGATGTTGTCGATCCCGGCGACCTCGGTCACCCCGTCAGCGACCAGCCCGGCCAGCACCAGCGCCGCGCCAGTACGCATATCGCCGCAGCGTACCGCCGTACCGGACAGCCGCAGCCGGCCCCGCACCACAACGTGGTGACCGTCGGCCCGCAAGTCGGCGGCCAGCCGGGTGAGCTCCTGTTTAAACAACGAGCGCGCCTCGACGATGCTGTCGGTGATCATCGCCGCACCGTCACAGACCGCGGCGAGGGTGAGCATCATCGGCTGCAGCTCGGTCGGGATCCCGGGGTACGGCAAAGTCACCACGTCCACCGCGCGTGGCCGGCGGTCCATCACAACCCGGAACCCATCGGCGGTCGCCGTCACGTCGGCGCCGGCGGTGGTCAGCTTGTCCAGCAGGATCTCCAGGTGTCCCGGTACGCCGTTGCGGACCAGCACCTCGCCCCGGGTGACCGCCGCGCCGATCGCCCAGGTACCGGCCACGATCCGGTCCGGCAGCACGGTATGGGTTGTCGGGCCGAGCTGCTCAACGCCCTCCACTACCAGCACGGAGCTGCCGGCGCCATCGATCCGGGCACCCATCGCGGTCAGCAGCCGGGCCAGGTCGACGATCTCCGGCTCGCGGGCGGCATTCTCGATCACGGTGGTGCCCTTGGCCAGTACGGCGGCGGTCAGCAGGTTCTCGGTGGCGCCGACGCTGGGGAACTCCAGCCAGACCGACACCCCGGCCAGCGCGCCGGCAGTGGCGACCAGGTAACCCCGCTGGCTGTACACCACCGCGCCCATCCGCTCCAGGCCGGCGATGCGCAGGTCCAGCGCCCGCCGGCCCATACGGTCACCGCTGGGTAGCGCGAGCCGGGCCTCGCCGCAGCGGGCCACCAGCGGGCCGAGCACCTTCACCGCGGCCTGGGACCGGCGGAGCACCTCGGCCGGCAGGTGGGTAGCCGGCCGGGCCGGCGTGGTGATCGTGACCTGGTCACCGACCGATTCCACCTGGCAGCCCAGCCGGCGCAACAGGCTGGCCATCGCCGCCACGTCCGCGATTCGGGGCACCTCCAGCAGCGTGGTGGAACCTTCCGCAAGCAGTGCCGCTGCCATCAACGCCAGGACGCTGCTCCTTGCGCCGGGCACCCGGACCTCGCCGGACAACCGACCCCCGCCATGGACCCGGAACACCTGCACCGGGTCATGGTAGGGCTGCACCACCAGCCCGATCATCGGCCCGGGGCATCCGTCGCTGCAGGGGGTGACTCGCGCTATGGTCTGGCCATGCCGGTGCACCTGACCCGGATCTACACCAGGACCGGGGACGACGGGACGACCGCCCTCGGTGATTTCAGCCGGGTGAAGAAGACCGACCCGCGGCTGGTCGCTTACGCCGACGCCAACGAGGCCAACTCGGTCCTCGGTCTTGCCGTCGCGCTGGGCGGCCTAGCCGACGACGTCCGCAGGGTGCTTGCCCAGGTACAGAATGACCTCTTCGACGTGGGCGCCGATCTCTGCCAGCCGCTCGCAACGGATCCGAAGTACCCGCCGCTGCGGATCACCGAAGGCTACGTCGATCGGCTGGAAGGCTGGTGCGACGAGTTCAACGCCCGGCTGTCCAAACTGGACAGTTTCATCCTGCCGGGTGGTACCCCTGGCGCGGCCCTGCTGCACCAGGCTGTCACGGTCACCCGGCGGGCCGAGCGCAGCGTCTGGGCGCTGGTCGAGGTGGACCGCGAACGGACCAACCTGCTGACCGCGAAGTACCTGAACCGGTTGTCCGACCTACTGTTCATCCTGGCCCGAGTCGCCAACCCAGACGGCGACGTGCTTTGGCAGCCCGGTGCGAACCAACCTGGTACGAACCAACCCGGCACGAACGCTGGACCGACCCCAGCTCAGCCCACATAGCCGGAGCCAGGCAGCGTGGAGCCCGGGGGGCCGGCCTCCAGCCAGGACAGGAAGCCGGTCAGCGCATCGGCATCCATCGCCAGTTGCAATGGCTCACCGGCATGCCGACACTCCAGGATCACCGCATCAGGCTGTATCGACCAGGCTTCCGGACCGTCCGGCGCACGCCGGCCGATGATCTCCAGCAGCCGCCGCGACAGGATACGGGTCGGGTCGGGCAGCACGCTGAAGACACGGAACCAGTGCAGGTCGTCACCGCTGTACAAGGCAACGCCAACCAGCCACCCACGACCACTGGCCCGGACCCGTACCCGGACCCGGAGGCTCACGTCGATGCCACCTCGGCGAAGCAGGATCCAGCGGCGCAGAGCTAGCACGAACAGCAGGCACACAGCAATCTCCAGCGGCAGGGCAATGACCTCGACGCCCATTGCCGGATCCTCGCTCGCGCCGGAGAACCTAGTCCGCTGCGCCCGCAGCACGCAGCCGGGACAGGGCGCGCAGCTCTGCTGCCTTTGCCTCAGGGTCGTCACTGGCAGACCGGGCGCGCTCCAGCGCCTGCCGGGCCCGGTCCACGTCGATCTCGGTGGACACCTCGGCGACCTCGGCGAGCACCGACACACCATCCTCGGTGACCGACAAGAACCCGCCATGCGCCGCAACGATGAGTTCCTCGCCGCCGTCCTGCCTGATCAGCACCACGCCGCCGTCGGCGAGCTGGCCAAGCAGCGGGGTGTGCCCGGGCAGGATACCGAGCTCACCCTCGGTAGTCCGGGCGATCACAATGGTCGCCTCCCCCGACCAGATCCGACGCTCTACCGCTACCAGCTCGACACGCAGGGTTGCCACGGACAGGCTCCTTCGGTACAGGGAATTAGGGAAGTTTACCGAGTTGACGCAGGCGCTATAGCAGTGGCCGGCACACTCCAGCACTCCGCCGGAACCTGCCCGGATAAATAGCTTATTTCGGTCACCAGAAGATGTCTTCTGTGCCCCGCCCGGACTGGCCATCAGTCCATTGGCGGGATGCTCGGCAAGTGCATCGGCTGGGGCTCGATGCGGGCGTCGGGCGGGTGTTCGGCGGATGTCTCGGCAAGCGACGGGGGGCTCGCCGGGGCGGCCTCGGCATCGCCGCGGGCATGCCGGGGCCTGCGTGGCGGCCCATTGTCCGCCCAGCGGATGACTGACTCGGCGACCAGCCCGAACGGCAGACCGACCACCACGGCGGCCAGCGCGACGACGACCGCGCCATCCCGGAACAGTCCCCACTCGTGCCAACCCGACACCGGCACGGTCAACGACCAGATCAGCATCGCGACCAAGGCCAGGATGACGCGGGCACCGACCCGCGCGTCAAGCCGTACGCTGCCGGCACTGGTGAATGCGCCGAGCAGGACCAGCGCGGGAGCCAGCAGCACACCGACCACCAGCCAGACCCAGTTCGGGGTGCCGATCAGGGTCACGCCGACGACGTAGAGCGCCAGCGCCTCGCCCGGTACCCACTTCGACGACGCGTCGACAAGATCACCCGGCGAACCGCCACCGGTCGCCCGCGCGGCCCTGCTGCCGGCGCTGGTCGGGCCGGTGCCGATCGGACCGGTGCTGGTCGGATTTGGGGTCGCCGACCGGTCCGGCAGGGTCAGGGCGGATCCGTCGATGCGCCCGGCCTCCCGACCGATCCGCCACATGCTCATGTCGCCTCCAACCACCCGTACGAGGGACCCGAACAGTGTGTCTCGTCCCGCCCAGCCGCGTACGGGCTTTGCCAACTTCTGTGTCTTGCTCCCGTCCCGTTGCCATCAGGCGCGTTCACTTACCCGTCGCGCTGGCCTCACCAGGGGTTTCTAGGGTCGGCAGGCGGCCGACCGGGCTCCCAGCTAGTCGGGAGCGGGCCAGCCAATAGGGAGGACTCCTGAAGCCCAGTACGTCGACACCGAGGCCGCCAGGCAGAACATGGCCGGTGACCCGGTGCTGAACGCTCGCACCGACCCCGGCTACCGCGGCTACGACCTGAGCTGGCCGCCTCAAGGCTGCGCACGATCGAGCTGCTGGTGCTGGTCGGGCTCGGGCCGCTGACCCAGGTCGACGCCTTCGCCACCCCGCTGACCGGCAGCTTCACCGACCAATCCAACACCCGGCCGTACGACGCGATCATCTCACCCAGCCGGTCACCGTGGTGAACACCGCCAACTCCCCGCTAGCCGCCGAGGCGGCGCGGCAGGACCTGAGCAAGGAGGACCGAATACGGACTTAACCACGGCGTCGAAGTGCGACTGATCCGCCCGCCGCAGCAGCAACGCACACGATGACGATGCGAGGGGATTAGTTCAGTGGCGGGATGGTCGGCAACTGCAGCGTCCCGCCGGCCAGCGGTGGTCTCGACACATCGGTGGTGGTCTCGTCGAACGGTCCGGCCGAAGCGGGGCCCGGCTCACTCGGCCGGGGGGCGGCCGAGCCGGTGTCGAATGGTCCGGGGGCGCCGGTCGCGGGTACGCCGGGTCGCGGCGGTCGGCGGTCGGTCCATCGGGTCACGCCCTCAGCCACCAGCCCGAAGGTTAAGCCGATCGCTGCGCCGGCCAGCGCCGTCTCGGCCGGGTTGTCCCGGAACAGCCCCCACTCCCGCCAGCCCGAGCCGGGCACGGTGAGCGTCCAGACCAGCATCGCGGTCATACCCAGCCCGGCCCGGACCGCGATCGTCGGGTTGGGCGGGAAGATGCCGGAGTTGGCGAACGCCGCCAGCACCACCACCCCCGGCGCCAGCAGTACGCCGACCAGCAGCCAGAACCAGCTCGGCGAGCCGATCAGGCTCACCCCCACGCCGTACAGCGCGAGCACCTCGCCGGGGATCCACTTGGCCACCGTGTCGGCGATGTCACCGATCGGGCCGCCGCTGCCGCCTGCTGAATGAGCTACCAAGCGGTCCAGCGGCGTACGCGGCGACCCATCGACGGCCACCGCCTCCCGGCCGATCCGCCACATGCTCATGGTGCTCCCTTCGCCAGCGCATCCGATCGGGCTCGCTGTGCGGGTCAGCCCTGCAGCTTCTTGGCCTGCTTCTCGACATCCTCCAGACCGCCGCAGAGATAGAACGCCTGCTCCGGCAGGTGGTCGTACTCACCGTCGCAGACTGCCTTGAAGGACTCGATGGTCTCCTTCAGCGGAACGAACGAGCCGGGCTGGCCGGTGAACTGCTCGGCCGCGTACATGTTCTGGGACAGGAACCGCTGCAGCCGGCGGGCCCGGCCGACCAGCACCTTGTCCTCCTCCGCCAGCTCGTCAATACCAAGAATGGCAATGATGTCCTGCAGCTCGTTGTAGCGCTGCAGGATCTCCTTCACCCGCTGCGCCACGGTGTAATGCTCGGTGCCGAGGATCCGCGGGTCGAGGATCCGGGAGGTGGAGTCCAGCGCGTCCACCGCCGGGAAGATACCCAGCTCAAACACCTTCCGGGACAGCACCGTGGTTGCATCCAAATGCGCGAACGTGGTGTGCGGCGCCGGGTCGGTGATGTCGTCGGCCGGTACGTAAATCGCCTGCATGGAGGTGATTGAGTGCCCGCGAGTAGAGGTGATCCGCTCCTGCAGCGCGCCCATCTCATCGGCCAGCGTCGGCTGGTAGCCCACCGCGGACGGCATCCGGCCGAGCAGGGTGGAGACCTCCGAGCCAGCCTGGGTGAACCGGAAGATGTTGTCGATGAACAGCAGCACATCCAGGTTTTGTTCGTCCCGGAAATACTCCGCCATGGTCAGCGCGGACAGCCCGACCCGCAGCCGGATGCCCGGCGGCTCGTCCATTTGCCCGAAGACCAGTGCGGTGTCCTTGATGACATCCGCCTCGGTCATCTCCAGGAACAAGTCGTTGCCCTCGCGGGTCCGCTCGCCGACCCCGGCAAACACCGAGACGCCACCGAAGTCCTTGGCGATTCGGCGGATCATCTCCTGGATTAGCACCGTCTTGCCCACCCCCGCGCCGCCAAACAGGCCGATCTTGCCGCCCTGCACGTACGGGGTCAGCAGGTCCAGCACCTTGATGCCGGTCTGCAGCATCTGGGTCTTCGGCTCAAGCTGGTCGAATGGCGGGGCGGACCGGTGGATGGCCCACCGCGGCGCACCGGAGGTGTCCAGGTCCGGGGTGTCCAGGCACTGACCGAGCGCGTTGAACACGTGCCCCTTGACCACATCGCCCACCGGCACCGCGATCGCCTCGCCGGTGTCGACCACGTCGGTGCCGCGGACCAAGCCGTCGGTCGGCTGCATGGAGATCGCCCGGATCATGTTCTCACCCAGATGCTGGGCCACCTCCAGGGTGATCATCTTGGTCTCGCCAGCCAGCTCGACATCGACGTGCAGGGCATTCAGCAACTCCGGCATCTCCTCCCGGGAGAACTCCACGTCCACCACCGGACCGGTCACCCGGACCACCCGGCCGGTGGCCACGGACTCATCGCTGCTGGTCTTGGTTGCACTCGTCATCGCTCGTCACTTTCCTGCTGTGGCGAGTGCATCGGCGGTACCGACGATCTCGCTGATCTCTTGGGTGATCTCGGCCTGGCGGGCCTGGTTGGCCTCTCGGGTGTAGGACTTGATCAGATCATCGGCGTTGTCGGTGGCCGCCTGGCAGGCCCGCCGCCGCGCCGCCGACTCCGCCACCGCCGACTCCAGCAGCGCGGCAAAGATCCGGGTGTTGACGTACTTGGGCAGCAGCGCGTCGAGCAGCGCCTCCGGCTCCGGCTCGTACTCGTACTCCGGCAGCAGCACACCCTCGGGCGGCTCGTCGGCCTCCTCGACCACCAGCGGCGCGATCCGCACTGCAGCCGGAGTCTGCGAGATCATTGAGGTGAACTGGGTGTAGACCACGTGCAACTCATCGACCCCGAGTACGCCGTCCGCGCCAGCGCTTGTTTCCTCGCCGCCCTCACTACCCCCGCCAGTGTCGTCAGCACCAGCGACGAACGCCCGGATTAACGTGTTGCCGATCTCGCGCGCGTCGCCAAAGGAGGGCTGCTCGGAAAAGCCGGTCCACTGCGCGGCGACATCCCGGCCGCGGAACCGGTAGTACCCGACGCCCTTGCGGCCGACGATGTACAGCACCGGCTCCTTACCCTCACTGCGCAGTAGCTCGGCCAGCTCACCAGCCCGGCGTACCGCGTTGGTCGAGTACGCCCCGGCCAGCCCGCGGTCGCTGGTGATCACCAGCATGCCGGCTCGCTGCGGCCGCTCGCGCTCGACCAGCAGCGGGTGGTCCAGCGTGGAGTTGGACGCCAACGCGGTCAGCGCACGGGTGATCTCATGCGAGTACGGCTGCGCCGCCTCCATCCGGCCCTGCGCCTTGGCGATCCGGGAGGAGGCAACCATCTCCATCGCCTTGGTGGTCTTCTTGATTGACGCTACCGATCGGATCTGCCGGCGCAGCACGCGAAGCCTGGCTCCCATCGGGCTACCCGCGCTTTTCGCTCGGCGGCGGGGTGCGCCGGACCTTGGTGACCTTCTCCTGGCCCTCCTCGGCCTTATCCATCGCCTCCGGGGTGGCCTCGCTGCCCAGCGCCTTGCCCTCGGAGGTCTCGAACTCCTTCTTCACCGAGGTAATCGCGTCCTTGAGCACCGTCATGCTGTCCTCGGAAAGCTGCTTGCTCTGCGTGATGTCCTCATACACCCCCGGACATTCCCGGCCGATATAGTCCAGCAGTTCCCGCTCGAAGGCGCGGATGTCGGTCACCGGCACGTCGTCCAGCTCGCCGGTGGTGCCCGCCCAGACCGAAACCACCTGCTGCTCCACCGGGTACGGCGAGTACTGCGGCTGCTTGAGCAACTCCACCATCCGGGCGCCGCGCTCGAGCTGGTCGCGGGATGCCTTGTCCAGGTCGGAGGCGAAGGCGGAGAACGCCTCCAGCTCGCGGTACTGGGCCAGGTCCAGCCGCAGCCGGCCGGCCACCTGCTTCATCGCCTTGATTTGCGCGTTGCCGCCGACCCGGGACACCGACGTACCGACGTTGATTGCCGGCCGGACACCGGAGTTGAACAGGCCGGTCTCGAAGAAGATCTGGCCGTCGGTGATCGAGATGACGTTGGTCGGGATGTACGCCGAGATGTCATCGCCCTTGGTCTCGATGATCGGCAAGCCGGTCATCGAGCCGCCGCCCAGCTCATCCGACAGCTTCGCGCACCGCTCCAACAGCCGGGAGTGCAGGTAGAACACGTCGCCGGGGTACGCCTCGCGGCCCGGCGGACGGCGCAGCAGCAGGGACACTGAGCGGTACGCCTCGGCCTGCTTGGACAGGTCGTCGAAGACGATCAGTACGTGCTTGCCGGCGTACATCCAATGCTGGCCGATGGCCGAGCCGGTGTACGGGGCGATGTACTTGTAGCCGGCCGGATCGGACGCCGGGGCGGCCACGATGGTTGTGTACTCCATCGCGCCGGCCTCTTCCAGGGTGTCCTTCACCGCGGCGATGGTGGAGCCCTTCTGACCGATCGCCACGTAAATGCAGCGCACTTGCTCGGCCGGGTCGCCGCTGGCCCAGGCGTCCTTTTGGTTGAGGATGGTGTCGATCGCGACGGTGGTCTTGCCGGTCTGCCGGTCGCCAATGATCAACTGACGCTGGCCTCGACCGATCGGGGTCATCGAGTCGATCGCCTTGATGCCGGTCTGCAGCGGCTCCTTCACCGGCTGCCGCTGCACCACGTTGGGGGCCTGCATCTCCAGCGCGCGGCGCTCCTCGGCCTCGATCTCGCCGAGCCCGTCGATCGGCTTGCCCAGCGGGTCGATCACCCGGCCGAGGAAGGCGTCGCCGACCGGCGCCGACAGCACGTTGCCAGTGCGCCGGACCTGCTGGCCCTCCTCGATGTGGCTGAAGTCGCCGAGGATGACCACGCCGATGTCGCGGACGTCCAGGTTCAGCGCCACCCCGAGGGTGCCGTCGGCGAACTCCAGCAGCTCGTTGGTCATCGTCGAGGGCAGCCCCTCGACGTGTGCGATGCCGTCACCGGTGTCGGTGACGACGCCCACCTCCTCGCGGGAGACCTCCGGCGAGTAGGAGGAGACGTACTTCTCGATCGCACCCCGGATCTCTTCCGACGTAATCGTCAGCTCCGCCATGGTGTCCGTCCCTGCTCCGCATCGTCGTATGTGTTCCTGTCGGGTGGGCTGCCGATCGCGCCAGTGGCACAAACCACCTGCTAACCCGCCAACGCCCGGCGGCAGGCCGCCAGCCGGCTGGCCACGCTGCCGTCGATCACCTCGTCGCCGACCTGGATCAGCACCCCGCCCAGCAGGTCTGGATCCACCTCGACCTGCAGCGTGATCTGGGTACGGTAAATCCGGCTGAGCGTGCCGGCCAGCCGCTCCTCCTGCTCGGCGGTCAGCGGCGCAGCCGCTTGGATGTGCGCAATGGACCGCTGCCGACGGGCCGCGGCAAGCTCAGCAAGCTGCTCCACCGCTTGGTCCAGGCTACCGCCGCGCGGCACCCGCACCACTTGGCGAAGCAACGTGCCGGTCGCCGGCTTGACCTTGTCGGCCAGCACCGCCGCCAGCAGCTCGACCCGATCGGCGGCCGGCGTGGTCAAATTGACCAGCAGGGTACCCAGCCGGGGCTGGGCAGCCAGGATCCGGCTGAACCGGAACAGCTCGTCCTCAACCTCCTCGATCGAGCCGTCCCGCTGGGCCAGCGTGAGGATCGCCTGCCGGGACAACCCCTCGACCACGTCGAGCAGGTCGACCGGCCGCGACCAGCGGGCTCGAACCAGCGCGCGCAGCATCTCGAGGGTGTCCTGGTGCACCTTGTCGGCCAGCAGCGAGTCCACCAGCCCGGCCCGGAACGACTCGCTGGCCACGGTGTCGGCGAAGTGCCGGCGCAGCACCGGCTCGCGGCTGAGTATCTCGGCGACGGCGAACAGCTCCTCGGCGAGCCGCTCCAGCTCGGCCGGCTGCGCACCCTCGGCGTACTCTTCAAGCCGGTCAGTCGCGACCCCGAACGACTCCCGGCTGGCCGCCTGCATGTCAGACCTTCCCTCGACGCGCCGTGGCGGATTCCTCGTCGTCGACACCGCTGCCAGCCATCTGGTCGAGCTCGTCGAGGAACCGGTCCACGGTCCGCTCCCGTCGCCCGTCATCCGCCAGCGACTCGCCGACCACCCGGCCGGCCAGCGTCACCGCGAGCCGGCCGATCTCGGCGCGCAGCTCGTTGACCACTTGCTGGCGCTGGGTGGCGAGCTGCTCCTCGCTGCGCTCCCGGACCCGGTCGGCCTCCTCCTGCGCCTGCGTCCGGGCCTCGTCAATGATGCGCTGGCTATCTGCCCGGGCGCGCTCCCGGATCTTGGCCGCTTCGGTCCGGGCCTCGGCCAGCGCGCGCTGGTACTCGGTCTGGGCCTTCTCCAGCGCCTCCCGGGCCTGCCGGCTCTCCTCGACCTGGGTACGGATCATCTCCTGGCGTTCCCGCATCACCTTTTGCACCGGTGGTACGACGTACTTGCGGAGCACCCAGAGGATGATCAGGAAGGCGACCAGCTCGGCGATGAAGGTGGCGTTCGGGACCAGGAAGTTGCTGTCTGCAAGAATGGAGGGAGACATGGCCGGCTACTTGGCGAGCACGAAGACGAATAGCGCCATGAAGGCCAGATTGATGAAGTACATTGCCTCCACCAGTCCCACGGTCAGGAAGAAGATCCCGAACAACCGGCCCTGAGCCTCCGGCTGGCGGGCCACCCCGGCGATCGTCGAGCTACCGGCGAGGCCATCGCCGATCGCGGCACCAACGGCACCGCCACCAAGCGCCAGGCCGCCACCGATGAAGGCGCCAGCAATCTGTACGGCGTGGGCGTCTACAGCAGCCATCTCTCTTCTCCTCAATTTGGGGGGTCGCTCGTGACTGGCGGTAGGAAACGGTCTGGTCAAGCGGATGCTCTCCTCGTCAGTGAGCCTCCTCTGGCGAGGCCGCGAACCCAAAGTAGAGGATCGTTAGCAGCGCGAAGATGAACGCCTGGATGAGGCCAATGAACAAGTCGAACAGCTTCCAGATAACGTTCGGGCCCCACAGCAGGTAGGCTGGGAACAGCGCGATCAGGGAGACCATGATCACTCCCGAGAAGATGTTCCCGAACAGCCGCAGCGACAGCGTGATCGGCCTGACGATCTCCTCCAGCAAGTTGATCGGGAAGAGCCACCAGTACGGCTTCGCCAAGTGCTTGTAGGAGCCGATGAAGCCCTTCTTGCGGATGCCGGTGGCGTGCACCAAGACGATGACGAACAGCGCTATCGCGTAGACCAGGTTCACGTCCGCGGTTGGTGGGGCCAGGTACTCCGGGTTGTGTCCGCTCGGGATCAGCGCAATCCAGTTCGCGATCAGGATGAACAGGAAGAGAGTGACGGCCAGCGGCACCACGAACGGCGCGGTGCGCAGCCCCAGGCTGCCCTCGACTTGGCGCTCGACCTGCTGGGTGACCGTCTCGAACAGCAGTTGCAGGCCGCTGGGGACGCCGGCGGTGGCCCGGGCCCGCATATACAGACCCAGGCCGATCACGACGGCGCCGGCCAGCAGCGTCGCCCACAGCGTGTCGAGGTTGAATAGCACGCCGCCAATGCTGGTCGTGATGTGGTGGCCGATCTCGATCTCGCCCACCGCGTCCGCGGGCCTCATCATGACTGCCGCAACTCCTTCACCAGCGGCAGCGAGGCGGCACCGAGCATGAGCAGTTGGAAGACCGCCAAGCCGGCGAATACGCCGAGACCGGCCGGTTGGACCGCCAGCGCGCAGGCCAGCGCCAGCACCGTGACCAGCCCGAGCCGGCCCAGCACCGACAGCGTGAACCGGCGCTTCTTGTTTGGTGCCGTACTGGTCGCGAACTGCACCACCGAGCGCTGGACCAGCCAACTGTTCAACGCGCCGAGGCCGAGCCCGACGCAGCCAAACAAGCCCAGCACGACGTGCCCGAGCAGGCCGGTCATCAGCAGGCTCACCCCGCCCAGGACCGCGGCCAGGATCGCCGACCGGCGGAAGTTGACTGCTGCGCTGGTCGTCGGGACAGTCAGTACGGGTTGCACGGCTGGCCTCTCAACTCACTGTTTCAGGAACTTGCTGAACTCGGTGTAGGTGTAGAACGCCCCGGCAGTAATACCAACGGCAAGACCGACAAATGCCAAGATCGGGAAGGTGTGCAGGCGATTGTCGACGAACCAGCCGATACCAAGGCCGACCACCACACATCCGGCAATGACGCCCCCGACCGCAAGCAATGTGGAGATCTCCGGGCCGTCTCGAGCCATCGCCGCTCGCCTCGCTAGCTGGCCTGGGGTGCCCGCGTACCGGTCCCGTTCACAGGCAACTCCTCGGGGTCGTCGGAGACATCGCGTCCGCCGGCACATCGTCGACGTAGCAGCGGGCATCCGGCGATGGGGGGGCGGTCGACTCCCACCGTCCACGGCGCGAAGGGAACCTATCACAGCACATCGGCTCCCCTTTCCATCGGTACACTCAGAGCACGACCTGTCCCTTTGCTCAGGTCGTGCTCGTGAATTCTTTCACAAAGGAGCATACCGGAGAGTACGGCACGGTTCAATTCGGGTGACCGCCCGATCAACCCACCCGGCGGGTTGGCCGCAGCCGGGGCAGGTTCACCAGCACCAAGGCGACCACCGCCAACCCGCTGACCACCGACAGCACCAGCCACAGCCCATTGGTCACCGACATCGCCACCCCACCAAAGGCAAGCAGCGCAGTCCAGAGGTAGATGATCAGCACCGCCCGCCGCTGGGAGTGGCCGATCTCCAGCAGCCGGTGGTGTAGGTGCAGCTTGTCCGGTGCCCACGGTGCCCGGCCGGCGCGGACCCGGCGGAGCATGGTCAGCATCAGGTCACCGAGCGGAATGGCCAGCACGCCCAGCGGGATCAGCAGCCCGATCGCCAGCGGCAGCGAGCCGAGCAGGTTCTGGAAGGCCTGCGGGTCGGCGCTGGTCGCGGTGGTGGCCGAAGAGGCCAGCATCAGCCCGATCAGCATCGAGCCGGAGTCGCCCATGAAGATCCGGGCCGGCTGGAAGTTGTGCGGTAGGAAGCCCAGACAGGCGCCAGCCAGCACGGCTGACATCAACGTCGAGGTGAACGCGACATCGCCGTACCCGACATAGCCGAGATGGTAGGAGTAGCCGAAGAAGGCCAACGCCGAGATCGCCGAGACGCCGGCAGCCAAGCCGTCCAAGCCGTCAATCCAGTTCAGTGCATTGATGGTGAGTACGCAGAACAGGATGGTCAGCGGCACCGCCTGGTCCCGGCTGAGGATGTAGGTGCCGACGCCACCGAAACCGACGTAGATCAAGGCAAGCTGGACGCCGAGGAGGACCATCACTCCAGCCGCCACCACCTGGCCGGTCAGCTTGGTCAGCGCGTCCAGCTCGAAACGGTCATCCAAGGCGCCCAAGGCGCAAATCAACCCGCAGGCGATCAGGATTGCGGTGCTGTAGCTGTTGGTCTCGAAGCTGCGCCGCAGGGTGGGCATCAAGTGCGCGATCATCAACGCCGCGCAGATCCCGGCGTACATCGCGACACCCCCTAACCGCGGCGTCGGGATGGCGTGTACGTCCCGGTCGCGGACCGCTGCCATCGCGCCCAACCGGATCGCCAGGATCCGGACAAGGGGGGTGAACAGGTAGGTCACCGCCCCCGCAATGCCCATGACCAGCAGGTACTCACGCACCCGGGCTCACCCGCACGGCTGGACCAGTAGCGGGTACGCCGGGTAGCGGCGGACCAGCGACCCGACTTGGCCAGCCAGGTCCGGAGTGGGGTCGGGACCGGCGGATGGACCCCGGACAGCCGCGCCAAGCAGGCTGGCGATCTCCTTCATCTCCCCCTCGGCCATCCCCTGGGTGGTCACCGCCGCGGTGCCGACCCGGATGCCGGAGGCTACCAACGGCGGGCGCGGGTCGTACGGGATCGCGTTCTTGTTCAGCGTGATCCCGACCGCCTCGCAGCGTTGCTCGGCCTGCGCCCCGGTCACGCCGAGCTCGCGCAGGTCTAGCACGGCCAAGTGGGTGTCGGTACCGCCGGCGACCGGCCGCATGCCCTGCTCGACCAGCCCAGCGGTCAGCGCGACCGCGTTGGCCACCACTTGCCGAGCGTACCCGGCGAACTCCGGCTGCATCGCCTCTCCCAGCGCCACCGCCTTGGCAGCGACCACGTGCATCAACGGCCCGCCCTGCAGGAACGGGAACACGGCCTTGTCGACTTGGCTGGCCAGCTCGGCCCGGCACAGCATCATGCCACCCCGCGGTCCGCGAAGGACCTTGTGGGTGCTGAAGGTCACCACGTCGGCGTACGGTACCGGCGAAGGCACCGCCCGGCCGGCGACCAGCCCGATCAGGTGCGCGGCGTCTACCAGCAAATACGCCCCCACCTCGTCGGCGATCTGGCGGAATGCGGCGAAGTCGATCAAGCGCGAGTACGCGGTGGCACCGGCCATGATCAGCCGCGGCCGGTGCCGGCGGGCCAGCTCACGTACCTCGTCGTAATCGATCAGCTCGGTGTCGGCCCGGACGTGGTAGCCGACCGTGTCGTACCACTGCCCGGAAAAGTTGACCTTGCTGCCGTGGGTCAGGTGGCCGCCGTGGGGCAACGCCATCGCCAGCACCGGGTCACCCGGCTGCAGCAGCGCGGCAAAGGCGGCCAGGTTAGCCGCCGCACCGGAGTGCGGTTGGACGTTGGCGTGCTCGGCGCCGAACAGCGCCTTGGCCCGGTCGATGGCCAGCTCCTCGACCGCGTCGCATGGCCCGCAGCCGCGGTAGTACCGCCGGCCCGGGTAACCCTCGGCGTACTTGTTGGTCAGCGTGCTGCCCAGCGCGGCCAGCACCGCCGGACTGGTCAGGTTCTCGCTGGCGATCAGTTGCAGGCTGCCGCGCAGCCGGTCCAACTCGGCGCACAACGCGCTGGCGATTGCGGGGTCCTGCCGCTGGAGCGCCGGGAAGTCCGGCCCCCAAAACGGTGCGCTCATGACCGCTCCTGGCTGCCGTTTCACTCACTGTACGGCGCTTCAGGTGCAACGATCGGCGGGTTCGGCCCGGTCAGACCACCGGCTCACGCTGCTGGAGCTCACGTTGCTGGGGCTCACGCTTCTAGGGTCAGGTCGGGCACGACCTCGCGGAGTGCATCGACGGCGACCGCGCCGACCCGCAGCAGCCGAGGCACCGGACCGGTCAGGTCGACGATGGTGGACGGCACCGCATCACCGGACGGGCCGCCGTCGAGGTAGACCGCCACCGACTCGCCGAGCTGTTCCTGAGCTTGCTCGACGGTGGCGGCCGGCGGCTGGCCGCTGCGGTTCGCGCTGGAGACCGCCAGCGGCCCTGTCTGATCCAGCAGCGCCAGCGCCACCGGGTGCAATGGCATCCGGACCGCGACCGTACCGCGGGAGTCGCCCAGGTCCCAGGCCAGCGACGGGGCATGCTCGATGATCAACGTCAGCCCACCTGGCCAGAATGCCTCCCGCAGCTCGCGAGCCGTTGGCGGGACGTGCAGCACCAACCCCTCCAGCGCCTGCCAGGACCCGACCAGCACCGGCACCGGCATGTCCCTGCTGCGGCCTTTGGCCCGCAGCAGGGCGGCCACCGCCGAAGGCAGGAAGGCGTCTGCGGCGAGGCCGTAGACGGTGTCGGTCGGCAGCACCACCAGCTCGGCGCGCCGGGTCGCGTCGGCTGCCGCGCTGATCGCCTCGGCGCGTTCGCTCAGTTTGGTGCAGTCGTAGTAAAGGCTCATCAATCAGCCATCCTTGGTACGGCTAGCATGCGTACGATCCATCCTTTCGGGCGGTGCAGAACCGGGGTCGACCAGCCAAGTCGGGATGGCTGGTTAGCTCGGCGAAACCGAGACCACCGAGCAGGTCACGGACGCCGGCGGCGTGCGTCTGGTCATGCTCCACCCCGAACTGACCCCCCGGCCGCAGCAGCGTAGCGGCCCGACCGGCTACCCCGGCCAGCACCGCCAAACCGTCCGGCCCGCCGCACAGTGCGGCCGGCGGGTCGTGCCGCACCTCCGGCGGCAGCGCGGTCCCGGTCGGCAAGTACGGTGGGTTGGCCAGCACCAGGTCGACGCTACCGTCCAGCTCGGCGAGCGTACCGGCCGCGGTGGCGTCGCCGGCCAGTACGGTGACCGCCGGGTAGCCGGCCGCGTTGCGGCGCAGCCAGCCCAGCGCGGCCGGCTCGGCCTCCACCACCACGACGCGGGCGGCCGGCCGCTCGGCCGCGACCGACAGCCCGATCGCACCACTGCCAGCGCACAGGTCGACCACGAGGGGCTGCCCGCCCAGCGCAGCCAGCACGGCCAGGCCCCACTCGACCAGCGGCTCGGTCTCCGGCCGCGGGACGAACACCCCGGGCCCGACCGCCAGCGTCAGCCGCCGGAACCCGGCGGTCCCCACGATGTGCTGCAGCGGCTCGCGGCCGGCCCGCCGCTCCACCAGCCGCCGGTAGCTGTCTACTGTGGACGGCTCGACCGCGCGGGCGGTAAACCGCGCGGTCCGGCTGCCCAGCACGAAGTCGAGCAGCAGCTCGGCGTCAAAGCGCGGGCTGGGTACGCCGGAGGCGGCCAGCCGCTGCTCAGCGACCCGCAGCAGCACCGCAGGCTGGTGGTTCACTGCTGCGCTCCGGCCAGCAGCGCCTCGGTGTCGGCCTGAGTTAGCGCGTCGATCACCCCGTCCAGGTCACCGTCCAGCACGTGGTCGAGGTTGTGCGCGGTGTAGCCGACCCGGTGATCGGAGATCCGGTTTTGCGGGAAGTTGTAGGTGCGGACTCGCTCGCTACGGTCGACAGTACGGACCTGGCTGCGCCGGGCATCGGCCTGCTCGCGCTCGGCCCGTTCCTGGGCGGCGGCCAGCAGCCGGGCCCGCAGGATCCGCATGGCTTGCTCCCTGTTTTGCAACTGGGACCGCTCGTTCTGGCAGGCCACCACGATCCCGGTCGGCAAGTGGGTGATCCGGACCGCGGAGTCGGTGGTGTTCACACTCTGCCCACCCGGACCGGAAGACCGGAACACGTCAATGCGCAGGTCGCCCGGCTCGATGCCCACCTCGACATCCGCAGCTTCCGGCAGCACCAGCACCCCGGCGGCGGAGGTGTGGATCCGACCCTGCGACTCGGTCACCGGCACCCGCTGCACCCGATGCACGCCGCCCTCGTACTTCAGCCGGCGCCACACCCCGCTGCCGCGCGCCTTGACTGCCACCGAGACGTCCTTGTAACCGCCCAAATCGGACTCGACCGCCTCCAGCACCTCGGCCTTCCAGCCCTTGCGCTCGGCGTAGCGCAAGTACATCCGCAGCAAGTCGGCGGCGAACAACGCGGACTCCTCGCCGCCCTCGCCCGCCTTGATCTCGATGATCACGTCTTTGAGGTCGTTGGGGTCCTTGGGCAGCAGCAGCTCGCGCAGCCGGGCCACCAGCGCCTCGTTCCGTACCGCCAAGCCCGCCGCCTCGGCGGCGAAGGACGCGTCCTCCTGGGCCAGCTCCTGCGCCGTACCCAGGTCAGCCCGGACGGCGTCCAAGTCGCGGGCGACCGACACCACCTGGGTGAGCTCGGCGTACCGCCGACCGATCTCGCGGGCGGCTACCTGATCGGCGTGCACCGCCGGGTCGGCGAGCTTGCGCTCCAACTCGGCGTACTCGGCGAGCAGCTCGGGCAGGCTGTGCTCGGGAGGGTTCATCCGCTCGCCCCTATGCTCCTCGTGCTCATGCTCGCGATGGTCTGCGGTACGGGGACACCCGCACGACGAACGGCGCCTGCCCCGATCGGGGCAGGCGCCGTCAAGATCGCTAGTTGGCGCCCGGGCGCTGGCGCTTGCCGAACCGGCGCTCGAACTTCTCCACCCGGCCGCCGACATCGAGGATCTTCTGCTTGCCGGTGTAGAACGGGTGGCAGGCAGAGCAGACCTCGACGTGGATGGCACCGCTGGCGGCGGTGCTCCGGGTCTGGAACGCGTTTCCGCAGGAACAGGTCACCGTGGTGGCGACGTACTCCGGATGAATATCGGGTTTCATTATGATCCTTCCGTCCGGTCGCCGGGTCGCCAACCGCGGGTGTGGCGGGAACCGGAACCGAGGTCGCAGGGCTGGTGTCAGTCTGCCAGGCCGGCTCGACGAGGCGACGACCGGCACCCTGTGCGCCGGTGCAACCGATCCGGCCAACCGGCTATTCCACACCGCATCCACCGGATGATGTCCTCCCGGGGACGGCTCGGGCTGATGCACCGTTGTGGCGCGCCGGTCCCGCTTCGGGCCGCCGGTCAGTCGGGATCACTGAATCCTGGGTCGCTCAGCCTTGAGGGTCGCTCCGTGGACGCTCAGTCGTGAGGATCGCTCAGTCGTGAGGGGTCGTTCAGTCCGGTGCACTCAGTCCTGGGTGACCGTCGTCTTTTGCACCTGCATCAGGAACTCCACGTTGGTACGGGTCTCCTTCAGCTTGTCCAACAGCAGGTCCAAGGCTTGCTGCGGATCCAGCGCGTACAGCACCCGGCGGAGCTTGACCATGATCGCCAGCTCCTCCGGGGCAAGCAGGATCTCCTCCTTGCGGGTGCTGGAGGCGATCACGTCGACCGCCGGGAAGACCCGCTTGTCGGCGATCTTGCGGTCCAGCTTGAGCTCGGCGTTGCCGGTGCCCTTGAACTCCTCGAAGATCACCGTGTCACCAGTCGAGCCGGTTTCCACCAGCGCGGTGGCCATGATCGTCAGCGAGCCGCCGTTCTCGATGTTGCGGGCGGCGCCGAGGAACCGCTTGGGCGGGTACAGCGCGGTGGAGTCGATACCGCCGGACAGGATCCGTCCGGAAGCCGGCGAGGCGTTGTTGTACGCCCGGCCAAGCCGGGTGATCGAGTCCAGCAGGACGACCACGTCGTGGCCGAGTTCGACCAGCCGCTTGGCCCGCTCGATGGACAGCTCGGCGACCGTGGTGTGGTCGCTGGGTGGGCGGTCGAAGGTGGAGGCGATGACCTCACCCTTCACCGACCGCTGCATGTCGGTGACCTCCTCTGGCCGCTCATCGACCAGCACGACCATCAGGTGGCATTCGGGGTTATTGCGGGTGATCGCGTTGGCGATGGCCTGCAGCACCATGGTCTTGCCGGCCTTCGGCGGGGACACGATCAGCGCCCGCTGGCCCTTGCCCAGCGGCATGATCAGGTCGATCACCCGGGTGGTCAGGATGTTCGGCTCGGTCTCCAGCCGTAGCCGGTCCTGCGGGTACAGCGGGGTCAGCTTGGTGAACTCCGGGCGGTTCTTCGCCTGCTCCGGATCAGTGCCGTTGACGGTGTCTAGCCGGACCATGGCGTTGAACTTGTCGCGCCGCTCGCCCTCTCGGGGCTGGCGGACCGCGCCGGTGATCGCGTCACCGCGGCGCAGCCCGTGCTTGCGGACCTGGGATAGCGACACGTACACATCGTTCGGCCCGGGCAGGTAGCCGGAAGTTCGGATGAAGGCGTAGTTATCCAAGATGTCCAGGATGCCGGCCACTGGAACAAGTACGTCATCCTCGCCGACCACCGGTTCGGACTCACCGCCGAAGCGATCCCGGCCGGAGCGGCCCCGGCGCTCCCGGAACCGGCGGCCCCGGCGGTTGCGGCCGCTCTCGTCGTCGTCGCGATCCGCACCGCCGTCGCGATCGCGGTGCTGGTTGTTGCGCTGTCCATCAGCCGCCGCGCGTGGCTGCTCGCCGTCGCCGCTGGGACGCTGGCCGCGGTTTTGGTTGCCGCGGTTTTGGTTGCCGCGCTCCTGGCTCCCGCGCTCCTGGCTGGCCCGGCCCTGACCGCCCCGGTCGGAACCGGTCTGCTCGGAGGTACCGCCCGGCTCAGCGGCACGAGAGTCGTCGGCCGCACCGGACTGCTCGACAGCACGGGGTTCATCGGCAGCATGGGGTTGCTGTTCGACCGTACGGGGCTGCTCGGCAGCATCCGGCTGCGTCGGGGTGACCACCGCCGACTCGGGCTGAGCTGGCTCCGTACTGGTCGCTGCGGCGGCCGGCTCTGGTATCCCAGGCGGCTCGGCAACGACTGGGGAGCCGACCGGCCGGCTGGCCACCCGACGGCTACGTTCCACCACCCCAGCGGCCTGCACTCCGCTGGTAGCGGCCGGTACCGCTTGGTGAGCCGGTTCCGCCGGCTCGACCGGCACCTCAAGGATGCCCTGGCTAGGGCCACCTGAATCATCCGCATTCGGACTGGTATCGGCCGGATCGGTACCGGACTGCTTGGTCCTGATCGCCGTGATCAAGTCGTTCTTGCGCATCCGCGCGACCCCGGTGATGCCCAGACCGGTCGCGAGCTCCTGCAACTCCGAGAGCACCATGCTGGACAAACCAGCACCACGGCGGCGCGGCCGAGCAGCCGAACCATCCTCCGGCGCCGGCTCTCCCGAGGCAGCCTCGGGCTCCGACGGTGCGGAAGAGGGGGTGACGTCCTGCCCGAAACCATCGGTCAGGAGGTCCATCGTCTCGCTCAAATGAGGGTCCTTCCCTGCTAAGGCCAGCACCACGTCGGCGCGTTGGCCCGGTGTAGCAACCGGCGGGATAACGCCGGGGTTGCCAGCCGCCCTGTTCCCTGGCCGCGATCGCTCTCTACCCCGACCAGCTACCGACCGGGGGCCCGATGCGGTGCAAAGCCCGGAATACCGGAGATGGTTTGGCGGGGTCCCGACTCGCGCCGGCTTGCCGGCCTGATCGAGATAATCCGTGAGGAGCACGCCCATGGCGGCTTGCCGTTCATGAGCGTAAGGGCTGAACTCGCAACAGGGCAACACGCAAGGCCCCGGGAGTGTTCCCGAGCACACCTGCACCACCCAGTCAGCCGAGTGGCATCACCTGCGCTCCGGCGGTGTCGACGGGGAGTTCCTGCACCTCCCAGCCGCGTGGCGCGTAGCCCGCCAGGTCCACCCCGTCCGGTCCGAAGGCGAGTACGGTGGGACCGGCACCAGAGATCACCGCGGCCACCCCGGACTCCCGCAAGCGCCGGACCAGCCCGGCGCTTTTGGGCATGGCCGGCGACCGGTACGGTTGGTGCAACCAGTCCTCGGTGGCCGGCAGCAGCAACCACGGCTGGGTGGTGAGGGCATGCACCAGCAGCGCTGCCCGGCCGGCGGTGCGTGCGGCCTCGCCGTGCGGCACCGTTGCTGGTAGCAGCTTGCGTACGGCCGCGGTGGACGCCCGGGTCGGCGGCACGAAGGTCACCGGTCGCAACCCGGCGACCGGCTCCAGCCGTACCGCCTGCGGGCCGTCCGCTGCCAACCAGGCCACGGTCAGCCCGCCATACAGGCAGGCGGCCACGTTGTCCGGGTGACCCTCTAGCTCGGTGGCCCGACGGAGCAGCACGGCGTCATCCAGCACCTCGGCTGCGCCAGGCACCAGGGCCCGGGCGGCCAGCAGCCCAGCAGTGATCGCCGCCGCGGACGAGCCGAGGCCGCGGCCGTGCGGGATGCGATTGGCGCAGACCACCTCGAGGCCGCGTGGCTGCCCGCCCAGCAGTTCGAACCCGGCCCGCAGCGCCCGGACCACCAGGTGCCGCTCGGTGCGCGGCACTTGCTCGGCGCTCTCACCGGCCACGTCGATATGCAGGCCCTCGTCGGCCACCTTGACCACCACGTCGTCATAGCGGGCAAGCGCCAGACCCAGAGCATCGAAACCCGGGCCAAGGTTCGCGCTGCTGGCTGGGACCCGGACCCGGACCGGAGCGGCGCGAAACAACGGGCGTGGCGACATGCCCGGCAGCCTAGCGACCCCGCCACCCTCCTCCTCTCCCGCTCCTTTCCCGCCGATCTTGACAAAGATGTCGCTTGGCCGGCTGAAATAACGACGATTTCGTCAAGATCGGCGGGAGGGGGGCAAGATCGGTGGGGAGAAGGGGGGTTAGGGCAGGTCGAGGGCGCCCGCGGCGGCGGCGGCGTCGACCGGTACGGTGACCGGCGTCGGTGCGCCGGAGATGGCCCAGTCGGGGTCCTTCAGGCCGTTGCCGGTCAACGTACAGACCACCCGCTGGCCGCGCTCCAGCCGGCCATCGGCGGCGCAGGCCAGCAGCCCGGCCACGCTGGCCGCCGAGGCCGGCTCGACGAACACCCCCTCGTGCCGAGCCAGCAGGCGGTAGGCCGCCAGGATCTGCCGGTCGGTAACCGCGTCGATCAGCCCCTTAGACTCATCCCGGGCAGCCAGCGCGGACGGCCACGAGGCCGGGTTGCCGATCCGGATCGCGGTGGCGATGGTCATCGGCCGGTCGACCGGCGTACCGGTGACGATCGGCGCTGCGCCAGCGGCCTGGAAGCCGAACATCCGGGGCGTCCCGCTGGTCACCCGATCTGCGTGGTACTCGACGTACCCCTTCCAGTACGCGGTGATGTTGCCAGCATTGCCGACCGGCAGGCAGTGCACGTCCGGGGCGTCGCCGAGTACATCGCAGACCTCGAACGCGGCCGACTTCTGACCCTCGATCCGGTCCGGGTTGACCGAGTTGACCAGGGTCACCGGGTACTGCTCGGACAGCTCCCGGGCCAGCACCAGGCAGTCGTCGAAAGACCCGTCCACCTGCAGCAGCCGGGCGCCGTGCACCAGCGCCTGGGCTAGCTTGCCCAACGCGATCTTGCCCTGCGGCACCAGCACCGCGCAAATCAGTCCGGCCCGCACCGCGTACGCCGCCGCCGACGCGCTGGTGTTGCCGGTGCTGGCGCAGATCACCGCCTTGCTACCGGCGTCGGCCGCCTGGGTGATCGCCACCGTCATCCCACGGTCCTTGAACGAGCCGGTCGGGTTCAGTCCCTCGATCTTCAGGTACACCTCGCAGCCGGTCCGCCGGGACAGGTCCGGCGCCAGCAGCAGCGGCGTACCACCCTCCCGCAGGGTGACCACGTGCGCGTCCGCCGGCACCGGCATCCGGTCCCGGTACTCTGCGATCACGCCGTGCCACCCACCTGCTGGGTGGTGTGGCTGGCCCACTTGCTCGCTCAGCTTCTCACTCATCCCTAGGCTCACCCCCCGGTCATCCCCTCGACCCGCATCACACTGGCCACGTCGCGCACCACGTCCAACTTGTGTAGGTCGTCAATGGTGCTGGCCAGCGCCTGGTCCGGCGCGGTATGGGTCACGATCACCAGGCTGGCGTCCTCGCCCCGACCCTGCTGGCGGACCGTGGAGATGCTCACGTCGTGAGTGGCGAACGCGGTAGCCACCGCGGCCAGCACACCCGGCCGGTCAGCGACGTCCAGGCTGATATGGTAGCGGGTCAGGCTCTCCCCCATTGGCCGAATCCGAAGCTGCGCGTACGCGGACTCCCCCGGACCTCGGCCGCCGGTGACCCGGTTGCGGGCGATCGCGACCAGATCGCCGAGTACGGCGCTGGCGGTCGGCGCGCCGCCCGCCCCGCGGCCGTAGAACATCAGTTGGCCAGCGGCGTCGCCCTCCACGAACACCGCGTTGAACGCGTCGCCGACGCTGGCCAGCGGGTGGGTCCGCGGGATCATTGCCGGATGCACCCGGACCGCCACCGACTCCCCGCCGGTGGCGGCGCCAGCACCGTCCACATTGGGTAGCCGCTCGCAGATGGCCAGCAGCTTCACGGTGCAGCCGATCGCCCGGGCGCTGGCCACATCGGCCGCGCTCACCTCGCTGATCCCCTCGCGGTACACATCGGCCGCGGTCACCCGGGTGTGGAAGGCCAGCGAGCCGAGGATGGCCGCCTTGGCTGCCGCGTCGAAGCCATCCACATCCGCGGTCGGGTCGGCCTCGGCGTAACCCAGCGCGGTGGCCTCCTCCAGCGCCTCACCGAACCCGGCACCGGTCTCGTCCATCCGGGACAGGATGTAGTTCGTGGTGCCGTTGACGATGCCGATCACCCGGCTGATCCGGTCCCCGGCCAGCGACTCACGCAACGGCCGCAGCAGCGGGATCGCGCCACCCACCGACGCCTCGAAGTACAGGTCTACCCCAGCCTGCCGGGCCGCCTCGTGCAGCTCGCCGCCGTACTCGGCCAGCAGCGCTTTGTTCGCGGTCACCACCGACTTGCCGGCGCCGATCGCGGCCAGCAGCAGGCTGCGGGCCGGCTCGATCCCACCGATCACCTCGATCACCAAGTCCACCTCAGGCCGGCGGACTAGCGCCGCGGCGTCGGTGGTCACCAGCTCGGCTGGCAGGTGCGGATGCCGGTTCGGCCGGCGGATCGCGATGCCGGCCAGCTCCAGCGGGACGCCGACCCGGGCAGCGAGGTCCTCGGCGTGCTCGGTGAGCAGCCGGACCACCTGGCCACCCACCACGCCGCAGCCGAGCAGTGCGACCCGGAGCGGAGCCGCTCCCCGCTGGGCCGCTCCCAGCGGGGCGCTCATGTTGGCACATCCAGCCGGAGCAGGTCGTCCTCGGTCTCCCGCCGCACCACCAGCCGGGACGTACCGTCCCGCACCGCGACCACCGGCGGCCGCGGCAGGTGGTTGTAGTTGCTGGCCATGCTCCGGCAGTACGCACCGGTGGCGGCCACCGCGATCAGGTCACCCGGCACCACGTCGGCCGGCAGCCAGGTGTCCCGGACCACGATGTCGCCGCTTTCACAGTGCTTTCCGACTACCCGGGCGAGCATCGGCTCGGCGGCGGAGACCCGGGAGGCCAGTAGGCAGGAGTACTGCGCGTCGTACAGCGCGGTCCGGATGTTGTCGCTCATCCCGCCGTCCACCGACACGTAGCAGCGGATGCCGACATCCTTGACGGTGCCGACCTCGTACAGCGTGATCGTCGGCGGTCCGGCGATTGCTCGGCCGGGCTCGACCGCCAGCCGCGGCACCGCCAGCTCGGTCTGCTCGCACTCCTTGGTCACGATCTGGGTCAGCTCGGCGGCCAGCGTCGGGATGTCCACCGGGTCGTCGGTCGGGGTGTACGCGATGCCGTACCCACCGCCAAGGTCCAACAACGCCAGCTCGACCGCCAGCTCGTCTCGGACCCTGACCAGCAGGCCGACCGCACGCCGGGCCGAGACCTCGAAGCCGGCAGTGTCGAAGATTTGCGAGCCGATGTGGCTGTGCAGCCCGACCAGCTCCAGCGACGGCAGGGTGAGCACTCGGCGGACCGCCTCGAAGGCATCGCCGGCGGCCAGCGAGAACCCGAACTTCTGGTCCTCGTGTGCGGTCGCGATGAACTCGTGGGTGTGCGCCTCCACGCCCAGCGTGGTCCGTACCAGCACCCGCTGCCGGATCCCGCGCCGCTCAGCGACCCGGGCCAGCCGGGCGATCTCCACGAATGAGTCCAGCACCACCACGCCGACCCCGGCGGCCACCGCTGCGTCCAGTTCGGACAGTGACTTGTTGTTGCCGTGCAGCACAATCCGGTCCGGCGGGAAACCAGCCCGCAGCGCGACCGCGAGCTCGCCACCGGTGCAGACGTCGAGCTTCAGGCCCTCCTCGGCCACCCAGCCGAGCACCTGCAGGGCGCAGAACGCCTTCGCGGCGTAGTGCACGTCGGCGCCGTCGAAGGCTCGTACGAAACCCTGGCAGCGGGCCCGGAAGTCGGCCTCGTCGGTGCAGAACGCCGGAGTCCCGTACTCTGCCACCAAGTCGCGAACGTCCACTCCGGACAGGCTCAGCGCACCCTCGTCATTGCGGGTGAGGTTGCGCGGCCAGACCTTGCCGTGCACCGCGTGCAGGTCGGCCGGCGGGCGCAGGACGGCGGCGGCCGGCTCGGTGACAGCGGCGTGTAGCGCGCCCGCTTCATGGGTACGCATCGCCGCTACATCCGGTCCGGCGCGCTGACGCCGAGCAGGTCCAGCGCATTGGCCAGCACGACCCGGGTGGCCTCGCACAACCACAGCCGGGCAATGGTCAGCGGGGTGACCGGCTGGTCACCGACCGGCAGTACCCGGCAGTCGTCGTAGAACCGGTGGTAGCTGCCAGCCAGCTCCTCGGCATAGCGGGCGATCCGGTGTGGGGCGCGCAGCTCGGCGGCGCCGGCCACGATCCGGGGGAACTCGGCCAGCGCCCGCAGCAGGTCGCCTTCCCGCTGGTGCGCGAGCAAGCCAAAGTTCACGCCAGCCGGGTCGCCGCGCTGGATGCCCAGCTCGGCGGCGTTGCGCTGCAGCGAGGCCAGTCGGGCGTGCGCGTACTGCACGTAGAACACTGGGTTGTCCGCGGTCCGCCGGGCCCACAGATCCAAGTCAAGGTCAATCGTCGCATCCACCGCATACCGGGCCAGCGCGTACCGCCCGGCGTCCGCACCGACCGCATCCACCAGGTCCTCCAGCGTCACCACGGTGCCGGCACGCTTGCTCATCCGGACCGGCTTGCCGTCGCGGACCAGGTTGACCAGTTGGCCGATCAGGATCTCCAGGTTGCGGTCCGGGTCGTCACCAAAGCAGGCCGCAATCGCCCGGTAGCGGCCCACGTAGCCGTGATGGTCGGCACCGAGCATGATCACGACTCGGTTGAAACCGCGGGCCCGCTTGTCCAGGTAGTACGCCGCGTCCGCACAAATGTACGTCGGCACGCCGTTGCTGCGGACCAGCACCCGGTCCTTGTCGTCGCCGAAGTCGGTGGTACGCAACCAGACCGCGCCGTCGGCCGCGTAGACATGGCCCTGCTCGCGCAGCCGCTGCACCGCCAGCTCCAGCTCGCCGCGGGCGTGCAGGTCACGCTCGTTGAAGTAAACGTCGAAGTGCACGCCGAAGTCCGCCAGCGACCGCTTGATCTCGACGAACATTATCTCGACGCCATCCCGCCGGAAGACCGCCAGCGCCTGCTCGCGCGGCTGGTCGAGCAGGCCGGGGTGCGCCGCGACGACCTGCCCGGCGATCTCGCCAAGGTACCCGCCGGCATAGCCGTCCGGCGGCGTCGGCTCGCCGGCCGCGGCAGCGTACAGCGACTCGGCGAACCGGTCGATCTGGTTACCGGTGTCGTTGAAGTAGTACTCCCGGGTGACCTCGGCCCCGCACGCCTGCAGGATCCGGGCCAGCGCATCGCCCACCGCGGCCCAGCGCACCGAACCGATGTGGACCGGCCCGGTCGGGTTGGCCGAGACGAACTCGAGGTTGACCCGCTGCCCGGCCTGGCTGTCCGATCGTCCGTAGCCGGCGCCGGCGGCCACAATAGTGCCAGCCAGCGCGCCGAGCGCACCCTCGGCCAGGGTGAGGTTCAGGAAGCCGGGACCGGCTACCTCGACCTTGCCGACGCCGTCCTCCTCGCGCAGCCGGGCGGCGATCAGCTCAGCGACCGCCCGCGCCGGCCGGCCGGCCGGTTTGGCCAGCCGCAACGCGAGGTTAGTGGCGTAGTCGCCGTGCGCGCGGACCTTCGGCCGGTCGAGCTGTACCTCCGCCGGCACCGGCACGGCCAAATCGCCGTCCTGCACGGCGCGGCGGACGGCCTCAATGAGCGCGGTGGCGAGCTGGTCGGGGGTCATTTGGTTCATGCTAGTGATAACGCCGGTGGCCGCGGTGTCGGGCGGTGGGCGCCTGGCTGCCCCTCGTACACTGTCAGGCCAACTCCGCGGCGACCGGCAGAAGGCGACCAGCAGATGGCCAAGGGCAAGAGTTCGAACCTCAAGGGTCGGCGTACCCCACCCCCGATGCCGGTGAAACGGCAGCGGCCATGGGGCCTGATCGCGGGGACCGCCATGATCGTGGTCTTCGCGGTTGCGGTGATCGGTATCGCGGTGGCCCGGGTACGGGCCAACAGCCCGGTCAGCCCGAACAGCGGAGTGGCCGACGCGGCGAAGATCCCGGGCATCTCGATCAAGAGCTTTCAGGGGGGCCAGCACGTGGCCGCGGGGGTGCCGGTGGCGTACGCCGAAAGCCCGCCGATGGGTGGCCCGCACGACGGTACGGCCTGGGCGGACTGCACCGGCACGGTCTACAACACGCCAATCCGCAACGAGAACGCGGTGCACTCGCTGGAGCACGGCGCGGGCTGGATCACCTATCGGCCCGGCTTGTCCACCAGCGACATCAGCAAGCTGGCCGGCGTGGTGGATGGCAAGCCGTACCGGATGATGAGTCCGTACCCCGGGCTCCGGACACCGGTGTCCTTGCAGGCCTGGGGCCACCAGGTGTTCCTGCAAAGCGTCGATATGTCGGTGATCCAGCGGTTCCTGCACGATCTCGCCGCCAACACCGCTAACGCGCCGGAGCCGAACGGCTCCTGCACCAACCCGGACTTCAAGGCCGCTCCGCAGCCGCCCGGCCCCTCGCCGAGCCCGAGCACCGCGCCGCCCGGCAACTCGATTCCTTCTGCAACGAAGCCGTGATGCCACGATGACCAACCCAGACACCCTCACCCCGTCCGGGATCCCCCCGGCCGGGGCTCCAACCATGACCGGCTCCGCACCCGCCCGGCCTTCCCGCTGGCTGGTCGGGCTGCTGGCCGCGGTCAGCGCGGTGGCGTTGTTCGTCGCCGGCGGCGCGGTCGCGGTGCTCAGCGGGCTCGGCCACTCCTCGGCGCCCGGCGACACCTCGGTGGACGCCGGGTTCGCCCGGGACATGCAGGTCCATCACCTGCAGGCCACCACGATGGCCGGCTGGGTACGCGACCACAGCCAGGACCCGGTGATCCGAAGCCTCGGCTACGACATTGAGAGCCAGCAGTTCCGCGAGGTGGGCATGTTCAGCGGCTGGCTGGCTGCGTGGGGGCTGCCGGCCAGCACCGACCACGAGCCAATGGCCTGGATGGCCAGCTCGGATCCCATGCAGATGGGCTCGGGCGGGCAGATGCCCGGGATGGCCAGCTCAGCCGAGCTGGCCAAGCTCAGGTCGCTGACCGGCCGACCGTTGGACAGGTACTTCCTGCAGCTCATGATCCGGCACCACGAGGGCGGGCTGCCGATGGCCGGGTACGCCGCGCAGCACGCCAGTGCGGACTACGTACGGCTGGCCGCACAGAAGATGGTCGCCGCGCAGCAAGCCGAAATCGTCAACATGGAGCAGTTGCTGCGGGCGCGCGGCGGTACCCCCCTGCCGGCGCCCTCGTAACATCCCGGGCGAGCCGGATCAGCCCTCGGTCGCTGCTTCGGCGAGCCGGCGGACCGCCTCGACGACCTCATCCGGGTCGAACGGCTTGGTCAGGTACGCCTCGCCCAGTTGCAGCCCACGGCTGACATCGGCCGGCCGACCGCGCGCCGAAATAAACACAATCCGGGTATCCCGGGTGTCGGGGTCGGCGCGCAGTCGCCGCGCGGTCGCCCAGCCGTCCATGTTGGGCATCATCACGTCCAGGGTGACGACGTCCGGATGGATCTCGCGGGCCTTGGCCAGCGCCTCCAATCCGTCTCCGGCCGTGTGTACCTCGAAGCCCTCAAGCTCAAGGTTGATCACGATAAGCTGGCGGATGAGCGGCTCATCGTCGACCACCAGGACCCGTTTGGTACGCATGCCAGGGACCGTAGCCCCTGTGGCTCAGCCGGTCTTGGTTTCCTGCTAACCTTTGCCGATCGTTCGGCCCCCGTAGCTCAGGGGATAGAGCACCGCCCTCCGGAGGCGGGTGCGCAGGTTCGAATCCTGCCGGGGGCACACCTACCCTGACCAGCGAAGGCAGGCCCCGCGACCAGCCAGAACGGCTGCCGCGGGGCCTGTCTTACTGTTCGGCTGTGTCCGGTCAGCTCGGGTGCTGGTCGGCTGTCCGTGCAGAAGTGGTGCAGAAGTTTCAGCCGGTCGGGTGGTCGAGCGCGGCCTGGACCCGTCGCCGGATCGTGGCGTCTTTGCTACCCCTGAGCGATGTGTATCCGGGGGGCCGAGAGCCGGCCGTGGGGTCACCGTGCAGGTGTTTCGTCGGCACGCGCCTGAGACGGATGCCCAGTAGACACTAGCCTACATGGGTGAAAGTCGCGTCATGGAGATGCTCCGAGATCCCGGGTTCTGGCGTCGGCGGCATGAGGCTCGCTGGCGAGGGCAACTCGACCGACGATACGTTCCTGGGCCGTTTCCGGTCATGTACCTGTTGTTGCTCACCACGGGCATTGCTGCGGCAGTGGGCTCCTACTGGGTCTTCACCCGGTACCTTGCCCACACGGGCGGTGCGTTAACGGTGTCCAACCGCATCGAGCTGACGAAAGCGGCCCTCACCGTGGTAGGAGGGGCAGGTGCGGTTGCCGCGCTCTATGTGGCCTACCGCAAGCAACGCAACGACGAAGCCGGTCATCTGCGTGAGCAGGACAGGCTTTTCACCGACTGAGCTTGACCCCGTAGCACGGACACCCAACCTGAGGTGGCCCTGGCCACTAGGAAGGGTGTCC